>Ga0209471_1000065_pt1 | contig 84616 bp, 63 predicted proteins | sample GraSoiAngelo_128_FD_185885 | JGI IMG/M metagenome (GOLD analysis project Ga0209471, IMG submission 185885) | Grasslands soil microbial communities from the Angelo Coastal Reserve, California, USA - 14_0927_12_20cm (SPAdes) (version 2) | ecosystem: Environmental > Terrestrial > Soil > Grasslands ...
CAGCCACGGCTCAAGCGCACCGATAAATTTCGAAAATGCCTCGAGTTCTCGATCTCGTTCGTTCATCGCTCAGGCGACTCAAATGTTGGGGCAAGTATCTTTCGCCAGATGATGTCCGCCTGCTCCTTGCCTCGCGCCGGGTGTTGTCCGACATCGAGCCACACCTGAACAATATCGCTGACCGGCAGGCCGCTCTTCTCCACAACTCCGCGGAATACACTTTCGCGGTTGCCCGGAAGACGCACGTAGATGTCCGCGTCTTGTTCCTCCGCGTTTTCCGAAAGACCTAGGTCTTTTAGAACGTCCCCGTTCAAACGCTCTACATATATATAAGGTTTCGCGCCGCGCACGAACCCGATGCCCAGGGCCTCGGCTGCTTCAAACAATGCAAGGCATATCCGCGGTCTCGGCGAAGGAGGGTGCTCGTTTGAATATCGCGAGGGTTTCGATTCCTTTGACAGGTAGGAACGCAGCGCGCTCCTGAGGGCCTTTTCCCCTTTGTGAAGGACCCACTGCATCGGAACTTCCACGAGGCGGCGCTGACTCGCACCCCGCCACCGGTTCATCAGTTCTCTCCATCGAACCACTCGAAGCGAACCTTGCCCGGACTCGAGAAAGCCTTCTTTCGAGAATTCTTCGATGAAACGAAACCCACTCATAACCGAAACGCCGGCCGCGGCCGCGAGCTGGGACGCTCCTTGATACTGACCTCTCGGAGCGGATAAATACGACTCGGGAATTCGCGGCGCGAGTAGAACCTTGAGCATCCATTGGTTCAAATCCGAAAAGAGCTGTGGCGCTCCCGCACGCAGTTTGGGCGAACAAATCTGCTTTTGCGATCGTCTTGCAGAGTTAAGTGATTCGAGCCCATGGCCTGCGAACGACCGAAACCCTTCCATGTCCATGAGACCCACAGCCACTTCGGGAACCCGTTCTTGCAGAAATCGTTTCGCCTCCTCGGCAACCGACTCTGGCATGCGATTTGCGCCCACAATCGCTACGGGGAGTGGATGATCGGAGAGGCTTCGGGAATAGTAGGACGCTTCGAGAGCCGCCTGAGACAGCAGCGGAATCACACGATCTTTCCGGCCTTCGGAAGCCCGCTTGATTTCCACTACCAGCTTCTTGCCGGGGCGCGAAGCAATCAAATCGGGGGCCGCTCCGCGCTCGCGAGGCTGCTTGAGTACTTTCCAGCCTTCCTCGCGAAAGAGATTGGCTACGACCAGCCCGAGTTGGGCTTCGTGGTCTGGCGACGGGTTTGGATAATGGCCTAGCATCGGCTTACCACGGCCATGGTATTCATCATGGCCACGTTAATTATCATGGCCATGATATATGCATCCAGCCCCGTCGTCAAGACTCAAGAAAAGAACGAATTCGGTTACCGGTCCTCTTCCTAACACACCGATAGCGCCGCTTTCGGGCAGGAAATAAGATAGTTCCATGCCGGCACGCAAAATCGTCGATATCGACATGGACGCCAAAAAACCGTATGCGAAACTTGGACAGGTTTTTCATCTTGGCTTTCTCTCGCTGACCTGCGCCTCGCTTCGTGTGCTCAGAGTAGCTGCAACGGTTTCGCGGACCGTTGCTCCGACGAAACAGCGTATAGCACTGGAACCGAATCTGTCGCAAGAGCTCTGGAAGTTCTTGTAAATCAGTACGATTAGCTACCAGGTCCGCTGACCTTTCGGGTTGTGAAACGGCTCAAATTTTCAACAGTTGGGATAGTTGGGATAACACTGGGATAAGAGAGCCGCCCAATTGCTCGCCTGAATCGACAAGCGGATTCTTCCTAACTCCAATGCTGGCAAGAATCTGGCGGAGAGGGGGGGATTCGAACCCCCGTTGGAGGTTTTGGCCCCCAAAACGGTTTAGCAAACCGCCGCATTCAGCCACTCTGCCACCTCTCCGGCGTTTGCTTTCAACAGCTTACCACAACTGCCCTACTGAATATGGTGCACTCTTGGTGCTGTGATTACCGAGAATTCCGTCCGTATGTCAACCAGCATCCTTATGCCACGCTAATCGCAGATCTCGTCGATCACACTGGTTTCGTTGTTGGCAAGCATATCGGAGTCTAAAGACTGGCAGTGTCTGCCTCGCTCAGTCGACGTGTGCATCGAAGTGCAGGGAAGTTCGTGTCGCGAAAGAATCCCGTTTTGGATCAGCAAAAGTTTGGTCAAGGAAAGCAGACGTGGACGAACCGGGTTGCTCCGGTTAAGCGGCGCGTCTTTGCCCAAAGCTAAATGAGTACGCGACCGCTGATAGTAGGCAAAATAGCTTTGCAGGGGCCGACGCAACGATCTCTGGTTCCACACCATAACGTGGTCCAGGCACTCGCCTCGGATGGAGCCCACCAACCGTTCCGCAAAGGGATTTTGCCAGCCAGGAACGTCCCGACGGTGGAGTTCGACCGAAAAAAATTCGAAAAAGTATCTCAGAGTATTTCGACGGCTGTGGGAACTCTACGAATACCGGTCTGCTCGTCTCCGTGGCCAATTCCGAAAAGATCTCTGCGCATTCTCCCGTCGGCTTGTCTTGGCAGAACCACAGGAGCGCATCTGGGTCGTGGAGCTGATTCGAGGGCACTGACTCAGTGGCGACTGAAATTGCACAAGCAGGAATGCCGATAACCCTTTCTATTGGCGTTTCGTTCTCCGTGGCGGCAAGGTGCCACCAGACACCGAGGAGCATGCCGCAGCGTTCTACGAACGGGGTGAATACGAACTTGAAGAGGCCGTTTTCCGCCTGCTCGTCGATTATCTTGGGCACATCGCACTCAGGCGGAGCTCGAGGAGGCGATTCGCCACTTTCAGAATACCATCGAGCTCTGGCGAAAGCTGTTCCTCAAGCGGATCGGAAAGAAGCGGTATTGGAGCGACCTTCGACTAGCCTTTACATGCGAGGGCTTAGCAATCTTGCTCCTACCCGGAATCAAGCGGGGCGCTACGACGAATTGTCGCTGTGTTTCGAACCGACGTTTTACTTGCGGATGTTCGTGTATGGCGCAGTTATCCACAAATTATCCACCATGCCGGATGGAATCGCAAAGGCTGGACGCGTATCATAGCCGCGGCAATCTGAGGTCGTTGTCGTTTTCAAAGACGGGCGACCCACAATGTTGAAGAGGCTTACGCGCGTCACTTCGTTTCTCGGGGTAAAGACGCTGTCGATTTGGAGCAGGATTGAAGGAGACTGTTTGGCAAAATGTCGCTCGTGTGCGCAGAAAGGGACTTCGTAAGCCCTAACATGACCACTGAGGAACTCTGCAAGATCATCGATGAGGCAGGCGATTTCTTGATTCAATCAGGCCGATATGAAGATGGTCTGGAACTCTATAGACGTGCTGCAACCCGTTTTCCTCGCATAGCGTTTTTTCATCAGGGTAGGGGCTGCCGTGCGGGCCACCGAGGCTTCCACAGCGAAGCCATATCAGCATCGCAAGCCGCGCTCGCGTTGGAACCCGACAATCAGAAGTTTGTCAATGATTTGGGTTGGTCGCTATACCAAGGCGGCAGGATCGAGGAATCGCGGACTGTCTTGGAACAAGCCGTTGCGATGGACAAAACGGACTCACCGGCAGCCGAAAACCTTCGTGTCTGTATGCGCCGTGGGTAGGCTCGATCATCGCTCATGGGCTACTCGATGAGACTCAAGACAAGCCTACAGCTGTTCGCACGCACCCTTTCTTGCCCAGGACCGCCTCGAAACGAGCACTCGGCTCCGCAAGACGGATATATTGTTCATATGTTGGTACCCCGAGATTTCTAATCAACTACGGTGCTTGGTACCGTCCAGGAGGAAGCCGGTTGCAAGCTGCTCGGGCAAAGATCCTTGGGGTTTGGGACTCCAATTGGGAAACGGGAGATCGTTTCGAAGTACAGGCGCATTCACTCGGTGCAGGGACAATCCGATTGGCTCTTCCAGCAGAGATGCTGGACCCCGCGACAACGGTGAAGTTGCTCGAAGACGGTGCTGGCCGCCCGCTTCTCTTCGTCCACTTGGCCGGCGAGAATTCCATCGAACTCACCAGCACACCTGCCCAAGGAGCATCGGGCGCTGAGATCGAAACGATCTGGCTGGAATATCTTTCGCCCAACCGGTATCGGCTCATTATTGATCGGGTTCCCCCACACCTAGCCAAGGTGCTGGCCGTACCCGCCAAGGGCGCAGTCGACGCGGTCGCCGACCGTGAAATCGAATTTTCCTCTGCCGATTTCAACCTACTACGGCGCTCCGCACCACCCATCACGCCGCGCGATTTCGAACTGGCTTTACGCGCCGTCAAACTGGCCAGCCATCCCGGCTTTGACTCGCTCATTACGCTGCCCATGGTGCGCGACATGGAATTGCTGGAACATCAAATCCGCTCGGCGATAACCGTGTTGCGCCGACTGCGAGGTCGCGCCCTGCTCTGCGATGAAGTGGGCTTGGGCAAGACCATTGAGGCCGGGCTGGTGTTGTCCGAACTGCTGGTGCGCGGCCTAGCGCGCTCGGTGCTGGTGTTAACTCCTCCGTCGCTAATCACTCAGTGGCAGGGGGAAATGCGGCGGAAGTTCGGCATCGAGCTAACCAGTCACGATGATCCCGCCTTCCGCCAGCGCGAGGCGGACGCATGGAAGTGTCACGACCGCGTGATCGTTTCGCAGCACACCGCCAAACGGGAACCCCACCGCTCCGCGATCCTGAACCGAAAATGGGACATAGTCATCGTGGACGAGGCGCATCACATGCGTAACCGAACCACGGCCATCTGGAAATTCACCAGCGAGATTCAAAAGCAATTTATTCTTCTACTGACGGCAACCCCGGTGCAAAATAACTTGGAAGAATTATTCAACCTTGTCACCTTGCTCGAGCCCGGTCTATTGAGCACCAAACGGGATTTCTCGCAGCGGTTCATTTCCAAGGGAGACAAGCTGACGCCCAAAAACGTGGATGAACTGCACACGCTGTTAAGCGAAGTGATGGTCCGCAACCGCCGTAGCACGGTCGGATTGCAATTTACCCAGCGATTTGCCCGCACGGAATCAGTCGCCATGACAGGGGCCGAGAAAGCCCTTTATGACGCCGTCGCGGCCCTAGTGCGCGACCAATTGCGCGCCGAGACAAAAACAACCGCTCTCAACCGCATGACGCTGATCACCTTGCAAATGGCCCTGGGCAGTTCCAGTGCTGCGGCCGCCGCGATGCTCGAAAACCTCCTGGATAAACCGATCCTGCCGGATTGCCAGCGGCAATCCATTTTGGAATTGGCGGGCCGCGCGTCACTACAAGACCAAGGCGCCAAGGTAGATCGCCTGCTTCGGTTGCTGGATGAATTCCCCGACAAACTCGTGATCTTCACACAGTTCCGCGCAACTCAGGAAATGCTGCGAAGCCGTCTGGTCCAAGCCGGTCACGACGTGGCCGTATTCCACGGCGGTCTGTCACGATTGGGAAAGGAAGGGGCCATAGAGCATTTTCGCGAATCGGCGCGTTTGATGATCTGCACAGAATCGGGCAGTGAGGGCAGAAATCTTCAGTTTGCCCACGGCCTGTGCAACTTCGATTTGCCATGGAACCCGATGAAGATCGAACAAAGGATTGGCCGCCTGAGCCGCATCGGACAGAAACGTGACGTTTACGTTTTCAATTTCGTGGCCGCCGGCACCGTGGAGGCGGCCGTACTTCATCTCCTGGAAGCCAAGCTAAACATGTTCGAGCTGGTCATCGGTGAAGTGGACATGATTTTGGGCAACCTGGATGAGGAAAAGGAATTTGAGGACATAGTGGCCGACGAGTGGGCCGCTGCCGCCAATGCCGACGAGTTCGCCGCCCGCATGGAGATGCTTGGCAACCGCCTCTTGGCGGCCAAAGTCGCTTATTTCCAGCAGTGCAGCCAGGATGAAAAATTGTTCGGCAACCGATTCGCTCCGGAAGGATAAACAAGTGAGTCGCCTGATCGACCAACCCCTCTCGCCTTTGGAACAGTTCGTTCGCGATTATGCGGAAGCTCGCAGTGGCGCCTGGGACCAAATCGAGCCACGGGTCTATGACCTTCTTATTGGATCGGAAATCACTCGAGTAGCCTTCGACCCCGAAGCTTTGCCGGAGCATCCCCAAGCCCAGTTGGCCAGTTTGGGATCGCCGCTGCTGGATGGCCTGCTGGCCGACGCCGCCGAAAGATGGCGCTGTGCTCGGTTTTACCGCATCGGGCTGAACCTCCATCCCCACAGCTTGGATTCGCGCTTCCGCCAGGCCATCTCGCTTTCACCGACGGCCATCGCGAACATCCGGCAAGTGCGGACGATGAACTGTCCGCAAGCCCTGTTCTGGTTCAAGGCGACTTTTGTCAGCGATCAGAAGGAAGAAGAGATCTTGCTGATGGGGATCGATCTGCACAGCTTGCGGGAGGTCAGGCATTGGGACTTGCTGCTAGCATCCAGTGGTCTGTCCGAATTACCGGAAGCCCTTTTGCCGGAAGCCCGACATGCCGGCATAATCGCGGGATATCGCTGCGCCCGCGACCGCGTGGCGCCAACCGTCGCCGCCTTGGCCAACACTCGCCGCCGCGAGTGGAGCAGTCGGGTAGCAACGCAAATCCAGCGGATGTCGGCGTACTATTCCCGGCTCCGCGAGGAAGCCAACGAGCCGGTCCGCAACGGCGACGATGTTGCCGCCCCTTCTCCGATCGCTGCGCGACGCGAAGCGATCGACCGGGAAGAACGCTTGCGCATCGCCGAGTTGCGCCAAAAGTCCGCCCTTCGCGTCCAAGTCAAGCCGGCCAACCTGATGATTGTACAGCTGCCGAAATTGCTTATGTCCGTGGCCATTACTGACAAAAATCGCCCCGTGGGCCAGTTAGAGGCCGTGTGGAATCCGCTGTCGGAAGCCATCGAAGCCCCCGCCTGCCCCGCTTGCGGTCAACCGACCTTCACCTTGCAAATTTATCGCAACAGCCTGGGCTGCGCCTCCTGTATGGAATCGGCCGGCTAGAGTTTCAGTGCACGACAATCCTCGAGGTTGGGTCCTCTCGAAGAAGGCTCCTCCTCCACTTGAAACGAAGGTCGAGACCAGCGAACTTGAACCACGAACGGGATCGCCCGTTGGTGCGTCAAACCGACGCCTCCGCCGAGCGCGTTAACGCTTGTCGAGCACCTTGGAATCCCATACAGTAGCCCTATGAGCCCTCTGCGGGTACGTGTCGAGAAAGGGCGGCTAGTTCTCGACGAGCCGACGACCTTGCCCGATGGTACGGTTGTCGATCTGGTTGCCGACGACGAGGGCGATGACCTCACCAGCGAGGAGCGGCGCGCCTTGCACGAAGCGCTGTCGACATCCTGGAAATCCGCCGAGGCCGGCCGACAGCGGGAATTCTAGACGAGCTCCGCCGCCGGCGGTGAGGTTACCGGTCCGAACCACACCCGAAGCGGACGCCCAGATCCGCGAGATCGACAGTTGGTGGCGCAGAAACCGTCCTGCTTCACCAAACCTGTTCGCTGAACTCGCGGCAGCGTTCGACATCGTCGGCCACGTACCACAAATCGGACGCCTGTATCGACAATCTCCCGTACCGGATACGCGTCGTGCCCTACTCAAGGGAACTCGCTATCACATCTACTATGTCCCGCGCGCTGACGAGGTAAGAGTGCTTGCGGTTTGGCATGCGCAGCGTGGCGTGTGACCGCCGCTTCGCGCGTCCCAAGCTAACTTAGCTTGTCGGTCATTCCTCGTTCAGGACTAGAAAGCTCGGATCGGTAGACTGTCGCCGACGACACTCTGGTGCACTCTTGGTGCACTGTAACCTGCAAATGGCAGCATTCCAAAACAACTGAGAACATCGTAAATTATTGAAAACGCGTGGAAATCGGCGAGCGCAAACAGGGCAGGTGGGTTTAGCAAACCGCCGCATTCAGCCACTCTGCCACCTCTTCGCGTCCGCTGGGCTGTTGCTGGACTCTTCTCAAGCACGTCCAAGGTCGCCTGCATCTGCTGCATCGCTTCCAGCACCGCTGGATCGAACAGCGTTCCTTTCGTGACGTGCGGTTTGGCGTGGCGCAGAATTCCGTTGCACGATCTTATCGTTTGCACCCAACTCGTACAGGTTGGCCTTCGTCTGAAACCGTGCCACCCGTAACCGGGCAGTCCAGCGGCCTCAACTGCCGGACGAATCACGCGCTTGGCTGGCTAAACCTTACTTAGACGTTGGCTACAACCGGATGGTTGGGTCGGCAAGCATGGAATTTTCCCTTCTACCTTAGAAGAGGCGTCTTGGGGACAAAACCTCAGCGAAGGAACGAAATTTTTTGAGATTTCCCACGTTTTACTTTGTTTTTCTCGGAGTGTAGGTTACATTCAACCCTACCCAAGCCCGCCTCGAGGTGCTCATGAAACCCTTTTGGGGTGTGCACGTTCCGGCTATTCCTGTGCCATCCTTTCGTTCAACTGCTGCACCAACTCCCACGGCATTCGACAACCAGACGAGTCGAGAGCTTAGAGCCAGGACTTCTGGCAAAGTTCTGCCGATCAGCGAGGTGATCGAATGAGAATGGGAAAGAATGTGCTCAAGAGGCTCGGAGGAACATTGGCTGTGGCCTTGCTAACCTGTGCCTGCACGTTGTCGCAAACCAAATCCGCTCCCGTGGACCCGGGCGTGCGCGGTGGTCCTCCCGGTGTAGGGGGTCCGCTATCAGGTCTAACAGCAGACGAAACGACGTTCTTCCAGGATGGGCAAGGCAGGTTTGCCGAAACCGAGGTTGTGCAGGGAGGCTCGAACAACGGCCTCGGTCCGCGCTTCAACTCGAATCAATGTTTTTCTTGCCACTCGCAGCCGAACATGGGCGGAACCAGCCCGGCGCAGAACCCCTTGATCGCTGTCGCAACGCTCAACGGGGCAAAGAACGTTGTCCCCTGGTTTATCACGGCGAATGGCCCGGTGCGCGAAGCGCGTTTCAAGCGAAGTAATGGCGCCCCCGACGGCAACGTTCACGCCCTGTTCGTCATCACCGGCCGGAGCGACGCCCCCGGATGCGACATCCCGCAATTTAACTTCCTGCCCGCTGGCAATCCGCTCACCGGCAAAGGCGGGAATCGAAACATTATCTTCAGAATCCCCACTCCTGTTTTTGGAGCCGGCCTTATTGAAGCGATACCCGACTCCGTCATCCTTGCTAACCAGCAAGCCAATGTCGCCCAGAAGGCCGCTCTGGGTATTTCCGGCCACCCGAACGCACATCTAAGCGGCAACGTCAACCGCAGCGCCAACGACGGCACCATCACTCGTTTCGGATGGAAGGCTCAGAACAAGTCCCTGCTCCTGTTTGCGGCCGAGGCCTACAACGTGGAAATGGGCATTTCAAACCAACTGTTTCCTCAGGAGCGCGACGAGACTCCCTCCTGCCTTTTCACCGCAACACCGAATGACGCGCTTAACTTCACGACTCCTGCGACTTCCGCCACCTCGAATCCCGCCGTCATCTCCGACATCGAGGCCTTTGCCAACTTTATGCGCATGCTTGCCCCGCCCACGCCCGCTCCCGACACGCCCTCCCTCTCGAACGGGCGGACCACCTTCATAAAAATAGGCTGCGCCCATTGCCATACGCCTTCGTTGACCACCGGTAAGATGATTGCAAGCGGCTCCTCGACGGTCCCGAACGCTGCCCTCTCGAACCAGACGGCGCAACTCTTGTCCGACCTGCTCGTCCACCACATGGGCAAAGGTCTCGCCGACGGCATTACGCAGGGCGCCGCCGGCCCGGACGAGTTCCGGACAGCCCCGCTCTGGGGCGTTGGACAGCGGATCTTCTTCCTTCACGACGGACGCACATCCAATCTGGTTGAAGCCATCAAGGCTCACAAAAGCCGCGGCAGCGAGGCCAACAAGGTCATCGACCACTTCAATAAGCTGAGCACCGAAGAGCAACAGGGAATCATCGATTTCCTGCGCTCGCTCTAGCTTAGCTAAGCTAGACGAAAGAGCGCCTCGGAGGAGGAGCACTTTTCGAATTTCCGCACACGCTCTGCGACCACTCCAGTTTTGTGGCGAGCCATGCGCGATTTTGCGCTCTGCTGAAATCGATCCCAGAATTGTCGAACGTTTCTAGCAAGCGCGGGCCATACTCCGAGCGGAGCTTTTCGATAGATTCGCCGGCCGACTCAAATGCACTGGGGATAAGACGGCACCAACGGTGCCGTCCTTCTCGGATCTTAGATAACTGCGCGGAGTCAACAAGGACGCGAACGTGTCTTGATGCGGCTGGCTCGCTCATCTTGCGTTGCGCGGCCGGGAGCTTCCCGGACGGCGAGCGGAAGCTCATCCTTGATTGGCATCGACTGTTTGATGTGCTGGTATGCAAAATTTAGACCCTTAGCGAGCCACGGAACGCCCTAGCGGCATAGTAAGATTCCGCACCGTTGTGATACACGAAAACAGCGTCGTAGCGGCGATCACAAAAGAGGGCGCCGCCGAGTTTTCTGATATCAGAAGGTGTTTTCACCCAGCTCGATGTTTTCGTATCGAAATTTCCAATTTTCTGCAACTCTCGGTATTGTTCTTCCGTTAAAAGCTCAACGCCCATGGCAGCCGCCATATCAATAGCGCTATCTTCTGGTTTACGTTCTTTCCTTGACTCCAGCGCTTCTCGGTCGTAGCAAATACTTCTGCGGCCTTTAGGGCTTTCCGCTGAACAATCATAAAAAATGTATTCGCCCGTCCTTTTATCATGACCAACAACATCCGGTTCACCGCCAGTTCTTTCCATTTCATTGAGTGACCACAGTTTTTCAGCATTTGCTTCCAGCTTTGCTTGTACTTTAGCCCATTCAATACCTTTATGGCGGTTCATGTTTTTCTCGAAACGGGCTTTCAATGCTCCGAGTAGTTCTTTACGATGTTCCGATGACAAGTCCTTTTTATTGCTATTTATGTTTCGCGCTCTTGTTGCTCTCATAGGCGTCGCTTCCCGCGTTTCTTATCTGTTACTCCGCTGCGCTCCGCCACATGGGGTTTTTTTCGGCTTGTCTTTGCGTTCTTATCAATTCGCAGTTTCCACGCCGTTCGGAGTGCACCCGTCAGTACATCCTCGCTCGCCGCCGCCAGGCGAATATGCGTGTGTCCCATCTTTCCCCAGCCGGCAGGAATCGGCAGGAAAATCTCGGGCGCATCCTCCACAAACGCCGCCTGCTGCTCCAGCGTAAGCATTAGATTCCCGTACCCCCCCGCTTGTGAGGCCAGCGAAGCAAATTTCCTGCCTCCTACACGAAAAGCCGGCAATCCTGCGAAAGTCTGCTGCGGCCATCCGCTGACTCCGTACGGAGTATCTGACCATCATCGGACCGCATAGGTCTACTGCTCCGGGCCGAATCATGGCAAACCTTCCCTAACCGGATAAGGGAAGGTTTGTCGATTACTCGGGAGGTGTGCCATCGCTCATCCCGTATCTGATCAAAGTGGAGTAACGCAGTTTAGGAGAGGTCCTGAAGCAATGATGCGGCTTCCTTGGCCTAGCCGGCCTAAACCGTCTAGACCGGATTTCCGGGTTATTGAGGTAATTATCGGCTCTTTCTGAGATGTCATAACCTTCTTTTCTCTCTTCATCCTCACAAAAGCCCGTATTGACGCCGAAATTTTCCGATTGGACGATTGCAAGGCGCGTTAGTAACTACGCCGGATGGCGCCTCCGATAGGCCTCACAGCCGCGCCAGACTTGATGTTTTTCGCTCCTGTGGGGTTTCAACCGACGATAACCCGGAAACTCGCGCTAGGCCTTCGAAAGATCGGGAATCATAAGGCTCAGACGCCTTTTGCGCCCCTTTGGCCAGTTGGCCAGCAGCGGTTCCGCATCCAAATATTTTTAGCCGACCAACCATCTGATTCCGTTCATCTTTTAACCTGGGGACATTTAGGGAGCAAATTCGCATTGTATAGTTGGCCAGCCCTGGACGGGCGTCATACCGGGACGTATGATATCTTCCCGCAGTAGTTTGATTTCGAGAGGTCAACAATGAGCTGTCTACATCCCATTCCTAAAGAGTGTCTGGCTTTGTTGAAGCAGGCTGCTGAGACAGGTATCGGATACCAGATAGTCTCCGTCGAACTCAAGGACGGTCGATACTTCGACCAAGTTGTCGTTAGCGAGGGCTGCATAATAGAGGTCAGGGGACATCGCGAAATTCCGTTTTCAGTTGATGAAGTCGCATCACTTAGCGTCAATCACAACCGCTGGAATTTCAGGGATGGGTCAGATTCTCGCCGCAAAGCTAGGGCAGCCTGCGCATGATCCCGCATCAGCCGTTAGGCAGTGCCGACCGTAGCTTTCGAAGATGCCGCCTTGATCGCGCGCAATGCCTGGCCATGCGAGCTTGACGGTGTGCGCGGCTATAAGGAATAGATTGTAGTCGGCATTGCGAGCCGGGAAAGCACCGACTCCATAGCCAAGATAGGTGAAGGTCCAAGGCGGTGACTCTCTCAGTCGTACGATCCTCGCCGATCTGGCGTGGATCTCACTGCGCTCTGTTAGGTTCATCTTTTGCCAGTGTTTCCGTAACGATCAAGTTCACTTCCCAGGTCTTGCTCCCGTCAGCCGAGAATGCCTGATCAAAACGGGCCGAATTAGGAGTGATGTCTGAAATGCTAAATCGGAGGGGAATGCTTCTGCCGCTAAATGTTTCCTGAATCAGGCGAGCGCGGTAAACTCGGGCTAGGCTGGCTAGGCGCGGGAGTCATCTCCAGCCATTCTAAGGTCGCAAGAAACCCTCAATTCAGCGATCTGGATTTTTGAATGATTGTGCACAGCGGCTACGATCGGTTCTATTTTGCACAGCTGAGGAAACGGAAGGCGAGTCTCGTCAGTCCTTTGCAGTGAAAAGGATTGGTAGACCTGCCGGGACGCGAACCCGCGGCCCTACATGCAAAGCAGACGATCTCCCGGTTGATCTAGTCCAACGCTCCGATAATCGGCGTCGCTTTGTGGTTGCACTTTTGGTGCACTTGGGGCTGCAAATGAAATTTTCTCGGTGCTACTCCAGAGCAGCGTCGAATCCTTTGGTGGCAAGAACTTGAAATGAACAAGAGCAAGTGTTGTGGGGCGTCTGCTCCAACCCAGCCTGTTTCAGCAAATTCTCAATGGAAGGGATTAAGTCATGAGTATTGCCACCAAACGTACGATTTTTCGCTGGATTCACATCATCTTTAGCATTCCGATACTCGGTTATATTTATAGTCCATTTGAAAAAATTCCAAACTACGCCCCCGCAACTCGGTTTGTCTTCCTTCCTGTAATGGTCCTTTCGGGATTGTGGATGTGGAAAGGTCATGTCCTTTGGCGACTTGTTTCGAAAAGATCGGCCTGACAAGACCGGACGCTGCAGCGACGGGGCAATTATTGCAAGCAGATATAAGCCTACTTTTTGTCAGAGTACTAATCAATGAATAACAAAAGTCTCGATCGATGGATATTTAAGAAAAAAAACAAAAAGTGGCTGGAAGAATTGCAGAAGTTGAGAATGTGATCATTCTTGACTGTAGGTTTAGCAAACCGCCGCATTCAGCCACTCGGCCACCTCTCCGCGGCCGGCGTTCGGCGCCGATGAACAGGCTGAATGTCGTGAGATAACACCAATTCGATTCGAGCTGAGCGGTACTAGCGCTGCTCGATCCCAAATCGCCGGCGGATCATTGCTCTGTTCGTTGCGTCCGATAGGTAGGTCGGATGCCGGTGACGTGTGAACCTTCTGACTGAGACGGGAGTCCTTTTCACCGCGCGTTAATAAAGATAAAATACGATACTGTAATGCCGCTCTTTGCGCTGGTGTTTCCGTGGACAGTTTGACGTCTAGGACAAGGTTTTAGCTGCGACCCGGGCGGCAATCGAGGAGTCTCGGCGAAACATTTCGACCCGAAGGGGCGTATCTAATTGAAGAAAGCGGTTCGGGTTGAAATCCAGTCAGCGCCCTGCTTCGTAGCCCAAGGATTCGTTGGACTTTGCGGGATGGCGACTTGGAGTAGTGGCCGTAGCTTGGTGGAGCGAAAGGGAAGCGAATGAAGACATGGCACAAGGTGTTAATTGGCGCGGGTGCCCTGGTGGTGCTCGGCGGAATTGTTCTTTTCAGCGTGAATCAGGCGAACAAAGGCGTGGTGACAGTGCAAACCGCAAAGGTTGCGAAGCAGGACAGCCTGGTGTCCTTGGTGACGGCCTCCGGCGAAATCAAACCCACAACTTATACCAACGTGACGGCGCAAGGCTTCGGCAGAATTACCGCGATTCTTGTCAAAGAAGGCGAGCACGTTAAAAAGGGCGACAAGCTGTTGCTCCAGGAGAACGTGCAGGCGAATGCCGACGTCCAGGCGCAAACCGCCGCGAGTATCTCTGCGGAATCCGGCGTGCAGGCCGCAGAAGCCAGTTCTAAAGCGGCACAATCGGATTTAGCCTCTCAGCTGGCGAACCTCGAGAAAGCCAAACTGGATTTTGACCGTGGCCAGGGCCTTTACCGAGACGGCTTGATCCCCAAGCAGGATTTCGACCAGCGAAAAACCACTTATGACGCGGCCGCAGCATCCGTCGATTCGGCAAAGGCGCGCGTTTCCTTATTGAGAGCCCAACTGGAGCAGTCCCGCGCGCAATTGAATCAAAGCCGTGCAGTGCTTGTCCACACCCAGGACATCCTGCACAAGACCATCTACACTTCGCCCATCAATGGCATTGTGAGCTATCTCCCTGAACGTGTGGGCGACTACGTCGTCCCGGGCATCCAAAACTCCAACGGCAGCTTTCTAATGACTTTGTCGGACATGTCCATCGTCACGGCGGAAGTCAAAGTGGATGAAACGGACATCGTCAACGTGAAAATGGGGCAGGAAGGCGACGTGACTATCGATGCGGTCCCCGGAAGAGTGTTCAAGGGCAAAGTGACCGAAATCGGCTCGCAAGCCGTACTGCGCAGCTCCGGCCTGACGACCACACAAACCACGACCAGCACCCAGGAAGCGAAAGACTTCAAAGTTGTGGTGACTTTCAACAATCCACCGGAGAACTTGCGCCCCGGCCTGTCCGCCACTGCAAAAATCACGACGGCGGAAAGAAAAAACGTGGTCGCCATCCCCATCCAGGCCTTGGCCATGCGTACTCGCAAAGAGCTGGAAGAAGCAGCCAAGAACGCCAAAGGACAAGGTTCAGGTGTGACCCTGGCGGCGCCGCCGCCACCGGTGCCCGGCGATCCGAAAAAGGACGAAATCCAGGGCGTCTTCGTGGTAAACGGCAAAAAGGCGGTGTTCCGGTCTGTAGAAACCGGCATCTCGGGCGTCACCGACATCGAAATCACAAAAGGCTTGCAGCCTGGCGATGAAATTGTGATTGGCAGCTATAAGGCGCTCCGCACGTTGAAGCCGGAAGCCCAGGTCAAGGTGGACAACAGCGCCCCCAAGAAGCAGGATGATCAGCAGAGCTGACACGTTTTAGGACAAGGAGATTGACATGCCCGTCGAGGCACAGACAACGGACTCTTACCGGGAAGACCTGGTCAACTCCGGCTTAGTCATCAAGACCGAGGAACTCGCCAAAGTTTATGAAATGGGCGCCGAGCAAGTGCACGCCTTGCGTGGCGTCAACCTGGAGATCCGCAAGGGCGAATACGTCGCCATCATGGGGCCTTCCGGTTCCGGCAAGTCCACGCTCATGAATTTGATCGGTTGCCTCGACTCGCCCACCTCCGGGAAGTATTGGCTCGCCGGCCGCTTGGTCAGTGACCTGGACGATGACGAACTGGCTTACATCCGCAACAAAGAAATCGGCTTTGTCTTCCAGACCTTTAATCTGCTTCCCCGCGCCACGGCTCTTCACAATGTCGAGTTGCCTTTGATCTACAACGGGACTCCGGCGGACGAGCGCATTGAAAAAGCCAAGAAAGCCTTGGAGCGCGTCGATCTCGCCGACCGCATGCAGCACAAGCCCAACGAGCTATCCGGCGGTCAAAGGCAGCGCGTGGCGGTTGCGCGGGCGCTTGTCAACAACCCTTCCATCGTTTTGGCTGACGAACCCACCGGCAACCTCGATTCGAAAACCGGTGAAGAAATCATGGCGCTTTTCGAGAATCTCTACCGCCAGGGAAACACCATTATTCTCGTGACCCATGAAAACGACATCGCCCGGCATGCCCACCGCATTATTCACATCCGCGATGGCAAAATCGCCTCGGACGAAGCGGTCAAGAAATAACCGGTCAATTCGGCTCTTTCCATCCAACAGCCTGCAGGTAGAGTTGTAGAGTTGATCCGCGGCGAAATTTCCGCCAACGGCCCCTGTCTGCCGGCCGCAAAAAAGGATGGACCCGATGCGTCTCTCGCCAAATAAAAGTGCGCCATCACAAATCAGCGAATTGCTCCATCTGGCTGCCGAAAAGGCGATTCGTTATGTGGAAAATGCTTTCGAACGCCGCGTGGGCCCGGCCTTATCCAATCTCGCCGGACTCACGGGCTTCCATGAGCCCTTTCCCGCCGATCCGTGCAATCCCGTCGACGTGCTTCGCCAGTTGGATGCTTTGGGGTCTCCGGCCACGGTAACAATCACGGGCGGCCGATACTTCGGCTTCGTGAACGGCGGCATGGTTCCTGCCGCGCTCGCCGCTAGCTGGATGGTAGACGCCTGGAACCAAAACGCGGCGCTGCGCATTATGTCCCCTGTCGCCGCAGAGATGGAGGATGTTGTTCTTCGCTGGATCTGTGAAGCTCTGGGACTGCCTGCCGATTGTGAAGGAGGGCTGGTCACCTGCGCCACGATGGCGAACTTTACCGCCCTCGTTGCGGCTCGCCACGCGCTTCTCAAGAAAACGGGCTGGGACGTCACCGAGGACGGAATGTTCGGCGCGCCGCCCATCGATGTGGTCGTAGGCGACGAGGTTCACGCCTCCATTCGGAAGGCCCTGAGCATGGCAGGTTTCGGGAAGAAACGCGTCATCACGGTGGAGGCCGACAATCAGGGAAGAATGCGCCCCGACCGCCTGCCGCGCCTAACCGGCAGAACCATCATCTGCATTCAAGCCGGTAACGTGAACACCGGCGCTTTCGACCCCGCCGAGCCAATCTGCTCAGCCGCGAAGGAAAAAGGTGCCTGGGTACATGTAGACGGCGCCTTCGGTTTATGGGCCCGCGTATCGCCAAAATATGCCCACTTGGCGCGCGGATTCGAGAACGCCGATTCCTGGGCCACGGATGCGCACAAGTGGCCAAACGCCGGGTATGACTGCGGAGTGGTCCTTGCCAGAGACGGCACCGCACTCCGCGCCTCTCTCGGGATGGCCGCCGCTTACCTCGAACCCGGTGCCCACCGCGAGCCCATGCATCACACACCAGAGGCATCCCGAAGAGCCCGGGGCATCGAGCTTTGGGCCACGCTGAAATCCCTCGGCAGAACGGGGCTGCGTGACCTCGTCGAAAGAACCTGTGCCCACGCTCAGCAATTTGCTAAAGGATTAAGAAGCGCAGGCTTCGAAGTATTGAGCGACGTAGTCGTCAATCAGGTCCTGGTTTCCTTCGGCGCTCCCGAGGTAACCAGGGAAGTCATCCGGCGCATTCAGGAAGATGGAACTTGCTGGTGCGGGGGAACCGTGTGGCAGGGCAAGGCGGCCATGCGCATCAGTGTCTGTTCCTGGGCCACAACCGCGGCTGACGTGGAAAGAAGTCTCGAAGCGATCGTGCGCATCGCTCGCGAGTCTCACCTCGCTTCAATTCCCTCTTGATCAAAAGGTCAGCGGCTGCGAGCTGCTTCGGAACCTTCCAGTTCCGGCAGCGCCTGCTCCACGCTCAAATAGGTGCGAGAGAGGCGGTCGTGCCAGGTGAGTTCGTCGGAATCCCACATCGCCCACAGAAACCCCAGGAAAAATGTCCCCGCGGAGAGCGCGTAACCCACGCTTCGCAACAACATTTGTCTTGAAGTCGGCGGCTCGCCGGAAAAACTCACCACTTGCAGCCCGCGCAGCATCATCCCGGGTGTGGTTCCGCCAAAGATGGTGAAAAGCGCGAAGTACTGAAGATAAAAAACGGCAAAAGTCATTCCGCAGACGGCAACACTCAGTTTGCTGAGCGTGAAGTGCCCTCCCAGCGAGCCGAAAAGCCCCAGAAATCCGCCATAAGCAAACAGCAGACAAAAAAAGTCGACGAGCGCAGCAAGCCGGCGGTCCTCGATCGAAGCGACCGGATAAAGGCCTTGCCCTGAGCAGGCCTGGCCCTCACCGGGTTTTGCCAGTGAATGAGAGTTTGCGTCTGGCCGCCCCGAAACATCAATTTCTACCGGCAATTCCTCGCCAGTCTTTGCCTTCGGAAATCTCCCTACCGCGAGCGTGAAAGAAAACTCCTCTTTGCTGGCCGGTTGTTCTTCGATGGCAATCGAGGTCCTGGCTTGTGTTTCACCAACAGATTCTTCGAAGGAAAAGTACGTCTGCCTATCGTTTGTCGAGAATTTTTTCCTCCGCGTGCGATAGGCGTTGACGCGCTCCGCCAATTCTCCGCGCCACGCACCCTCTTGCATTGCCTCTCTGGAGGATTCAACGCGGGATTCACACCTGCCCATTCCCAGGTTTTCTGCCTCTGCGTTTCGCGGGCGGATTCCAAGCGAGGAGATGTCCGAGGGCTCCTCAATCGCCGAAAAGCCAACGGAAAAAGAAGAATTACAGAACTGGCAGACGCGGTCTCCAGCCGGCAATACCGCGCCACACTGCGAGCATATTTTTGTCACCGTGAGTTTTGCGCTGCGGACGCTTCCGCTCCGGTGAGGAGAGAGCCTGCGCAGAATAGCACGCCCCCGAAAAAGTCAAGCACCAAATCGGGCAGGCCTGTTTCGAAAGAGATACCGGAGGGAAAGAGGTGAGCGAAGCGCCGTAGAAGGGCTCAGGCGTCCATCTGCTGAGCGAGCATGTCTCGGCTAAACGAAATGCGCCGCTCCAAAGCGATGGCCGCGAAATAGGTGCAATGTCCTCGTTCCGCGTCCGTCCAGGACTTCATCGAGGGAACCAGTCGAGCGACGGTAGCATCCACAAAACTCAGCATGCGGAAATAAGCTCCGATCGCTTGAATCCCTTGCCGGTCTTCCGGCCGCTCCGGGCACAGCTGCAGCAGTTGCATCACTCGGTTGAAGTCCGTGCCCGAGGCCACTCTCTGAATACCTGTTACGTCCTGAACTTCGGGAGACAGCGGCTGCTTTGCGGAAACCGCAATGATCGAACGGCAGTACCAAACGAAGAACTGCAGGAAGAAAACCGCCGAGCAGACCAAAATGATCGCGGCCATCATCGAGGCACCGCCGCCAGACGGGAAGGCACCAGCCTGTCCTCTTCACTCACACGGAGGAAACAATACGCCCACGCTGCGGGCAAGATGCATCCTAAAAGGGGCGTCACAAAACGCAGAACGCCCGCCTTGAAATAAAGATTTTGCAGCGCATAGTTCGCCGCAAAGGCACTAAAGTAGACTCCCAGCGCCAGGACCAGTTGGATCAGGCGTGCTCGTGTTTCCCGCAGCTTGAGAATGGCGCCCCAAAGCGCATACGTCAGCACAAGACCAACAAAATAAAGGTTCTGCGAGAGTTCGTAGGCGAAATGCGTCAGAATCCGATGAGAAGATTGCTGCACCACGGCATAAGAAAACCACGCCGTGCCTCCGAGCAGCACGACAGCGCCGAGACGGAGGTAACCCTCTACCTGCATCTCGTCAAAAACGAGGCTATACAGGTTCAGAAGAGCGAAATAGAGGCCAATGGTGAGCAGCGTGTCGGAGTAGTAGTAGAAATAGACATACTCGTTCGACGCCATCCCATAGTGATTCAGCACATGGTAGCGGCTAACGCTAACTAGAAACGACAAACCCATGTAGAGGTTGAGGAAGATGTATCGCCGGAAGGATTGGCTCTTGACCGCACACACAACCACTGCACCCTCAAGGAGAGTGCAAACGAGCCAGATACAATATTCGAGGGGACCAGGCATCTCTTCCTCTTCATGGCCCCCTGATCAACCGGCGAGGTGCTAGTTCTTGCCTTACCTCGACCGCGTTGAGCTACTTCCAGGGTACTGGAGGCTGAGGTGCTCCTCCGTTTGCCATGATCACAGAGCCGTTACCGTGGGCGACGACCACCGTCTTCAAGCTCATTGCTCCGACCAACGCCAACATCGCTAGCAAAATGACTGAGAGTTTGCGTGACATTGTGCCTCCAAAGTGGAAAACAACTTGGGAGGCATCCTATATCTTTGTACACCAATGTCAAGCAGCTCACAGTGTGAGCTTGTTTTTTATCGATACACCCTACTCAGCCTGATGCTTTCGCTAGGCATTCGCCTTGCGACCGGCTGGGTCGCGGTTCCGATCGCCCCTAGCATAGTTTTATCGACTGGCGAGAGCAACAGTACGACAGTACTAACTAGTTTAGTACCCTTAGGCTATCCCTTCGTGGTACTTTCACCTCTATGAAGACGTCGGCTTTGTCCAGTGCACGCCCAGTGCCCCAGTGCCCGTTTCTTCCCGTCTTCATTCACCTAGGCAACGAGCTTTGATGTTCGCCCGAGCAAACAAATCGCCCTCGCGGAATGCCTTGACACAACTCACGGCCACTCCATAGCATTAGATATTGCTATTATTTTTGGCCGGCGTAGCTCAGTGGCAGAGCGAGGGTCTCATAATCCCTAGGCCGTGGGTTCGATTCCCCCCGCCGGCACCATTCTTTCTTCTTGATTTGAAAGGAATTACACGCGTGCGTTTTTTCGTGTACCCGCCGTGTACCCTTCGTTGCGGTTCAGGAGCTTCCCAGGTGCGACGAACATAGGCCTCCAACTGCTCCTGACGCGCACGAACCCAAGGCGCGTAGTGCTTCTCCGTAATTCGCACGCTCTGATGGCCCAAAATAATTGACACGCGCTCGATGGGTACGCCAGCAAGTAACAGCTCAACCGAGAAGGTATCCCGAAAGCGGTGTGCGTGACCGTCAGGAATACCGGCCAATACAAAGAGCCGATTCAGACTCTCTTGCCAGATTCCCGCTGCGGTTTTGGGAGTCGAGAGTCCCGTCCAGAAAAAATATGCGCTTTCAGGAATCGCATCCAGTGCTTCGATGACAACGGGCGGTAGCGGGCAATAGACCGGCGTTCCTGTCTTTGCCGTGTACAAGAAAAGTTTGTCCCCCTGAATGCGGTTTCGACTGAGCGTAGCCGCATCTCGTATTCGTAGTCCGCTATAGCGAAGAAGCAAAACAAGCGTAGGCAAAGACCTCGATGAGAGTGCATCCAAACTCAGAGGCTGCGACCTAGTGGTACGGAACGATATTTGGGATGTCCTAGTTTCCAAGTTGAAGCCGCCGATCGTTTTCGAGACGAAAGTCACCGAGCGCGCACTTAAGTCAGGAGAGGACTGAAATGGAACAGCGAAGGCCAGTCGATTGTTGACGAAAAATGCTTTTACTGTTCCTCAACTCTCGTTTTCTGAGTTGGAGTTGCCAACGGTGGACAGTTACTTTAGTGTTCGCGGGAAGAATACCCTCCAGTCTGGATCGAATGCTGGATTCTTTAGGCCGTGGCAGAGATGAAAATCAAACTTTACACCATCGGCTCTAGCGAGCACTTGGTTAGCTTCGGCGTACCCAGCCCTTTTAAGATAAAATCCGATTGATTGATGGTAAGGGTAGGTGTAGTCGAACCTCCTCAAGAGAGCAAGCAACTCGTCGACTGATACTCGGTTTTGCGCCAATCTAAATGCTTGGAGGACGCTCGAAACCCCACCGGAATATCCCGGCCGAACGGTTATATCAATGAGAGTTCTCTCCAGTGAGCTGACTTCCACTTTATGGCCTGAGGGGGCGGTTACGAGCACCACGCCTGCGCGGCCCGTGTTTTTTCCGCTCAATACCGTGATTATTACATCTTGGTATTTGTAGGCCAGTTTTGAGCGCCTCTGTTGATTCTGAAAGGCACGGTCAATGGCTTCTTGCGAGAGCTGACCTGAGTTTTTAGGTTTTTCGGATTGCTCTTTGTTTATGAAAATACTCGTGTGATCCTCGCTCAGACCGTGAATCCACATAGCGGACGCGTGAGAAAAGAACGCGCCGTCTTTTTTTTATCGAGATGGCGACGGCCATTGGAGACGCTTTGCCTTCCCAGACGTATCGGACAAGCGAAGCGTAGTAACGTGAGCGAAGCCGGACTTCTTTGAGTTTGGTACGGTTGAGTAACATCTGAACGAATGCCTGTGATCTCATACTCTGCGGTAGATTCCATTCACTGGCCTGTTGGATGAAAAGGAGTTCCAAGTCGGCTGGCGCAAAGACCCGATCTGGATTGCTCTCGAAGAACCAGGTTAAAAGTTCGAAATTGATTTTGGACTTTGGCATTTGGAGGTCATTGAAGTTGAAGGATACACGCCTGGGTATATATACCCAGGCGTGTATGCGTGTTCTCTTGTTCGACCCGTCTGGGTATGTATACCCAGACGGTCGTGAATACTTCTGAGGCAGAATCATATCCTGTTTGTTCTCGATTCCCGGCAGAGGGCGTCAAAGTTTATGCATTGCCAACGAGCGCACGATTACGCTGGCACTCCAAGGCATTGATCATCGTAGAATCGTTTCACGAATCGTTTCATAAATCGTGTCACGAATCGTTTCATAAATCATTTCACTAATCGTCTCGCGCCTAGATCTAAATCCATTAAAACAAATAAGAAGGCAGAAGAAATCATGGTGTATAATCGTTTCATGGCTAGCGATATTATTGCCCAACTGGACCGTGGCGTATTGTCAGCCCCTGACCTCCGGGAGCGACTGGGGGTGTCGCCATCCACGCTTATGCGCATGGTGAGAGAAGCTGGACCGGAGGTCCTACGGATTGGTCGAGGCAGGGCGACGCAATACGGCTTGCGTCAGACATGGCCAAATCTGGAAGGTCCACGGTTTCCGCTATTCCGTATAAGCGAATCTGGCTCAGCAGCCTCTGCGGGAGAACTCATTACACTTGCCGCTCATCAGACGGCCTGGATGCCGATAGGCACGGTCGCGGATGGGCTTCCTGCAGAATTAGCTGACGCTCGTCCTTCAGGCTTCTTGGGCCGACACTTCGCAGCCGTCCATGCCGATCTCAGGCTACCGCCGATATTATCCGACTGGTCTGACCATCACATTTTGCTCGCGATGTCCCGACGGGGAGAGGACTTACCGGGCAATTTGATTGTAGGCGAAGAATCATTCGCTCGATGGCAGGGCATTAAGCTCGTTTCCAAAAGCCGCGATGATTACCCGGCTCTTGCACAGGCAACCATCGCAGGTCATCCGCCGGGTTCTTCGGCAGGAGGAGAACGACCGAAATTCGGCGCGCTAATTGGCAACCAGCATATGCTCGTCAAATTCGCTGGCCGCGGAGGGGTCGGGGATATGGCCGCTAGGCGTTGGTGCGATCTGCTGATCCTAGAAGGAATTGCGTTGCACGTTGCAGCGTCCCATGGCATCCCGACCGCGAATACAAACGTCATCGAAACGCCTGATTATTGGTTTCTGGAGAGTGAGCGATTTGATCGCCTCGGGGTGCGCGGGAGGGCTGCAGTCATAAGTCTTGCGTCTGCTCACGACAATCTCGCGGACTCGTGGGCGGACGCGGCTGTTACACTCAAAGAGGCAGCGCGTTTGAGTGTTGAAGATGCCCGGCGGCTTTCCTGGCTTGATGCGTTTGGAGCACTCATAGCAAATACGGATCGACATCAGTACAACATACTGTTCTTTGCAGAAGGGTCTCGTCTGCGTCTAGCTCCGGCATTCGACCAAGTCTCAATGCTGTATGCGCCCGCGGGCGATGGGCAAGTACCACCGCGCGAGTTTGTCCTGCCGCACGCCACTGCGAATACGTTGGATGTTTGGGAGTGCGCTCGCGACGCAGCGCGGCAATTTTGGACACAAGGGAGCGAGGACATGCGGCTGTCGGATGACGCTCGGCTATTTTGTGCAAGCAACATGAAACTCTTTGTCATATAGGCTGATGGACCTGATTTTGCCAAGCGAGTGAAACGCGGGCGACCATTATGCGGTGTTCAAGGGATACTGACCCTGACCATCCATTCCCTCGCCTGAACGGCCGTGTTGGATTAGATTATTTGAATGACCCTCAACCCTTCAGAAGCCTCATTCAAACTGCGTTCCGCGGTCACAGCCGCCTCTCGTGGACTTGTTGACCGAGAGCCTCTTGTAGAGCTAGTTGCGCTCAGTGCAGTGGCACGCGAGCACTTGCTGGTAATTGGGCCTCCGGGAACAGCAAAAAGCGTTGCGGTGCGGCGGATCGCCCAAGCCACTGGGGGACGGTATTTTGAGTACCTGCTAGGCAGATTTACAGAGCCCAGCGAGATCTTTGGCCCCGTAGACCTTCGCAAATTGCGCGAGGGTACTGTGGAAACAGACGTTAGCGGAATGCTGCCTGAGGCTGAGATCGCCTTCTTGGATGAAATCTTTCAAGGGTCTTCGGCGATTCTCAATACGCTTCTGGGTATCTTGAACGAGCGGGTCTTTCGCCGCGGACACACGCAGTTGAAGTGCCCCTTGCGAATCTGTGTGGGAGCCTCAAATAGCTTGCCAACGGATGAGTCGCTAGCTGCCTTTGCTGACCGCTTCCTCGTCCGCGTTTTCGTTGAAACAATTGAAGACCCACAACTTGAAACTTTGTTGGATAGCGGTTGGAAACTCGATCATTCACAGTTCTCAGAACTTGCATCCATGAACGACATAGATGTACTAGCCGAGATTGCTCAAAACGCCGATCTCAGCTCAGTCCGACCACAATTGGCTCACTTGCTGCGAATCTTGAGAAGGGCCGGCATCGTTCTTTCGGACCGTAGAGTTGTCAAGGCGCAGAGCCTAATTGCCGCTGCTGCAGTAGTAGCCGGTCGTTCGAAGCCCAGCGACGCCGATTTGTGGCCTTTGATCTATGTCGTTCCGACACAGGAGCAGCAGGAAATTGCTAGAGAAAGCCTTCGCGATTTGCTTCGCCACACTGAGAACGTGACGCTGCCCGCAGCAGCAGAGGACGCATCCGCAGGCCCGCTCGTCCGGGCGAGACGACTCGTCCTGTCTGCAAATGAGCTGCTTGCAACACCGCCAGATGGGGATGGAGAGACAGCACAGAGTTGGAGGCTCAAGCTAGAAGGCGTTGTGCGCGAGATAGATGCTTCCTTCACTGCGGAAGCTATGCCCCCCAACCTGAGCGAAGCGCGAACTCGAATAGTGGCGCATCTCAAGCCGCCCAATGAGGTAGCCAATTGAAGTCGAATTCTCTTCAGATCACCTGGCATTTTCGCGGAGAGCCTCGCGTACCGGTCGCAGTCGTGGCCTCAGGTGAAACAGCAAAGGAACTGGCCAGGAAGCTCCTAGCGTCCGACCAAACGAAGTGGACAAGCTTGAAGGGCGTTGCCACCTCGGACGCAATCGTTCTTCTTGGCGAAGCGGAATCACTTCCGTGGGTGGACGGAGTAAGCTACTTGGGCTCGGACGATCGTGCGCCCCATCTCCTCTTGCCAACAAATCGCGAACCTAACGTTCCTGCAGACCTTTTTCAACAGGCATTAGTTGAGCAGAGCCCTTTTCCACCGCCACTGGCGTTTATCGAAACAAGGAATACTGTCGTTTCGCTGTCGCAGGCAAGAGAGCTCTCCCGAGACGTGCTGAGGTCCTGGCTTCTTACCAAAACATGATTTCTCTACCGGCATCGCTGGCTCCTTGGTCCAAGCAACTCAGCGTCTTTCCCAATGAGTTGAGTTTGGCGATAGGTCCTCTGGTCCAGAGGATCGCGGCGGCTATTGACCCTTTGCACTTAGAAGATGTGCCAGGCGACGATGATCCGGATGGCTTCGATGGATTGGTAAACCGAGGAAGCTATGAACGGTTGATTGCCTCAGATTGGTTACTTGCCGACGAAATTCCAGAGGAATTCGAACGCCGTGCAACAATGCACGAGCATCTTTTCTTGAAAACGGCAAAACGTGACCGCGCACACGGCCTTGGGTCGGTTGTTCTGTTTGACTCCGGACCGGACCAGCTTGGCTCACCTCGTTTGGCACACCTTGCAATCCTGGTTGTGCTCATTCGACGCGCTGACCGTGCCCGCGCCAATTTCGCATGGAGAACCTTACAGAATCCGGGACTGCCATTCCTGCACGGTGCAAGTGAATCAGAAATGATCGAGTTGCTGCGCGCAAGAACCTCCGCGAACGTATCTGATTCCATGTTGAGCGATTGGATTAACCTTTCGCTGGAGACAAATCGACCAGAGGAGATTTGGCTTGTTGGGGGTGAAAGACTTCACCAAATCTCGCCACATCATGTCGTTTCCCGCGTGAAGGTAGAGGATGTTCTTGAACCGCAAGTACGACAAGTCTCAGTTGAAATCCAGCGTCGGAAGGGTCGGCCAAGAAGGATTCTGTTGGACCTACCCGACAACGGTGTGTGCGCCCGGCTACTTCGAGATCCTTATCAAGTTAGAGTTAGCATCCCTCGCAAACTCCCTACGATGGCGAGTTCGTCCGGGCTCATTTTTGCACTTGGCGGTAGACGTTTGTTTGCCACAACTGGCGACGGCACCCTAATGTCCTTCCCAGTGCCGAACTCGCCTTGGGACACGCCTGGGAACGCGAAGCAGCTTGCGTTGGGAAACATTGGAAGAATTGTAGCCGCGAATCGCCTGGGCCGCTCGACGATCATTGTGTCGGTGGAAGAGATTTCACTTCGAATATCCTACGTTGGGAAGGAAAGTTACCCTCCGGCGGGCCACTACTTTCTTCGCCTTGACCAATTTGCCTGGCCACGGGAAACCGACCAGGGGCTCCTCTTCCCCTGTGTCCGGCCTCCTGTGCCACAGGGCGACAAGTCCAGCCTGTTTGTCTTGGATGCTTCCGGGAATCTGTTTCGCCTCAAGCCTGAGGCGGATGAGCCGGTGGCTCTGCTCGAACAATCCGGCGTGCTGGCTCTCACGAGCCGGGAAGGGATTCCCGCATATGTCAGTGTGAACAAGGCAAGGAACACGGTTGAGTACACGTCCATGGGGCGCGAACCGTTTCGGGGCGTGGTATTGAGTGGAGCCGATGGTGTCGAACAAGCATTCTTTGGATTCGGCGCGCACGTTCAACCTCCGTTTTGTTTGTTGGCCATCCAGAAAAGTCCATCCCGTTGGTTAGTAGTCTCCGGACAGACCCGAAGTAGCGAGATCGAAGCAGAACAGACGCAAGAAATCGTGGGCGTCATTCAGGAGCCGAATTACGCCCAGGCTCTCATTTCGCTCAGAGAGGATAGGCACGTGGTCACGTTAAAAGGTCCGGACTGGGAACGGACTCTTTTTGAGAGCCGTGATTCTATTGCACATTTGACTGTTTCCCAGGCCAAGCCTTGGATTGCGTACTCGACGACAAAAGGTGACGTCACCGTCTACTCGCTCCCTCTGGCGCAAAGTCTTTGCCGCTACCTGAACGAGGATCGAAATGACTAGCGCAAAGCCATGGTCGGTTGTTCATCGCGGCAGAGTTTCCGCCGATGGTTTTTTCTTCGCATTTAACATTACGACGGAACGCGAAGGCATTCGCCGAATTCTGTCGGCATGGGAACCAAACGCTCGGGTGTATCGAGTCAAGGAGGGGTTTGTACTGGTTCTTCCGAGAGCAGTGCAAGTGTTCGCCGGCGAAACAATCGGCCTGGCTTTGATCCGAGGCAAAGGATTCCTCACAGGCGTGCCACTGAAAGAAAAAGAAATCAGCTCTATTAATCAACCCTTTGGAACTCTGGTCCTCTCTGCGGGAGGGAGCATATCAACGGAACTATTGACCGATGAGAGCCGAGAGGCCGCTCACAGATGGCTTGATACAGAGGGATTGAAGTTTGTTCAAGGGGCTTCCCTGGGTACCGAGCCGTTTGGACCGATCGTCGCGAAGCCACTTGAGCTGCCCAATATCCGCGAGACACTCGGGCGTATCCCTGAGGCTCCGCTGGAACTAAAAAGCCTGCTGGCGCGATTGAAAGGTGAGCCCGAATCGAACAAACGGAATAGGTTTGGCTGGCTGCGTAGTTTTTCATTTCGGAGCATAGCGGGTGCTGCCCAGGGCTTAGTAAGGGGCTTGAGAAGTCTTTGGCCTCGAAACGCTTATGAAGCTCAAAGCCTCACTGGGTCGCAACAAAGCGTTTTTGCCACGCGAGCACCGTCAAAACTCTCACTGTGGCTGGCCTCGGCATTCAACAAGTTCGTCATGGTGACACGACTCGCGCGTGTTCTTGGCTGGAGACAGGGACGCTACTTGAGTCGAGTGATGCAATTGTTCGAACAGGGCGACATGGATGAAGCGCTGAGACACGCGATTCCCCTGTCTTCTATTTCCGATTCTCCTATTTTGAGAATGACTCTTGGGCTGCCGGGAGTCAGACAGAATCTGCGGCTCAACCCATTTGGCCGCCGCCCCAGTTCGGCAATGGTGTTAGGTCAGTCCCTGTATTCCCATCTCCATCAACTCTATAGGTCGACGTTCAAAAGATTGGAAGCTCAAGGCCGGATTGGCGAGGCGGCGTTCGTTCTTGCTGAACTGTTGCGAGCAAACGAAGAAGCGGTCGCTTTCTTAGAACGTAACGGTAGATTGCGCGAGGCTGCCGAAATCGCTGAGGCTCGGGAGCTAGCTCCCGAAATAATCGTTCGGCAATGGTTTGTAGCTGGAGAAAAGGAAAGAGCTATCCAAGTCGCACGGAAGGCAGGAGCATTTCACGGAGCGGTCTTGCGACTGGAGAAGTCGCGCCATCCGGCCGCTGCCGAGCTGCGAAAGTTTTGGGCGCAATCGCTAGCGGACGCAGGGAACGTGGCAGTCGCGGTTGACGTTCTCTGGCCCCTAGAGTCCGAGAGGTCTATTGCTGTCGAATGGATGAGGCGAGCAGCAGAGATCGGCGGTCGACCGGGAGCGCGATCTTTGGCCCGACTCATTAGCGTGGTTCAGGATGGATATCGCCAGTTCTGGCCGCAAGCTCTTGAGCTATTGCAGAGTGACTCTGTGGAAGAGGCTCCCGCCAGAATGGAATTCGCTGAGACACTCCGCAAGGAACCCAAGTCGCCCCAGGCACAAACCTTGGCGCGGCTCGCGGCACGGGCCGCTTTGCGCGATGCCGGACAGGGCCTGCATTCGCTTGGGCCCATTCCTATACGCCAGCTCATCGACTACTCCGGTGACGGAGCTCTGCGTGCAGACATTCCGCCGCGATCCCACGGTAGAAAGGTTGAACTCAATGATTTGGGGACGCCACGACGATACTTCATCGCTGCAAACGATCGAGGCTCGACGCAGATATCAGACGCTGTGCTGCTTCCAAGTGGAAGTTGTCTGGTTGCAATGGGGGAAGTGGGTCTAAAGCTAATTACGAGGGAAGGTCGAACGATAGCCCATTTTGACGAACCTGCAGATCGCGTAGTCGTTTCGGAAAACGGCAGCAGGATCATCACAATGGCCCGTCGGGGTGCCGTGTGGTCTCTTGCGAGGGTGGATGTCTTATCTCGCAAAGCTACGCCGTGGTGTCATGCTGAGATCAGCCATTTTGCGGCAAGCTTCGATGGTGCCACCTGGTACGTCGTCTGTGGTCAAGACTTGTATGCAATCGATACCACGTCACAGCGGTTTGATGCCTTGTGGCGACTACCTGATCTGGGCCATTCCGTCGGCCCTCTCACACTTGCTTCGGCCAAATTGGATTTCGTCACGAATAAGGACAAAAACCTCTGGCTTTGGGAGTATCAGCTGCCGCAACTGCGGCTTAAGAGCAAGACTCTTCTGCCTTTCTCAAGACCGTTCGAAACAGTTAGAGAGTTTCGACTGGCTTCTTGTTCCGAAAGTGGAGTTCTCGATTGTTCTGCCGTTCCCGATCCTCAAGCAGCGACCGGCAGTGAAACTCAGAGTACTTCGACTTCTCAGATCCTCTTTAGAAAAACCAATGGCAGCTGGAACGAATTCTTGACTCTTGTGGATGAACAGGTCGTAGCCGATCCCGTTGTTACCACTAATTGGTTGGCTCTTTGCGTTGCATCGCAAGCGGCGGAGCGCATCCTGGTCTATAGTTATGCCAAAGGTGCGAAACCGGTCCTCCGAATCGAAATAGGAATCGAGGGAAGATGCAATCCCAGCGTTCGATTCGATGGCTCGTTGCTCACTATCGCCGACGATCTGGGGCACTTGCGTGCCTATGAGCTTACTTATGGCGAGCAGATACGAGACCTGAATATCTAGCTGCCAGAAGGCTTGGTGCGGCCTTGACGCAGAACTGGGGACAACCTTAAGCGTGGCACGTTCCACGTGAGGAGCCCTGCGCGAGACTTCAGGAACCACCGGTTTTGAAGTGACCCCCGAGGCCACCGTGTACCCGGCGTGTACCTCAGTTGGGCGAATCCAGTGTTTTTGGCGTTTTTCTCTTTTAGTAGAATGAGTAAGTTACGTGGAATCAGTGGGGTCTGAATTCCGGGTTCCACCCGCCCTGGCGGACCTTTTCGATTAGATCCGGCGTGACCGAGTAGCCTTCGATCGACAGCGAGTGGTAGGCGTCGCTCTGGTAGATTTCATCGACGTTCCGCAGATACGCGTTCTTGTCCTCCGGCAACCCCGGCGCTTTCGGGAAATTCTTGATGACTGTCTCGCGCGTCGCCTGCCACATCATCTCCAGGCGGCCCACGATCGGTGCGGCCTTCGCCCGCGGCCTGCCAAACGTCTGGCCCGCTTCGAACGGATCGCTTTCACGCACGTCATATCCGGCGCGCTTCATCGCGCGGACAATCTCGTCCGCCGGTTCGGCGCGCCCGATGCGGCGGAATGCCCCGCCGAGATAACCCGTCTTTGTCGAGTAGCCGCCGTCGAGCAGGAGCCGTGGAAGGTCCGATTCGTCGGCGAGGGCGCCAGCACCACCGGCGACTCAACCGGATTCCGGGCGAAGAAGATCTCTCCCACTCCCACCAGCGACGCCGCCGTTGAGCACAGACGCAGCCCGTCCCTCATCACGAGATTCTCCGCGGGTGGCATCCCCGGCACCTTCAGGTCATAGAGCGACGTGCCGTGCAAGAGGTTGATCAGGTGATTGGTGCCCTTCGGGCTGCACACCACGATCTGCTCGGGGACGACTGTCTTTCGCCGTGCAGCCAGAGCGACTTCCTCGGCGGACAGGTGCCATTCATCGCCGAACCGTTCGGCGCTGTAGCGTGCGCAGAATTCCCAGAACGACGCGTACCAGGGCGTGCTGTCGCCCACGCGCGCGGTCGGACTCGCCATAAACTCTCACCATCGTTCGGGTCATTACAAGCAAATGATGCTGTGCCGTTACAAGCATATTATGCTGTGTCTATGCAAGTATATTGTGCCGTGCCAATACAAGCATATTATGCTTTACATGAAATAAACCACAAAAATACAATAGCTTATAAAGTCCTACTTGGGCTCGAAATCAGGCTGAAAATGGCCCTCTGGGGACCTGTTTTACGGCGAGCTACGGGACTGGAGCAAGAGACGAAAACAAAATCCGATGGTTCGTTTAGCATTGTGGACCTCCCCATCGCTGCCTATTCCGCGACGTTCTCAAAGGATGGCTTCAAAACGCAGGTCCACTCGGAAATTCTCTTGCAGAGCAATCGCGCGACGACCGTCAATAGCGTTCTGCAGCCTGGCGCGCTCCCGCGGCTGATGGAGTAGCAACGAAGAGACTCTATTCCTTTTTCTTCCGCAGTTTGCGCCGAATGTCGGGCCAGAACTCCTTCACTACATACGTCAGCGAGTCATATCCGACTTGTGTTCCCCAAACTTTTGCTGTGTTTCCAACCCTCCTGTCCGCGTGAGGGTGGTAACTATAGGTGGAAACGGCCGCCGAAAACGCGCTTCCGAAGACCTCGGAATAGTTGAATTGGGATTTTCCATTGTCGCCGCGTGTCACGAGGATGCGGGTGAGCGCATACCAGGTGCGGCGACGAAAGCCGCCGTGGCCGGATTGAAAGAATCGCGGATCCTGACGCAGCAGAGATGGCAGGACCGCGCTGGTCATGAAGTTCTCTATGGTCCCATCCGCAGCCGCAGCTCCGAAGCGCTTCCCGTAGCCTTGCGCGCCCTGGCCGTAGCCGGCCTCGCTGTTTTCTGCCTGGCCAATTCCCGCCAGGAATCCATACCACGGGTATTGAACGTAATCGAACGAACTCCGCGCCACGACCTTGAACTTTTGTCCGGCCGTGAGCGGCGGAACTTGGTTTGCGTTTTCCAGCGTGAGAAAATTTGGCAGCGTGAAAAAAAGGCGGTCCTTGGAAGTACCGCTGGCGTCAGTCTGTCGATCCTGGCTCTTATTGCCCTTGTCGCCGGGAGTCTCGATCTTTTTCTTTTCCGAATTGCTTTGTGGATCGTTGAACGGCGTTTTCTCCGGGGCAGGTCCGGAGGGCTGAGCCCCAGGTTGTTGCGCTAACGCCGGTCCCGCGAGAAGCGCCATCACCATCAGGGTCCTCAAGACATACTTTGCCCTGCCATTTCCGTTTCCCATCATCGATGTCGATTACCTCCCGGGACAGCCAATCGCAGCAAGGATGAAATGCGGAGTTTCCAGAAAATTCTCGTTCCCGCGTTGGATTCCCCGGCGGCAGAAAGGGTTTCTTCGCGCTTGCAAAGATGTTGTTGTCTCGATGAATCAGGCATCAGGCATGAGCACGGAAATGGACTAGCATAAATGGGCTCGATGAATTCAGCCTTTCTTCTTGTCCACCTTGAGATTTAGGACGATGTCTTTGCGGGAGTCGAAACTCGACACCGTGCGTATGGTAGATTTCGCATTGTCTTTTTCTGCGTGCAGCTCGTAGTCCGCGTTCGGGTCGAGTCCGCTGAAACGGTAGCTTCCCGTGTCATCCGTATAGCTGCTTCGGACGGAGTTGGTCCGCATGTTCTTCAAGAAAACTACGCTGCCGGAAAGGGGGTTGTCGGATTTGTCGGTCACCACGCCGCGTACCGTCCGCAGCTGCGCTTCGTGCTTCTTGTCCTGGGCGCCCGCCGCGATCGGCAAGAGCGCCATCAATGTCACGAAGAAAAACATGCGTCGTCCATGCTTCATTTCTTGTCTCCCGCGATTGGCTGCATGCGAAACGCCACGTTTTCTTCGTTTCCTCCGCCCATCGCCTCGATGGTGCGCGTCTGATCGGAAAATCCCTTCATGTGAACCAGAACCTCATAATTCGAACCTTCTGGAACACGCTGCGCGAATTCGCCTCGCGAGTTCGTATAGGTTTCCCACTTGAACTTCTTTTCCCCCACCTTGCGGAAGCGCACGTCAACGCCGGGAAACGCAAACGCCTTTTCGTTGAAGACCGTTCCCCGGATCAGGAAATCATTCGCGTGGCTGTATTTTTTCTTGCCCGGTTTCTCCGCTTTCGACGAAGAATCCTGCACGGAAATGGCGGAGTTTGGTGCCCCTCCCAGTGCCTTCGCTGGAAGGGCCGCCAGCGTGAGCAGCAGCACACTCGGACAAACGAGCAGCGTTCCTGCAAGTTGATTCATCGCGGGATGTTCCTCTTGAATTCGATGGCGGGGCGTGCAGCAGGGATGCCAGGAGCCGGGAATTGGCCCTTCATTCCTCGTCTTCTTCTTCGTATTCCTCTTCTTCCTCGTCCGAGTAATCGCCATCCTCGCCCATCTCGGTCTCCTCTTCTTCTTCCTCCTCTTCCTCTTCATCCAAATCATCGGAGATCACGTTCAAATGGACGGGATGCGTCTGCGACACTTCGAGCTCGGATTCGCACTCCGGGCAGCTTAGAATCTCGCCTTCCTCGACTTCGTCTTCGTCAACGTCAATTTCTGCGGAACACTCTGGGCAACGGATCACGGGTCCAGCCTCCGTAAGCTTTTTTGCCATGCGTGGCGGCACCAGGACCGTCCCCGCCACCCTGCAGCGTATTATATACCGAGGCATGGAAATTCAAGCTTTTGCGCGTGGAAGCTGTCGTCAACAGCACCTCAAGTTCATGAGGCCGGCGAGCAGCGCCAGAGCGCGGCGAATCCGAGGGCTCGCTGAATGGCCTTTTCCAGAGAATACCCGAACCGCCCGGTGATGGGCGTGGGGGGCGTGATTATTGATCGCGGCCGCGCTGTGCTCATTCGCCGCGGCACGGAGCCGTTGCTAGGCGAATGGTCTATTCCGGGAGGCACTATCGAGATTGGCGAAACCCTCGAAGAAGCCGTCCGCCGTGAATTGCGCGAAGAGACCGGGCTCGAGGTTCGCGTTTTGGAGTTAATTGAACTTTTCGACCGCATCTATTTCCAAGATGGGGCCGCCGCGGAAGACAAGAAAAAACCTCGTTTCCATTACGTCATTGCCGACTATCTCTGCGAAGTTGTTGGTGGCGAACCACAAGCCGGCAGCGACGTAACCGATTTGGCCTTTGCGCGGGAAGATGAGCTCGGCAAATTCCATTTGACGGAAAAGGCGACGAGCGTCCTGAAGAAAGCGTTCGCCTTGTCCCGCGCGCGTGCAGCCACTAGATAAACTCGGGCGCAGAATCCTTCACGACTAGCCGCTCCCAACTGAATTTACGGCGCTTGCTAGTCTTGATGCTTCCCTTCGCGCTGTCGAGATGCCAAAAGTGACGAGCGCGGGTGTCCATAATTAAGGCGCTTTGGTGATCTCGATGCTTCCGTTCGCATTGTTGAGCTGAAGCAAGCAGCCGCCGGAACCAATCGTCCCGTTCAGCGTGTCTCCCCCGATGTTTCCTGTCGAAGTCACCGGCAGCTCGGAAGTGATCCTGCCGAACGACGTGTGTCCGCTAAGGTTGTACCCCAAGCCCTGTGGAACTTGCACGCGGATGGACGAGAAAGAGGTCTTCAGCGAAATATCGCGGCAGCCGCTTGCAGGGCGCGCGGCCGTGACTGCGATCGCTCCGTTCTGATTGTCCACGGTGATGCGGCCGCCGATCCCGTCCAGGGTCACGCCGGAGAAGGAGGTTCTCACGCTGGCGTCGCCCTTGATGTTACGCGCCGTCACCGAGCCGTTGTTGTTTTCCACGGTCAGATTCCCGTTCACGCGCTCGATCAAGACACTGCCAAAACTCGTTTTTGCGTAGGTGTCGCCACCAATGTCCGCCAGGGTGATGGCTCCATTCCCATTCGTTGCCCTGATTCCCTTCGGAATATTTGCGGCGTCGATGGCGCCAAAAGAAGTCTTGAGAGTGACGGCTCCGCGCGCATCGCGAACGGTGATCCTTCCATTCATCGTCCCCGCATCCAGCATGTTGCTAATGGTGTCCAGTTCGATGTTCCCGTAGGAATCATGAATGGTGACGGAGCTGCCCGCGAGGGCACTTCCTTTCACACGACCGTTGTTGGTGGTGCATACCACCTGTCCGCGGACATCGGAAAGAGTTACATTTCCAAAACTGTTGGTGACGTCCGCGGCTCCGCCAATCGCGGCGATTTCGACGGTGCCGTTATTGTCGTGCACGGTAAGGTCGCCCTTGATGTTGCGCGCGTCCACGCTCGCAAAAGAGGTTGTAACGGTTGCCGATGCGGCGCCGGACAGCGTCACGTCTCCATTGCCGCCGTTAATGGTCGCGGCTCCTTGAATATCTTTCGTGGTGATGCGGCCGAAGCGGTTGCGCACTTCGAGTGCGCCCTTAACGTCGGACACTTGGACGGGACCGTTGGTGTCCGTCACTGAGGTGTTCCCGGCCACACCAGTAACCTCGATACCCCCGAAGGAATTGTTGACGCGCGCCGGTCCAACATCACGAGCGGAAATGCTGCCGTGGCGGTTCTCAATATCCACGCTGGCGTGGGTACCGGAAGCTTCCGTGCTGCCAAAACTGTTTCGCACATTCAGCGGGGCGTCCGAGGGCATCGCGATGTCGTAGTTCACCGAGTAGGAAGTGTTTTTGCCAAAATGAAACAAGCGCCTCACTTCATCAGGATAGATGGTCCTGATGCGCACGTCTTCGGCGGTTTGGTCAACCTCGATTTGAATCTTGTCGGCGAAGGATTGCGCCTCATCGTGCGAACTGGCTTGAACGCGAATCGTGGCGGAGATTTTCACGTCGCGTCCCGATTCGCCGCGGACTCGTACTTCTCCAAACTTGTGTTCGATGTGCACCGACTGTCCCGAGCCGAGCGTCACGGTTTTTTGAAAATCCCTGGACACTTGCTCCTGGCCGGGATTTGCGGCCAGCGCCGGTTTCCCCGCGGCAAAAAACATCGCGTACAGCAATCCCACTCCTTTGCAAAAATTCCGGCTGGGCTGATTCATTACTTTCCTGCCTCCAAAACCTCTTCGAGCGTGCGCTGCTTTTCCTGGTACATCGCCAGCAGCTGGCGGCGCAGTTGCGCGTTCGAGGGATTTAATCCCGCCTGGCCGCGCAAATCATCAATGGCGCTGTCCAACAGCAGCAGTTTCTCGTGGTAATTCGCCATCAGCGGCGTCACCGGGTCATCCAGTTGCGGCTTGGCCTCCGCGGCTAGTTTGTCGATGGCTTTCTCGTAGGCGCGCTCGGTACTTTCGACCTCCTTGAGGGCTGCGCTCTTCAGCAGCGATGAATCTTGATTGCCTGATGGGACCCGGCGGTCACGAATAACAAGGATCCAACTCACGGAAACGGTCAGAATTAATACCAAAGCGCCTGCCAGTGCGGTTTGCCAGCCCAAGGAGATGTTTGGCAAAAACGAAAACCATCTCTTCCGTCCTGCGCGTTGCGTCTTTCGAGCGTCCTCTTCTCTAAACGAGCGCTCAATGCGCGCCCACAACCCGGGACTTGGCGAATACTCCTGAAGCTCTTTTGCGGCCACGCTCAGCGACTTCCACGTGCGAATTTCTTCCGCGCACGCCGCGCAGCTTGCCGCGTGGGCTTCCAACGCTGCCCACTCAGCCGCGGTGCCGTCTTCGAAAATCCGCTCTCGATCCTTACAAGTCACATTCATCGTCGTTCACCAAACTTCACCACCCCATTCAACGCGTTTTTTCTCCGTTCTCGCCTACCGCAAGTGCGCCGAACTGCTTCGCGGAGGCTCCAGCATTTCCCGCAGATTCTTCTTCGCTTGAAACAGCGTATTCTTCGAGGCCGCCTCGGTAATCTCGAGCATTCCGGCAATTTCGGCGTGCCGGAAGCCCTCCACTTCGTAGAGCAGAAAAACGTCGCGCTGATGCCGCGTCAGTTTTGCGAGCGCGCGCTCCAGCGCCATGCGCAGCGATGGATGCGCCCCGGGCGCACGTGGCTCGATGCGCGGCGTTTGCTCGGAATCGTCATCCGTTGCTACCTCTTTCTTCCGCAACTTGCTGCGCCGAGCGTCGTAGCAGGTGTTAATCAGGATCCGGTAGGTCCACGTGACGAAACTCGATTGCCCGCGAAAGCTGGCGATACTCCGCTGCACCTTCAGGAACGTTTCTTGCACCGCGTCATCGGCATCCGCGGAGCTGCCCAGTACGTTGCGTGCGAGGTTCTTCATTTTGGCGCCGTGCAGCGCGTATAGCCGCTCGTAGCCGCGCAGGTCTCCCGCCTGGCACGCAGCGGCCAGCGCGGCATCCTCGCCAGCAGCGGCGACGGCCCCAAATGGGCCGCCAGTCACATGCTCGGAAGGTTCCACTCGGATCCCCCATTTGCCTGCCTGCGTCAGCGGGCCAGCCGCAGCAGGTTCGCGCAGCGAGAGAAGGATTCTAGCCTTCCAAGGCAACGCAAGTCCCATAGTTCCCATTCCTGGCTCCTGTGGAATAGACGACACGGCGCCCTCAACTGTCAGGGCGGCCCCAATCCGTGGACCGCGGGGGTACCCACTCGTGAAGAAGAAAAGAAATGCAGGCGGGGCACCTTGCAAGTAATTGAACACAAAGTGGATAATTGCGGCGTTGTGGCTGGGGGCGCGTGAGTGCAGGGGGAGCAGAGGGCCTATTAGCACCCCGCCGTTGTGACCAAAGAAGTCCGCAAGGCAATGAAAGAAAATAAGTTAAGGGCGTTTCTGTGGTGCACGCAGGGATCTGCAATAGCCACGGAAGAGGAAGAAAAGAAAAAGCATAAACGTAAAGCGTTCGTTGTATCGAAGAGGGTGAGCGACGAGACCTGGGTGGCGGGCACAGGAATCATGGTGCCGAAGAACTAAAACCAGTATACCATAAAATAGTATTTAAATATAAGTGGCGTATTTTCTGTTGGTTACAACCAAGAAAAAGGGCAAAAAACCACGCGAGAGCAGGAACAACTAACTCTTTTTAGAACCTGTCTCCAACAAGGGTCGTGAGATTGCACCATGAGGGAGTTCCGCCCGGCTGGGCGCTATGTTGATTAACCGGGAGAGAGCCGACTTGCCCTCTGTTCGCGGCCCATCCAGCCGCCATCTCGCTTAGTCCCATTATAGGGTCCCAAACGAGAATTTCGTTCTCGTAATGCTTGCCTTCTTAGGCTGCTTTCAAACCGACAGCCTCGACGAGGTCGTCGAGCGCCTCAATCACGGCAGTATATCGACGATCGAGAGCCGTGATCTTTTCTTTGGGAATGGATTGGTCCGCAGCGAAGGGCTGCAGAATGCCGGCAGTTATCGGCGCATAGATTTTTTCGTAGAGCTTGAGGAATACCAGGCAGATTTGATAGCCGTGGGGGAGAAGCCGGTAGCGACGGGAATGAGGAATCTTTTCCACTAAGCCCTTGGCGCGCAGCTTCCAGAGATCATAACGGAGGGATCCAAGCTTGTACTCTTCCGGTGTCACCTGGAGTGCCTGCAGGGTCTGTGGATATAAGTCGCGGGTAGTGAAGGTGCCTTCGGCGGCGAGGTAGCAGAAGCGCACCAGGGAGTGCATGAGGGCCAGCTGCCGAGGCTGGTCGAGCTTCAGACCAGGAATGCGTCTGCCGTTGGGAAGCAGCGTGGGCTGGGTGAGTTGACGAAGTTCCTCGCGGTCCACAAAGGTTTCCAAGATATCTTGCTGCACTTCCAGATAGCGGTCGATGATGCCGTGAAGCCGCATTCGCAATTCGGGAAGATTCTCCACCGCCTTGCCGATGCCGTAATCGGTAGAGATATTGTTGGTTGCAGATTCGGTGCGGAGGAGGAAGCGATCGCGGACGTATTGCTTGAGGAAACCTTTGCGGTAGTGGCTGCGGATCACCGGGTTGGGTAGATTCAGATCCTCGATCACGGTCTGGAGTTTGCCGGCGTGACGGCGAGTGATGCGGCGGCCGAAGATCAGGGTGAGTTTGTTGGGTTGACCAATGCTGCGATTGGCGTCGAGGAGCCGTTGCTCAAGAGCATCGACGGCAGCGCGACGACGGAAGATCAAATTGTCACAGAATTCTACCTGTGCGAAAAACAGTCGGTGCTGAACCCCGGCGTGCTCTCTCTCCTCGGCGGTGAAAAAGGGAGTGAAGCTGGCCAGCCATTTCTGTGCACAGGTGATCAGATCGTCGGCCGTGAGGGAATCCGCTAGTTTCTGCAGGGCTTTCGGATCGGAGCACTGCAAGAAGGCGTTAGCACACTGTCGAAACCGAATGCCACGCTCCTGTAGGCGCAGGGCCAGCCAGTAATGCTGATTGAGACAGACACGGGCGGAGAAAGGGAAATAGGGGCAAACCCGTACGAACATTCGTCCCCAATGGGAGTCCTGGACATAGAAGTTATATTGATCGACCCAACGCCGCTTCATCTCGAGATGCCAACGATCGTCTTTCCCGATGGCGGTCATGTAGGTGGCGGGCTCACGTGCTTTGATAATGGCTACAACCTGATCGGGTTGGGCACGTTGGAAGTAGCGCTCCACAAAGTCATCGCGCCGGCCTGGGGGATCTTCTTGAATGGGTACACGCCATTTCTGGGAGCGGTTCTTGACCCAATTGTGATACTGGGTGGAGATGTCGCGCAGCAGTTGCCGACTGACGGGATAGATCTGGCGATAGAAGTCGAAAAAGCCGACGGCACGCTCTGGTTGTTGAAAGGGCTGAATCGCGGCATGAAGCAAGATGCGATCGAAGCAACGGTAGGCGAAACGGATGTTATTCTTATGGTGTTCGTAAAAGGCGTTCATGGGGTCCTCCAGGCCTGAGATACTTGGAGCATACCTCACTGAACGCCTCTCTGTTTATGACTGCCCCGAGAGTTGCGGCGCGGACTTTTCAGGACCTTGTGGTGTGGCGCAAAGCGCACGAGTTGGTGCTGGCGGTCTACTCGTTCACGGCGGGCTTCCCGAAAACGGAAACTTACGGCTTGGCGCTACAAATGCGACGAGCAGCAGTCTCGGTTCCGGCCAACATCGCCGAAGGATTTCGTCGGCGTGGGAAAGCGGACAAAGCACGCTATATGAATATGGCCGAGGGTTCGCTGGAGGAGAGTCGCTATTACTTGATCCTGGCGAAAGACCTGGGATACGGCGACACCGGCAGTCTGACAACTTTACTGGAAGAAGTCAGCCGCTTGCTCAACGCTTATGCGTCTGCCATTCTGGCTTCTGAATCCTGACTGCTGACTTCCATATCCCGCAGGGATATCAAGGGCGAAGCCCTTGCCTAGTTGGCCTTCTTGCATTCAGGGCAGCACGAACGGGGCGTTCCCCTTGGCGGCGCCCCTAGGCCTCTCTGCTTTTGTACCGCAATATGCGAACGGCAGAGAATCCGCAAGCCTCGCCTTTCCAGCCGCATCCGGCACATTGAACCCGATAGATTCGCGCCTTAATCTGGTCCTGGCGCTCCGGCTGGTCGCTACGAAAGTTCGCGGACGCCTCATGCCTCCCGCAGTTGACGCAGCGAAATGTCACGTTGTACCGGTGCGCCGCCCTGTAAAACTCCAGCCCCAGCGCATGGGTTTTGGGTTCCAGCCTCTGGCAGTAGGCAACTCTCGCACGCGTCCAAACTTTGCCCCTCGAGGGCCTCACAAACACATGGGTACCCGGTTTCCAGGATAGTTCGGTCCGAACGCGTACGCCGCAAGAACTCACGTTTTCCGTCGAGGTGAGTTCCCCGAACATCGGCTCCTCTCCGCGCGAGAGCCATAGCTTAAGCTTTTGCTTGCTGCGGTCTTCCCTGCGGCCCGCCCCCCGCGAGCTCGATTGGCCGTTTGCGAGGTCAGGTCTGCGGAGGCGTCGAGCTGGGCGGGCTGGGGACGAACTTCCCAATGATTCCCGGAAGGCTCCCAATAAACTCATAAGGGTGACCGTCCTCCTAGAACTAGGATGGCCCTACTCTGCTCCTCCGCACGGCCAACGCAATAGGGTGAATCCTCTAATCCATGTCTTTTTGCACATCTTTTAGTAGTATGCCGTGAGCGCTAAAGGGTTATACGTCTCCCCTTGTGAATTGCCGGCGTTTGGAGTGCCTCTTGCAGCCCGACCGTGCGGGCATAGGCTCGTCTACTCTTGCACTCCCCTTGTGGCCTCGACGCCCCCGCATTTATAATGGTGTGCACGCGGAGTTCAGGGCACAATCCGTGCTTCCCGGACTCCGCCGTATTTTTGAATACGCAAGGATTCCGTGCGCAAGGATTCGCGCCACAAGAGCTCAGAGCTCTCCAAGGGTTCGGGGCGCGGCAAAGACTCCGCACGCGACAAACTTACAAAGCGTCGCAGGCAGAAGACCATGTCCGATCCGCTGGCAAAAATCAAAAAGAAGCTTCAGGAAGAAATCGACCACCTCTCGCACGAGCTGAACATCGAGCTTCCCAAGGAAATCGCCGTCGCGCGGGCGCACGGCGACCTTTCCGAGAATGCCGAATACAAGTTCGCCAAAGAGCGGCAGACGTACGTCAACGCGAAAATCGCGCAACTGAAGAAGCGCATGGGCGACCTCGGGATGCTCAATCTGAACAACATTCCGAAGGACCGCTCGGGGTACGGGTCGAGGATCGTCGTTCTCGACGTTGCTCGCGACGTGAAAGTCGAATACAAGCTCGTGAGCAGCGAAGAGGCCGACGCCGAAAAGGGCCTCATCTCCACGAACTCGCCGATTGGCCGGGCGCTGCTAAACCGGAAAGTTGGCGACGAGATTGAAGTCGCCACCCCAGCGGGCAAAAAAGAGTTTGCAGTCGTGGAGCTTGCGACTATTCACGAGCGTGAATAACCTCCCGGTCTACCCCCGATGAAACCGTCGCTGATCGTTCACGGCGGCGCGTGGAATATTCCTGACGAAGCCATAGACGCCTGCAAGTCCGGTTGCGAGCGGGCGCTCAGAAGAGGCTGGTCCATTCTTTCCAGGGGCGGGCACGCACTCGACGCCATCGAGGCCACCGTCATGGTGCTCGAAGATGATCCGGCTTTCGATGCGGGCTACGGCTCGCACCTGAACCTGGACGGGCGCGTGGAATGCGATGCCATGGTGATGAACGGCGCGACGCTGCGGGCCGGGGCCGCTTCGACCCTCGAACGCGTGAAGAATCCGATTCGGGTGGCTCGAGCAATTCTGGAGAAATGCCCGCACATGATGGTGGTTGGAGAGGGCGCGGAACGATTTGCGAAAGAACAAGGAATTGCGCTGTGCGATCCCGAGGATTTAATCAGCGAAGCGGAGCGAGAGGCTTGGCTTAAGTGCAAAAATGACAAGCACGCCGCCGAGCACCATCGCGGACACGAACAAGGAACCGTGGGCGCCGTGGCGCTCGATAAGGAAGGAAACCTGTTTGCCGCGACTTCCACCGGCGGGACTTGCTGCAAGCTTCCGGGGCGCGTGGGTGATTCCCCGCTCATCGGTTGCGGATGCTACGCGGATTCCGAAGCGGGCGGCGTGTCCTGCACCGGCTATGGCGAAGCGATCATGAAAATCGTGATGGCCAAGGCGGCAGTGGATTTCTTGCGTCAGTCGGAGATTTGCGTGGACTCTTCCGCGAGAACTTCTTGCGACGTCACGACGGCAAAAGTCGCCGCGCGAGAGGCCGTTCATCTGCTGGCAAAACGCACGCATGGCCACGGAGGGCTTATTCTCCTCGATCGTCACGGCAATCCGGGCTTCGCGTTTAACACCCCGCGCATGGCGTACGGCTACGTTGCGCTCGATGGAAATTTTGTCACCGCGGTTTAGTTTAGGGCCCGAGTGCTTCAGTGCGGCAGGATGGTCTTCCCGTGGCCTGTCAAGGTTTTTCGAGGTCGCCCCACTAAGCTAAGACCGATGTCCTGAGCTAACCGTTCGAATTTGTTCTTACCGCCCGCGGACCAGGATTCAGAACACAAAGCGCGCGACGAGCTGCATGATACGCGGGGGACGCACGGCGCTGATAGCTCCAAATCCGTTCTTGGCGTTCACCAAGTTGCCGGAGGAATCGTAGGGCAAATTGGTGGGAGTGGGATCCGTCCGGCTGGTGAAATTGATGGTGGCGTTGTAGCCGCTGAACTGCGTGTGATTGAAGACGTTGAAGGCGTCAAAGCGAAGTTGGAGCGTCACGCTTTCATGCAAGGGGATGCCTTTCAAGAGCGACATGTCCCAGTCGTTGACGCCGGGGCCGGTGAGGAGATACCGGGGGGAATCCAAGCCGATGCTGCCGACCGGCGGAATGGTGAACGCCGCGGGATTGATGCGGTCATAGGGATTGCTCGAGCCGGTCGTGACCGGCTGGCCGGTGAGGGCAACGCGCGGGCCTTCGGTGTAAGAGCCGGTGATTTGCGGGCTGCCGATGTTAGGAATGCTGAAGCCGACACCTACAGGCTGGCCGGAAATAAAGCTCGTGAAGCCGGAAATCTGCCAGTCATTGAACATCGCTTTGGTCAACGGATTGGAAATCGCGCGCGGAACATTCGGGAAATTGTAGACGTAGTTCGCGGCAAAGTTGTGGGTGACGTTGAAGCCGCAGCGCGCGTAGTTGGCCAGATGATTGTACTGGTCAATGCGTTGATAGCTGCCGTCGCTATCCCCGACGTCCATACATTTGCTGAAGGTGTAGGCCACCCCAAAGAAAAGGCCCTTGGCGAAACGCCGGTTGAGGTTGACCTGGAGGGAGTTGTAGTTGGCATTGCCGCCGAAATCATGCTCGGCGATGCTGTTGCCAAAGCCAATGTGGGGAACCAGGAACTGCGCGGGCAGGGCGTTGGAGCCAAGCGTAGCGGCGGGATTGGCTTTCACTTTCGTAGGATCCTGGTTCTGAGGCAAGAACGTGGCGCCGTAAGGCACGGGGTTGAGATTGCGGAGCAAGATCAGGTGGCGTGAGAGCGAACCGACGTAGGACGTGTCTAGAGTCATCTCCCAGGGCAGCTTTGTCTGGATCCCAAGACTGAAATTGTAGACCGTGGGCACGTTTCCCGAGTACGAGAGCGCCTGCAAGGAACTCGGGCCGATAAAAGCATTGTTCACGCTGACGTTGGAGAGTTGGCCATAGTAGAGAGTGGGCACGAAGGTGGTGGGCGGATTCTGCAGCTCCGAGAAGATTTCGTTGCCCTGGTAGCGATCGTAAAAGACGCCACCGCCGGCGCGGACAACAAAATTGTGGCGGCCGGTCACGTCATAAGCGAAGCCAACGCGTGGCCCCAACAGGATGCCGGGACTGGCTATTAGATATTTGCTGATGCCGTGCCCGGCCTGGAAGACGCCGTTGAGCCGGTTGCCGCTATTGGGAACGATCGTGCCGATGGCGCCTAATGGAGCGGTCTGTTCCGTTGCGGGATCAATCGCGATTTTGTTGCCATTGGCATCGAAACCGGGATAGTACAGGCGCGGCGCTTGGGAGGGATCCCACTTGCCGGGAAGGAAATTCGAGGTTTGCAGCGAAGCGTCGAACTGCGGCTGAATCCAGGAGAGGCGCAGACCATAATCCAGAGTCAGGCGCGAGTTTAGCCTCCAGGTATCCTGGATGTAGCCCTCGACATTCGTGTAGCGATACATGCCCGTGGCGTACTTGGAAGCCTGGGTATAAGAGTCGAAGATGCCGAGGGCGGCGTTGGCCCAGCCAAACCCGCTGTCCAAGGGATTGTTTGGGTCGTCGCCAAAATTGACGCTTCCGTTCGAAGGCGCGAAGGTGGTTTGGTCTTTGCGGCTGCGCTGGATGTAAGCTCCTGTCTTAATGGTGTGCTGGTTCAAGATTTTGCTGAAGTTGTCGATGGCCTCGATGGTGGTGTTGTAGTTGTAGAAGGGTGCGTTGGAGGTGCCAAAGCTGGGGCTGTGGTCGATGCGCGTGCCGCCAAAAGAGAAACTCGGAACGTAGTCGGCGTTAGGAGGATAGAGCGTGTTGAGGGCGGTCAGTTTGAGCGCCGTCCGCGTCATGCCCCCTTTAACCGTGGGATCAATATCGATCTGGTTGTGGCCGATGTCGAAGCTCGCTTCGTTGGTGGTGGAAGGGCTGACGAGAGTGGTGGCATTCAGGGTGATCATCCGGCCGGGGCGGTTATCCGAAATGGGCACGACGGGAAAATTTGCGCCGAGCACGAACGACCCGTAGTAGGACACTTGATCCTGATGGTTCAACACATAGCTGCCGAAGAAGCGCCAACGTGGGCCGGCGTTGTAGTCGATGCGAACGAGGTCTTCGAGACGCGGTATCTGATCGGAAATCTGCGACTGGTAGTTGAAACCTTTGTTGCCTGCACTGGCGTCGTTTGGCAGCGGATAGATGTTCAGGATGGCGAGGCCAGCGGGGGAGCGCATGCTTTGCGGAATTACGTTGCCCTGAAAAGGCTGCCCGTTATTAAAGGGATTTTTGATGACCACTGGCTTGCCATTTTTGTCTACGCTTTGAGAAAAATCGCCTTGCCGCTCGAGCGCCGTGGGAACGGTGACCAGTTTCTGGGATTGCGGGAACAGCTGGTGCTGCCACTCGTTGGCGAAGAAGAAAAACAGCTTGTCCTTGGCTACGTTGAATTTTCCGGGAATGTAAATGGGGCCGCCCACGGTGAAGCCGAAATCGTTGTAGTGATACTGCTGGACAGGCAAGTGATCGCGGTTGTTGATCCAGTTGTTGGCGTTGAGGCTTCTGTCGCGGTAGTACTCGTATCCGCTGCCGTGAAAGGACTGCGTGCCGCTCTTGGTGACCAGGGAAATCTGAGCGCCTGCGGAGCGGCCATATTGCGACTGGTAATTCGAGGTTAGCACCTGAAACTCCTGGAGGCAGTCGAGGCTGACGGTCACCAGTGAACTGCCGTTGGAGCCGGTATCCACGTTGCCCGCGCCGTTGAGCGTGACATTGGCTTGATTGCTGCGCGAGCCGTTGACGTAGTTGCTTCCAAAGTTCACGTTGGATTGGGAGTAGTCGTTTGGCGAATAAATGCCCGGGATTAGCCGCAACATGAAGAGCGGGGAGCGGCCGTTGACTTCGATGTTGTGGAGCTGCGTGCCGACGATGTCTTCGGAGCGCTGTGCCGTTTCGGTCTCGAGTTGCGCGCCTTGAGCGGTGACTTCGATGGTGTCCGAGACCGCGCCGACCTGCAACGGCAGCGTGCCCACGTTAAGCGCGCTGTTGGCGTTCAGCACCACATTGGCCTGCTCAAACTTCTTGAACCCGGAAGCCTGAACCTCCAAGCCGTACACGGCCGGCAAAAGCACGGGAAATACAAAGCGTCCCTGCCGATCCGTTTCGGTGGTGTAGACGGCGTTCGTGGCCGCATTTTTGATCGTGATCTTGGCACTGGGAACCCCTGCCTGTTGCGGATCGACGACACTTCCGGTGATGGAGCCAGCAGTCGTCTGCGCGCTGGCCGTACCGGAAGCCGCTAAAGCCATGAATGACAAGAGCATGAACAGGGCGCGCGACCCTCTGAGGCAAACACAAATATCCACCCGCATGGGCAACCTCCACGGGCACGAGACCACACATCTGAGAGTAAGCGAGATGTATCCGGGGAAACGCTAGGCGTCAATTGGGGGAAAACCCGCTAATCGGCCAAGAAAAGTCCGGAGGGGCACGTTGGGCGCCCAGTTCGACAAACTGCGACGGATCGGAGCCTGGTTAGATGAAGATGAAAACGAAAACGAAAACGAAAAGGACGCTTTCGAATCAATCGTCGTCGGATTTCTTCTTGCGACTGCCGGAGGCTTCTTCGGGTTTGGAAATGCCGAGGCGCATGGCCTGATAGGCCGGCAGCACGGCGGATTCCGGTACTTTCGAACCGCCTCCGCGGCAGGCAAACCAGATGATGGCGTTGAGAGTTTGCGGATCGGCCATGTCGGCGTGGGCAAAATCCTGCTGGGTCGTTTTTTTCATCCATTCCGCGGTGGCTTTGTCCTTTGGCTTACCGCTTAGGAAATTGTCGGCAGCGATGGTTGGCAACACGGCTTTGTAGGGCGTCCAATCCGGCTGGTCCTGAAAAATGTCCATGGGAATCGCCGAAGCGTCGAGCTGGTTCATCGGTGAAATCCCGAGGAGCAATTCAATGGTTCGAATCATGCTTACGGTGCTGTGAAACGCGTGGATCAGGGCGCCGGGTTTGTTGTAGGCGCTGATGGCCAGGCCGCTGGAGCGGTGCGAATCCACGTGGTCCGGGCCGGCTTGCGCGTCATCCTCCACGACGAAAATCGCCGTGTCCTTCCAATACGCGCTCGAGGAAATCGCCTCGACCAGGCGCCCGACGGCGTAGTCGTTGTCCGCGACCATGAATTGCGGCGTGGGAAAGCCTTTCTTGATGCCTGTGGTGTGGTCATTGGGAAAACGCAGGACGGTAAGCGCGGGCATGAGATCCGGCTTGCCCGCTTCGCGCTGGGCCACGAATCCCCGAAACTCCGCAAGCCATTCGCCAAACCGCGAGTTGCCCTTGCAGTTTGCATTCGAGTTGTCCTCTGTCACTGCGGCATCGTTTTGCGGTGAGCTTAGTGCGGCTTGGTAGCAGTCCACGGTCATGCTGTCGGGCGCGGTGACGTCAAAGCTGCGAAAGCTCGGGCTGTGATGATCCGCGAGCGAGGCCTTGTTAGGAAGGTCGCGAACCGCTTTCGAAATGTCCGGATAGTCTTTGTGGCGCCGCCGCTTTGCCGCGTCCACGTCGTTGGCGGAAATCACCGTCACGAATTCGCCATAATTCCGATAGGTCAGTCCCGCGCGGGCGGCGGCGTCCCAGAGATAGAGAGTTTTCGGCTCGGCAAGATCCATGAATCCCCGGCGGTAAGGAAGATGGTTTTCCAGCAAATCCGTTAGCGCGGCCAAAGCGTCGCCGTGGAATCTATCGAGTTGCAATTCGCTGGGCGGCTCGTAATCGGGCAAGCGGTTGTAGCCTTCAAAGTCGTAGGTGCGGCCGCGGTCGGAATAGTTCCAGCGAAAGCTTTTGTCCACGTAGTCGGTGGAGAAGGCAGCCGTGGCCCAGTTATGTCCGTCGGGGCTGGCTTCGGAGTTGACGAAAAAGCGGTCAAACAGCCCGAAGCGCTGCGCCAGCGCGTGATGATTGGGCGTGACGGCCTGTCGAGTGCCATCGGGCCGGCGCGCCGTTTCGCTGTCGCCGAAAATCGCAAAAGCGGGCTCGCCATCGGCGGGGTGGCCGTCGCCGGAGGTTTGCACGTCGCCAAAGACCTGGTCGTAGGTGCGATTTTCCTTGATGATGTAAACAACGTGCTTGATGGGGCTGTCGCCGGCAAAGAGTTTCGGCGGAGCAAAGTTGAGCAGTCCGTCGTTCTGCATGGTTTGCTGCGTGTAACGCGCGAGAGTGGGCTCGTCGGGAAGCGCCACCACGCTGATATTCCCCGAAACGATCGAGCCGCTGTACTGGCCGCCCTGGCGATTTTTTCCTTTGTTTGCCGGAAAGGCAGCGTTGGGCGGATTCGGGGTGCGGCCGCTATTGCTCACGCGCATCGAAGATGGTTCGAACCCCGTGCCTTTGCCATTTCCGATGAAAAGCTTTCCGTCCGCCACGGCAACGGCGGAAGGGTATTGTCCCGAGGGGATAAATCCCAGAATTTTCGATTTCGCCGCGTCTCCATTCGTTGTGGGCGATTTCCCGCCTCGCGCTTTCTCCGAAAGCGATGCGACGGCGACCGCGTTGCTGTGCGCGTTCGCGATGTAAAGCGTTTTTTCATCTTCGCTCAGCGCGACTCCTTCGGGACTTGAGCCGGGGAGAGCATTCTCCGCGAGCCGAACGCCAATTCGTTCGATTTCCTGATCGGAGCCAGTGTCGATTACCGAGACGCTGTCGGCGTTCGAATTGGCTACAAATAGCCGCGTCCCTTCGGCATTCAGAAGCATTGCAGTAGGGTGCCGATCCACGCCGATGAATTTCTCCACGGCTGCCTTTCCATTCAGTGAAATCACGGCGACTGAAGAGTCGTTCCAGCAGGAGACGTAAGCCCGCGCTTTCTTCCCGTCCTCGAGCAGGACGACGCCGTAGGGATAGATGTTCTCGTTGGGATTTGCTGAGTGATGTAAATCCAACCGCTGCATTTTCCGTTCACCCTGGAGGTTGCGGACAAGTGTTACGCTGTCGCCGAGATTGTTGGCAACCACGAGGGTAGCGCCGTCCCGTGTCACCGCCAGCCCGGTGGGATAGAGAGCAGCTTTGCCGTGGTTGTAGTCCTTTGCTGAAACCTCGCCTGAGTTGCTGACCTCGAAGAAAGGCGCCCTAACTTTGGTGTCCGGGCCGGGCGAGGGGGGCTGGACGGGAGCGGGCGCTTTCGCGTCAAAACGGAAGACCCACACCTTGTTTTCGAATCCACCGGAGACGTACAGAGGGAAACTTCCATCAGAGGATCCCCCAGGGCCAAAGGCCACGCCGACATTCGCGCTTTGCGGCGTCGGGAAATAAACGTTTTGAATCACGAGGGGCTCAGGATTTGCGTTCAAGTCGATCACCGCGATCGATTGCTGCGCCCTGTTCGTCGCTTCGCTGAACTGCACACCAAAGCCGCTGTTCACCACCAGGAGATAGCGGCCCTTGCCGCCGCGCCCCAAATTATCGGGGCTGCGCAACACGGTCATGGGCATGGCACCCACGGCGGGGAGCCGCGTTGCCGCATCGATCACCAGCGAGCCAGCGGGCGTGATGGGACGGCCTTCGCCGGCGGGTTGCTGCTGGCCCTTGGTGACTACCGGAAAGAAAAGCGTTGTTAGTACAAGGCCCGCGAAAAATCGGCGTGTCATAGATTCACCCTTGGCAACTTGTGAGAATATTCCCTGCTCCATCGTCTGTCGTGCGGCTCTAAATGTACGCGTATCCGAGCCTAGGAGAAAATTGTTTCATTACGGTGAAATCGCAAAGCCCCGTCTTGCGGGAATGGATTTGACCAGAACGGCGGCGGGCTTTTAGGATGAAGGTCTCGCGGTGCTCAGCCGCCAAAAACAAACCAACGGACTAAAGATGAAATTCAGACTTCTGCTTGCCGCATTCTTATGTATTTTGCCGCTACCTGCTTCACGGGCACAAACGCTCGATGAAATCATAAAAAAGGCCATCGAAGCTCGCGGCGGGACTCAAAAGATCAAGGCGGTGCAATCCGAACGGATTATGGGGACCTTTTCTGCGCAGGGCGTCGAAGGGACGCTGGTCCTCGAGCTGATGCGTCCGCATAAGCTGTATTCGGAAATCACCGTGGAAGGACGGAAAGTGCTGCGCGTTTACGATGGAAAATCCGGCGGCTGGACGGTGAATCCCTTTACCGAAAACAAAGAAGTCCAGGAAATGTCCGCGGATGAGCTGAAAGCAATGCCCGATGAATCGGACATGGACGGCCCGCTGGTGGATTATAAAGCCAAAGGATCCGAAGTCGAACTAGTTGGAAAGGAAGGCGCCGAAGGCAAGACCGTCTACCGGCTAAAGATAACCGCCAAAAGCGGAGAAGTTCGCTCCTACCTGATTGACGGCGCAACGTTCCTGACCTCGAAATGGGAAGGAATCCGCAAAATCGGACAGCAGAAGCTGCCTTGGGAGACCACGCTTGCCGATTATCGCGAAGTCCAAGGTCTAAAATTTCCTTTCAAAATTGATCAGGGCAGCCCGGGTACGGACTACCAACAATCCCTCACGATCGAAAAAGTCGAAATTAATCCGAAGCTCGAGGAGTCTCATTTTTCCAAGCCAGCAGCACCGCGCGCACCTGCGACCGCTGCGCCGGCCGCAACGAACAAGCCGTAGATCCTCGTTCGGCGAAGTGCCGTTTTCGTTGCCTTTCTTAATCAGCTCTCTGTTGCTTCAGCCGTTCGGGATGCATACTATAATTTGAAGATCATGGAACTGACGCTCAATCTCGTTTGGGTCTGCGTGGCCATTGCGGCGGTTCTCTCGCTAATCACCACGCTATCGGGCAACGGCGCACAGGTGCGGCGGCCCGCGAGTTACGGCCAGAAGGTCGTAGCCATGGGCTGCGCCCTGGTCATTTTGTTTTTTGTCATCTCCATGACCGATGACTTGCACAACCAGCAAGTTCTGGTCGAAGAAAGAAGAGGCTCACGAATCGCGGCGATCCTAGGAGCCGCAGCACATTCCGCGCCTGCCCGCGCTATTCCGGGCAATTTTCTTCTGTTCTTCCCGCCCGAAGCCCTATCTCCTACGCTTCCTGCCATAAGAAGGCTGCTGGAGCCTTCCGAACCGCATTTCGCGGCAGTCATCGAATGTGCAAGCCTTTGCGGCAGGGCGCCCCCCGCGTCTCTCGCCTAATTCGTTCGTTCCCCGTTCGTAAAAAGTCGTTTTTGCCGAGAGGTCAAAGAATTTGGATGACCCCCTCCGGTATTTTCGATTGGGTGGCAACGCTTTAGGGAGACTGAAGTCCCCGGAATAACAAAAAAAGAAGAGGAATGAGCATATGCGGGCTTTGAGAACGTTCAAGAACCGGCTCTGCCTGAGTGCCCTGCTAAGCACCATTGTGGCGACAAACGCGTTTGCCCAGCGGGCCCTCAGCTGGCAGGAGGTTCGTGACCAATTTGAAGCGCTGAACCCCACGCTGCGGGCAGGCCTGATCAGCGTTGATGAGTCCAAGGCGGAAGAGATCACCGCCTATTTGCGGCCCAACCCGAACCTGGCCGTGACAACGGACGGAATTCAGGCCGCGCCTTATCAGGGAGTCTGGCAGCCTCTCAAGGGGGCAACGATTTCGCCAAACATCAGCTACCTGCACGAACGGCGGCACAAACGGGAATTGCGACTCCGGAGCGCTCAGAAAGCGACCGCCATTGCGGTTTCGAACCAGGACGATCTGCACCGCACGCTTGTTTCCACTTTGCGAGCCGCGTTCATTCAGGTGCTGCAAGAAAAGGCTATTCTCGCGCTGGCCAAAGAAAACATGGCCTACTACGACCATGTCCTCGAAGTGAATCGCGAACGGTTCAGGGCCGGAGCAATAGCCCAGGTTGACCTGGATCGGCTGGAACTACAGCGTGTTATTTACGAAGCCGATCTGCAAACTGCTATGGAAAGTCTGGAAACGGCGAAAATCCAGCTGCTCATGCTTTTGAACGATCGCACTTCTCCCGACCAGTTCGACGTCGCTGGTCCTTTCGACTTTTCTCCGCAAATTCCGCCTCTGGACGACGTCCGCCAAACGGCCCTGGATAGCCGGCCGGATTTGAAAGCCGCAGTGCAGGCCATTGACAAAGCCAAAACCGACCACCAGCTCGCTATCGCCAATGGTTCCACGGATCCGACCTTCGCGGGATGGTGGACGTACAACCCGTCCTTCAATAATCCCTTCGACAACCAGACCATTGGCGCCAGCGTCAGTATTCCCTTGCGCATCTTTGACCGGAATCAGGGAGAAAAGCTGCGCACGAAATTGGACATCGATCGCAGCGACAAACTTGCACAAGCGGCGCGCTCGCAGGTGTTCAGCGAGGTGGATTCCGCTTACGCAACGGTGGAAAGCAACTTGATTCTCCTCAAGCCGTACAAAGAGCGGTACCTGCAGATGGCCTCGCGGGTGCGGGACACGATCGCATTCTCCTACGAGCACGGGGCCGCTTCTCTTCTCGATTTTCTGAATTCTCAGGCAGAGTACCGAAGTGTGGAGATCAATTACCTAAATTTAGTCGCCTCTTACCTGGATGCTGCCAATCAATTGAATGAAGCCGTAGGGCGTGAGGTAATTCCATGAGACGCCGGCAATTCGAAAAAGCCCTCTTTCTGGCCTCCATCGGGTTGTGGCTTTCCGGCTGCGGCGACTCCAAGGGCGACCCGAAGGCCGAAGCGCCTCCGCCGGCAGTCGTCGAGCATGCCGAGGATGCCAACATTTTTCAGGTGGACCATCCTGAGCAATTTCCGCTGGCCACGACCGTGGAGCATCTTTCTGCTTCTCAATTGAGCGTAACCGGGACGGTCAGCCCGGACGTGTCGCGCAACGTGCCGGTCATTTCGATTGCCGCCGGCCGAGTGGTGGAAGTCAAAGCGCGGCTGGGGGACACCGTCAAGAAAGGTCAGGTGCTGATGCGCGTGCAGAGCGCGGACGTGTCCGGGGCGCTTTCGGATTATCGAAAGGCCGTGGCGGACGAGAAACTGGCGCGCGTTCAGTACGAACGCGCCCAGCTGCTGTACGACAAGGGGGCCATCTCCTTGAACGACTACCAGGTGGCCGAGGACGCTGAGAACAAGGCCAAGGTAGACGTGGAAAACACGGCGGAAAAGCTTCGCGTGCTGGGAGGACGCATTGATCATCCGGCGTCGATCGTCGACATTCTCGCCCCGGTTTCGGGGGTCATCACGGATCAGCAGGTCACCAACGCCGCAGGCGTTGCGGGCCTCGGGTCGCCGAATCCCTTCACGATTTCCGACTTGAGCCGCGTCTGGATTCTTTGTGATGTCTTTGAGAATGATTTGGCAAGCGTGCACGTGGGCGAGACGGCGGAAATCCACCTGAACGCGTATCCCGACAAAGCTTTTATCGGCCGCATTGGCAACGTCAGCCCGGTTCTGGACCCCACGCTTCGTTCCGCCAAAGTGCGCATCGAAGTGGCCAACCCCGGACTGATGCGCGTAGGCATGTTTGTCACGGCGACATTCCACGGACAGAAAAAGGAAAATCATTCCGCCGTTCCAGCGGCCGCCATTTTGCATTTGCACGATCGCGATTGGGTCTACGTTCCTGAAGGGGGGAAGAAATTCCGGCGCGTGGAAGTTACCGCCGGGAGCATGCTTTCTGGCAACATGCAGGAAATTCTCTCTGGAATCAAGCCGGGCGAAAAAGTTGTGCAGAATGCTTTGGTCTTTCAGAGCACAGTGGAGCAGTAGATGATTCGCAGGCTCGTCGATTTTGCGTTGGAAAACCGCTTCCTCGTGCTCGCGGCGGCGAGTTTGCTTTTCTTTTGGGGAGCCGTTTCCTTCCACCAGCTTCCCGTGGAAGCCTATCCCGACGTCGCGAACAACTACGTGGACATCATCACGCAGTGGCCCGGCATTTCCGCGGAACAGATCGAGCAGCAGGTCACCATCCCGCTCGAAATCGCCATGAATGGAATTCCGCATGTCGTGCACTTACGGTCGTTCTCGCTGTTCGGACTTTCGGATTTGAAGCTGATCTTCGACGACGAAGAAGAAAACGCCTGGAACCGGGAAAGAGTCCTCGAGCGCTTGTCGCAGGTTACATTGCCTCCGGGAGTCACACCCCAGATGGGAACCGATTGGAGCCCCGTCGGCCAGATTTACTTTTTCACGCTCCAAAGCACGAATCCGAATTACGACGTGATGGAGCTGAAATCCATTGAAGACTGGGTCATCGAGAAGAATTTCAAAGCGGTTCCTGATGTGGTGGACGTCGCAAGTTTTGGCGGGCCGACGCGCGAATATCAAGTTCGCGTGGACCCCAATAAATTGATCGCCTACGGACTTAGCCTGGCGCAAGTGGAGCAGCAGCTCACCAACAACAACGCCAATGCGGGCGGAAGCTTCATCGAAGCAGGTTTGCAGCAGATTAACGTCCGCGAAGTTGGTCTGGTCCAGAATGTCCGCGATATCGAAAACACCGTAATCATGACCAAGAACGGGACGCCGCTGCGGATCAAAGACATTGCCTTGGTCGCGCAGGGCCCAAAAATTCGGCTCGGTCAGTTTGCGCGCGCGATTCACCGCGAAGACGGCAAGATCATCGACAACGACGATGTGTGTTCGGGAATCGTGCTCCTGCGCAAAGGCGCCAATGCGGACGAGGCCCTCCGGGGAATTCATGAAAAAGTGAAGGAGCTGAACGAACGCATCCTGCCTGCCGGAGTAAAAGTGGTTCCTTTTATTGACCGCAGCGACCTGTTGCATTTCACCACGCACACCGTGCTGCATAACCTCACCGAAGGCATCCTTCTCGTGGTCATCATTCTTTTCCTGTTCCTCGGAAATGTTCGCGGAGCCACGATCGTTGCCCTGACCATCCCGTTCTCACTTTTATTTGCCGCGACCTGTTTGAAACTCAAAGGCATTCCCGCAAACTTGCTTTCTCTTGGCGCGCTGGATTTCGGAATGGTTGTGGATGGCGCCGTAGTCATGGTGGAGAACATCGTCCGCCACATGAGTCATGGTGAACTTACTCACAAAACGCCTTTGGAGCGCATTCGAGACGCCGCTCACGAGGTCCAGCGGCCCGTGTTCTACGCGATCGCCATCATCATTACCGCGTACTTGCCGATTTTCACGCTGCAGCGTGTGGAAGGCCGTCTTTTCAAGCCCATGGCGTGGACCGTGGCCTTTGCTCTTCTCGGCGCTTTGCTCTTTTCCATGTTGGTCGCCCCCGTGTTCGCCGGTCTCTTTTTTGCCAGAGGCACGCGGGAGTGGCGCAACCCTCCGATGGACTTTCTAAAAAGGATCTATCGCGAACATGTGCGGCGCGCCATCGAAAACCGCTGGTGGACCGTGGGCTTCGCAGGGCTGGCGCTGGGTGTCGCGTGGTATCTCACGTTTGGCGGGGCCATCGGTTCGGAGTTCCTTCCGCACTTGGATGAGGGCGCGCTCTGGGTGCGCGGAACCCTTGCTCCCAGCACCGGACCGACGGAGGGAATCCGCGTAGCAAATCAGGCGCGCGTCCTGCTTTGCTCCTTTCCGGAAGTCACGCAATGTACGAGCCAAGTGGGACGCCCTGATGACGGGACCGATACTACGGGCTTTTTCAATACCGAATACTTTGTGGACCTGAAGCCGAAGGAACAATGGCGGCCCGTCTTTCACGAAAACAAAGAAAGGCTCATTGCCGCCATGGATCGCGAGCTCGAGAAAGTTCCCGGAGTCATCTGGGGCTTTTCTCAACCGATCGCGGACAACATGGAAGAGGCGGTCAGCGGCGTAAAAGGCGAGCTCGCTGTAAAAATCTACGGCGACGACTTGAAGCTTCTGGAAGAAAAGGCGGACCACACTGTTACGGTCATGCGAGGAATCACGGGGATCGAAGATCTTGGCGTATTCCATGTCTTGGGCCAGCCCAACATCGAGGTGCAAGTGGACCGGCAACAAGCCGCGCGGCACCAAATCAACGTCGCCGATGTTCAGGATGCCATCCAAACAGCCGTCGGGGGCACGGCTCTCACCCAGGTGCTGCAAGGAGAGCAGCGCTACGATCTGGTCCTGCGGTATCTGCCACAGTACCGCAACACGAAGGAAGCCATCGAGAACATTCGCCTGCTATCTCCTGCCGGCGAGCGCGTGGCTCTTGCGCAGCTCTGCGCCATCACGCAGCGGGACGGCGGATCAGAAATTTATCGCGAAGGGAACCAACGCTACGTGGCCATTAAGTACAGTGTCCGCGGCCGCGACCTTGGCGGCGCCGTCGAAGAGGCCATTCGAAGGGTAAGCGCGCAGGTTCAGCTGCCGCGGGGTTATCACATCGATTGGGCAGGCGAATACGAAAGCGAAAGGCGAGCCGAAGCCCGCCTCATGCTGATTGTTCCGCTGACCCTATTGCTCATTTTCGGCATTCTCTACACGATGTTTCGTTCTTATAAATGGACGCTGCTTATTCTGGCCAACGTTGCGATGGCGCCGGTTGGTGGTTTGCTTGCGCTACTGCTCACAGGAACGCATTTCAGCGTTTCCTCCGGCGTCGGTTTTCTGGCGCTGTTTGGCGTGTGCGTCCAGACCGGCGTGATCATGCTCGAGTACATCAATCAACTGCGTGCGCGCGGTCACACCGTGGAGGATGCGGCTATCGAAGGAGCGGTTCTGCGGCTTCGTCCGATATTAATGACTTCCTTGGTGGCCACTCTCGGTTTGTTGCCTGCGGCCGTTTCGCGCGGCATCGGTTCGGACTCGCAGCGGCCCTTTGCCATTGTGATCGTGGGCGGCCTTCTTGCCGCCCTGCTGATGAGCATTTTTTTGCTTCCCACACTCTATGTTTGGGTCGCCAAGGACGGCGACAAGTTACCTGAGCCGGAAACGGAATTTGAGGCATAGGTGTCCCGAGCTCTTCCTGGTAGAAATGAGCTTGACGTGAGAGAGTCTCGTGCCGCAGCCAAGGAGCAGGCACTGTGAATAAGGAAGAGGTTCGCGCGCGCATCGAGGAGATCGCTATCATTCCCGCCGTGCGCGTGAAATCTGCGGAACACGCAAGATACGCCGCCGAATCGTTGCATCGCTCCGGAATTCCGATCGCCGAAATCACTATGACCGTGCCCGGGGCGCTCGAAGTCATTTTCGATTTGGTGAGTAGCCTTCCCGAAATGATCGTGGGGGCAGGAACGGTCCTGGACGCTCAAACGGCCGAGCGCTGCCTGGATGCTGGCGCGAAATTCCTCACGAGCCCAGGTCTCGTCCCTGAAGTCGTGGAGTTCGCACGGACAAAAGGCGTGTTGGTTATTCCTGGCGCTCTGACCCCCAGCGAAGTAATTCACGCGTGGAAGGCCGGAGCCGAATTCGTCAAGATTTTTCCCTGCGCGCCCCTTGGCGGCGAGGCCTATATCCGTGCGCTGAAAGCGCCGTTTCCGCAAATTCCTTTTGTGGCCGCGGGCGGCGTCAATCAGCAGACCGCTGCGAGTTACATCCTGGCCGGGGCAGCCGCGCTGGGTGTGGGCGGAGAGTTGATTCCAAAGGAAGCGCTCGAACACAAGCAGGAAGAGCGTGTCCACGAATTGGCGCGGCGATTCCTCGCAAGAGTCAGAGAAGCACGCGGCAGAATGGCGGCCGCACACTAGGAATTTATTGGTCCGATTTGCTGACGGCACGCGTTTTCCCCTGTTGCGCTGCGGCTGCTATGCTTTCTAGGTGTCCAAGAACTCAGCGCGGGGCGATAAGGTTGGGAACGCAGGCCTTTGCGCTGATTGTATCCACGCCCGTTGGATTCAATCCGATCGCGGCTCGACTTTTCTTCTCTGCGAACTCTCTGCCCGTAATCACAACTTTCCCAAATATCCGCGTCTGCCCGTTCTTTCCTGCACCGGCTACAAGAAGAAGAATTCGCGTGACTGACTCGGAATCCGAATTTGCGAAGCCTGATTTTATCCCGATCCGACAACCTCCCACGGTTATCCCGACCCTCGGGCCGCGGTCCTCCGCGGCCAGGGGATCCGCTTTTTAAGTTGGAAGGACCTCGGTCCGGTACCGTTCCGGCAACGGTCCTGGCACATGGATTCAGACCGATGCCGTCATCAATCCGGGCAACGGCGGCCCGCTGGTTGACTCGGGGGGTGAAATCATGGGCATCCATACGCTAAAGGTTGTCAGCAAGGGTTTCCGTGGCATAGCTGTTGCGCTCAGCTCTTCCGACCTTCTTGAAGTCTTGCATCGCTTCTATCCGGATCTCACCGCAACCAGCGTGCAAAACGCCACGCCTTAAGAAAAAAGCAGGTTGATGAGGAATACGCGGCCGAACCGTCGAGCGTTTCTTCGCCGGTGGTTCCTGACGGCGTGGGCGCGGTCATGATTAACTCGGTTTCCGACGGCATGGAAATCTTCGTGGGCGAGAAATTTCATGGCACCACTCCCGCAACTTTGAGGATTGCGGCGGGCAGCCACGCGATTGTGCTGAAGCGCGGACTCCCAAGCGCACGCTCGAAGTCCTTGAAATCGAGCCAAGTCACTCTGCGAGCCACTCTCGACCCCGCCCACTAATTTTCAGGTGAATAACTCCAGCTCCCCTCGAGCCGCAAAAATAAACGGCAGCAGGTTAAGAAACGCCCGGCCGGAAAAATCCAGGAAAAGGCAAAACTATCGCGGCCCCAGCAAACTCATTGCGGCGGCTGCGTTTGCGGCGGCGTCTGCGGCGGCTGTGGTTCGGGCTGCGAATTCGGCCGATTCGGGTCCGCCGCGGTCTTGTCGGAAACCGGAGTCAAAGCCGCACCGCTCGCGCCTGCAGCCAGCTCAGATTCCTTGTACTTTGGCGCGCTGATGTAGCCGTGCACTTCATTCTTGCCGATCTTGTTCACCACGATTTGCACCGGCTGCCCGCCGGTTTCCGAATGGATCCAAATGGGCTCAAATAGATTCACTCGCTTTTTGTCGAGCCGGTTATCATCCACGACCATGCTCAAGTCATAGTTCCTGTGCTTGGCATCGGTCCTGCGCAACGATAGCGTCAGCGGCCCAAATCGCTGGAACTGCTTGGACTTGGTCAGGTCAAATTCGAAATAGTTGCGCTCGCCACGCCTTTGCAGCACAACCAGCTCATCGTGCGTTTTGGCAATCGAGCCGTTGAGCTCGTCTTTCGTGGAATTCAGGCCGGTCTCGAGGTCTGTTCGGTTCTTGGCCACCAGGTCCTGGGTTTCCTTTAACTGCTTCTCCTGGTCTTCCAATTGCGTCTGTAACAGCTTATAGCGCTTGTCCACGGTCGAGCCCTGTTTTGGGGTACCCGCCGCTGAATGCGGCTTCTTTTGCGCCGCTGCTTGCTCAGCAGCCTGCTGTGCGGTGACCATGTCGTTCAGCCTTGTATTTACGCTGTTGAGCTGGCTTTGCAGTTGGTCGATCGTGGTTTGCGCCACGGTCTGTTGCGCGGTCAGATGCCCCGCTGCAATTTGCTGCCGATAACCATAACCAAACGCGATCCCAGCCACGATGAGCAGCGCTACAGCGCCAAGCAGCAGCCCCCGGTTGATGTCCGTCCGCGGGGAGTCCCAGCCGCCTCCGCTTAGGATTTCTCGGTGCTGTTGGTTCTCTTGTTTCTCATCCAGGTTCTCTTCCATTCTCGTTCCTCCCCAAATTTCTCGGCTTCCTCAGGCAGAGAGATCCCCCCCGCTTCACACTCCTACGTTGGATGACAGCCTCTGTGGGATTGCGCTCCACTCCAAGCCCTGAAACCTATTGCAAAAAAGCGGCCCAACCGCGTAATTCCTGCCTGTGCTTAACTCTTGCGCAGCCAACGACTAACAAGCCGATGCGAGGAGATTGCCAGTCTTTCCCAGGTACTAGTCCTTGCAAATTTGACCTCGCCTAGCACGTCTTTCCACAGTCCTCCAAACGAAGAAATTTCTCGCTGCGAGCAGATTTTCTCGTTTTTTCCTGTGTTTCGTTGCCGCAGCTTTACCCGTGTGTTAGCATCCGCGTGAAAGAAGAGCGTTCCGGGGAATCTTTCGATTCTCCTTCGCCTCCGCCGCTCGGAGACCCAGGGACCCTCGCACACACGAGGGAAAGAACGGCAAGGAGCGTCAACGAAAGACGGTGCGCTCTTCCTCCTAGCTTGACAATTCGCTCAGGCGCAAGCCCGCGCTTGAAACCTGGTGGCGGACTTTCGCCGCGATTGCCTCACGATCGCAAAAGGCGATCCCCGGATCGCCAAGGAGAGTTCGCATGAAACCCTATCTCACCAAGGACATCCGAAACGTTGGCATTGTAGGTCACGGCGGCACCGGCAAGACGCAACTGGTGTCGTCGTTGTTGTACACCGCGGGCATGACGCCGCGGTGGGGAAAAGTTGCGGATGGCAGCGCCACCACCGACTGGGACGACGAGGAGGTGGGGAGAAAAATATCCATTCAAACGGGTCTGGCTTACGCCGAGTGGCCCGCGACGCCGACTGGCCCCTCCGGCTCGTCCGACAAAGTGAAAATCAATTTTATCGACCTTCCCGGCTATTCCACCTTCATCAACGAAACCAAAGCTTCGCTGATTGCGGCCGATGCCGCGCTGATCACTGTGGACGCGCACGTGGGGGTACAGGTCACCACGGAAAAAGTTTGGGATTACTGCACGGAATACGACATTCCGCGTGCGTTTGTGCTCACCTGGATGGATCGCGAGCTTTCCAGTTTCGAACGTTCGATCGAATCGCTGACGGAAGTCTTTGGCCGCAATGTCGTCTCTTTGCAATTGCCGATTGGCTCGGAAAAAGGATTTCGCGGCGTCATCGACCTGGTAGCCATGAAAGCGCACGTCTACAAGCCCGGTGGCGATGGCAAACCAACCATTGAAGAGATTCCCGCCGCGCTCGCCGACGAAGCCAAAGAAGCGCACGAACAATTAGTGGAAATGATCGCCGAAGGCGACGACGCCATGATGGAGGAGTTTTTCCGCGAAGGCACGATTCCCATTCACGATTTGATTCCCGCCGTCCGCAGAGCCATCGTCGCGGAAAAAATCTTTCCTGTGCTGATGACCTCCGGACTGCAAAACATTGGACCCGCCAGCCTGCTCACTTTTCTTGCCGATGCATTGCCCCATCCTGACGAGCACGCGCAGGTCGGCTACAAGGAGCCTGGCGGAAAAGGCGATCGCGTTGAGCGCAAATACGACGACGCCCAACCGGTTTCGCTTTTCGTGTTCAAGACGCTCGCCGATCCTTTCGCCGGACGCGTCAACTATTTCAAAGTGAAAAGCGGCGTGCTCAAGAACGACGCCACACTTCAGAACTACAATCGCAACACGCCGGAGCGCCTCCAGCACATTCAAGTCGTGCAGGGCAAGCAGCTCACCGAAGTTGGCGAATTGCACGCCGGCGACATCGGGGCCATCGCCAAGCTGAAAGAAACCACAACGGGGGAAACGCTGGGCGACAAAGCCGCGCCAATTTATTACACGCCCGCGCGCATACCGGAGCCATCCATCACCTTCGCAATTGAGCCGAAGAGCCGGGCCGATGAAGACAAGATTGGCGTGGCCATTCACAAAATTCTCGAAGAAGACGGCGCCCTGCGTTTTTCACGCGATCCGCAAACAAAGGAATTCATTCTCGCGGGCTCCGGCCAGCAGCACATCGAAGTCGTCGTCGCCAAACTTCAGAAACGCTACAACGTCAACCTCACGCTCAAACCTCCCAAGGTTCCCTACCGTGAAACTATTCGCGGCAAAGCCGACGCCGAAGGCAAGCACAAGAAACAGTCCGGCGGGCACGGCCAGTTTGGCGTGTGCCGCATCAAGATGGAGCCCGTCGAGCGCGGCAAAGGCATCGAGTTCGTGGACGATATTTTCGGCGGCGCAATCCCGAAAAACTGGATTCCGTCGGTCGAGAAAGGCATTCGTGATGCCGCCGCGCGCGGCTACCTTGCTGGATTCCCGGTCACCGATTTCCGCGCTATCCTCTACGACGGCAAATACCACGACGTGGATTCGTCCGATATCGCGTTCAAGATTGCCGGTACGCTGGCGTTCAAGGAAGCCATGAAGCAGGCGCGTCCAGCGCTTCTCGAGCCCATCATGAACGTGGAAGTTTACGCGCCCGATCAATATTCGGGCGACCTGATGGGCGACCTCAGCTCGCGTCGCGGGCGCATCTCCGGCAGCGAAACACGCGGCCATAACGTTATCGTCAAAGCCCAAGTGCCGCTAGCGGAAATGCTGAGCTACGCAACCGATCTAACCTCCATGACGCAGGGCCGCGCCAGCTACTCGATGGAATTTTCCCATTACGACTACGTGCCTAGCGAACTGGCGGAAAAAGTGATCGCGGCTCACAAAGCCGCCCACGGCGAAGCCCTCGTCGAAGAAGAAGCCTGACGTCGTTCGCCGCCAACCGCGCAATTTGTCGTTCCGAAGCAACCAGGCTGGTCTCTTTTCTGCGTGCGCAGGAGCGAACGCGTCAGCCTGCGCAGGTGAGGTATTCTGCGCCATCGAGCTGTTTTGGCTCGATGAATCTCTCTTGCCCGCTAGATCGTGCTCTTGGGCTCGCTAATTTCCGAAATACTTCTCTTCCCCACCTGTCCCTTCCCGAAACCACGCGATCCTTCGGTCAGTGAAGCTGCCCATCCGGCTTACCCAGCAAGCTGCCAGCAGCCGTCATTTCCCGGCCATGAAGCAGGCGCTCGACATGCTCCCAAGCATCGAGGCTCAGCGGCCAGGCATGGCCACCAGTTTGCGCACCAAGATGGGGATTGCGGAGCGAATACCGGAATTCGTGGACGAAGCCTTGCGCGCGCGGCGTGGCGGCTGGGCTCACCACAGTGCTGAAAATGCTCCCGCAGATCACCATGGAGCAGCTGGCAATCCGCTTCAACCGTTGCAGCTTGCACGTGGCGAATCTCGCGTCCGATCTTGGCGAGGAAGCTGTGCAATATCTGCGGTGCGCCGTCCGCGAGGGACCAATCCGGGAAGCTGCCGAAATGGTCGGTCTGCTCAGCCGGCTGGACCCGCAATGCCTGATGGTCTTTCTGCCCGATGGAGACCTGCCAAGCGAAGGCGCGGAGTTCCTGCGCGTCAAGGCCATCGAAGCCTTGGGGCGAATCCAGGAACCAGAAACAGTGAGCACCCTGCAGCGCTTCGTCGAGACGAAGAAACTGTTTACCTGGGCCTATCCACAGGAGCTGCGCATCGCCGCAATGCAGGCCCTCGAGAAGCTGGACCGGCAATGGTGAACGAATTCTGGGCCAAGAGCAGCATCAACGAGGAAGACATGACGCTCGCCCCGCTGGATGTTTCCCTGCAGTCGCGCTTTGTCCGCAACCGGCGGCAGCAGCGCGTGCGCCTGCAGAAGCCCCTGCGGGCGATCAGCTTGAATCTCAAAGAGAATTGCCGGTTGGAAATCAGGACGGCCAGCCTGAGCGGCGGGCTCGCCCCGATCAGCCGCCACCTCGCGCCTGGAACCTCGGTTCAACTCCGGTTGCAAGTCGGTATGCGCCACATGCAGGCCACGGCGCTGATGCGGGATTATCGCGCTCAGGACATGGCCTTCGAAATCGTGGACACGAACCTCGAAGAACGAAGCAAATACCGGCGCCTCCTGGCCGGTAGTCTTACCCAGGCCATTCCCGAGAGCGAGGACCCCGCTCCGAGGTTGGACCTGGCCGCCGCCGGATAACCCTCTCGGCTCCCTCAAGAAGCTTCTTTGCCGGGAAAAGGCGGTCCTGCCTGGCTGTTGTGAACAACGTCTACTACAAATTGCCTGACCGCGTCCGGGTCGCCTAGCAGGTGGATGGTCGCGGCAGCCGCGTGGTTTGAAATCGCTTGCATGAGGAGCGGACGGCTTCGGCGGCGATACCGCAAAAGCCAGAGCCAGAAATCGACAGGCTCCCGCGATCGCCGGATCGCTCGCCACGCGCATCGGAAGAGCGAAAAATCCAAAAAGATAACCGTGTCCGCCGCTCGAAGTCGGACCTCGATGGCGTCATAGGGCCCCAGATCTCCATCCATAATCCACCCGCTCTCGCCGACAAGTTTCAGCTGGAGCTCCAGCCACTTGTCCCGCGGAGTGCGCACAAGGCCTGGCTGCCAAAAAATCTTATCCAGCTCTATCACGCGTAATCCTGTGATCTCGCCGAGCCGCTTGGCGAGGGTCGACTTGCCCGAGGCTCCAGGACCGAGAATCACCACGCGTTTCATACCCGTCAACCTAGTCAGGAGTGCCGAGACCGAATTCCCGCTACTCGCCACTCGTCACTCGCACTTCCTTGGCGCTTCCGCATCCAACCAGTTAGAATAGCTTGTTTGCACTTGAGGTAAGAAAGCGGCCCTCGCGGACGTACCTCTGAAAGACCGTCAGGAGACGGCAAAACCCATTCCATGGACGCAGCAAAAGTTCTCGACCAGGTCATCGCTCGGTTTATCGGCACCAAACACGAACGCGACCTCAAAAAGTTGCAGCCGGTCATCGCGGCTATCAACGCCCGCGAGCCGGAGGTGCAGGCGCTTAGCAGCGAAGCCCTCAAATCGCGTTATGCCGAGCTGCGCAAGCAGGTCCAGGAGCAATTGAAGGGCGCGGACCCTGCCGAGCCGGATTACAAGCAAAAACTCCAGGCCGCGCTGGACCCCGCCATCGTGCCGGCATTCACCCTGGCGCGCGAGGCCGGCCGCCGCTTCTTGAACATGCGCCATTTCGACGTGCAGCTCATCGGCGGCATCGTTCTGCACGAAGGCAAGATTGCCGAAATGAAAACGGGCGAGGGCAAAACGCTCGTCGCCACGCTGCCTGGGGTCTTGAACGCGCTCGCCGGCAGCGGCGTCCACATCGTGACGGTGAATGATTACCTCGCTCGCCGCGACGCGGAATGGATGAGCCCGCTTTACAAGGCGCTCGGTTTGAGTGTCGGCGTCATCGTCCATGATCTCGATGACGACCAGCGCCGCGCTGCCTACGGCGCCGACATCACTTACGGCACCAACAACGAGTTTGGCTTCGACTACCTCCGCGACAATATGAAGTACGACCTGGCTCACTGCGTCCAGCGCGGTCATCACTTCGCCATCGTCGACGAAGTCGACTCCATCTTGATTGACGAGGCGCGCACGCCGCTGATTATTTCCGGACCGTCGGAAGAGTCCACGGACAAGTACTTCAAAATCGACAAGATCATTCCCAAACTCATTCAAGAGATTGACTACACCATTGACGAAAAGCATCGTCAGGCCACGCTTACCGAAGAAGGCTTCGCCAAGTGCGAGCGCCTCCTCGGGCTCGCCAACATGTCCGACCCCGCGAACATTGACGTGATGCATCACGTCTACCAGGCTCTGCGCGCGCACACGCTCTATAAAAAAGATGTGGATTACGTGGTGAAAGACGGCGAAGTCATTATCGTCGATGAATTCACCGGACGCCAGATGCCCGGCCGCCGCTGGTCCGACGGCCTGCATCAGGCCGTGGAAGCCAAGGAAGGCGTTAGAATCGAGCGCGAGAACCAGACGCTCGCCACCATCACCTTCCAGAATTATTTCCGCATGTACAAAAAGCTCTCCGGCATGACCGGAACGGCGGAGACCGAAGCGGCGGAGTTCGGCAAGATATACAAGCTCGATGTCACGGTCATCCCCACAAATCGTCCGCTGATTCGAATCGAAGCCCCCGACGTCATTTACCGCACGGAAAAAGAAAAGCTGGAAGCCGTTGTTAAGGGGATCCTCCAGGAAGACAATTCGCTGGCCAACGGCATCCGGCATTATCACGAACGCGGTCAGCCGGTTCTGGTGGGCACGATCTCCATCGAAAAATCGGAAAAAGTTGCGGAATTGCTGAAGAAAGCCGGCATTCCGCACCAGGTTTTGAACGCCAAGCAGCACGAGCGCGAATCGCGCGTTGTGGCGCAGGCAGGGCGCAAAGCCGCGGTCACCGTGGCCACCAACATGGCCGGCCGCGGCACCGACATTCTTCTTGGCGGCAACCCGGAATTTCTCACCCGCGAACACTTCTTGAAAAACAAATTGGCGATGCCCTACGCGGCGGCGCCAGCGGTCATTGCGGCCGATCCCGCCGATGGAAACGGTTCGAATCCCGGCGTGCAAATGGTTTTGTTCCAGCACGAAGGAAAAATCTTTCAAGTTCCATTTGAACAGTGGAAGCCGGTCTACGATCAGTTCGCCGAGCAGTGCAAAGCCGAACACGACGAAGTTGTGGCGCTGGGCGGATTGCACATTCTCGGCACCGAGCGACACGAGGCGCGCCGCATTGACAATCAGTTGCGCGGGCGCGCCGGCCGCCAGGGCGATCCGGGCTCTTCGCGCTTTTTTATTTCGCTCGAAGACGATCTGGCGCGCATCTTTGGCGGCGAACGCGTGAAAGCGCTGATGTACCGCCTCGGCATGACCGAAGGCGTTCCCATCGAATCGCGAATGGTTTCGAAACGCATCGAAGAAGCGCAAAAGAGTGTGGAAGCGCAAAATTTCGAAGCCCGCAAACATTTGCTTGAGTACGACGATGTCATGAATAAGCAGCGCGAGACGATTTACGCGATTCGCCGCTCCGCACTGGAAGGAAAAGATCAGCGCGATTACGTGCTGGGAATCGCGGAAGACGTTGTGCGCGAGATGGTCGAGACGTATTGCCCGCGCGAGCAGCACGCCGATCAGTGGAATACCGCGCAATTCTTAGCCGAGACGAATGCGCAGTTTGGCATTGACATGAAGGCGGCGGGCGCCGATCCCAGCTCGAACGGTTATGATCAGCTTTTGGACGCGGCGGTCGCGGCGGTCACCAAGCGTTACGAAGAAAAAGAAAAACAATTTGGCGGGGACCTGATGCGCTGGCTCGAGCGCCGCATCATCCTCGATGTGGTCGATTCGCAGTGGAAGGACCATTTGCTCTCGCTCGACCATTTGAAAGAGGGCATCGGGTTGCGCGGATACGGGCAGAAGGATCCGCTCGTCGAGTTCAAAAAAGAAGCGTTTGTGCTGTTCGAAGACATGATGGCGCGCATCGACAACGAAACGATCCGTTATCTCTTCCATATTCAGGTGCAACAAGCGGGACAAGCGGGACAAGGGGAACAGCCGCCGGAGGGCTCGCGCCAACCCAGGCCGCCTCAGCCTCCCCGTCAACCCCTGGGAGCTGCGGCGGCCGCTGCGAGCGCAGCCGCGAGAGCGAGCGAGGAACCGCCGGCAAATCTGCCGGGGTTTGCGCGTGAAATGGAGCGCCGGCAACAACGTCAGCAGCAAAATTTGCAATATCAGACTGGCCCGGGGCAGGCCGAAGCGCCCAAGCCGGTGCGCGCGGGTGCGAAAGTTGGAAGGAACGATCCTTGCCCGTGCGGCTCGGGGAAGAAGTACAAGAAGTGCCACGGCGCGTGAAAGCAGGAAGTAAGGACGTAAGGAAGTAATCAGGTAAGGAAACAGGCTGCGGGCGTGACGGGCGATTGGAAGGGGTCGGGATTTCTCGACTGAGCGAGCCGAGGCTTTGTCCCGGCTTGGCGCACGGGACGCGCAGATCGCCGAGGAGCGAAGCGAAAGAGAAAATCGGCTCGCCCCGCTCGGAATGACGCCTCTAGGAGAGAAACACAAACCATGCCACCAGGCCCAGCACAGCAGCAGACGCCCGAACGCCAGCCGATTCCTGGCGTGAAAAATCTTGTCGCGGTCGCCAGCGGCAAAGGCGGCGTGGGCAAAACCACGGTGGCCGTGAATCTTGCGCTGGCGCTGGCGAAACTCGGACACAAAGTTGGTTTGCTCGACGCCGACGTTTATGGCCCGAACGTGCCCATCATGCTGGGCACCAGCAAGGAGCCGCAGGCTACCGCTGACCGGCATATCATACCGGTGCAGGCGCAGGGCCTGAAAATGATTTCCATGGGCCTGCTGAATCCTGGCGACAAGCCCATGATCTGGCGCGGGCCGATGTTGCACAGCGTGATTACGCAGTTTCTGCGGAGCGTGGAGTGGGGCGAACTGGATTACTTGATCATTGATTTGCCGCCGGGCACAGGCGACGTGCAGTTGACGCTGATTCAAACCGTGGCGGTGACAGGAGCCGTGGTTGTCACGACGCCGTCGATTGTGGCGCTCGCCGACGTGCGCAAGGCCATTGAAATGTTTCGCCAGGTAAACGTGGAAGTTCTCGGAGTCGTCGAAAACATGAGCACGTTCACGTGCCCGCACTGCGGCAAGCCCGTGGATATTTTCGGGCATGGCGAAGGCTTGAAGACAGCGATTGCGTACGGTGTCCCGGTGCTGGGTGAGATTGAAATCGATCCGCGCATTCGCGTTGGAGGCGATACGGGCAAGCCCGTCGCGGCGATTGGCGAAGATGGCGCCGGGGCGAAAAGCCTCTATAGTGTGGCGCGCGCGGTGGCCAAACGCCTCGAAGAAGTCGCCACCACGGCCAGCGGCCCCACCGTCCAGATCGATTAAAGGCAGTGGCGAGCGATGAGAGAGGAAAAGGATTTAACGCAGCGGACACAGAGGCCAAGAGCACAGAGGGCACAGAGAAGCTGTCTTGCCTTGATTCCCTGTGCGCGGGCTTCTTGTCCGGGCAACTGAGAACCGACGACTGAGGACTGCGAGTTAGTTTGACCCGACAGCCTGACATCCGGCCGTATCGCGGCAAAAGCCCGCAAATTGCGGCTTCGGCCTACATTGATCCGGCGGCAGTGATTATCGGCGACGTGGTGATTGGCGAGGATTCGAGCGTGTGGCCGTGCACGGTGGTTCGCGGAGACGTGCACTACATCCGAATCGGGGCGCGGACGAACATTCAGGACGGCTCGATTTGCCACGTGATGCGCGACGAGTATCCGCTGATTCTGGGCGATGATGTGACCATCGGGCATTCCGTGACGCTGCACGGCTGCACCATCGAGTCGCGCTGCTTGATTGGCATGGGCGCGGTTATCCTGAATGGCGTGCTTGTGGGCGGCGGCAGCATCGTGGCGGCGGGCACTCTGATCACCGAGCGTACCGTGATTCCCCCGGGCAGCTTGGTGATGGGCTCGCCCGGTAAAGTGAAGCGCCCGCTGCGGGAAATCGACAAGCACACCATCGATGCCTACGCCAAGCGGTATGTTGGATACAAAAATATTTATCGTGAGGAATCCACTGCGTGAGCGAAGGGGCAGCCAAAAAGGAAGAACGGCGCAAATTCCAGGCCATTCGCGGCACGCGCGACCTGCTTCCGCCAGAAACCGCGCTTTGGAATCGCGTCGAAGAGACGGCGCGCGAAGTCTTCGCCTCCTACGGCTTCGGCGAAATTCGCCTTCCCGTCTTCGAGCAGACCGAACTCTTTGCCCGCGCCGTCGGCGGTGAGACAGACATTGTCTCGAAAGAGATGTATACGTTTCAGGACCCCCCGGAATTCACAAGCAGGCTGATAGCAGGTTTTGCCCGCGAAGTAGGGGCCGAAGAAATAAAACGTCTTGCAACGAACCAAGCCGAACTCCTGCAGCGATTGTACGAACATAAGGAACGCGCCGCGGTCAGGGCAAAGCAGGGCATTAGATCGCCTCTTCTCGATCTTCTTCTAGAGCCTGAAGAAAACGTCGAGTCGCTTAGCCTCCGTCCAGAAGCCACTGCCTCCGTTTGCCGGGCTTACATCGAAGAGAACATGCAGCAATGGCCACAACCGGTGAAGCTGTACACGGTCGGGCCGATGTTCCGGCGCGAGCGGCCACAGAAAGGGCGCTACCGTCAGTTCTATCAGATTGACGCGGAGGTTCTTGGCGGCTCCGACGCGCCCGGAATCGATGCGGAATTGATTGAAATGGTGATGACGTTTTTCGAGCGCTTGGGATTGCAAGGCGTTCAGTTGCACATCAACTCTATTGGAGACAAGAACTGCCGCCCGAAATACGTGGAGCTGCTTCGGGACGAACTGCGCAAAGTGAAGGACAAGCTCGGGCCGGACAGCCAGCGGCGCATGGAGACCAATCCGCTGCGCGTGCTGGACTCGAAGCTCGAAAGCGAGCAGGACATCATCGAAAAACTGCCACGGATTGCTCAGCATCTGTGCGATGCCTGCCGTGAGAATTACGACGAAGTGAAGCGGCAGCTCGCTTTGCGCGGGATCGTCTATTCCCAGAATTTCCGGCTGGTACGCGGACTCGATTATTATGTGCGCACGACCTTCGAGATCACCGCGAAGGGACTGGGCTCGCAGAACGCCGTGTGCGGCGGCGGCCGCTATGACGGCCTGATTGAATTGCTCGGCGGCCCTCCGACGCGCGCGACGGGCTTCGCGATTGGGGAAGACCGGCTGATTTTGTCACTTCAGGAACAAGCCAAAAGCAGAGGAGTGGCGAGTGAAGACCCCCGCGTTGAAGTGTACATCGCATGGATGGGGGAGAAAGCGTATAAAACCGCTATTCATGCGGCGAAGAATTTGCGCGCGGCGGGCTTCAGCGTCGAGCTGCCTCCGGTGGAGCAGAAATTCGGCAAGGCCCTCGGCCAGGCAGACAAATTGGGCGCCCGTTATGCGCTGATTCTCGGCGATAATGAAGTAGCGAGCGGCGAATGGACGCTGAAGACGTTGGCGACGGGCGAGCAGCAGAAACTGAGTGAATCGCGACTGCTGGATTTTCTGGGGAAGAAACGAAGTGGCGAGTGACGAACGGCGAGTGGCGGGCAAGAAACAGATCCCTAGCGCCCGGGACGAAAGCCGGCAGGGGCCTCGCCAAGTGTAGAGGTGGCAGGACGGGCAAGAAAAGCGGTAGTCAGGCTGCTGCGGTCCAAAGGTGTCGCCGCTGGATTTTAGGAGGCTCATTAGAAAGGAATAAAGAAACGCGTGCTCGATTTTCTTGGCAATTTGAAGAGGACACACTACTGCGGCGAATTGCGGGCCAAGGACGAAGGCCGCGACGCGGTCGTCATGGGCTGGGTGCATCGCCGTCGCGACCTGGGCAATTTGCTCTTTCTCGACGTGCGCGACCGCACCGGGCTCGTGCAAGCGGTGTTCAACAAAGAAACGCAAGCCTCCGCTCACGCCAAAGCCGAGCAGGTGCGCAGCGAATTCGTGGTCGCTGTGGAAGGCAAAGTCGTCAAGCGGCAGAAAGCCAATGCTGAGCTAGCCAGCGGCGAAATCGAGCTGGTCGCGACGAAACTGCATATCCTGAACAAGGCGAAGACACCGCCGTTCGCGATCGAAGACGAAATCACCGCGGCGGAAGAGACGCGTCTGCGGTTTCGCTATCTGGACCTGCGCCGCCCGAAGCCGCGCCGCAACCTGGCGCTGCGCCACAAACTCGTCCTGGAAATGCGCAAAGTGATGGACGAGCTGGGCTTCATCGAAGTCGAGACGCCGATGCTGACGCGCTCGACGCCGGAAGGCGCGCGCGATTACCTGGTGCCGAGCCGCATCCATCACGGGCAGTTTTACGCGCTGCCGCAGTCGCCGCAGATTTTCAAGCAAATCCTGATGATCGCGGGGATGGACAAATACTTCCAGATCGTGAAGTGTTTCCGCGACGAAGATTTGCGCGCCGACCGCCAGCCGGAATTCACGCAGCTCGACCTGGAAATGTCGTTTCCGCGCCAGGAGGATATTTTTCACGTTATCGAGACGGTGATGGTGAGGACGTGCGCCGTCGCGGGAATCACGGTGACCGCGCCGTTTCCGCACTTGCTGTACCAGGACGTGATTCGCAAATACGGCAGCGACAAGCCGGACCTGCGCTTCGGCATGGAATTGCACGAGGTCACGCACTGTTTTCCGGACGAAGCCAAGCAGAAGCTGCAAATCGAAGGGAATGTTTTCGCGCTGGCGGCGCCGGGCGCTGCGGGCTATGCGCGCAAGCAGCTCGACGATTTGACCGAGAAAGCCAAGGCCCTGAAGGCGCGCGGCGCCTATTTTGTGAAAGTGGCCGCGGAAGGGTTGAGCTCGACAGTGGAGAAAATCATTGGCGAGGAAAACGTGAAGAAGTTGGCCGAAGCTTGCGGCGCAAAACCGGGCGATTTAGTCGTTGCCGTTTCCGCGAAAGAGCAAATCAAAGGCACGGAAGCCGCCGCGCTCATTGCCGGGCAATTGCGCTTGCAGCTCGGCGAAGCGCTCGGCTTGGCCGACAAGTCGCAATGGAAATTCCTGTGGATTACGGGCTTTCCGCTCTTCGAGTGGAGCGAAACGGAGAAAACCTGGGTCAGCGCGCAGCATCCGTTCACGGGCATCGTGGACGAGGACCTGGACAAGCTGGAATCCGCGCCGTGGGAAGTGCGCTCAAAAGGCTACGACCTTGTGCTGAACGGCTACGAGCTTGGCTCCGGCAGCATTCGTATTCACCGCCAGGACATTCAGGAGCGTTTGTTCAAAGCGCTGGGCCTGAGCGAAGAGCAGCTTCGCCGCCGCTTTGGCTTCTTCCTCGACGCATTGACCTACGGTACGCCGCCGCACGGCGGGATTGCGCTCGGCGTGGATCGTATCGCCATGCTCCTTGCCGGCGAAAAATCCATCCGCGAAGTCGTTGCTTTCGCCAAAACCACCGCCGCGCAGGATTTGATGGCAGAATCTCCCAGCGAAGTGGACCCCGCGCAACTCGAAGAGCTTGGCCTCACCATCAAGCCCGAAGTCAAGAAAGCCGCCGAATGATATTCTTGTTGGCGAGTTTAGGGCTTTAACCGAAAATGGCAAGTGGCGAGACCGATTGATGTCGCGCATTCGCATACTTCCTGAATCCGTCGCGAACAAAATTGCGGCGGGCGAAGTGGTCGAGCGGCCGGCGTCGGTGGTGAAAGAGCTGCTCGAAAACGCGCTCGACGCGGGCGCAAAGGCGGTTCGCATCGAGGTCGAGCAGGGCGGGAAGCGCATGATTCGCGTGACCGATGACGGCCACGGGATGACCCACGACGACGCGCTGCTGGCGTTCGAACGCCACGCTACCAGCAAGCTCAAGACCGCGGACGACTTGCTTTCGATTGCCACGCTGGGCTTCCGCGGCGAAGCTCTGCCATCGATCGCGGCGGTCTCGCGTTTGTTGCTCGAAACCCGAGATGAATCGGAAGGCGAAGGCACGCGCGTCGAATTTGCCGGCGGCAAACTTGTCGGCGTAAAACCGGCAGGATCGCCGGCAGGAACCACCTTTAGCGTTGCGGATATTTTTTATTGCCTGCCTGCGCGCCGGAAATTCCTGAAGTCGGACACCACCGAGCTGGGGCACATCGCTTCGCTCGTCACGCACTACGCGCTGGCCAACCCCGGCAAGCAATTCATACTCACGACGCCGACGCAGGAAATCATCAACTGCGCGCCGGCGGAAAAGCTCGCCGACCGCATTTACCAGCTTTTTGGCCGCCAGGCGCTTGAGGAGCTAGTGGAAATTCCATCGGTTTCCGCGCCGTTTCGCGCGGCCATCACCGAGCCGCAACTCGATCCCGAAGAAGAAAAAGCGTCGCTTACTGTGACCGGCTTTACTTCGCGGCCGGAAGTGCAGCGGCTGAACCGCAACGGCATCTACATTTTCGTGAACCGCCGGCTGGTGCGCGACCGGCTGATCCTGCACGCGATTCACGAAGCCTACCGCAACATTTTGCCGCCCACGGTTTTTCCCGCGACGCTGCTGTTCCTCAAAATGCCGTACGACGAAGTCGACGTCAACGTGCATCCGGCAAAAATCGAAGTGCGCTTCCGCCGCTCGCAGTTGGTGCACGATTTCACGCGCGATACGATTCGGCAAGCGCTAATGAGCGCGCGGCCCATCGCGAGTTTCGCGGCGGCTGCGGCAACCAATCCAGCGCCGCAAGCTGCTGCTGGCTTCGGGAATGGAGCGCTTTCTGGCGGAATCACGCCCGCGCCGGCGGGGTTGGCGGTTCCGCGGCCGGTTATTCCGCCGATGGAAGACATCGGACTGGGCTCCGGGGTCGGCTCCGATGGCGGATTCGGTCTTTCGAATGCGCCGATGCAACCGGTAGAACAGCGGATTCCTTTCGGTGCCGGTAGCGCGTTTGGAACAGCGGCCGCTCCGGCGCAGGTTTCCACGGCGTCTACTTGGGCGGGAAACCTTGCGGCGGCAAGCGCAGATGCTCCGGCAACGCTTCCGCAACCCGAACAGATTGCTGATCTGAAACCGCTGGGCCAAGTGAACTCGAGCTTCATCGTCGCGGTAAATGGCGAGGGCCTGTGGATTGTGGACCAGCACGTCGCACACGAGCGCGTGCTGTTCGAACAGCACCTGGCAGCGCGCCGCGCGGGACAAATCGAGTCCCAGCGCATGCTCATGCCCCTGGTGATCGAGCTATCGCCGCGGCAAATCGTCACCTTTGAAAAAATCGCGGAGGAACTAGGCGCAAACGGCTTCGAAGTGGAGCTGATGGGGCCGAAGAGCGTGGCGATTCAAGCTGTTCCTGCGGGTATCGCCGCTCCGGACGCGGAGAAACTGCTGCGCGAGATTCTCGACGGTGTCGAACGCGAAAACACAGCGATTTCGATCGAAACTCTGCAGGCAAAAATCGCCGCATCAACTGCCTGTCATGCCGCGATCAAGGTGAACATGCCGCTCGAACATTCGAAAATGGAGTGGCTGCTGGAGGCGCTGGCAAAAACGGATTGTCCGATGAGCTGCCCGCACGGGCGGCCGGTGGTGCTGCGGTATTCCGTAAAAGAAATTGAAAGGGCGTTTCACCGGATTTAAAAGAAGGTGGCGAGTGGCGGGCAACACAAAAGTGAAGCACACCGGGGCACGTGTCTGCTCTTATTCAGAAGACTTAAAACCAAGAAACTGAGAACTGAGGACTTGAGGATGAGCGACTCGCAGAAGACCGCGGTAATCTTCGGGCTAGCCAACAAGCGCAGCATCGCCTGGGCCATCGCGCAAAAGCTGCACGCGGCCGGCTGGCAGCTGGCGATCACTTACCAGAACGAACGCCTGGAGCAGGAAGCGAAAGATTTGATCGCCGATCTTCCCGGCGCGGCGGGGTTCATGTGCGATGTTTCCTTCGATGACCAAATTGCCAAGCTCTTTGAAGAACTCCATTCACGCTACAGTGTGCTCAACGGCGTTGTGCACAGCGTGGCGTTCGCTCCGCCGGAGGAACTGAAGGGCGAGTTTCTGAACACCACGAGGGAAGGCTTCCGCATCGCGCACGACGTAAGCGTGTACTCCCTGATCGCAGTGGCGCATGCCGCGGCTCCGCTGATGACCTCGGGCGGAGGCATCGTTACGCTGACTTATTACGGCGCGGAAAAAGTTGTCCCCCATTACAACGTGATGGGCGTGGCCAAAGCGGCGCTGGAAGCGACGGTGCGCTATTTGGCCAACGATCTTGGCCCGAAAGCGATCCGCGTGAATGCCATTTCCGCTGGCCCCATCAAAACGTTGGCTGCACGCGGCATCTCCGGACTCAGCGACATGCTGAAATTGCACGCCGAACGCGCTCCCTTGAAACGCAACGTGGATCCCAGTGAAGTGGGCGGGACCGCGGCATTTTTGCTTTCCGATGCGGGCTCTGGCATTACGGGCGAAACCATTTATGTCGATTGCGGTTACAACATCATGGGATTTTGAAGAAGTTGACAGTCGACAGTTTACCGTTGACGGTGCAAAGAAGGATCGCTGGAGGCTCGCACTGGCTTGCGCCCTTCTGGAGGCGCGGTCAAAACGTGGAACCGGAGAAGTCAGGAACAAGGAGCCGAAAAGGCCGAGACCGAGAAGTCACTCTTCCATGCCCCGACCACTGACAATCACGATTGACGGCCCGGCGGGCTCCGGCAAAAGCAGCGTGGCGCGGCGCGTTGCCGCGCTTCTTGGATATTCCTACCTCGATAGCGGAGCGATGTATCGGGCACTGGCGCTGAAAGCCCTTGAACGGAATGTGGCGCCCGATGACGAGGCGCGCCTGGAGGCGCTCGCAAGAGAAACGCACATCGAATTGCACGCGCCCACGCCTGAGCTGGAGGCAGCCGGCGCCAAAAATCGCGTGTTTCTCGACGGGAAAGAAGTGACCCGCGAAATTCGCACCGCGGAGGTGGCCCAAGCCGCTTCGCGACTCGCGACCATTGCCGCCGTCCGCCGCGTGCTCGTGGCCGAACAACAGCGGGCGGGTGCCGGCGGCTCCGTGGTGATGGAAGGCCGCGACATCGGGACAGTCGTTTTTCCCAACGCTGAGTTGAAGATTTTTCTCGACGCCTCACCCGAAGTGCGGGCCGAGCGCCGCTGGAAAGAGCATCAGGAGAAGGGCGAGAGGATCACGGTTGCCGAAGTGTTCGACGAAGTGATTGAGCGCGACAAGCGCGACCGCGAGAGAAAAGTTTCGCCGCTTGTCCGTGCATCGGACGCGGTTCTTGTCGACAACACCGCAATGGGCATCGAAGAAACCGCGCGGCTCATCGTCCTGCTTGCCCACGAGCGTCAAAACGAAGCGACCGCATCCGCCGGAACGAAAGTCTGACTCGCACGCATTCCCTTCTTGCCGGGAATCACTCGCCCAGCCAAAAAACAGCCTCCCGATACCTGGGAGGTTGCCTTGTCCGCACGGAAGGACAAGCGCGAGAACGTCGAGCGCCTCCGGCGCGACGGGCAGCTCGGGGCCTGGGTGGAAGCGGAAGCCGCGGCATAACCAGGACCCTGATTTCAGGACGTAAGTGGACGCCACGGTTTCCCGTTGCGCCTTTCTTATTTGACCTCGTGAATTTAGCTCAGGCGGGAGACGACATCGAGCTCAGGAATTCCATGTTCGACTTGGTCTTGGTCAGCCGACTGAGCAGAAGCTCCATCGCTTCCACAGTCGAGAGCGGGCTCAACACTTTGCGCAGCACCCACACGCGGCTAAGCTCTTCCGGAGGAAGCAGCAATTCGTCCTTGCGCGTTCCGGAGCGTTGGATATCAATTGCCGGAAACACGCGCTTATCGGCCAGGCGCCGGTCGAGGTAGATTTCCATGTTGCCGGTGCCTTTGAATTCTTCGAAAATCACGTCGTCCATGCGGCTGCCGGTATCGATCAAAGCGGTGGCCACAATGGTGAGCGAACCGCCCTCTTCGACGTTGCGCGCTGCTGCGAAGAATCTCCGCGGCCGCTGGAGCGCGTTCGCATCAATACCGCCGGAAAGCACTTTGCCGGAAGGCGGTGTCACCGCGTTGTAAGCGCGCGCGAGGCGTGTGATGGAATCGAGCAAAACCACGACGTCGCGCTTGTGCTCCACCAGGCGCTTGGCCTTCTCCAAGACCATTTCCGCAACCTGGATGTGCCGTTGCGGCGGCTCGTCGAACGTCGAGCTGATGACTTCGCCCTTCACCGTGCGCTGCATGTCGGTGACTTCTTCCGGGCGTTCGTCAATCAGCAGCACGATCAGCGCAACTTCCGGATGATTGGCGGCGACAGCATTGGCGATGGCCTGCAGCATCATGGTTTTGCCGGTGCGGGGCGGCGCGTTAATCAAGCCACGCTGCCCTTTGCCGACCGGACAGAGCAGGTCCAGCACGCGCCCGGTCATATTTTCCTTCACCGTTTCCATCTTCAAACGGCCCTGCGGATAGAGCGGCGTCAGGTTATCGAAGAAAATCTTGTTCCGCGCGACTTCGGGGTCTTCAAAATTGACTGCTTCCACTTTGATCAGCGCGAAATAGCGTTCGCCGTCCTTAGGCGGCCGGACTTGGCCGGAGACGGTGTCGCCAGTGCGAAGATCGAACTTGCGGATTTGCGACGGAGAGACGTAGATGTCGTCCGGGCCGGGGAGGTAGTTGTATTCCGGCGCGCGGAGGAACCCGAACCCGTCGGGGAGGCACTCCAACACGCCTTCGGAAAAGATCAAGCCGTTCTTTTCGGTCTGCGCGCGCAAAATCTGGAAGATCAGTTCCTGCTTGCGCATCCCGCTCGCGCCGGGAATGTTCAATTCCTTGGCAATCTTGGCGAGGTCGGTAATGTTCTTTTCCTTTAACTCGGCAAGGCTGATGCTCATTTCTTTGTTTCCTTCAACGTGTGTTTCTTTTGGCATGTAGTTCCCTGATGTGTTTTGTGAATTGACTGAACCCTGAGAATCCGGATTGTGCTTGAGGTGATTCACCAAACTGCCGGTTGAACGCATCGCAGGTCATGAACCGAGACGCGAACCAGCCCAGATGGGTCAGTCCGGACTTTCCCCACCGGAGCAATTCCCGGCCCACTTCGAAGCTCACACTCTCCTTCGTCTGCCCGCAATTGCGGGCAGACTCGCGGGGGGATGAGCCTTTTCCGGAAGTATTGCTACTTAGTTGGTCAAACTCTTGTCTTTCTCGGCGCCGGTCCCAAACGATTCCGTAACGGGCGCTACCGCGGCATGCTCAAGCGGGACGACGGGCCGCTCCAGGGCAATCTGCAGCACTTCATCCATGGTCTCGACAAAATGGATCGTGAGACTGGAGAGAATCTCTTGCGGGATATCCGCTAGGTCTTTCTCATTGTCCTTCGGAAGCACTACGGTACGCAAGCCCATTCTGTGGGCGGCCAGGAGCTTTTCCTTGACGCCCCCGATGGGCAGAACTTTGCCGCGCAGGGTGATTTCCCCGGTCATGGTCACGTCGCAGCGCACCGGGATTTTCGTCAGCGCGCTCACGATGGACGTGCAAATGGTGATTCCGGCCGATGGGCCGTCCTTGGGAATCGCGCCTTCGGGCACGTGCACGTGAATGTCGATCGTGCGGTAGAAATCTCGCTGCAGGCCCAAAAGATTCGAACGCGACCGCACGTAACTCATAGCGGCCTGCGCGGACTCCTGCATCACATCGCCCAGTTTTCCGGTCAGCGTCAGCCGCCCCTTCCCTTCCATCAATGTCGCTTCCGTGGCGAGCACCGAACCGCCCACCTCGGTCCACGCCAGGCCGGTCGTCAATCCCACTTCGTTGTGCTTCTCCAGCCAGAACTCGCGGTACTTCAGCACGCCGAGGAAGTCCTTGCCGTTTTCGGGCGTAATCTCGACCGCCGAATCCGCGCCGTCGCTCACCACTTTGCGCGCCATCTTCCTCGCGATGTTCTGAATTTCCCGCTCCAGGTTGCGCACTCCGGCTTCGTGCGTGTAGTGCCGGATGATGTGCAGCAGCCCTTCCTCAGTGAACTTGAGATTCTTTTCCGTCAGACCGGTGGCCTCGCGCGCCCGCTTCACCAGGAAGCGCGTCGCGATTTCCATTTTTTCCTGTTCCGTGTAGCCCGGCAGCCGCAGGATTTCCATGCGGTCTTGCAACGGCTGCGGAATCGTATGCAGCACGTTGGCCGTGCACACAAACATCACCCGCGAAAGGTCGTACTCCACGTCCAGGTAATGATCCGTGAACGAGTGGTTGAGTTCCGGGTCCAGCACTTCCATCAACGCCGCCGACGGATCACCGCGGAAATCGGTGGACATTTTGTCCACTTCGTCCAGCACGAAAATGGGGTTCACCGTTCCGGCCTTTTTCATCATCTGGATGATTTGACCAGGCAAAGCGCCAATGTAGGTGCGCCGGTGGCCGCGAATTTCCGCTTCATCGCGCACGCCGCCCAGCGAAACGCGCACAAACTTGCGGCCAGTAGCGTGGCCGATGGACATTGCCAGCGAAGTTTTCCCGACGCCCGGAGGCCCGACAAAGCAAAGAATCGAGCCCTTGGGATTTTTCACCAGCTGGCGCACCGCTAGAAATTCCAGGATGCGGTCCTTGATCTTCTCGAGCCCATAATGCTCTTCATTGAGCACTTTCTCCGCCGCTTTGATGTCGCGGATTTCCTTCGAACGCTTCTTCCACGGCACGGCAATCAGCCAATCGAGGTAGTTCCGGCTGACGGTTGATTCCGCCGACATCGGCGGCATCAGCTCCAGGCGCTTTAGCTCCTGAATCGCCTTCTCGTGGACGTCTTTGGGCATGCCTGCGGCGTCAATCTTTTTCTTCAGCTCGTCCGTTTCGCTTTTTTCGCCGCGCCCGAGCTCTTTCTGGATCGCCTTCAGTTTTTCGTTCAGGTAATACTCTTTTTGCGCGCGTTCCATCTGGCGCTTCACGCGCGTGTTGATGTTGCGGTCGACGTTGAGTTTCTCCAGCTCGATTTCCAGGATTTCTCCGATGCGGTTCAGACGCTCCATCGGGTCCACGGTTTCCAGCAAATCCTGCTTCTCATCCACGGGGAGCTGCAGGTTTGCCGCAATGGTATCCGAAAGACGCGACGGGTCGTCTCCGCGCGCGGCCGCAATCATGGTGTCGTAGTTCAAGCTCTGCGACAGCTTGATGAATTGCTCGTACAGCCCCGTCACTTTCTCGACCAGCTGCTTGACCTGGGGCGAATCCTCGACGCGCTGTCCCAGCAAACGGATGGTGGCCCGGAAAAAGCCTTCTTCCGTGGCAATCGAGAGCGCCCTCGCGCGCTCCACGCCTTCCACCAGCACTTTGATGTTGCCGTCCGGCAGCTTCACGCTCTGCACGATATTGGCGAGCGTCCCGACGGCGTAAATTTCCTCGGGCTTCGGGTCATCCACCGAAGCGTCATGCTGCGTGGAAAGGAAAATCTTTTTGTCGCTGGCGAGCGCTTCCTCGAGCGCCCTGACGCTGGCTTCGCGCCCAACGATGAACGGGGTCATCTGCTGTGGGAAGATGACCATATCGCGTACCGGCATCATCGGCACGCGCCTCATCTCTTGTTTTTCTCGTGTAAACATGGGGACCCCTGAACTTCTGGCATCCGCCTCTTAAGTTTTATACGGCCGAAGAGTGGCCGCACCCTGAATTTGATGCGCGAACCGTCAACCGGCTTTTTCGAGCAAGCTCCAGTTGATTTCGCGCGTCCGCACCATCTCCGCGCTGACCACGAATTCGCGCACCTTCCGCTGCATGGGAAGGTGGTACATGAGCTCCAGCATGAGGTCTTCCAGAATCATTCGCAAGCCGCGCGCTCCCACCTTGCGCTGAAGTGCTAACTCTGCCACAGTTTCCAAAGCTTCCTCGGTAAATCGCAAGCGCACGTTCTCAAACTCAAACAGCCGCTGGTATTGCTTTAGCAGCGCGTTCTTCGGTTCCGTCAGAATCTTGACCAGCGCAGCTTTGTCCAGATCGTTCATCACGCCCGCCACGGGCAAGCGGCCCACAAATTCCGGAATCAGCCCGTAGCGGATTAGATCTCCCGGCTGCACCTGTTCAAGCAGTTCGGTGTTCCGCCGCTGCGGCGTCGAAGGGGCGGCGTCGGTGTGGAACCCTAGCGACCGGCGGCCCGTGCGCTTTTCGATGATTTTCTCCAAGCCGACAAACGCTCCGCCGCAGATGAAGAGGATGTTCGTCGTGTCCACCGGCGTGAATTCCTGATGCGGATGCTTGCGCCCGCCCTGCGGCGGCACGTTGGCCACGGTGCCTTCCAGAATTTTTAGCAGCGCTTGCTGCACGCCCTCGCCGGAAACGTCGCGCGTGATGGACGGGTTCTCGTCCTTCTTCGCGATTTTGTCGATCTCGTCGATATAAATGATGCCTTGTTGGGCCTTTTGCACGTCGCCATCGGCGGCCTGCAGCAATTTCAAAATAATGTTCTCGACATCTTCTCCGACGTAGCCCGCTTCCGTCAGCGTCGTCGCATCCACGATGGCAAACGGCACTTCCAGCATGCGTGAAAGCGTTTGCGCCAGCAGCGTCTTGCCCGTGCCCGTCGGCCCAATCAGCAAAATATTGGACTTGCTCAATTCCACTTCGCCCGGCTGCTTGTTCAGGAAAATCCGTTTGTAGTGGTTGTAGACCGCCACGGCGAGCTTCTTCTTCGTGCGGTCCTGCCCGATGACGTAGCCATCCAGGAACCGCTTGATTTCCGGCGGCCGCGGAAGCTGCCGCGTGGGAGCGGTGGCCTGCTCGCGCTTCTCGTCTTCCAAAATGGTCTGGCAAACTCCCACGCATTCGTTGCAGATGTACGCGCGCGGATAGTCCGAAGGCGAGCTGATCAGCTTTTCCACCTGCTCCTGGGTTTTGTGGCAGAAGGAGCAGCGCAATGGCTCATCTGGGTTAAATTTTTTCACAGGTTTGGAGGCCTCAGCTCCGCTGGTCTGCTTCGGAGTTTCTAATCTCTTATTCTAGGCCCTTTTGTCCCCTGAGCAAGAGAGAAAGTCGCGACCCTGCGGACTATCGGGAACGTCTCCTCCGCCCTTACTTCGAACGGCAAAGGACTTCGCGCCTCAAATCCAAAAACTAGCGATGCTTGTAGATGATCTCATCGATCATCCCGTATTCCTTGGCCTGCTCCGCATTCATGATGTAGTCGCGCTCGACGTCCTTTTCGATGCGGTCGATGGACTGTCCCGTATGTTTCGCCAAAAGCGAATTGATGGTCGTGCGCATGCGCAGGATTTCTTTCGCGTGAATATCAATGTCCGTGGCTTGCCCGCCGAGCCCGGAGAGCCACGGCTGGTGAATCAGAATGCGCGCATTGGGCAGCGCAAAACGCTTCTTGGGAGCGCCGCCTGTCAGCAGCACCGCGGCAATCGAAGCCGCTTGCCCAACGCAAGTCGTCACCACGTCCGGCTTCACGAACTGCATGGTGTCATAAATCGCGAATCCCGCGGTGATCGAGCCACCCGGCGAATTGACGTACAGCTGAATGTCTTTCTCTGGATCTTCCGCCTGCAGGAACAACATCTGCGCGGTCGCCAGATTGGCCACGTGGTCGTCAATCGGCGTGCCGATGAAAATAATGTGCTCTTTCAGCAGCCGGGAATAAATGTCGTACGCGCGCTCGCCGCGGCTGGTCTGCTCGACCACCATGGGTACGAGAGTCGTTGCGTGATAATCAGAATCGTCCGATTTTTTCATGGAAGTAAAACCGCTGGCCCCGGCCGGAATGTTTCACTTTGTCCCGCTCTGCGGGTTCGCTGCTTTTGCTGCCGCTACGGTCTTGATTGTCGCGTTTTGCTCAAGCCACTCGAGTGTTTTGTCGCTTCGCAACTTGGCTTTCATCCTATCGAGCGTTCCCTGCTTTGTCAAACGAGCCCGCAACGCTTCCGCCGATTCGTTACTGTGCCCGGCCATGTGTTCCAGCTCGCGCGTCACATCTTCTTCGCTTACGTCAATGTTTTCCACCGTTGCGATGCGGTCAATAATCAATTCCGCTTTCACGTCGTCCCTCGCCCGCTCTTCCTGCCGATGCCGCAGCGCCACCCAATCCACGTTCACCGCGCGCGGATCCACGCCTTGCGCCGCCAGCGAGCGCACCACGCGCTCCAGCCGCACATCCATTTGATGTTCGACGAGCGATTCCGGCACGGGAAAGTCGTGCTTTTTCACCAGCTCGGCCAGAGCTTTTTCATGCAGCAATTCCTTGTGCCTGTGATCGCGCTCGTGCTCCAGGCTTTCGCGAACCTTTTTCTTCAATTCGTCGAGCGTCTTCGCGTCACTCACGTCCTTCGCAAAATCGTCGTTCAGCTCGGGCAGCTTCTTGGTCTTGATTCCCAGCACGTCCACGGCGTAGTGAAATTTCTTGCCCGCCAGTTTGGGATCGGGATAATCCGCCGGATACTCCACGTCAAAATTCTTGCGGTCGCCCGCGGTCGCGCCCTTCAAATTTGTGTTGAAAGGCTCCATCGTCTCTTCCGCGCCGATGTGGCAAAGCACGCTCTCGGCCTGCAGAGGATCGCCGCCGCCCTCGGGCGTGCCCAGCAGTTTCACCTGCGCGAAGTCGCCATCCTGGATTGCGCGGCCTTCGACCGGCGCAAACGCCGCGGCTCGTTCGCGCATTTCCTCCAGGGCCTTCGCAATATCTTCCTCGGTAATGTCCATCGTGGGCATTTCGAGTTCAAGACCCTTATAGCTTCCCAACTCGAATTCCGGCATCACCTCGAACACCGCGCGAAACTTCACCGGCTGGCCTTCATTGAAGTCCAGCTTCTCCACTTTCGGCTGCGTAACCGGCGAGAGTTTTTGCTCCGCCAAGGCCTTTTCCACGCGCTCCGGCACAAGCGTCTGCAGCACTTCGCCCTTAATGTCGTCCGCGAATCTGCGGCGAATCAGCGAAACGGGCGCCTTCCCGCGCCGGAATCCCGGAATCGTGGCCAGGCGCGCGAACTCTTTCGCCACGCTCTCGATCTTTTTAGACACTTCTTCGGCGGGAATCTCCAGTTCCAGCTCGCGGCGGCAGCTTGCCTCAGCCATGGCGGTCCTTTCCGTGCAACGTCACTCAGCCTGCTAAGGGACTTGCGCTGGTCTCGATGGCGGCGGCGCACAGCGCCCACGCAATTTCAATGCACCCCGGTCACAAAACGCATACTGACTTTCGGAAGAGGCCAGACAGGTGAGGGTTCTCCCTGCAACTTGAATCATCAGTATAGGCGAGACATAACGCCGGGTCAAACATCACGCTGTTGCAGCAGCTATGACGCATACCCCCACTTCAAGGCAATCCATGAAGGGCGGAGCGATCATGGCAAGGGGGCGACTCAGCTCGCAAGGTGCACCGCGATGATTCTCGAGCTGTCTCTTGTGGGATTCCTGAGT
>Ga0209471_1000066_pt1 | contig 84246 bp, 64 predicted proteins | sample GraSoiAngelo_128_FD_185885 | JGI IMG/M metagenome (GOLD analysis project Ga0209471, IMG submission 185885) | Grasslands soil microbial communities from the Angelo Coastal Reserve, California, USA - 14_0927_12_20cm (SPAdes) (version 2) | ecosystem: Environmental > Terrestrial > Soil > Grasslands ...
TCGTACGGCCTACAGGGACGTTGCGCCACCCGCGTGGGCTCTTGACGGCTCGCGGCGCCCCGGCGATTCTAGCCGCCGAAGCGTGGTGTGCTTCAGCACAGTGCAGTGCCGAGCCCACGCTTCAGCGTGGGGAATCGACGTCTGGACGGAGGTGGTGGTCTCGACATGCGTGAGCTGAGCGGGCGGTACGCCGCTTACACACAGCGACTGATCGACAGCGTGCTGGGCGCGCCGGGCGACACGTCGAGCGAGCAGCGTCGCGCCGCGCTGGCGCGTGCGGCGCGGCCCGGCGGGCCGGCGGACGGCCTGGCGGCCCCGCTCGGGCGCTACGTCGACACTGTGGCCCGCCACGCCTACAAGCTCACGGACGACGACGTCGCCGCCCTGCAACGCGCGGGCAACTCGGAAGACGCGATCTTCGAGATCACGGTTTCTGCGGCACTGGGCGCCGCGCTCGGCCGGCTCGAGCGCGGGCTGGCCGCGCTCCGCGGCGAGGAGCCGGACTGATGCGTCTCCGTGCGGTCGAGCACCGCCATCGCCTGCCGCAGCGGCTCAAGCTCATGCTCATCCGGCTGGTGAGCGCGCGTCGCGTGCCCGACGTCGTCAAGACGTTGCTCTACCGGCCGGAATTCTTCGGCCGGCCGATGTGCGCCTGGACGCAGGCGGTCATGCGCGGGCCGTCGACGTGGAGCGTCGGCGAGCGGGAGCTGTTCGCCGCGTTCACGTCGCGCCTGAACCAATGTCTGTTCTGAACGGGTGCCCACGGCGCGGTCGCGTCGCTGGCCCTGAAAGACGCCCCGCTCGTCGAGGCGGTGCTGACCGATTGGCGCACCGCCCCGGTCGATCCCAAGGTCCGAGCCGCCCTCGGCTTTCTGGAGAAGCTCACGCTCGCCCCGGCGGACGTGCGGCCGGCGGATGTGGAGCTCCTCCGCGTCGCCGGCGTGAGCGATGAGGGCATCGAGGACGCGATTCAGGTCTGCGTGCTGTTCAATATCTACGACCGCCTCGCCGATTCGCTCAGCTTCCATCTGCCTGGCCCCGACGGTTACGCGGCGTCGGGACGCTCCCTCATGAAGCGCGGGTACGTGCTCTAGCAGCGTGTTGTGCTTCAGCACAGCGCTGTGCCGAGCCCACGCTTCAGTGTGGGAATCGGTTCGAGGTTTCCAGGATGGCCCGGTGCCGCACCACGCGCCGCGTGTTGTAGGTCTCCAGGTACCGCGTGTGCGCCGCGTCGCTGGGATATCCCTCGTCCGCGCCGTAGGGATAGCGCGACATGCCGTGGAACGGCAGCGGGTCGACGGTCGCGCCTGCAGCGGTGTTCCGGTCGGAGTCCTTGAGCCACGCGTCGGTATACAGGAGGAAGTCACGCGTCCAGCCCTGGGGCAGCGGGGGTGCGGCGCTCGCGTCGAACGTCAGCGTGGTCTCGTCTCCGGGCGCGATGATCACGTACATGTCGTCGGGCACGCGCACCAGCGGCAGGACGTCGCCGTAGCGCGTGAACCGGCCCACGATCGGCTCCCACGGCGACTCGCGGGACAGGTCCTCGTAGACGGCCCATTGCGGTCCGTAACGCCCGCCCTTGCGGTACAGTCGCGAGAAGCCGCGGTAGTGGAGATCGGCCTTGACGGGATCGAGCGTGGTGATCGATGCGGCGCTCTCCGGGGAGTGGCTCGCGGCGGCGACGAAGGCTTGGTCCCAGTAAATCTCCATGTTCGTGCGGATGCGCACGCGATGGTCGGCACTCAGGAACTTCCCCGTCAGGTCGACGATCACCGTCTTGTTCTTACCCGACGGGAACGGCACATCGGCCACGCGGCGCCACACACTCTGGCGATCCTTCACGTCCAGGTACGGGAAGATGACACCGGGTTTCCCCGACTGGGCCAAGGCGATGTTGATACTGGCGTCGGTCGGGTAGATCCACCCCGCGAGGAATAGGTAGACGCTGTCGCTCTCCAGGCCCTTCAGGTCGCCCAAGTCGAGAATGAGGTCGTGGAGCGTGGCCAGTCCCTGGTAGCGCGTGAGCGTGAGCGGCGCCACGTAGCGGTCATCGCGCGCGCGCAGGGCAGGGAGCCAGTCGGTACCGTGCTCGTCGGTCGCGGAGACCGGCGGCCGGGGGTGCGAGACGGGGAACAGCCGCAGCGCCGCGGGCCCCGGGGCGGGCGGCACGAACCCCTCGTCCACGTACACGTCCATCGAGTCCGGGTGGTCCACCGCGAGCAGCTTCGCCTGATCGAGATAGGCCGTCTCCCACAGCTCCTCGGTGATCTGTAGGACGTAGCGGCCGTCTCGCTGCACGAGGGCGCGGCCCGGGATCCGCATGTATTCTCGCGAGGCGTGCGGGGGCGCGGACGCGATGTCGGTGCCGCCGGCCATGATGCCGAGCGGCATGCCGAGCGCGCTGCGCCACATCACGTCCGTCACGAACCGGAAACCCGTGCCGTCCCAGGCGTACAGAAACGGACATGACCCCTTGAGGATCTGCTGCTCGAGGATGTCCGCGTCGGTCCCCGGGTAGTAGACCGTCTGCGCGACTCCGTTGGGCCACCGCACGCGCAGCACGTCGGCCTTGACGCGCTGGCCCAGCCCGAAGTGCGTCACGGGACCCGTCACGACGCGCGACTGGTACAGCTTACCCGCCCGCAGCTCGAGCGTCGCGCCGATGCCGAAGCGGTTGTTCTTGCCGTTCCCCGTCCGCAGGGCGGCGAGCTCGACCTTCACGTACTGGTTCGCGTTGCCGCCGTCGTTCAAGAGCAGCCGCGGTCGACCGTCGTCTCCTACGACGATCAAATCCAAGTCGCCGTCGCGATCGTAGTCCACTGCGGCGACGCGGCGGGCGGCGTGCAGGTCGTCCGGCAGAATCGACGAGTGATCCGTGAAACGACCGGTCTGGTCGTTCCGGAACAGGTAGACACCGCGCGCTCCCGGCTTGGTTGGCGCGCCGACGACCACCAGATCCAGGAAGCCGTCGTTGTCGAAATCGCAGAAGACAGCGGCGCGCGCCGCGAGGGTGCGCAGCGCCGCGAACGCGGCGCTGCGGCGATCGGGTTCGAAGGTCCCGTCCCCGCGGTTGTGGTAGAGGACGGGGACCATTCCGCCCGGCGCAGCGACAAACAGGTCGAGGAACCCGTCGTTATCGTAGTCGCCGACCGCGACCGCCGCGGCGTGGCCCTGCGCTCCGCCTTGCGTCAGGCCGCTCGCCGCGGTCGCATCCTCGAAGCGGCCCTGTCCGGCGTTCCGGAACAGCGTGAGCCGCTCGTCGTTTCCCACGACGACCAGGTCCACGAGTCCGTCGCCGTCCAAGTCGCCGAAGGCGGCGTCGCGGGTGCCCCCGACGCTTGCCAGGCCCATCGGGCCGGCCATTTCCCGGAATTGCCCGTTCGGGACGTTACGGTACAGCCGATTCCCGGCGGGCGTGGCGAGGAACAGGTCCAAGTCGCCATCGTGATCCAGATCCACGAACAGCGCGGTCGCGGCCGGCGGGGCGCCACTCAGGCCGGCGGCGGCGGTGACGTCTGTGAACGTCGAGTCGCCGCTGTTGCGGAACAGGGCGCCGCCGCCCGTAGTCGCCACGTACAGGTCGGGCCGCCCGTCGTTGTCGTAGTCACCGAACGTCGCGCCGACCGCCCGATCGCGCAGCCGGATGCCGGCGCGGGTGGTCGTTTCGGTGGCGTGTGCCAGCTCGTTGTGGAACAGGTGTCCCGCGACGAACACATCCTCCGCGCCGTCGCCGTCGTAATCGCCGGTCGCGAGCGCCACGTCGCCGGTGGTATCAGGGAGCGGCGGCAAGCCGCCCAAGCCAACCGTGGTCGTCACGTCGCTGAAACGGATCGCCGCCGCGATGGTGCGCGCGTCCTGCGCGGGCGGCGTGATGACCGGGTTGAACGTGAGGATCGGGTAGCCGGGCGGCGCGCCGGTCGCGCCCCGCAGCTTCTCGAGGCTCGCCTGGTAGGGCGCCGTGGTTTCCATGAAGCGATGGAACGTCGCGGCGGGCGCGGCCGCGGCGGCGGCGCGACCGGCGCGCGCCAGGGCGAGGGCCTGCTGGAAGAACCGATTGGCCTCACGCGGCAGCTCGGGGAGCTGCCGCTCGAGCGCCTCCAGGTGCGCGGCTGCCGAGTCCGCTGCGCTACGCGTGAGCAGTACGTCCACGAGCTCGAGCCGGGCCGCCACGTTGCCGGGCGCGCGCTGCACGATCCGCCGGAGGTAGGTCTCCTTGGCCGCGGGGTCGAGCGCCACCAGCTCGTACAGCGCGCGGAGGTCGTCGGCACTGTGGCGCAGCACCCGATCCACCTCGCGGCGCGCCTCGGCCGTGCGGCCGGTGAGCTCGTAGACTTTGGCGAGCGTCAGGGCGATGTCGTCGCTCGTGGTGTCCAGGGCCGCCGCGCGTCGGATCTCCTGCTCGGCCCGGTCGTAGCGGCCCAATCGCAGATGCACCAGGCCAAGATTCGCGTAGCCCAGCGCCTGATCGGGCGCCAGCGCGACGATCTTCGCGAACGCGGTTTCTGCCTGGGCGAACTGCTGGCTCCGCAGGTAGGCGAGGCCGAGCGTCCGCGCGGTGAGGATGGCGGCATCGCGCTCAAGGCCCGCCCCCGGCGCCGGCTCCCGCTCGCGGCAGTTGACGAGGAGCAGCGTCGTCGCGACGCCGAGACACTTCAGGGCATTTGGGATCATGGAGGCAGGCAACATCGTCCGATCCTTGCCGGGGGACAAGGCCACGCGATATGGTTCACGGCGTGACGACCCTACGCGTGCGGAAGCTCGCCCTCACCACGGTGTTCCTCGGAGCCGTCTTCCTGGTCGTCGCGCTGAATCGCGGGCGACCGGAAGAGCGGGGCGCTGCCGGAGCCACCCCGCCTGGCTTTTCCCTCCGCGACGTGGCGCACCAGGCAGGGATCGATTTCATCCATCACGCGCCCACGCTCGATCCCCGGATCGACAACATCGCCCCGCTCGTGGCGGCGCTCGGGGCATCCGTGTCCGTCAGCGACGTCAACAACGACGGCTGGCCCGACCTCTATTTCACGAACAGCCGGTTCGGCTTCCCCAACGCGCTCTATTTGAACCGCGGCGACGGGACGTTCGTCGACGTCGCCCGGAGCGCGGGGCTGGCGGACCTGAACCGCCCGGGCGAGGGGGTGTCGATGGGCGCCGTGTGGGGCGACTACGACAACGACGGGCTCGAGGACGTGCTCGTGTACAAGTGGGGATATCTGCAGCTGTTCAAGAACCTCGGGAATCTGCACTTCGTGGACGTGACCGCCGCCGCGGGGCTGCGTCACTGGATGAACAGCAATGGAGCGGTGTGGCTCGACTACGACCGTGACGGGCTGCTCGATCTCTACGTCACCGGCTACTTCCGCTCCGACATCGACTTCTGGCATTTGCAGACGACGCGCATCATGCACAACAGCTTCGAGTTCGCGACCAACGGCGGCAAGAATCGCCTGTTCCATAACCTCGGGGGTGGCCGTTTCGAAGACGTCACCGACCAGATGGGGGTGGGCAGCACGCGCTGGACTCTCGCCGCCGCCGCGGCGGACTTCAATGGCGACGGCTGGCCCGACCTGTTTCTCGCGAACGACTACGGGCCGGAAGAGCTGTTCGTCAACGATTCCGGCAAGCGGTTCGTCCTGACCAGGGCCGGTCTCGAGAGTGACTCGAAGAGCGGCATGTCCGCCTCGCTCGGTGACGTGTTGAACCGCGGACGGCTCGATGCGTTCGTGACCAACATCTCGGAGCGCGCCTACCTGTTTCAGGGCAACAACCTGCGCCTCAACTTCTTGCCGGAGCTGGGGCGCTTCCAGCAGGGGGCCGAAGGTGCCATCGCCGACGCCGGGTGGGCCTGGGGGGCGCAGCTGGGCGACCTGGACAACGACGGGCGCAACGAGCTGTTCGTCGTCAACGGCTACGTCTCGGGGGACCGGGACCGGAGCTACTGGTACGCGATGTCGAAGGTCGCGGGGGCGAACGGGAACGTGTTCGAAGACGCCAAGAACTGGCCCGCCGTCGGCAGCGCCAGCCTGTCCGGGTACGAGCGGTCGCGGGTGTTCGTCAACCGCGGCCTCACGGGCTGGACGGACGTGGCCGCGGCCGTCGGCGTGACCGACGAGTCCGACGGCCGCGCCGTCGCGCTGGTCGACCTGTTCAACCGCGGGGTGCTCGACGTAGTGGTCGCGAACCAGAACCAGCCGGCCCTGATCTATAAGAATACCGTCGCGCCGGGCAACCATTGGATCGCGTTCCAGCTCGTGGGCACGCGGAGCAACCGCAGCGCCATCGGCGCCGAGGTGACGGTCGAAGCGGGCGGCGCGCGCCAGCTGAAGGTCGTGGACGGCGGGATGGGGTTCGCGAGCCAGAACGACCGGCGGCTGCACTTCGGCCTGGGCGGGACGACGCTCGTAGACCGGGTGGTGATCCGCTGGCCTTCGGGCACGCGCCAGGTGATCGAGCGCCCTCCCCTGGACCGCCTCAACGTCATTACCGAGCCGCCCGCCGCCGGCGCAGTGCCGTGACCGCCGCGGCGCTCGCGGCGCTCCGCGGGCGGAGCCGCACGCTCTGGGCCCGGTTGGGCGAGGTCGATCCCCGCTACCTGGTGTCCTTCCTCATCACGCTCATCCTGGTGGTGGGGGAGGTGCGCTACGGCATCCTGGGTGGCTACGACCGCCTCGTCATCAGCCTCGGCGTGTGTGTGGCGACCGAGCTCGCGCTGGCGCGCCTGGTGGGGGGCCGCGGCGCCGCGCTCCAGAGCGCGTATGTCACCGGCATCAGTCTCGCGCTGCTGCTCAAGCCGCGGGCCGGCCTGCTCTGGCCGTTTGCCCTGGGTGCGTTCCTGGCCATCGCCTCGAAGTACGTGCTCGCCTATCGCGGCCGGCACCTGTGGAACCCCAGCAACTTCGCCATCAGCCTGCTGCTCCTAATCGCCCCGGGTAGCGTGGCGATTCTGAGCCACCAGTGGGGCAATCATGTCGCCACCAATGCGGTGATCTGGGCCTTCGGGCTGTTGATCGCCTCCCGGGTGCGGGTGCTGCACGTGACCCTCACATACGTCGTGTGTTACCTGCTCCTCGCCGCGGCGCGCAGCGCGATCGTCGGTACGCCGCTCCAGGCCGAGCTCGCGCCGATCACGGGCCCCATGTACCAGCTGTTCATCTTCTTTATGATCACCGACCCGAAGACGACCGTCGGCTCGGTGCGGGGGCGGATCGTGGTGGCCGCGCTCGTCGCGGTGGTGGAGGCCGCGATCCGGCTGGCGGCCGATCACCAGGTGGCCGCGCTTAGCGCGCTGTATCCCGCGCCGCCGATCCTCGCGCTCGCGATCGTGGGCCCCGTCGCGAAGGCCGTCGACCTTTGTGCTTTTTTTCACAAACATCGTCCGTCTCCTTGACAGGGCGACTGATGACGCGTCTTTTATTGCCCGGCGTCGGCAACGTGCTTCCTGCCGTCGCAGGTTGTGGGACGCCCTGAGGACTGGCCTATGCGTGCGGTACCCATGCTCGCCGCGTACAGTTGTGTGCTGCTTGCCGGCTTGCCGACTCCCGTCGTCGGTCAGGCCGGCACGACGCATCGTGTGAGTTCGTCCAGTCCCGTCTACTTGATCATCCGCACCGACGACGCCGGCATGAGTCACAGCGTCAACATGGGTCTCCAACGACTCATCGACGCGCGCCTGCCCATTTCCGTGTCGGTGATGTTTCCCTGTCCCTGGTACCAGGAAACCGTCGAGATCCTGAAGCGGCATCCTGAGGTCGCGGTCGGGATTCACTTGACGCTCAATTCGGAGTGGAGGAATTATCGGTGGGGACCAGTCACGGGTCGTGAAGCCGTGCCGACCCTGGTGGACTCCAACGGATACTTCTTCCAGTCCGCCGAAGCCCTGCACGACAACCACCCCGACGTCCGGCAGATCGAGAAGGAGCTGCGCGCGCAGATCGAGCGGGCGCGCCGATCGGGGCTCAAGATCGACTACGTCGACTATCACATGGGCACGGCGACGCGCTACGCCGAGTTTCGGGAGGTCGCGGAGCGGCTGGCGAGCGAATTCGGTCTCGGCATGTCCGAGTACTTCGGCGAGACGATGGATGCACCCCAGTACTCGGCGGCTCCGCGCCAGAAGGCGGACAGCCTGGTCGCGATGATCGATCGCCTGAAGCCCGGCTTCAATGTCGTGGTCACCCATGTAGGCATAGACGATGCGGAGCTGGGCGCCCTGGTGGACATGAACACCGACCAGCCGCTCCCCGAGATGAGCAAGAATCGTCAGGGGGAGCTGGATGCGCTCACGTCGGACCGATTTGCCGGGGCCGTGAAGGCCCGAAACGTACTGCTCATCACGTATCGCGAGCTGATCACCAAGCAAGGCCTCAAGGCCATGCGACGACCCGCAGGATGAGGGCACCGCCATGAACGACATGCTGCAGCGTAGGGGATTCCTTCGTGCCGTGGGGACGAGCTTGACGTTGGCTCTGCTGGTGTGCGCGACGGCAGTCGGCCAGCAGCAGATCGAGATCTCCGGCAAGGTCACCGCGCCCGATGGGGAGCGGATTCGGGGCGCCTCGGTCCACATCCGAGGGACCACCACCAGTGCCGTTACCGATGACGCGGGGAAGTACTCGCTGACGGCTCCCAGCGATGCCGTGTTGGTGTTTGCCCGCATCGGGTATCGCGGCGTCGGGGTGAGCGTCGGCGGACGCACCAACGTCGACGTCGTCATGGAACGAGCCGTCACCGTGCTGCCCGAGGTGGTCGTCACCGGGTACACGACACAGCGGCGGCAGGACATCACGGGCGCCGAGTCCAGCGTGGACGTCGCGAGCATTGCCCAGCAGACCTCCACCAGCGTGCTCCAGCGGCTCGATGGCCAGGTCGCTGGCGTGACCGTCGAGAACAGCGGGTCGCCTGGCTCACGCACCACGGTGCGGATCCGCGGCGTCAGCTCGTTCCAGAACAACGATCCGCTGTACATCGTGGACGGCACTCCCGTGGAGGACACCTACCTGAACTGGTTGAACCCGAGCGAGATCGGATCCATCCAGGTCCTGAAGGATGCGTCGGCAGCGTCGATCTACGGCTCGCGCGCCAGCAACGGGGTCATCATCATCGAAACGCGGCGCGGCAGGCCAGGACCGCGCCGCGTCACGGTGGACGTCAGGACCGGAGTGGCGACGCCGACCAACGGGATGGATAAGATCCTGACGCTGAACGCGCTCGACTATTTCAACGTCGTCAAGACCGCCTACCAGAATGCCGGGACCGCCGTGCCGAGGAACATCTACGGGGATCCCAACAGTCCGTCGGTGCCCGCCTATATCTGGCCGAACGATGGCAAGGGCCAGAGTTGCACCGCCGCCGGCCCCACCTGCACGACCGTCGTGGATCCGGCGAGCTACAAGTACCCCAGCAACCTCATCATGCCGGGCAGCCCCGGGACGAACTGGTGGAAGGCGGTGTTCGGGTCCGGTCAGTACCGCGACGCGAATATCGCGGTGTCGGGCGGCGGGGACGACAACGCGTACCACGTGTCGTTCAATTTCCTCGATCAGGAAGGGACGGCCGCGTATAACCGGCTCCAGCGGGGGGGCGTGCGCATCAACACGGCGTTCAACATGGGGCAGGTGAGCGTCGGGGAGAACATCACGCTGTCGCGCGAGCGAAAATACGGCGGGCTGGACGACAACAACCTGGGCGAGAACAACATCGTCGGCAAGAACATCATGCAGCAGCCGGTGGTCCCGATCTACGACATCGGGGGGAACTTCGCTTCGGGCAAGGCCGTTGGCTTGAGCAACCTGACCAATCCGCTCAAGATCGCCTGGGCCGGCCAGCACGACATCAACACCAACGACCGCATCTTCGGCAACGTGTTCGCCGGGTTCGACCCCGGCCACTCCGTGTCCCTGAAGACGCGGCTCGGGTTCAACCTGGCTCAGGGCTCATTTCACGGCTTCTCGCCCACCACGCCCGAGAACTCGGAGGTGACGGACGTCAACGGCATCAACGAGAACTACAACCTGTTCACCGAGTGGACGTGGAGCAACACGCTCAACTATACGCGCACCATCAGCCAGCACAATGTGGCGGTGCTGCTGGGGCAGGAAGCGACCAAGAACACCACTCGCTTCGAGGCGGGCAGCTGTGCGAACCTCCTGAACTCGAGCGTGGACTCGCGCTACATCCAGGATGCGCTGTGTGATCCGACCACCAAGAACGTCAGCAGCAGCGGTGGGCAGGCCGCGCTGCTGTCGTTCTTCGGCAAGGCCGACTACAACTATGGGGACCGGTACTACCTCAGCGCCACGTTGCGTCGCGACGGCTCTTCCCGATTCGGGCCGACGAATCGGTGGGGCACCTTCCCGGCGGTTGGGGCGGGTTGGCGGCTGTCGCGGGAGTCGTTCCTGACGAACAATTCGCTGTTTTCGAACATGATGCTGCGGGTCGGCTGGGGGGTCACCGGCAATCAGCTGATCCCCGCCGGCCGCATCATCAGTCAGTTCGGCGGCGACCGGGGCGACACCTTCTACGACATCGGGGGAACGAGCCCGACCACGATTCGACCGGGATTCAAGCAGACGGCGATCGGGAATCCGGTCCTGAAGTGGGAAGAGCAGCGCTCCACCAACGTCGGCCTGGACCTCGAGTTCCTCCAGGGCCGGGGGACGGCCAGCATCGACGTGTATCGGCGGAACACGAACAATCTGTTGTTCGACCCGAGGGCACCCGCCGCGGCAGGCTCGGCCGCTCCTCCGATCGTCAACATCGGAAGGATGAGAAACAACGGCATCGATTTTTCGATCGGCTACCGGAGCACGCTCGGCGCCGGGACGCTGTGGAGCGTCACCTTCAACGGCAGCCACTATCGCAACAAGATCCTCCAGATCGACAACCTCGGAACGCAGTCTTTCGAGGGGCCGATTTCGCTGCGGGAGCAGAATCCCGTGATCAACATGCTCGGCCAGCCGATCGGGGCGTTTTACGGTCTGGTGGCGGACGGGTACTACAAGGACTCGGCGGATGCCGCCCCGTTCTGGAACGACGGCGCGCGCCCCGGCCGGATCAAGTTCAAAGACTTGAACGGGGACGGCGCGATCACTGCCGCCGACCGGGCGATCATCGGGAGCCCCCATCCGGACTTCACCGGCGGATTGGATTTGAACCTGCGCCGCGGCAACTGGGAAGTCAGCGCGACCGTGTTCGGGACGTTCGGAGGCAAGATCTTCAACGCGCAGAAGTACTGGTACGTGTTCCGCTATTTCGATACCAACGTGCGGAGCGACCTGCTGGCGAACTCCGTGGTGCTGGATGGACCGTGCGCGCCTGCGCCGGCACCGCGGAAGGACTATATCTGCACAGGCAAGGTGACCAACCCGGGCGCCAAGTATCCCAGATTGGACAACAGCGACGCCGCGTTCAGCCGGCAGTTCTCGAGCTATTGGGTCGAGGACGGCTCGTACGTCAGGCTGCGCAGCCTGCAGGTCGGATATAACCTGCCACCCGCCTGGATCCGGTGGGTCCCGGCGGCGCGCGTCTATGTGCAGGCGGAAAACCTGTTTACCATCACCGGGTACTCGGGGCTCGATCCCGCCCTGCCGGCCTGGAGCACCTTCGGGGCGGCCGGCGACATCCGGGACCAATTCCGCGGTGTCGATGAGGGCTCGTATCCGACGAACCGAACGTTCACGATCGGCATCACGACCACGTTCTAGCGGCTCGTCTTTATTCGGGGGACGGAGGACGATGAACAAGCAAGATTGGAACCGACTGCTGTACGGGATCGCGGGAGTGATGCTCGCCGCCGGGGTCACGTACGCCTGCTCAAACTTTCTCGATATCCCCGCCCAGGGGACCGTGGAGGTGGCGTCGCTCGAGACCAAGGCCGGCGTCGAGGGCTCCCTGATCGCCGCCTACCGGTCACTGGACTGCAGCTCGAGCTCCGCCGGTTCGTGGGGATGCGCGGCCAGCAACTGGGTGTGGGGGAGCGTCCCGAGCGGCGACGCCCACAAGGGGTCCAACGCGGGCGACCAGCAACCGATCAACGACATCGAGACGTTCTCCTGGGCGGTGGGGGAGGCCGAAGGCTACCTGAACCAGAAATGGAGCCAGGCCTACGAGGGCGTGTTCCGAGCCAATGAGACCCTCAACCTGCTGAACAGCGTGCAGGCCCTGAAGCCGCTCGAGATCCCCACCGCCGACGCGAACAGCATCAAGGGTGAGGCGCTGTTCCTGCGGGCCCATTATCATTTCGAAGCGTACCGGATGTGGGGACATATACCGTACTACTTCGAAACCGATACGACCCCGGTCGTGCTGGGCGGTTTCCGCAAGGCGAACGACCTCCCGCTCGATTCGATCGTGAAGCTCATCGTCGCCGACCTGAATAGCGCCATCGCGCTGCTCCCGGCGACGCCGCGCAACGGGGACGTGGGACGTGCGACCTTGTGGACCGCGAAGGCCTACAAGGGCCGCGTGCAGGCGTACGGCGCCGCGCGGAACCCCGCCCTCTGGGACGCGGCGCTCACGACGTTGCGAGACGTGCAAACGAATGGCCCCTACCGACTGGAAACGAGCTTCGATCACGTCTGGACCGGCTTTACGCAGTATCGCAACGGTCCGGAGACGATCCTCGCGTTTCAGGCTTCCGTCAAAGATGGGGAGCCGAGCGGCTGGAACTCGAACTGGGGCGAACGGCTGAACTTCCCGCATTCGGGCAGTCACTTCGGCTGCTGCGGGTTCCACCAACCGTCGTACCAACTCGTCAACTTCTACGCGGTGGACGCGACCGGCTTGCCGTTGGCGTTGACCAACCCGCAATGGAATGGGACCAGCGCCTTGACCGCAGCGCAGGGCGATACGAACTTCGCGGCCGGCGCGCCGGGCAGCCTGGCGCCGGTGGACCCGCGGCTCGATTGGACCGTCGGCCGGGACAGAGTGCCCTACAAGGACTGGGGCCTGCACGCTCGAGGATGGATCCGAGATGCCTCGTACAGCGGCCCGTTCAGCCCCAAGCGGAACGTCCACGAGAAGGGCGCCAACGCCGAGAATAACGTGGGCTGGCAGGCGACCCAGACGAACGATGTGAACATGCACATCTTCCGCTACGCCGACATGCTGCTGCTCCTGGCCGAGGCGGAGATCCATGCCACCACGGGCACCCCCGACAACGCCAGAACGATCATCAATCAGATCAGGGCGCGGGCCGGAAAAATGGCGCAAGGGTGCGGGACGACGACCGACTCGGCGACTGTGGCGACGTATCCCACCTGCGCGACAAATCCTGCCATCCAGCCCATGGCCCTCCCGTTGGTGGCGGTCACGCCGACACTGGATACGCTGGCGACGCCCTGGGCAGTATATAAGATCGGCCTCTATACCACGCCGTTTGCCAGCGTGGCGCAAGCAGACCAGGCCATTCAGTATGAGCGGCGGCTCGAATTGGCGATGGAAGGCCAGCGGTTCTTCGACCTGCGGCGCTGGCGCACCGCGGACGCGGAGATAAACGGCTACATCACGGTCGAGCGGACCCGGATCCCCTACCTCGCGGGCGTAACGTACACCGCGCGGGATTCACTGTATCCGATCCCGTCCATCCAGATCGATTTGGCCCCCGCGCTGGTACAGAATCCGGGGTGGTGAGCTAGAGTTAACGGTTTCGGATGGTAAACGCCTGCAGGGAATCGCCGTTGTTCGCAATCAGCACGGCCTTCCCTGCAGGCGTTTTGATCAGCGCCAGCCCCGTGACGTCCCCGGGCGCCAGGAAGCCGCTCGCCACCGGCGGGACCGGCGTGAAGTGCCCCCGACCGTCCCCCTTGAGCCAGAGACCGTTGCCGGCGTCAGCCGGCGTGGTGTTCGGCTCGGTATCGTACAGGTTGCCCGCCACGATCAGGTCGAGGTTTCCATCACCGTCCACGTCGTGGGCGAGGATGCCGCGGATCGGCGAGATCTGCGCCAGATTGGGCAGCGCTACTGCCGTGAACGTGCCGTCGCCGTTGTTCTGTAGATAGAGGCTGGCAAACGTATCCGTCTGATAGTGGAGGGCGTGCTGTAATGGGGCGGCGCCGAACAGCTGTGCGACGGAAGCCGCGGCAAACGACGCGTAGCTCGGGAATCGTAGCGCAGCCGGATAGATGGTCGGTCCCAATTTCGCCCGCCCGAAGAGAGGATACTCGGTGCCGGCGATCTCCTGTGTCAGGACGATGTCGGTGGTCCGACCCCCGGTGAAGTCGGCGGCATACACCCCGAACCGGCTGTGCGGCGACGTCGTGTACGAGAAGTTCAGCCCCACATTGCCCGCGACGAGATCGGGATGCCCGTCGTGATTGAAGTCCCCCGTGGCGAGACTGTACCACCACCCCCGCGTGGGTGGCAGGCCCATGGACGCCGTCACGTTGCGCAATCTGCCGCCCTCGTTGTGGAAAAACTGCAGCGGCATCCATTCCCCCGCCGTAACCAGGTCCAAACGGCCGTCGCCGTCAAAATCGATCCACACCGCGGCGGTGATCATGCCTCCCCCTCCCGGGTGGGCCAGCTCCGGGGCCACCTCCTCGGTGACGTCCGTGAACTTGCCGCCGTCGTTGCGTAACAGGTAGCTGCGGGCGGGATAGGGATAGTTTCTCGGCGCCAGGCGGCCGCCGACGAACAGATCCGGTTTGCCGTCGCCCGTAAAATCCCCGGCCGCTACGGCGGCCGTGCTGGTCGGCATCGCCGGGAGTGCCTGGCTGTCTCTCACAAACCTGCCGCCTCCCCGGTTGATGTAGAGACGGTCCTGCAACAGACGCGAAACCGGTGAGAGCTGATACCCGCCGCTCGCCACGTACAGGTCGGGACGTCCGTCCCCGTTGGCATCGAAGAACACGGCTCCCCAGTCTTCGTACTCCTTGTCGGCTGCCCAGGGCTGCCCCTCGCTGGACTCGATGAAGCTGCCGTCCCGCCGTTGGAGGAACAGCCTGCCCGGGACCCCTCGGGCGCCGCCGATGAACACATCGTCCAGGCCGTCGCCGTTCACGTCGGCCACGGCGATGGGAGGGCCGTGCCGGGACGGCTCGTACGGCAAGAGCGGTTGTACCTCGTAATCGACGAACGCCCCCGTCTGGTGCCGGTATTTCAAGGCCCGATCGAGGGGCTCGAAGATGCGGGATGCGTTGTTGCATGTATCACACCTCCCGGCTCCCGCCTCCCGCCTCCCGTGTCTTGCATCCCCCTGCTTCAAGGTCACCATCCGATCCACGTCCAGATCCGTCACTACTTGCGACCGCCCGTCCGGCCAAATCACCTCCAGGCTGTCCACGCGCCGGGCATGGCCGAGCCCGAAATGCTCGCGGGTGTCCATCGTGGACATGTAGCCGCGGTACGGGGAATGGTAGAGGTACTGCTTCTGACCCCCCGCCGTGAGGATCAACGTCGATCCGATGCCCCGTTTGTTGGGAGACTCGCCGTCCAGTGTGACCTCGAGATAGTGATGGGCGCTGTCCTGCGGCTGGATGTTTTGGTAGATGGACGCGGGCGCGTCGATGTTGTTGACTACGAGGTCGAGCTTGCCGTCGTTATTGAGATCGGCATATGCCGCGCCGAACGAAAAACCCGGCTGATCCATGCCCCACGCTTTGGTCTTGTCGGTGAACGTCAGGTCCCCGTTGTTCCGAAAGACATAGTTGGACAGCCGGTAACTGCGCAGGTTCTTGAGGAGCGCCAGCGCCCTCCCATGGTCGCCGGCTCGGCGCGCCCCGAATGCCGCCGTCTGGTAATCGAGATCATTGGCCGCTTTGGGATAGCCGTTGGTGATGAAGATGTCCTTGTATCCATCGTTGTCGACGTCGGCGAACAGGGCACTCCAGCTCCAGTCCGTGTACGCCACGCCCGCCAGGCCGGCGATTTCACTGAAGCTGACATCCCCGTTCTGGGCGACGCCGTTGCTCAATTGCAGCGAGTTGACGTCGTAATCGTCACGAAATCCCCTACGCCGCAGCTCGATGCGACCGCCATAGGTGAGGTACCCGCTCATCCGCTTGCGTTGATCCAGGGCCGCCGGCATCATGTCCATCTGCACAATGTCGGGCCAGCCGTCGTTATTGAAATCGGCGATATCGACGCCCATGCCCGCAAAACTCGTATGCTTGAGCCACGCGCCGGCCCGGTCGGTAAACGTGCCATCGCCGTTGTTGATGTAGAGGACATCATTGGGGGCGACGTCGTTGGAGACGTAGATGTCCGGCCATCCATCCCCGTTCACGTCGGCAACCGCTACCCCGAGTCCATACCCGACCTGCTCTAACATCCCGGCTTCCCGGGATACATCCGTAAAGGTCCCATCCCCGTTGTTGCGATACAGCTTACTGTAGCCGCCGGGGCTGTTACTGCGGACGCCGAGCGGGTGCGTGTCTGCCGCGCCCCGGGCAAAGTCCTTGGGTGAGTTGTTGAGCAAGAACAGGTCGAGGTATCCATCACCGTTGTAATCAAGGAAGACGGCGTGCGTGGTGAAGCCGGTATCGGCGACGCCGTACCGTGCCGCCGCCTCCGTGAACGTGTGATCCCCGTTATTGATGAACAACAGGTTGGCCCGATCTTTCCCATGGGACCCCTCGGATCCGGAGACCGAGACGTAGATGTCCAGATAGCCGTCGTTATTGATGTCCACCATGGTGGCGCCGGTGGCCCACCTGCTGGTCTTGATTCCCGCTCGTTCCGTGATGTCTTCGAACCGCAGGTCGCCTTTGTTCACGTACAGGCGGCTCGAAACCATGTTGCCGCTGAAGAACAGGTCCGGCAATCCGTCGTTATCGATGTCCCCGACGGCCACCCCCGCGCCGTTGTACACGTAGGGGTCGGTCTGAACATTCACCGAGTCGTTGGTGGTGATGGTATTGGCGAACGTGACGCCGGTGCGATCCGGGGACAACCGCTGGAACAGCGGCGGCTGTTGCGGTTGACGACTACATCCCTCGGACAAGAGCAGTGGGATGAACAGGGGGAGCAGCGGTCCGGACCTCACGTTGACGGGCCCGCCGTGGCCCCCACGTCGCGCACCAGCCCAACGCAGGCGGCCGCCGCCAGCAGACAGACGCCCCCCAGCATCACCACGTCCAGCGGCGCGTTGGGGTTGCCCGCGCCGAACACCAGCCGGATGAGCGGCCCGAAGCCGATCGCGGCTACGATCTCCGGGATGACGATGAAGAAGTTGAACACTCCCATGTAGACGCCCATCCGCTGGGGCGGCACGGCGGTGGAGAGGATCGCGTACGGCATCGACAGGATGGACGCCCACGCGATTCCCACGCCCACCATGCTGAGCGGCAGCAGATACTTGTCGTGAATCAGGTAGAGCGAGAGCAACCCCGCCCCCCCGCACACGAGCGCGGCGGCGTGCACCGTCTTGCGGCTGGTGCGCTGGGCGAGTTGCGGCAGCACGAGCGCTACCAGGAAGCAGGTGATCGAATAGAACGCGAAGGTGAAGCCGCCCCACTCGATGCCCTGGGTGTAGCGCGCCGACTGGGGATCGGTGGCCCCGAACACGTGCCGCGCCGTAGCGGGCACGAAGAAGAGCCACATGCAGAACAGGCCAAGCCAGGTGAAGAGCTGGACCACGGCGAGCTGCCGCATCGTGGCGGGCATCTCGCGAATGGACGCGACGATCTCGGCGACGAGCGGTCTAAGCCCGAGCCGGCCCCGCCGCGCGCGGTCCCACGCGGCCGGGTCCTCCGGCGGGAACTCGCTGGTCGTCACGATCGTCCACAGCACGGCGAGGAAGAAGACCACCGCGCCGACCTGAAAGGAGTACTTCACCGACAGCGGGACACCACCGACCGTGCTCCCCTGCACGCCCATCCAGCTGAACACGAGCGGCAGGGCGTTGGCCAGGCTGGCGCCCACGCCGATGAAGAATGACTGCATCACGAACCCGGCGGTCCGCTGGGACACGGCGAGCTTGTCGGCGACGAACGCGCGGAACGGCTCCATCGAGATGTTGATGGAGGCATCGAGGATCCAGAGCAGCGACGCGGCCGTCCACAACGCGCTCGAGGTGGGCATGACGAAGAGCGCGATCGAGGCCAGCACGGCACCGGTGAGGAAGTAGGGACGGCGGCGCCCCAGCCGTCCCCACGTCCGGTCGCTCAAGGCCCCGACGATCGGCTGCACCAGGAGCCCCGTGAGCGGCGCGGCCAGCCACAACAGCGGCACCTGGTCCGATCGGGCGCCCAGCCGCTCGTACACCGCCGACATGTTGGCGAGCTGCAGCCCCCAGCCGAACTGGATGCCGAGGAATCCGAAGCTCATGTTGAACATCTGCCAGAACCGCAAACGCGGCCGTTCCATGGGCACGAAGCCGTTCACCGGAGTGGGCGCAGAATCTGCAGCTTGTCGTCGTTGCGCGCCACGACGATCAGACGGCTGCCGTCGGCCCGCTGCACGAGCCCCAGGTGCCGCACCTGCCCGGCGATCATGAGACCGCTCTGCTCCACGTCGACCGCTGCGAAGCGACCGTCGCCCGTGCCGGAGAGCAGCAGGCCGAAGCTCGCGTCGTAGCGTCCGAGCGCGGGCTGCACGCCGTAGAGGTTCCCCGCGAGCAGCAGATCGGTGTGCCCGTCGCCGTCCCAGTCTGCCGCGAGCGAGGCATAGACGGGTGCGAACTGCGCTTCGACGGGGAGCGGCCGGAGCGTGAACGTGCCGTCTCCGTTGTTCAGCGCGATCGAGCTCGCGAACACACGTGCTTCCAGCACCGTGGCCTGCTTCAGCGTCCACGCCGGGAAAATGTCGTCGAGGCGGCTGGCGCCGAAGTCGGCATACGACGGGTAGCGGCTGCCGAGCTGCGGGATCAGGCGGACCAGCTCGTCTCGGCCCACGAGCGGGTAGCTCACGCCGTGCTGGTAGAACGTGAGGATCTGCTCCAGCGTGCCGGTGTGGCCGAAGTCGTGCACGTACAACCGCGCGGGCTCGGTGGGGGATGCCCGGAGGTAGGAGTTGAGCCCCAGGTTGCCGAGCACGAGATCGTCGCGGCCGTCGCCGTTCACGTCGACTGGCAGGACGCTGTTCCACCAGCCCTCCGTTCCCGCGAGCCCGGCCTCTCGGGTCCGGTCCACGAACCGGCCGTCCTCCTGATGGAACACGCGAACCGCCATCCACTCACCCGTGACGATCAAGTCGAGCCGGCCGTCGTGGTCGTAGTCGATCCAGGTCGCCGCGGTGACCATCCCCACCTGGGCGAGCGCCGGAGCCTTCTCGAGCGTGACGTCGCGGAAATGTCCCGTGCCGTCGTTCTCGAGCAGATAGCTGCGGGGCGCCAGACCGTACTTGCCCGCGACGACCCGCCTGCCCACGAACAGGTCGGGATGGCCGTCGCCGTTGTAATCGCCCACCGCGACGCACGAGCCGGTCTCCAAAACCCGGGGGAGGGCCGCCGCATCCCGGTGGAAATTCCCGTGGCCGTCGTTGACGTAGAGTCGGTCCTGGAGCGCAGCGTGATCTCCCCAGAACTCGTTGCCGCCGCTCACGACGTACAGATCGGGATGGCCGTCGCCGTTGGCATCGAAGAAGGTCGCGGCGACGTCCTCGGATAGGCTGTCGGTCTGGAATGCGGGCTCTGCGCTTCGGCGGAACGTCCCGTCCCGCTGCTGGACGAAGAGTGCGCCGGCTTGCCATTTGGCGCCGCCGACGTAGATGTCGTCCAGCCCGTCGCCGTTCACGTCCGCGACCGCCAGGGCAGGGCCTTCGCGCGACAGCACGTGGGGAACGAGCGGCTCGCGGCTGTAGTCGTAGAACGAGTTCTCCTGGTGCTGGAAATCGAGGGCGACCCGGTCCGTCACGTCGGCGAACAGCGGCCGCGCGGCCCCGCGCGGATACCTATACCGCCCAGCGGCATCCCCCTGCGAGAGCGTGAGCGTGCGGTCGGCGGGCACGTGCGTCAGCACCTGATAGCGCCGATCGGGCCAGATGACGGTCAGCGAGTCGATCTGCGTCGCCGCGCCGAGCCCGAAGTGCAGGCGCGGATCGACCGAGGATTCGAAGCCGCGGGTGGGCATTTGCTCCACGAGCTGGGTCGTGCCGTGCTGCCTGACGATGACCTTCGCGCCGATCCCTCCGGTGTTGGCTCCAGAGCCGCGGAGCGCGACGGTCAGATAGGCGTTGTGGTTGATCTCGCGCGCGTGGTTGCGGTAGATCGCGGCGGGGGCGTTGAGGTTGTTCACGACCAAGTCGAGCGCGCCGCTGTTGTTCAGGTCGGCGTACACGGCGCCGTTCGTGAACCCGGGCTGCGCCAGGCCCCAGGCCTTCGCCATGTTCGTGAACGTCAGGTCGCCGTTGTTGCGATAGGCGTAGTTCGCGATGGGGACGTGGGGCATCAGATGCGTCAGGCGCCGCAGCAGCCCCGAGCTGATGCCGGTCGCCAGAGCAGCCTGGATGGCGGGGTCGCGCACCGCTGCGAGGTAGTCGAGGTCGTTGGGCCGGCGATAGATGCCGTTGGTAATGAAGAGGTCTTTGTTCCCGTCGTTGTCCAGGTCCGCGAACAGGGGCGCCCAGCTCCAGTCGGTCGCGTGCACGCCGGCCAGATAGCCGATCTCGCTGAAGCGCACCGCTCCTCCCACCGGGCCGCGGTTGAGCTGCAGGGTGTTGCGGGCGTACTGCGGGTAGTAGCCGGCTTGCTCCTTCATGTGTTCGATCGGCCACGGGTCGGCGTTGACGGAGGTCTTGAGGACGTCCTCTCGCTCGGGCAGCATGTCGAGCACCATCAGGTCGGGTCGCCCGTCGTTGTTGTAGTCGGCGACATCGACGCCCATAGAGGCATGGCTGGTGTGCCCCAGCGCCGTGGCGCCGGACTCGGTAAACGTGCCGTCACAGTTGTTGATGTAGAGAAAGTCGTCCTCCTGGAAGTCATTGGCGACGTACAGGTCGGGGCAGCCATCGAGGTTCACGTCGCTCGCGACCACGCCCAGGCCGTACCCCTCGACGCCCCCGTAGATGTGGGCTTGGGCGCTCACATCCACGAAATGGCCCCCGTCGTTGCGGAACAGCCGGTCGCCGGCCCGAGGATGGCGTGGCTCGCGCTGCGGGTGCGCGCGCTGCCCGCGCTCGGCGTGGGTGGAGTAGTTGAGGAGGTACATGTCCAGGTCGCCGTCGCCATCGTAGTCGAAGAACACGGCCTGGGTGGAGTAGCCGGCGAAGTCGAGCCCGTACTCTTTGGTCCGGTCGGTGAAGGTGCCGTCCCCGTTGTTGATGTAGAGCACGTTGTGGCCGTGCATCGTGAGAGAGCTCATGGCAGAGACGTAGATGTCCAGGCGCCCGTCGCCGTTGACGTCGGCCATGGTGACGCCGGTCTTCCAGCCAGCGGGATCCGCCACGCCGGCGCGCTCGGTGACGTCCTCGAACCGGTAGTTCCCCAGGTTCCGGTACAGCCGATTGGGACCCACGTTCGAGGTGAAGTAGAGATCCGGAAGGCCGTCGCCGTCGACATCGCCCACGGCGACACCGCCGCCGTCGTAGTAGTTGAGGAAGTTGATGATGTTGAGCGCGGTATCTTGCTCCGGGACTGCGTTGACGAACGTGACGCCGGTGGCGCTGGGGGGCAGGAGCTCGAACAGCGGCGGGGCGTGCGCGCTCCGGCCACAGGCGGCCAGCAGCAGAAGCAAACGCGGAACGCGGAAGTCGGAACGGGGAACTCGGAGCGTCTTTCGCGCCCCGGTTCCGCGTTCCGCGTTCCGCGCTCCCACTTGCCTTATCGCGCCGGTCGGATTCGGATCGCCTGGCCGCCTCCGGGGGCCAGGACGAGACGCAAGCGAGAAGCGGCGGTGACGGCGCGCTGGGAGATCGAGACCGGGAGCGGGTTCGTGAGCCAATTGGCCCCGGGTCCGTCGGCGTAGATCTCGGCGACGTAATGTCGTCCGGGCGTGAGGAACGACAGCGGAATATCGAAGGTCCGCCCTGCTTCGTCCGTGATCGCGCCGATGAACCAGGTCGGGCCGTTGCGCTCCCGCCGCGCCACCACCACGTAGTCGCCGATCTTCCCGTCGAGCACGCGCGTCGTGTCCCAGTCGACCGCCACGTCGCGGATGAACTGAAATGCGGGCTGGTGCGCGTAGTTTTCCGGGAGGTCCGCCGCCATCTGGAGCGGCGAGTAGAGCACCACGTAGAGCGCCAGCTGCTTGGCGAGCGTGGTGCGCGGCCGCGGCTCCTCGGGGCGGCGCGCGCGGCCGGTGCCCCGCTCGAGCAGGATATCGAAGATGCCCGGCGTGAAGTCCATGGGCCCGGCGAGCAGGCGCGTGAAGAAGAGAATCGTCTCGTGCTCCGGCGGGTTGCCCCCTTCGCCCCCCCAGGCGTTGTACTCCTGGCCCCGCGCGCCCTCGCGGGTCATCATGTTCGGGTAGGTGCGCCGCTCGCCGGTGTCGTGAATCGGCTCGTGGACGTCCAGCATGATGCCGTACTTCGCGGCCGTCTCGATCACCCGGCGGTAGTGCCGTATCATGTATTGCCCGTGGTGCGAGTGGCCCTCGCTGGTCAGGTCCGCCACGTACCCCGACTTGACGGCGTCGAGGCCGAGCGATTGGTAGAGGGCGAAGGCGCTGTCCAGCTGCCGCTCGTAGTTCTCGATTCCGCCCGACGTTTCGTTGTGGACGATCAGCTTCACGCCCTTCGCGTGAGCGTACCGGGCCACCTCCCGCAGGTCGTAATCGGGGTAGGCTTGGGTGAACGAGAAGGCGTTGCGGTTCTGGATCCAATCGCCGTCCCACCCCAAGTTCCAGCCCTCGACCAGCACGCCCCCCAGCCCGTTGGCGGCCGCGAAATCGATGTAGCGTTTCGCATTCGCGGTCGTGGCGCCGTGCTTGGGTCCCGAGCTCCACGTCATCGCGCCGAGGTGCATGCCCCACCAGATGCCCACGTACTTCATCGGCTTGATCCAGCTCGTGTTCGCGATGACGCTGGGCGGGTTCAGGTTCAGGCCGAGTACCGCCGGCACCAGGTCGGTCGCCCGGTCGGCCAGCTGAATCGTGCGCCACGGGGTCACGAACGGCGTGCGGCCCCGCACCTTGATGCCGTCGGCGTACGGCGCCAGCGCCGCGTGCAGCGTGCGATTCTCCATGCGCGCCCCCCGCAGGTTCATGCGCGCGTAATCCACCAGATTCGCTTCGTGGATCACGATGAACGTGCTGCCGTCGCGGGTCTCGAGCGTCAGCGGGGTCTGCACACTGTCGATCACGCTCACGGGCGAAGACGAGTACAGCATCTCCGAGCGGTCCAGCCTCGGTCGATTCGACGGGATCCACCACGCCCGGGCGTCGTCCGCCAACGCGAACTCGGTGAGCTCGTCCGTGATGGCGAAATCCTGAAGACCGGGCTGCTCGGGGAGCTCATAGCGGAACCCGACGCCGTCGTTGAACACCCGGAGCACCACGGCGAACCGCCGGCCCGGCGGTGCCGCTTCGGCGACGGAGACCCGCAGCTCGTTGTGATGGTCCCGCACGCGCGCGACTTCGCCCCACGGCTGCGTCCAGGTCTCGTCGACCGCGCTCCGTGTCGTGTCCACCAGGCGCAGCCCGTCGCGCAGCGGCGGTGCCCCCTGCAGCTCGAAACCGAGCAGCGACGGCAGCAGCAGCGCTCGACCGTCCCGTCGCACGCTGTAGTACAGCCTGCGCTCGCGGATTTCGACCGTGGCCTCGTTCCGGCCGTCGGGTGAGGCGACGCGGAGCTGGGCCTGGGCGGGGGCGGCGCAGAGAGCGAGCGGCAGAACCATGGAAACGAGGTATATTCTGCGATCGGCCTGCGCTCTCTTACCGGGGGATTCCAATGACCTTGCTTTCATCGCGCTCCCTCTTGCCCGTTGGTCTCGTGGTTCAAGTCGTTGCCGGATGCGCCCATTCCAGCGGAACGCGCCAGACCAGCCCGCCTGGCCCCCAGACCGTGACGTCCGAAGACATCGAGCGCAATCCCGGCCAGCCCATTGAAAAGGTGCTGCAAGGACGGTTCGCCGGCGTCGAGGTCAGCCGGACCTCGGACGGCGGCATCGCGGTGCGCATTCGTGGCGCCGCGTCTTTTAACGCCAGTGCGCAGCCGCTGTACGTGGTCGACGGGATCCCAATGCAGCCGGGGCCAAACGGGAGCCTGACCGGGATCAATCCGTACGACATTGAATCGATCCAGGTCTTGAAGGACGCCGCCGATACCGCGATCTACGGGATGCGCGGCGCCAACGGGGTGATCGTCATCAAGACGAAGCGGCCGGGTCGCTGACACGCTCAGGGACGCGCGGCCACTGAGCGGCTCGTCGGGGCAGCGCGGAACACGAGTGGCCGGTCGTTGTTCCGGGTGACCACGTAGCGGGGGCCATCCCGGGTCCGGATGCGCGCAATATCGCGCGCCTGTCCGGGCACCAGAAAGCCGCTCTCGGCGGTGCGCACCGGCGTGAAGGTCCCCTTCCCGTCGCCGCGTAGCAACAGACCGTAGCTCGCGCTCATGCGTCCGATTTCCGGTTGCACACCGTCGAAATTCCCCGCCAGCAGCAGATCCAGCGTGCCGTTCCCGTCCAGGTCGGCTGCGAGCATGCCGTACACCGGCGCCTGCTGGGCCGCGAGCGGCAGCGGCACGAGCGTAAACGAGCCGTCGCCGTTGTTCCGCGCCAGGGCTGTGGCGAACGTGTACGCCCGCCGCTCGACCGCGCCCGCCAAGTCCGCCGCCGAGAAGATGTCGTTCACCGTCTGCCCGGCGTACTCCTGGTACGTGAGATAGCGCGTCTTGAGCTGAGGGAGGGCGTTCACGAGCTCGTCGCGCATCGCGAGGGGATGGCTCACGCCCCCGCTGTAGGTCGCTACGATCTGTTGGGCGAAGCCGCTCCCCGCGAAGTCCTTGACGTACATCGTCACCGGCTCGGTTGCGGTCGCGCGCAAGCGCGTGTTGAGTCCCAGGTTGCCGACGATGAAGTCGACGCGGCCCCCGTCACCACGCCCCCCCCCGTGGCCCGTGAAGTCACCGGCCACGATGCGATTCCACCAGCCGTTGCTCTGCTCGAGGCCGGGGGTGTTCAAGCGAACGAGCTTCCCGCCGCCCGCGTTGTGAAAGATGGTGATCGGCATCCACTCGCCCACCACCACGAGATCCAACCGACCGTCACCATCCACGTCCTGCCAGACCGCGTCCGTGACCATGCCGACCCGCGCCAGCTCGGGTGCCAGTTGCGCGGTGACGTCGGTGAAATGACCGTGGCCGTCGTTCTGGAGCAGCATGCTCTGGGGATCGGCGCCGTAACGCCACGGGACGACGCGCCCGCCGACGAACAGGTCGATGTCGCCATCCCCGTCGTAGTCGGCGGCCACGACGCGTGATCCGCTGATGTATTCGGACGGCAGGTTGGCGGTCGCTTTGCGGAAATGGCCTCGCCCGTCGTTCAGGTACAGCCGGTCCTGCAGCGCCGGCGACATGCTGGAGAACTCGTTGCCACCGCTCACAACGTAGAGGTCGGGGTGACCGTCGCCGTCCGCGTCGAAGAACACGGCGCCCAGGTCCTCCGACACGCGATCCGACTCGAAGACGCCGCGGTCGCTGCTCACGAAGCGGCCGTCGGGCTGCTGGATCAGCAGCTCGCCCGGCTGATCTCTCGCGCCCCCGATGAACAGGTCGTCGAGCCCGTCGCCGTTCACGTCCGCCACGGCCAGATACGGTCCCTCGGTCGAGAGCAGCTTGGGGATGAGGGGTTCCCGGTCGAAATCGACGAAGTCGTTCTCCCGGTGCACGTACGGCAACTTGACGCGGTCCGTGACGTCGGTGAAAAGAGGGGTCAGGGGCTGGGGTTTAGGGACGATCGCCGCCACCGCCTCCGACTGGCGGATGGTGAGGCGCTGGTTCGTCGCGACGCGCTGCGAGACGCTCACGCGGCCATCCGGCCACCGCACAGTCACCGAATCGATGGTATCGCGCCGCCCGACGCCGAAGGTCAGCATGTAATCCACGCTCGACTGGAAGCCGCGCGTGGGCGCTTCCTCCTGGAAGAACTGCTCCTTCCCGCTCCAGAGCGTCACCTTGGCCCCGATGGCGAAGCGATTGCCGCCTTCCCCCGCGAGCTGCACCTGGAGGTAGTGGTTCGGGAGCAGCGTCCGGGCGTTGTTGCGATACACGAAGGCTTCCTGGTTCACGTTGTTCACGACCAGGTCGAGAGCCCCGTCGCCGTCCAGGTCGCCATAGGCCGCGCCGTTGCCAAAGCTCGGTGTGTTCAGGCCCCAGGCAGCGCTCTGGTTGGTAAAGGTCAGATCGCCGTTGTTACGGAACGCGTAATGCGGCAGCTTGGTCGAGCTCATCGCGGCGGTGAGCTTCAGGAAATCGACTCGCTTGCCCCGCGTCGCCGCGCGCATCGTCGCGTTGTTCGCCAGGAAAGCGATGTAATCCTGCGACGTGACGTCCTTGGCGAGCCCGTTCGTCACATAGATGTCCTTGTAGCCGTCGAGATCGAGGTCTGCGATCAGCGCGCTCCAGCTCCAGTCGGTCCGGGCCACGCCGGCCAGCTGGCCGATGTCCGAGAACGTGCCGTTGCCGTTGTTGAGATGCAGCATGTTGCGCGTGAACTGGTAGTGAAAGCCGTTGCGGACCTCGGCCTGGAGGCGGTGCCAGTCTTCGAAGGACGTGGTGGTCTTGAGCCGGTGCTCGTCGTCGGGCAACATGTCGACCACGTAGATATCGGGCCAACCGTCGTTGTTCACGTCCGCGATATCGAGCCCCATGGACGACAGGCTGATGTACGGCATCTCTTGCTCGAGCCGCTCGGCGAACGTGCCGTCGCGCTTGTTGACGTACAGATAGTCGCGCTCGAAGAAGTCGTTCGCCACGTAGATATCGGGCCACCCGTCCGAGTTCACGTCGCTCACGACCACGCCCAGGCCCAATCCGATCTCGCCCCCGTAGATCCCGGCCGCCGCGCTCACGTCCACGAACTGCCCGCCGTCGTTGCGGTACAGCCGGTCGCCGCCCAGCGGGTCGCGCAACGCCCGCGTGTTCTCGAGTGGCATGCTCGAGACCGGGCGAGGCGAGTTGTTGATGACGAGCAGGTCGAGATCGCCGTCGCGGTCGTAGTCGAAGAACACCGCCTGGGTCGAGTACCCTGTATCGGCGACGCCGTAGGCGGCCGCCATCTCGACGAAGGTCGGCACGCCGCGCGCATTCAAGCCCTGATTGATCCAGAGCTCGTTGGCGCGGAGCGCTCCCGGCACCTTGCCGGCCTTGCACAGGTAGATGTCGAGGCGCCCATCGCCGTTCACGTCGGCGAGCGTGACGCCCGTGGTCCAGGACCCGTCCTTGTTCACGAGGCCCGCTTCGTCGGTCACGTCCCGGAAGCGGAACTTTCCCTCGTCCAGGTACAGGCGCGGACCGCCCTGGTTGGAGGTGAGCACGATCTCCGGCAGGCCGTCCCCCGTCAAGTCACCGATCCCGACGCCGCCGCCGTTGTAGAAGTTGCGATAGGTGAAGACGTTCACGTCGTTGGTCTCAGTGAGGCGGTTCTCGAATCGCACGCCCGTGTAGCTGGAGGGGAGCAGCGTGAACAGCCGGCCGTCGGCGGCGGGCGCGGCGGCGGACCCGGCGGCGCCGGAGCAGGCGGCGACGAGACATCCTGCTGACATGAGAAGTTGTAGGGGCGCAAGAAAACGTAGGGGCGCAGCATGCTGCGCCCCTACCGCGACCTCCACACCCTTCACACCCTTCACAACCTGTTACGTGCCTTCTGCGCTCAGTAGCCGGGATTCTGCTTCAACAACGGGTTCGCGTCCAGCTGCGTCTGCGGAATCGGCAGCAGCATGCGGAACGCCGCGCTTGCCGGCTTGTATCCCCACGGCAGCGTGTACTTGCCGTGCCGGATCAGATCCTGGCGCCGCTTGGCTTCGCCGGTGAGCTCGAACCGGCGCTCCTGGAGGATGAGGTCGTGGGTAATGGGCCCCGCGAGCGCCGGCGCGACGGTTTCTTTGGGACGGGCGCGCAGCTGATTCAGCAACGCCAGCGCATTGGGATCCCCCGGCGTCAGCTCGTTCATCGCCTCCGCCTTGATCAGCAGGATCTCGCCCAGGCGGAACCAGGCGAAGTCGTTGCCGTTGTTCTGGGCCACGTGTTTCGGATCGGCCGGCCACTTGTAGAGTCGAGGGCCTTCGCCTTCGGTGGCCTGCGTCTCATCAGCGATGTTGATGGTGAACACCAACGGGTTGCCGGCCCGGTCTTTGGCCGGAAGGCCGGTCTCCACGTTGTTCTGCACGCCTTGCAGGATGACGTTCCGGCGCCGGTCGGCGGCATCGAACGCGTTGTACGTCTCCGCCAGGATCGCGAAGCCGTTCCAGGGCGTGGGCGTGTACTGGTTGTAGTGCAGCGACCGCATCACGAAGTTGAGGCCGATGTCCGCCACGGGCGCGAACTTGATGACCAGGATGTTCTCCTTCGACGCGCTGTTGGCCCGGAAGCTTTGCGCGAACGAGTCAGCCAATTGATAGCCGGCGGTAGAGTTCAGGATATTGTTCGCGGTAGCGATAGCGGCTTGGCACGCGTTCTGAGACCCGATCGTTACCGTCGTGCACGAGTTGTAGGACGTGGCACTGACGCCCGCGTCCTTGTCGAACACCGCGGCGTTCAGATACATACTGGCCAGGATGGCATCGACGGCGCCTTGGGTCAGGCGCCCGTTGCTCGCCGCCGGCCACGTGGCTGGCAGCACGGCGCGGGCCGCCGTCAGCTCCGCCTGGATGAACCGGAATACCGAGTCGCGCGTCACGCGCGGCCGCGCCTGGATCTGAGTCGTGGTGGCGATCGGCACGCCGCCGAACGTGTCCATCAGGAAGTAGTAGTAGAATGCCCGCAGCGTCCTGGCCTCGGCGGCGACCGTGTCTCGGCTCGCGAACGTCAGGCTCGGCAGCACCTCGAGCAGCGCGTTGGCCCGCGCGATCCCGGTAAACGCGGTGACCCAGATACCGTTCCCAAAACCGTTGCCGACGGGGCTGACTGGCGTCCAGGTCTGGTGGTGCAACTCGAGCCATTGACCGCCGTCGTACCAGTCCGAGCCACGCGTCGGCACGATCATCTCGTCGGTGCTGATCTCGCTCACGTTGTAGTAGTCGTCCAGCGTACCGCGCAGCTGAGCGTAAATCCCTGCCAGGCTGCTGAGCACTTCCCCCTCGTTGCGGTAGAAGTTGGCCGGGGTAATGGCGCTGGGGGGGTTTTCGTCCAGGTTGGTGCACGCCAGGGGCACGAGCACCATGCCCAGGAGCAATACCCTGAAGAGCCCCACCGCTCCGATCGGTTTCGTCACAAGTGATGTCGTCATAGGACTCGAGATCCTCAGAACGTGAGTCGGAGGCCGCCCGTAACGGTGCGGGGGCGCGGATAGCTGAGATAGTCGATACTACGCGCTTGCAGCCCGGCGCTCGGGTTGAGCCCCGACGCCAGGTTCGAGACCTCCGGATCCAAGCCCGAATAGCCGGTCAGTACGAACAAGTTGTCGGCCGACACGTACAGCCGGGCACTTCGGGCCGATCCGCTCAACAGCGGCACGTCGAGTCGGTAGTCTACCGTGAGATTCTGCAGCCGCACAAACGAGGCGCCTTCGACCCAGCGGGACGAGTAAATGGCCGGCTCGTGGATCCCGGTCGGATCGCTCAGGGCCGAGGCCAGGAAGTTCTTGTCCTGCAACGCATCGCTCTTCGTACCGAACACGAGCGCGGTATTGTTGAACACGTCCTGCCCGACGGAAGCCCGGAGGAGGAAGCTGATGTCGAACTTGCCCCAATTCACCTGGCTGTGCAGGCCGACCGTGAAGTCCGGGTTGGCATTGCCGATGATGGTATAGTCGTTGGCGGTCGGGCTCAGCGACTCCCCGTTGACACATCCCGCGCTTGCTGCGACACAGGCGAACACCTGCTGTCCCTGCGCGTTCACGCGGAGAAAGCGCGGTCCGAAGAACGTGCCGATCGGCTGACCGGGCAGGATGCGTTGGGCGTTCACGTTGGACTGGCCCTGACCGCTCACGGTACCGGTGGCGATGGAGCTGTAGGGGCCCAGATCGACGACCCTGTTGCGTTCCGCCGCGAACACCAGTCCGGCCCGCCAGGTGAAATTTGGTCGGGACAGCGCCAGGGCGTCGACCGAGATCTCGAGGCCCTTGTTGCGAACCTTGCCGACGTTCGTGAGCCGCTCCGACGCGAAAGCCGGCTGCGCGTTCGACACCTGCAACAGCAGATCGGAGGTGTTCTTGACGTAGTACTCCACGCTCCCGGAGACCCGGTTATTCAGGAAGCCGTAGTCGAGGGCCACATTGAACTGCGCCGTCTGCTCCCATTTCAGGGTCGGGTTGGCATCTCGGGTCGGGATGACGCCGGACACCGGTACACCGCCGAACGGGTAGCGCGCGCCAGGGTCAGGATTGAGCGTCAGCAACGAGGAATAGGGGGGGACGCCCGGATTGCCCTGCAGGCCGTAACCGGCGCGCAAGCGCAGCTCCGAGAACCCGCGATCGCGCATGAACGGCTCTTCGCTGATGCGCCACGACCCCGACACCGCCGGGAACAGCGCCCATTTGTGTCCCACCGCGAAGCGGGACGAGCCGTCGTACCGGAGCACCCCGGTCAGGAAGTAGCGATCCTTGAGGCCGTAGTTGGCCCGGCTGAAGAACGCGACTTGGCGGCTCAACTCGCGCCCCGAGAAATCCGTGATGGTTTGGGCGGCGCCTGGGCTGTTGAAGAGCAACGCATCGGTCACGTATCCCTGACCTTGAGTCGTCAGGTTACCGGTGTTGAATTTGCTGAACTCGTACCCGCCCACGACGTCGAGACTGTGGATATCGCCGAGCTGCCGGCGCAACGTCAGCAGCGTTTGCAGCGTCACGGTGGTGTTGTCGAGACTCGATTGGCGCGCCAGCCCGCCAAACGAGGCTCCCACCGGGCTTGCCTTCGGGAGGTAGATGTTGCGCGAGCCATCCGAGCGGTCCACCCCGACATTCACTTGCGCCGTGAGCCCCGGCACGAGGTCCAGCTCGGCCGTCGCGTTGCCCAGTGTGCGGGTCGTCTGGCCGATGTCCGTGATCTGGTTCGCCAGCGCCACGGGGTTGCGCACCGAAGTCTGACCCAGCAGCTCGTAGTACGTCTGCTGCCCGCTGGTCGGGTCGACCACCCTCACCGGCTGCGTCGGGTTGAAGATCGCCACGTTCTGGAACACCCCGCCTTCGAACCCCGCCGTGCTCTCGAACGTGATGTAGTCGTTCTTGGTATGCGACGTCGTCACATTGAGCCCGAGGCGCAGGCGGTTGTCGAACGCGTTGTGGGTCGCGTTGAGGCGCCCCTGCACGCGCTGGAAGGCGTTGGAGATCGCTACCCCCTCCTGGTTCATGAAATTGAGCGACGCGCGATAGCGTGTGTCCTCGCCCCCGCCGGAGAACGACAGGTTGTGATTGTGCGTCACGGCGGTGCGCTCCAGCTCGTTCTCCCAGTTTGTGTTCGCCGTCCCCAGTGCCGCGAGGTGCGAGGGACTCAGGCCGCCCAACTTGCCCGCCACCGAGTCCTTGAAGACCTGGGCCGTCTGGCAGAGCGTCGGCCGGCTCGTACAGGCGGAAGTCGAATCTGACCGCCAAACGCCAACCTGGCCGTTAGCGAACAGCCGGTATTGATCTCCGTTCAGCACGTCCAGGTGCTTCGACGCACTCGCCATCGCCACGTAGCCGTCATACTCGACGCCGGCTCCCCCTCCCGCGGCGTTGGAGCCCTTCTTTGTTTCGATCAGCACGACGCCGTTGGCGGCGCGGCTGCCGTAGATGGCCGTGGCCGCGGCGTCTTTCAGAATCGTGATCGAGGCGACGTCCGAGGGGTTGATCAGGTTGAGCGGACTGCGGGGCAGCGGCGGCTCTCCGCCGACACCGAAGCCGCCCGGTTCGGTCGGGACGTTGTTGATGGGGACGCCGTCGATCACGTACAGCGGCTCGTTGCTGGCGCTGATCGATGTGCCACCGCGGATCCGGACCTGCGCGCCGGCCCCCGGCTCGCCGTTGTTCTGAATGATGGTGACGCCGGCGGCACGACCCTGGACCATATTGTTGACGTTGTCGACCACGCCGACGTTCGCGGCGTTCCCGTCGATGGTCGAGACCGATCCGGTGATGGCCTCGCGCCGTTGCGTGCCGTATCCGGTCACCACCACCGCTTCGAGAATCGCGGCCGCCGGCACCAGCGTGATGTTCGCCGTGACCGTCCCGCCCGGCGTGATGGTGACGTCCTGCAGCTGCGGGCTGTACCCGATCCGCGTCGCCCGCAGACGGTGGATGCCGGCCGGTAGGCCGCTCAAGAGGAAGCCGCCATCGGTGCGGGTGAGCATGCGGTGCGGCGTTCCCGCGATCGCGACTTCGACACTGGGGAGGGCCTGTTGCGTAGTGGCGTCGATGACCTTACCCGAGACGGCGCCGGTCGAGTCCTGCGCGCCGAGCTGCGCCGCGCACAACAAGCCACTGAAGAGCACCGGGATGACATGACGGACGAGTGCCATACGTCTGCCCCTTGACGGAATGGGGAATGGAAGGATCATCACCCGCGACCCCCCGCACATGAGACTCGGAACGGGTTGATTCTTCCCCAAAACCGGGAGTTGTCAAGGATCGTGAAAAAGGGCACAATGTCGGATCCATGCCTCGTCTCGCTGACCCTCGCCCTGCGCCCGTCATCGGGCTGCTCGCGGCCCTCGCTCTGGCCATCGGATGCCGGACCGCGCCGCCCTCCGTCGCACGCTACGACCCCGCGCACGACCTGGGCCCCCTGTTTCAGGACGTCCAGCTCGCGGGGATCTTCCCGGACTCGAAGACGTTCGTCGACGCCCGCCCCCTGCAGGCTCCGGCCGAGCTCGCCGGTCGCTACCCCGCCGCGCGCGACTCTGCCGGGTTCAACCTGCGACGCTTCGTGGAGCAGAACTTCGAGCTGCCGCGGCCGGTGGGCGAAGGCTTCCACGCCGACACCGCCCGCACGATGGAGGACCACATCCGCGCGCTCTGGCCGGTGCTCACCCGCCGGCCCGACACGGCGGACGCGCGCTCGTCGCTGATCCCCTTGCCGCAGCCGTACGTCGTCCCCGGCGGCCGCTTTCGCGAGGTCTACTACTGGGATTCGTACTTCACGATGCTCGGGCTCATCGCGAGCGGCCGGACCGATCTGGTGCGCAGCATGCTCGACAACTTCGCGTACCTGATCGCGACCGTCGGGCACATCCCCAACGGCAACCGGACGTACTATCTCAGCCGCAGCCAGCCGCCCTTCTTCGGCGCCATGGTCGGGCTGTACGCCGCGGCGACCGATACCACGCAGGCGCTGCGCTACCTCGACGCGCTCGAGGCGGAGCACGCGTTCTGGATGGATGGCGCGGAGCGCCTCGCGCCGGCCCAGTTTTATCGTCGCGTCGTGCGGTTGCCCGACGGATCGGTGCTGAACCGCTACTGGGACGACCGCGCCGAGCCGCGGCCCGAGTCGTATCGCCCGGACTACGAGCTGGCGCAGACGCTGCCGCAAGCGGAGCGCGAGGCGTTCTACCGGAACGTCCGGGCCACGGCCGAGAGCGGCTGGGACTTCTCGAGCCGCTGGCTGCGCGACCCGAAAGACCTGCGTACGCTGGAGACGACGGAGCTGCTCCCGGTCGATCTCAACTGCCTCCTCTACTACGCCGAAGGGACGATCGCTGGGTTGCGACGCTTCCGCGGGCAGCCGGGCGACCGGGACGTCGGGGACCGGTTCGCGCGGGCCGCCGAGACCCGCCGCCAGGCGCTGCTCACCGCCGCGTATGACCCGAGTGCCGGTTTCTTCTTCGACGTCCGCTGGCGCACGGGCGTGCGGGTCACGGATCGCCCCACCGTCGCCGCCGCGGCGCCGCTCTACTTCGGGCTCGCCACGCCGGAGCAGGGTCGCAAGGTGGCCGCGCAGCTCGAGCGGCTCTTCTTGAAGCCCGGCGGATTCGTGCCGACCCTGGTCTCCTCGGGTCAGCAGTGGGACGCGCCCAACGGGTGGGCGCCGCTCGAGTGGCTCGCGATCGAGGGGGTGCGGCGCTACGGGCGTGCGGACCTGGCCGATGCCGCGCGCGCTCGTTGGCTTGCCTTGAACCGGCGCACGTATCGTGCGACGGGCAAGATGACGGAGAAGTACGACGTCGTGAACCTGCAGCGGCGCGCGGGCGGCGGCGAGTACCCGACGCAGGACGGGTTCGGATGGACGAACGGGGTCGCGCTGGCGCTGCTAGTCTCCCTTCGGCCGTAGCCGCTCCAGCACGTACGCCGTGTTGATCAGCGCGGCGTGGGACAACCCCTGCGGATAGTTGCCGAGCTGCTCCCCCGTGGCGGGATCGATCTCCTCGGCGAACAGCCCGAGCGGGTTGGCGCGTCGCAGCAGATTGCGGAACAGGCGCTCGCCCTCGTCGAAATCGCCGGCCATGGCGAGCGTCTGCGCTAGCCAGAAGCTGCAGGCGACGAATGCGCCTTCGTCGCCGCCCATGCCATCGGGTGATCGATACCGATAGATCAGCTCCTCGCACGAGGTGGCGAGCTCGCGCCGCACCGCAGCGATCGTACTCCGCACGCGGGGATCGGCGCGGGGCAGGAACCGCACTTTGGGAATCACCAGCAACGCGGCGTCGAGCTGGGGCTCGCCATAGACCTGCACGAATGTCTGGCGGACGGGGTCCCAGCCCCGCTCCAGCACCTCGGCGTGGACCAGCTCGGCCTCGCGCTGCCAGCGGGCCGTATCGCCCGGGAGGCCGAGCTCGGCTGCGATGCGGGCGCCGCGCGACAGGGCCACCCAGGCCATGACCTTGCTGAACACGAAGTGCTTCGGCTCCTGCCGCGGCTCCCAGATGCTCAGATCCGGCTCGCGCCAGTGGGCCGCGGCCCAATCCACGAGATGCTGCAGCACCTTCCACACGCCTTCGGTCATGGCGTGGTGGCGCCGCCAGATGTCGACCGTCTCGAGCAGCTCGCCGTAGATGTCGAGCTGGAACTGCTGGGCCGCGCCGTTGCCCACGCGCACCGGCCGGGCGCCCCGGTATCCGTCGAGATGCTCGAGCACCTGCTCCGGCAGGTCGCGCCGGCCGTCCACGCCGTACATGATCTGCAGGTGCTGCGCGTCGGCCCGGCGACACACCCGCTTGAGGAAGTGCAAGAAGCCGTCCGCCTCGGCGTAGAACCCCACCCGGTCGAGCGCGAACAGCACGAAGGCGGAATCCCGCAGCCAGGCGTAGCGATAGTCCCAATTCCGACCGCCCCCGCCGCCTGGCGTTTCCGGCAGCGAGGTCGTGGGCGCGGCGATGATGGCGCCCGAGGGCTCGTAGCAGCACAGCCTGAGCGCCAGGGCGCTGCGCTCCACTTCCTGCCGGTAGGGTCCCTGGTACTGCAGCCGCGACGACCACTCGTCCCACCAGCGGGCGGTCGTGTCGAGTTTCTCCTGCGAGCGGTAATGTGCGACGGCGTACACCTCGTCGTCGTCACACCGCAATACGAACCACGTGGCCTCGTCCGCCGCCAGGCTCAGGCGCGCGCTGGCGCGCGCCTCCTCGATCTGCCACGCCACGTCCGGGCCTGAGGAGAGGGTGGCGACGTCGTCTTCCGCGTCGGTGGCGAGCACGCCGCAGGCGCGCCGGGCCAGCACGGGCTGGCGGGTAGCGTAGTCGAACCGCGGCTCGAACACGACTTCCACGTCGCAGGCGCCGCGCGTGCACTGCACGCGGCGGTGGATCTCGGTGCGCCCCTCGCGCGCCGCTCCGGCGGGCATGAAATCGGTGACGACGAGGACGCCGCCGGACTCGATGCGGAATGTCGTCACCAGGACGTTGGTGCCCGGGAGGTAACGGTGCTCGGTGGTCGCGGGCACGGTCGGCGCGATGCGCCAGCGGCCGCCCCGGACCTGGTCGAGCAGGGCGGCGAACACGCTCGGTGAATCGAACCGGGGCGCGCACAACCAGTCGATCGAGCCGTTGCGCCCGACCAACGCTGCGGTGTGCAGGTCACCGATCACACCATAATCGCCCACGGGGAGGAAGCTCATCGCGCCGGTACCTACGTACCCCGGAGGCGAGGGGACGGCGGTGCATTCCGGCGGCGCCGCCGGTAGATTACTCGAGCCGTCGTCTTCCGAGAGGTTGCCGTGCGCCCGCGTGGTTTCATGCTGTGCCTGTCAGGTCTCCTCGCCGCGTTCCCGGTCGTCGCGCAGTCGCCGGCGCGCGCCGGTCTGGTAGTGCTCAATCTGCGGTTCGACGGGGCGTACGCCAACGTGCTCGAGCCGGGTGACACCGCCGTGGTCTGGGCCGCGACGAGCCGGCTGCTCGCCACGCTGCGCGCGTTCGACGGCGTCGCCGTCGTCGATTCCGGTATGGTGGCCGCCGCGGTGACCGCCGCCGAGGCCGACGGGAACCCGTGCGGCACCGCGTGCGCGCAGGCTGTCGCGCGGCGGCTCGGTGCCCGCTGGGTGGTGAAGGGCATGGTGTTGAAGACGAGCAACCTGGTCTGGATCCTGCGCGCGGAGCTGCTCGATGCGACCACCGGCAAGGCCCTCCTGGCGGACAGCTATGAGCTGAAGGGTGACGCCGCGCGCATGGCGCCGGCGGGCGCGCACGCGTTCGCCCAGCGCGTGGAGCGGGCCGTCACCGAGCACCCCACCTCCGCCGTGGATCCATAACCGCAATTTCTCCCTTTTCTTCTCATGGTGAATTAGGAGGTCCTCCATGCGTCCCGCGCTGCTGCTCTCGCTGCTGCTCGTCGCTGGCACCCCCGGCACCCCCGGCGCCGTCGCCGCTCAGGAGACGGCGTCGGACTCGTTCCTCACGGTCGCGCATTACCTCGACTGGGAGCAGGCGAGCGATCCGCAGATCTCCCCCGACGGCGCGCAGATCATCTACACCCGCCGCTGGGTGAACAAGCTGGAAGACAAGTGGGAGTCGGCGCTGTGGATCATGAACGGTGACGGGTCGCATCAACGCTTCCTCGTCAAGGGATCGAGCGCCCGCTGGTCCCCGGACGGGACGCGGATCGTCTATCTCGCCGACGGCGAGCCCAAGGGGACGCAGGTCTTCGTGCGCTGGATGGATGCCGAGGGTGCGGTCACTCAGGTCACGCGCGTGGAGGAGACGCCCGCCGACGCGCGCTGGTCGCCCGACGGCAAGACGATCTCATTTGCGATGCTGGTGCCGGACTCGACCACCTGGAAGATCTCCATGCCGCAGCCGCCCCAGGGCGCAAAATGGACTCCGGCACCCCGCGTGATCGACGACCTCCACTACCGGCAGGATCGCGTCGGCTTTATGAAGCAAGGTTTCACTCACCTGTTCCTCGTCCCGGCGGAGGGCGGAACGCCGCGCCAGCTCACCGCTGGGCACTGGAACGCGGGGGCGCGGTTCGACGGCTTGTCGGGTCGGGTGGGTTACGACTGGACGCCGGACGGCAAGACGCTGCTGTTCGACGGGCTGCGCGACACGACGGGAGATGATCAGTACCGGGTGTCCCGCATCTACACGCTCGATGTCGCCACCGGAGCGATCCGGACGCTCGTGTCCCGCCCAGGCTATTGGGCCGATCCGAGCGTGTCCCCCGACGGCCGGACGGTGGCGTTCGCGGGAGCCGATTCCAGCGACCAGACCCACCGCACGTCCGACCTGTACATCATCGGGATCGACGGCTCGGGCCTGCGTGATCTCTCGCGTACGCTCGATCGCGATCCGGGCGACCTCATGTGGGCGCCGGACGGCAAAGCGATCTACTTCACCGCGCCCGATCGCGGCGCCATCAACGTCCACGTGGCGGACCTGGCCGGTGGCGTGCGCGACGTGACGCAGGGGGTGCAGGTGGTGTCGCTCGCATCCCTGGCGCGCAACCTCACGGCGGTCGGGGTCCAGAGCGATCCGACACATCCCGCCGACGTGGTGCGGCTCGATCTGCGCAAGCCACAGGGCGTCGCGCGGCTCACGCACGTGAACGACGACGTCGTTGGGGACAAACGTCTCGCGCGCACCGAGGAGGTCTGGTTCGGCTCGAGCGGCGGCACGCGGATCCAGGGCTGGATCGTCACCCCGCCGTCATTCACCACGGGAAAGAAGTATCCCCTGCTGCTGGAGATCCACGGCGGCCCGTTCGCGATGTACAACGTGGGGTTCAGCTACATGTTCCAGAACTTCGCGGCGAACGGCTACGTGGTGCTGTTCGTCAATCCGCGGGGCAGCACCGGCTACGGGGACCGCTTCTCCAACGGGATCGATCACAACTATCCCGGCCCCGATTACGACGACCTCATGGCCGGGGTGGACCACGTGATCGGGCGCGGCTTCGTCGACACGACCCGGATGTACGTGTCGGGATGCTCGGGCGGTGGCGTGCTCTCGAGCTGGGTGATCGGTCACACGACGCGCTTCGCCGCCGCCGCGGTGCGCTGCCCCGTGATCGACTGGATCGCCATGGCCGGCCAGACCGACATCCCGCTTTTCACCTACAGCTTCTTTCACCAGCCGTTCTGGGAGAAGCCCGACGAGTGGCTGGCGCATTCATCGCTCATGTACGTGGGCCACGTGACGACGCCGACGCTCCTGATGACGGGGGAGCTGGATCGCCGCACGCCGATCCCGCAGACTGAGGAGTACTACGCGGCGCTCAAGATGCGGCACGTCCCGGCCGTGATGCTGCGCTTCAACGAAGAGTTCCACGGCACGGGATCGAAGCCGTCCAACTTCATGCGCACCCAGCTGTACATGCTGAGCTGGTTCGAGAAGCACAAGGCGGCCGGGGAGGCCGCGGCCAGCAGTCAGGGCACGAAGTAAGACGCCGCTCAGCGTCCCGTGAAGGTCAGGCCGAGGCGGTGCTGGCTGCTCAGCAGCTCCGAGCCCTGATAGGCATAGTCGAGCGACACCTGGTGGAAGCGCAGGCCCAGGCCGAGCGTCAGGGGCCGCTGGTCGAAGTCGCCGCCGGCGCGCGAGAGGTAGCCGATCCGCGCGACCGCGAGCAGCCGGGTTGCGGGGTCCGCCACTCCGGCCTCCACGCCGCCGCCCAGTCGCCCCGGCGCCCCTCGGACCGCGGAGTAGTCCGCCGCCAGGAGGAGATGGACCCGCTCATGGCCGGGTCCTAGAGGACGGAGCTCGGCGCCGGCGCGCACCGTGCGGGGGAGCGGCGCGCCGAAGCCGCCGACGTCCACCCGGCCGCCCAAGTACTGCACGCTCGCCCCGACCACGAGCTTCGACGACAGCCGGCCGCGCACGCCGGCCGAGACGCTCGCCGCGCCACCCGACGCCTCGGCGAGCGTGGTCGCGTAATAGTTCACGGCCGCGCCCACGCTCGCGTGCCCTACCTCGACGGCGCCGACCAGCGCAAACGCCTGCTCGTTCGCCGAGAGGCGCTGTCCCGTGGTCGTGCCGCGCCCGCCGCAGCCGTTGCATACCACTTCGTCGACGCTGCCGAGATCGAGATACCGGATGCCGAGCGCGAGACCCACCGCGTGCAGCCGCACGCCAAGCGCCATCGAGCCCGCCTTCGACCCCTCGAACAGGGTCTGGCCGGCGAGCTGCGCCTCGAGGTGCTGCACCGTCACGGCGCCCGCGGGATTGGCGAAGATGCTCGTGACCCCGGCAGCCGCCGCGAGCGCGCCCCCCAACGCGGCCGCTCGGGGCGTGGTCGTGAGCTGCAGGATCGGCGCGCCGGCCTCCCCGTTGGAGCGATCGATCGTCTGCGCGGGCGCGGCGGCCGGCGCGGCGGTCAGGGCCAGAGCGACGAGAGCGGGACCCGGTTTCATGTCGACTGCCTCAGCGTGCGGGACTCAGGATCATGAGGCGCTGTCGCACGACCTGCGAGCCGGTGTTCACGACCAGGATGTACATCCCATTTGGCAGGCCGGGCGACTCGCCGCGCACATCCCACGTGAAGCCGTTCACCGGGAGGGCGCTGAAATCCCGCACCCGCAGCCCCGCGAAGTTGTACAGCGCAATCGAGCGCGGAATCGAGTCGTAGCTGAAGATCACCCGGCCGCTGCGGACGGGATTCTCCGACACGAGAATCGCTTCGCCTTGCAGCAGCGACGCCCGGCCGAAGTGGCTCGCCACCGGCGCCGGAATGATCGCTTTGGCGCGGCGCGCCGACGGCGTCCCCGTGCCGAGCACCGTGCTCACGTGCAGACCGAGCGAGTCTCCCTGGCGCAGGTGATCGTTCACCCTGACGGCGAGCAGGTAGGTGAGCCGGCCCCCCGAGGGGAGACTCGAGCTCAGACCGGTGAAGCTCGGCGTGGCGCCGCTGGCGAACGGCGCGGGCACCACCACGAGCGGCGGCCCCGGCGGGATCGCGCCGCCTCCGGTCGAATCGCGGTATAGATCGAGCTCCGTCACGAAGTCGCTCAGCGCATGATTGCTCACTCCGGTAACCCTGATCGTGTCGAGCTGCACCCCCTCGACCGGCCACGCCGTGACGACGAACTGGAGGGCGGGGTTGGCCCCGATGCGCAACCGCTGGCCGGTGGGCGAGGTCGTCCCCGGCATCACCGTCAAAGCGGCCGGTACCTGGGCGAGCGCCGCCTGCACATCCAGTTTGCCCGCGCCCCAAGACGCGTTGGGCGATCCGCTCGACACGCCGGACCCCGTCTCGTACGACGTGGCGGTGAAGCCGTCCTGCCGGGCGGTCCCCGTTAAGACCGTGCGCACCTGCTCGGGCGTCAGGTCGGACCGGCGCTCCAGCAGCAGGGCGATTGACCCGGTCACCATCGGCGTGGACATCGAGGTGCCGCTGAACAGCACGTGCGTGCCGTCGGTGGCGAGCAGCGCGCCCGGAGCCGGCGGAGTGCTGGTGCTCGAGTAAACCGAGAACACCCCTTTGCCGGGAGCGGAGAGCTCCGGCTTCGGCCGCGACGGCAGGCTGTCGCGCACGGGGCGGGTGGGTCCGGAAGATGAGAATGTCGCGAGGTCCCCCACCTGCTCGCGCACAAGGAACTGGAAGCGGCCGGCCTGCGCCGTCCAATTGACCCGGTTCACGTGGGCGGCCACGGTAATGGCGCGGGCGGCGTTGCCCGGAGAGCCCACGAGATACCCGTTGTCGCCACCGCTCGAGATCTGCGAGTTGCCCAGGCTCGAGCTGGTGGCGTATTCCCACAGGTCGAACCGGCCCGAGCCCCCGCGCTGGTCGAGCCGCAGCGTGATCACCCAGCGTCCCGGGGCGGGCGGCTGGGTGGGATCCCCGTCGTACATCTCGATTTCGCCCTGCCGGTCGCCGTTCTGCCCCGATGGTCCGCCGGCTGCGTTGTAAATGAAGATGCGGCCCTGCGCGGCGTCGCTCGAGTCGACGGGGTCCCCCGTGCGCCGCGAGAACGTGGTGCCGTCCGGGCGCCGCACGGTGACGGTGATGGAATCGCGTCCGTCGTACCACAGCGTGAACAGCATGAAGTCGTTCTGGTCCCCCGTGGCGGGCGTGTACGGGGGCACCGTGTCGCCGATCTGCGCCGTGTCCCCCACGGCCGCGAGCGTGCGGGTCGCGTGCACTAGGAAGAACGGCGTGTTGCCGGTCGTGGCGGTGGGGTTACTGCCGTCGTTCCCGGCGGCGATCACGACGATGTGCCCGGGCCCGGACAGGGCGTCGATCGCTTGTTCTTCTGCTTCGGTGCCGTCGTGCGGTCCGAACAGCGTGCCGAGGCTCAGGTTCACGACTGCCGGCCGGCCGAGCTGGTCGGCGCGGGCGAAAATGTACTGGAGGCCCGAAATGATGTCGAGCGTCGAAAAGCCGAAGTCACCGCCTTTCACGGCGATGATGTCCGCTTCCGGCGCCACCCCCGCGTACTGGAACGCGCTCCCGCTCGAGCCGTCTCCCGCGGCGATGCCGGCGACGTGCGAGCCGTGCGCTGCGACGTCGTGCTCGGTACAGCTCCTGGCGTTGATCACAGCGGCGCTGCACTCGTTACCACCCGTGAAATCCACCCCGCCGATGGTGCCGGGCGCCGTGCCGGTCGTCGTCAGGTCCCAGATGTAGAGAATCCGCGTGGTGCCGTCGGGGTTTTGGAAGTCTGGGTGCGACCAGTCGATGCCCGTGTCGAACACGCCCACGATCACCCCGCTGCCGGTCGCCCCGGTGAAGACCCCGTTGCTCACGGTCCGAACCTGGCTCGCCCGGATGTCTTGCATCGCCAGGTCGTTGGTGGGCTTTACCCGGCGGGCGGCCTGCACGTACCGCACCCGCCCGTCGGCGCGCAGTGCGGAAAGCGCCGACAGTGGGACGCGTGCGCCCAGCAGACTGCCGACTCGCGCGACGACGCGACCGCCCAGGGCCTCGATCATGTCGGGCGACGGTCCGGTCAGCGACACGAATACGTCCACCAGCGTCTGGGTCAGGCCCGGCTCGCGACGCAACACGAGAAGGTCGGCGAGCGACCGGCGCAGTGCGGGACCGACCCCGGCGATGCGAGGGGTCCGTTCGATCCGTGCCACGACGGCGGGATCGAGCAGCGGTCGCAACAGGGGGTCGAGTTTGTTGGCCTGCACCTGGGCGCTGGTGGCGCACGGCAGCGCAGCCGCGGCGAGCAGGCTGAGTACGAAGGCCGGAGGGACCGGGAGGGAGCGCGGCACGGGGTTGGGTAAGATGGCGCCGCCCGGTCGAGGCAGGCAAGGGTCTGGCGCTTACTCGACGCGGGTCAACGCCTGCCTCACGCGCTCCTGCAGCGTCTTGAGCTGCCCCGTCAACCACCCCTCTTCGCGCATCCCTTCCGATCGAGTCGACGCCACCCATGCCGCCATGATGCCGGCGCGCTCGACGTAGCCGACCACCTGTGTGGGGGCGTTCCGCCGCGCCACCGGCAGCGCGTCGACCTCGTACTCGAGCATCCTGGTCATGGCGTGCTCCAGCAGCTCGTCGGCGTATGCGACGAGGGGGGAGGGCTCGAGCGGTGCCGGCGGGTCGTGCACGGCCGGCTCCATCACGTCTTCGACTCGCAACAGGTGCAGCGGGTTGACACCGTACTCGCGCATCACGTGCTGGCCCCGCCGCGCCAGCTTCTCGGTGAGGATGGAGCGCTTCATCATCAGCACGGTCACGCCGGTGGCGGCCACGCAACCGATGACCAGACCGGGAACCGCCGCCAGGTCCCCCGTGAGCTCGAGCATCAGCACGATGGCGGTGAGCGGCATCTGCATCGTCCCGCCCACCAGCGACGCCATCCCGATCATGGCCCACAGCCCGGGGTGGGGATTGTGAAGCCAGTGGGCCCCGAGCGCGCCGAGGGCGCCGCCCATGATGAGGAGCGGAGCGAGTACGCCGCCGGCCGTGCCGGAGCCGAGCGCGATTCCCCAGATCACGGCCTTCACGAGCAGCAACCCGACGAGAAACGCGCCCACCAGTCGGCCGTCGAGCAGATCGTGGATCACGTCGTACCCCACACCCAACGCGCGCGGCTCGAGCAGGCCGCCCACGCCCACGAACAGGCCGCCGATGGCAGGCCACCACACCCAATGGACCGGGAGCCGGGCGAACGCGTCTTCCACGCCGTACAGCAGGGTGGTCACGAGCGTCGCCGCGGCGCCTGCCGCGAGGCCGACGGCCACGCTGCCGAGCAGGCTCGCCAGCGAGAGCGTCGAATGTGGGATCACCGGAAACAGCGGCCCGGCGCCCAGCAGCGGGATGCGGAGCACAGCCGCCACACCCGCGGCGCAGGCGACCGGGATGAAGCTCCGGGGCTTCCACTCGAACAGCAGCAGCTCGACCGCGAGCAGCACCGCCGCGACGGGCGTCGCGAAGATGGCCGCCATGCCGCCCGCCGAGCCGGCGACGAGCAACGTTTTCCGCTCCGCGGTCGACAGGTGAAATGCCTGCGCGAACAGCGACCCGAACGCCCCGCCGGTCGCGATGATGGGGCCCTCGGCGCCGAACGGACCGCCCGTGCCGATCGCGATCGCGGTCGAGAGCGGCTTCAAGACGGCGATCTTCGCATCGATGCGGCTCTGCCCGATGAGGATCGCTTCCATCGCTTCCGGGATGCCGTGGCCGCGGATCTTTTCCGACCCGTACCGCGCCATCAGGCCAACGATCAGCCCGCCCACGATGGGCACGCCCACCGCCCAGAGCCCGAGCGTGTTCCCCGCCGGCGAAGCGAAGCTCGTATCGAAGCGGTGGAAGTACGCGAGGTTCGTGAACAGCCCGATCAACCGCACCAACGCGAGCGCCACGAACGCGCTGATTACGCCGACCAGCGCCGCCATCGCGGCGAGCATCACGATGCGCGAATCAGCGGTGAAGTCGCCGAGCGTGTCGACGAGTGAGGGATCGCGAGTCATGCGGGGACGCGAGAGAATGTAATCACTGTTCCCCGCTGTGCGTCGGTGCGTCTAGTTCTTGCCTGTCCTGCTTTCTGCTTCCTGTTTCAGCAGGGCGCTCTTGCGGTCGACACCCCACCGGTAGCCGCCCAGTTCCCCATCCTCTCGCACGACGCGGTGGCACGGGATCACGATCGCCACGGGATTGGTGGCGCACGCCCGGGCCACGGCCCGCATGGCTTTCGCATTCCCCATTGCCCGCGCGATCGCGGAGTAGGAGCGCGTGCTCCCGTACGGGATCTTGCGCAGCGCTTCCCACACGCGCCGCTGGAACGCCGTGGCGCGGACGTCGACCGGCAAGTCCAAATGCGGCTGGCGCCCGTCGAGGTGGGCGGTGATCTCCGCCACCCAGGACCGCAGCGTGTCGTCGTCGCAGGCGATGGTGGCGGCGGGGAGCTCGGCACGCAGCCCGCGCTCGAGCGCGGGGGCGTCGTCGCCGATGGCGACGCGGCAGATGCCGCGCGCGGTCGCTGCGACGAGCAGCCGGCCGAGCGCGCAGGGGACGATGGCGAATGCGATGCGCGTCCCGGTCCCGCCTCGGCCGTACGTGGCTGGGGTCATGCCGAGCTGCGCGTGCGCGCGCTCGTACACGCGACTGGTGGAGCCGTAACCTGCTTCGTAGAGTGCGGGGCTCACTTTCTTTCTCTCCTTGAGCTGGGTCTTGAAATGGGCGAGCCGGCGCTCGTCGCGGTACTGCCGGGGCGTGAGGCCGAGCACGGCGCGGAAGGCGCGCAGCAATCGATGCGGCGTGGTGGCGGCGCTCGCGCTCAGCGTCGCCAGACTGGCGGGCGCGTCGGGTCGCGCGTCGATCAACCGGCAGACCGAGCGGACCAGCGCGACGCGCGGGTCGGCCGGGCTCGCCGCCCCGGGGTGGCAGCGGCGGCAGGCCCGGAACCCCGCCCGCTCCGCCGCTTCCGGTACCGGGAAGAACGCGACCTGGCCGCGCCGCGGCTTCCTGCTCGCGCATGACGGCCGGCAGTAGATCCCCGTCGACCGCACCGCGTACACGAAGGTGCCGTCGTAGCGGCGGTCGCGGGCCAGTACGACGCGCCAGCGGCCCTCGGCATTCAGGTCGGGAACGACTGCGGCGCGGGTCACGCTGCAGAACTTAGCGCGTCCCCGTGCCGCGATCTATCCGGTTCCTGCGGGTGAATCTCCTTTATCTTCGAGACGTGATCTATACGGTGGGCCACTCCACGCGGAGCCTGGAGACCTTCCGGGGGCTGCTCGCCCAGCACCAGGTTCGGCTCCTCGTGGACGTGCGCCGCTACCCCGCGTCGCGGCGCTACCCCCACTTCGCGCAGGAGCCGCTCGCCGCCGCGCTCGCGGCGGCGGGGATCGCCTACCGACACGATGTCGACCTGGGAGGCCGCCGGCCCGCCCGCGAGGATTCACCGAACACCGCATGGCGGAGCGCCGCATTCCGCGGCTACGCAGATTACATGGAGACTGCGGCCTTTGAGCAGGCATTGGCACGCCTGATCGTGGACGCGCCGCAGCCCAGCGCCGTCATGTGCGCCGAAGCCGTGCCGTGGCGCTGCCACCGCCAGCTCATCGCCGACGCGCTGGTCGCGCGCGGGATCGCCGTGTGCCACATCCTCGGGGCAGGGGAGGCCCGAGACCACCAGCTGTCGCCCCACGCGCAGGTCCTCGCCGACGGGCGCATCCGCTATCCCGCACCGGCCCAACCGTCGCTCTGGTGAGCGGCGCGTGCGCTCGGGACGTTATGTTTGAGCCGGTGCGGCTCGTCTTGTCGCTGCTCCCCCTCGGGCTGTCGCTGTTGCTCGTCACGTGGCTCGTCGCGCGTCTGCGGAGCGCCGTCGAACGCGAGCGCGAGCTCGCGCGCCTGGACCAGCTCACGGGGGTCCCCAACGTACGCGCGTTCTACGAGCGCGCCGCCGTGGAGATCGAGCGGGCGCGGCGCTACCAGCATCCCTTCACGGTCGCGTTCATCGATCTGGACGAATTCAAGCTGGTCAACGATCGCCTGGGTCACAGTGCGGGGGATGCGGTGCTTCGCACTGTAGCGCGCTCCATCTCGGCCGTGATGCGGGCCAGCGACGTCGTGGCCCGCGTGGGAGGGGATGAGTTCGTCGTGCTCCTGCCCGAGACGGGGACCGCTCCCGCCCGGTTGGCGATCGAGAAGCTGCGGCAGGCGGTTTCGGGAATCGTGCCGGCACACGGCTGGCGCTTGAGCGCCAGCATCGGCGTCGCGACGTACCTCGTCGCCCCCGAGTCGGTGGACGTGCTGGTGGGCACGGCCGATCAGCTGATGTACACCGCCAAGCGAAGCGGTAAGAACACCGTGAGTCACGAAACGCAGAACGAGGCTGCCGTAATTCGCTGAGGGCTCGCGTGGCGGGCCGTGTGTACATTCCAACGCATCGCTGGCCATGGCGAAAGCGTAAACATGCCGCGTCAGAACATCTCGAGCGGGGCGCCTTGGGAGCCGATCGTCGGGTACTCCCGGGCGGTTCGCGTCGGGTCGGTCGTGCACGTGGCCGGCACCACCGCGACCGGCCCGGACGGCACGATCCTCGGGGTGGGCGACCCCTACGCGCAGGCGGTTCGGGCGTTGCGCAACATCGAGCGGGCGCTCGGGCAGGCCGGCGCCACGCTGCGACACGTCGTCCGCACCAGGATCTACCTGACGGACATCGCGCATTGGCAGGCCGTCGGGCGGGCGCACGGGGAGGTATTCCGGGACATCCGGCCCGCGAGTACGATGGTGGCCGTGAGCCGACTGGTGTCTCCGGAGATGCTGGTGGAGATTGAAGCAGACGCGGTCATCGACGACGATGTCGAATCGGAACGAAGGTGAGGCCGCCGTGTCCGTGATGGAAGCGCAGCAAAGCCGCATGGCGACCGTGGCGTGCCCCTTCTGCGCCACGCTCAATCGCGTCGACCTCGCCCGCCTCGCCGATCGGCCGCGCTGTGGCGAATGCAAGCGGCCCATTCTACTCGATCGGCCGATCGCGGTGAGCGACGCGAACGTCGAACGTGTGCTCGCCGGCACCGACGTCCCGGTGGTCATGGATTGTTATGCCGACTGGTGCGGGCCCTGCAAGATCATGGCGCCCATTCTCGACGACTTTGCGCGCGACCGTGCCGGCGAGGTGCTGGTGACCAAGCTCGACACGGACAGGAACCCGGTGACGACCCAGCGGCTCGGCATCCGGGCCATCCCCACCCTGATCGTCTTCCAGAAAGCTCGGGAGACGGCACGGCACGCGGGCGTGATGCCCCGCCAGCAGCTCGACGCCCTCATCGCCCCTCAAACGCGCGTGCCGTGACCGGACGCGTGCCGGCGGCCTACGACTCCGGCGAGCGGCGCTCGCCGGCGCACGTCTCGGAGCGTTCGCGCGGCGTGGCGCTGGGGCTCGCCGTGGTGGGAGGACTGTTCGGCTTACACCGCTTCTACACCGGCCGGGCGCAGAGCGCGGTGTGGATGTGCCTCACCTTCGGCGGATGCGGGATCTGGTATCTCTACGACGTCGTCGTCGTTGCGGCAGGCGATTTTCGCGACGGCGACGGGCGGCGCGTCGTCCGCTGGGAGGTGGGCGAAGGCGAGGGCGGCACGCGGCAATCCCCGCGCAGCGTGGCGGATCTCGAGGATCGCCTGCAGGGACTCGAGACGCAGGTGAGCGAGCTCGCCGAGCGGCTGGACTTTACAGAACGACTGCTGGCGCAAGTGCGGGAGAAGGGGAGTCTACCGAAAGGGTGAGGGACCGTGAAAGGCCCGTGAGAAGCCCGTAAAAGGCCGGGGCAGGGGTTGCGGGGACCCTTCCCCGGCCTGTCACCGGGCCTTCACGGGTTTTTCACGGGCCTCTCACCGCCCGTTACCGAACACTCGAGGAGCTGGGATGAAAATCGGGGTCCCGAAAGAGACCGCGGCCAACGAGCGTCGCGTCGCCTTGACACCGGAAGTGGCCGGGCGACTCGGGAAGTCGGGCCTCGCGATCCTGGTCGAGCGCGGCGCCGGGGAGGCCGCGTCGTTCGGAGACGAGGCGTTCCAGGCGGCCGGAGCCACCGTGGTGCCGGCCGCCGCGGAGCTGTTCGGGCAAAGCGACATCGTCCTCAAGGTGCAACCGCCATCACCCGGAGAGGTCCGGCTGTGCCGCGAGGGGGCCGCACTCGTGGCGGTGTTTCAGCCGTCGGCCGCGCGCGACGCCGTGGCCGCGCTCGCGGTCCGCAAGGTGACGGCGTTCAGTCTGGCGCTGCTCCCCCGCATCACGCGCGCGCAGGCTATGGACGTGCTGTCTTCTCAGGCGACGGTCGCCGGGTACAAGGCGGTGCTGCTCGCCGCGGCGGCGGCGGGACGGTTCTTTCCCATGCTCGTGACGGCGGCGGGGACGCTGGCGCCCGCCCGCGTGCTGGTGTTGGGTGCCGGCGTGGCGGGACTCCAGGCGATCGCCACGGCACGACGGCTCGGCGCCGTCGTGTCGGCCTTCGACGTCCGTCCCGCGGCGCACGAGCAGGTGGAGAGCCTCGGCGCGAAGTTCCTGCGACTCGAGATCGCCGAGCAGGCGGAAGGGGCGGGCGGCTATGCCAAGGAGCTGTCCGAGGAGACGCACCGTCGCGAGCTCGCGTTCATCGCCCAGCACGTGAAGGACGCCGACGTCGTGATCACGACGGCCGCGATCCCGGGGAAGCGGGCCCCCCTGCTGATCACCGGCGAGGCGGTGCAGGGGATGAAGCCGGGCTCCGTCATCGTGGACCTGGCGGCGGAAACGGGCGGCAACTGCGAGTTGACCGAGCTCGGGCGCGACGTGGTGCGGAACGGCGTGCTGATCCTCGGGCCGGCCAACCTGCCGAGCACGCTGCCCTATCACGCGAGCCAGATGTACGCGAGGAACGTCTCCAGTTTCCTGTTGCACGTGACGCGAGACGGCAACCTCGTCCTGGACTTCGACGACGAGATTACCCGCGACACGTGCGTGACCCACGCCGGAGAGGTGCGGAAGACATGATCGCAGGCTTCCTGATGGCCCAGGCCCCGCCGGCCGAGGCTGCGCCGGTCGACTACTGGTCGATGGTGTTCGTGTTCGTGCTGGCGACGTTCATCGGGCTGGGCGTGATCCGCCGGGTCTCCCGGCTGCTGTACACGCCGCTCATGTCGCTCACCAACGCGATCTCCGCCATCGCGGTCGTCGGGTCGATCGTCGTGACCGGCGCCGACTCTCCGCGGGCGATCCGTATCCTCGGCGCGGTCGCGCTGTTCGCGTCCATGACGAACATCGTCAGCGGGTTTCTGATCACGGACCGGATGCTGAAGATGTTCAAGAAGCAATGACCCACGCCGTCGCCGAGCTCGCCGCCGTTCTCGCGACGGCGCTCTTCATCTTGTCGTTGTACTGGATGAACGACCCGAAGACCGCCCGCCACGGCGTCACGGCGGGCGTGACGGGCATGCTGGTCGCCGTGCTCGCGACGTGGATCCAGCCCGCGATCGTGCATCACGGCTGGATCGTCCTGGCGATCGTGGGCGGGTTCATCGTCGGCATCCCGCTCTCGCTGGTCCCGCTCACGGCCGTGCCGCAACGGACCGCTCTCTCGCACGCCTTCGGCGGGCTCGCCGCGGGTCTGGTGGGGACCGCGGAATACTTTCTGGGGTTGACGGAAAACCCGGCGCAGCTCACGACGTTCCGTACGAGCGCGATCGTCGCGGAGGTGATCCTCGGATTCCTGACGTTCACGGGGAGCCTCATGGCCGCGGGCAAGCTGCAGGAGGTCAAGTGGATCCCGCAGCGGCCGGTCACCTATCCGGGACAGAACGTCGTGAACATCGGCGTGCTGGTGCTCGCGGCGGCGCTGGGCGTGGTCGTCGTCGTGCACCCGACCGCCGCCTGGTCGGGACAGGTTTTCTACGCGATCGTCGGGCTGGCGGTGCTGTTCGGCGTGTTGCTCATAATTCCGATCGGCGGCGCCGACATGCCGACCGTGATTTCGATCTTGAACTCGTACGCCGGTCTCTCGGCGGTCGCGATGGGCTTCGTGCTCGGCAACAAGCTGCTCGTGACCGCGGGCGCGCTCGACGGGTCGAGCGGCCTGATCCTCTCGATCATCATGTGCCGCGCCATGAACCGGTCGTTCACGAACGTCCTGTTCGGCGCGTTCGGCACCGTGCAGAAGACGGCGTCGACGGGCGAGCAGAAGGCGTGGAAGCAGGAGACCGTCGAGGGCGCGGCGCAGCTGCTCGAGCAGGCGAGCCTAGTGGTCGTCATCCCGGGATACGGCATGGCCGTCGCCCAGGCCCAGCACAAAGTACGCGAGCTCTACGACCAGCTGACCAAGCGGGGCGTCACGGTCAAATTCGCGATCCATCCGGTCGCGGGCCGGATGCCGGGCCACATGAACGTGCTGCTCGCGGAAGCTGACATCCCGTACACGGCGCTCGTCGAGATGGACGAGATCAACCCCGAGATGCCGCAATGCGACGTGGCCCTCGTCATCGGCGCGAACGACGTCGTGAACCCGGCCGCCCGGTACGCCAAGGGGAGTCCCATCTACGGCATGCCCATCATCGACGCGGACAAGGCGAAGACCGTCCTCGCCGTCAAACGCAGCAAGAACCCCGGCTTCGCGGGTATCGACAACGAGCTGTACGTGCAGGACAACACCTGGATGCTGTTCGGCGACGCGAAGGCCGTGATCGGTGAGCTGGTCAAGCAGCTCGCCGGTGGGAGCGGCCTGCACTAGCTCCGGGGCTCACTCCCGACCCACGCCACGCGACGTGAGCAGCGCGATGCGGAGCGGCCGGGGCGGCCGGGGCGCTACCGCGGCCACCGGTTGTTGGCGCGGTCGATGTCGGGGTAGATCCCCTTCGGGTCCACGTTCACGCCCACGACGCGCCGCGCCGTCGCCACGCGGGCCGTGAAGCGGCTTCCGAGGTTCCACATCTCGATCGGATACTCGCGCGATTCGGTGGCGCCGTCCGCGAACGTGAGCTCGAGCGTCAGCGGCAGCACCATCTGGCCGCGATTCGAGAGATAGACGAGCGTCGTGTCGCCGGCCGTGCTCACCGAGTCCACCGCCTGGTCGAGCCGCGCCGTCGTGTACACCCACTCCCGCCAGAACCAGTCGAGATCCCTGCCCGACACGTCCTCGATCGTTCGAAAGAAATCCGCGGGCTGCGGATGCTTGAACGTCCAGCGGCGCACGTACTCTCGCATCGCTCGCTCGAACGTCTCCTGGCCCAGCACAGCGTCGCGCAGCACGGTCAGCATCAGCGCGGGCTTCTGGTACGCCGCCCACGCGAGGTCGCGCTGCTCTACCGGCTTGTCGATGAGCGGCTGCTCGTTGCCCGGGACGGCCGAGATCCGGGCCGCGCCAAGCAGGTCGCGCCGCACGGTATCGCCGTAGGCCGTGCCCTTGAAGTAGCCCTCGGCCGAGCCGTAGTCGATGAACGTGTTGAACCCTTCGTCCATCCAGGGGTAGCGGCGCTCGTCCGAGCCGACCATCATGGGAAACCACTCGTGCCCGAACTCGTGAGTCAGGACCCAGTATTGGTCCTCGCGCTTCTCGATCGACGGCACGAAGGTGAGCATGGGATACTCCATGCCCTCGACGAGGCCTTCCACCGTGGTCGCGTGGGGCCACGGGTACATGCCCCACGTCTCGCTGAAGTGCTTGATCGTGAACCACGCCATCCGGTTCGCTTCTTCCCATGGCACCGCGCTGGGACGATAAAAGGTCTGAATCAGGATGCCGTGCCAGCTCGACGCGTCCCAGCGGAAGTCGGGGGAGGCGGCCCAAGCGACGTCGCGGACGCGTCGCGCCGTGAGGTGCCAGGTCTTGGTGCCGGGGGTGGGACGTGCGCCGTGCGCGATGGCCTCCGCCTTGGTCACGACTTGCACGCGCTCGGCGGAGACGCGCGCCCGGGCGAGGCGGGCGCGCTGCTCCGCGGTCCACACTGCGATCGGGTTCGCCACCGTCCCGGTCGCCGCGACGAGGAACCCCGCGGGGAGCGTGAGCGTCACGTCGAAGTCGCCGTATTCCAGGTAAAACTCACCTGCCCCGATGTAGGGGAGCGGGTTCCAGCCGTGCACGTCGTCGTACACGACCAGACGGGGATACCACTGGCCGATCTCGTACAGCCGCGTCCCGATGCGGCCCATGCGCCCGCCGCCGTACGGCGGGATGGGAAAGTGCCACGCGACGTCGCAGTCGATCGCGCCGCGCGGCGCCAGCGGCCGCGGCAGCTCGACCCGCATCATGGTCCCGTACTCGGTGCGTTTGAGCGGCCGTCCGCCCGAGGCGAAGCGCTCGATCGTGATGCCGCCGGTGAATCCCTTTCCCGTGAAGTCGAACACGGCGCCCCCGGCGAAGTGCAGCGGGGGCTGACTCAGGGCGTAGGTGATGCTGTTCGGTGCGAACAGGTTCTGCTCGATCTGCACCCACACGAACGCCAGGGTGTCCGGCGAGTGGTTCACATAGTGGATCCGCTCGCTGCCGCGGATCGTCTGGCTGGACGTGTCCAGCGTCGCGCGGATCACGTAATCCACCCGCTGCTGCCAGTAGTCCGGGCCCGGAGCACCGGACGCACTGCGTGCGCGTCCCGGCGCCGGGAGCGGGAGCGCACGGAATGGCGAGGTATCGGCAACCTGCGATTGGATCGCCAGGGCAACGGCGAGCGTCAACATGGGCGGCTAGGCCCCGCCTTTCTACTCCTGAATGAAGGTGATCCTGAACCCGTCGGGGTCTGTGACGGCGAACGCCCAATCCCCCCACGGCGTCTCCGACGGCTCGCGGTCGAGCGTCCAGCCATTCGCCTTCACCCGGCCGGCGAGCTCGCTGATGTCCTGCGCCGTCGAGACCCAAAGGCGGAATCCCTCACCCTTCTTGCGGTCCCGCCCCTTCGCGAAATCGTCCTGGCCCAGCATGATGTCGCAGGCGCCGGCCTTCATCTGCATGCCGCGCAGGCCGCCGTTCGTTTCCCAGCGCTCCCCCGGCGTGAACCCGAGCACGTCCTGGTACCAGGCGATGCTCTTTTGGAGGTCGCTCACGGTGAACGACGCCGCGATGGAACGCAGCCGCAACGACTCGGGCTGCTGGCGCGGGGCGCGCTTGGGCCGGGCCGTCTTCCGCGCCGGGCGCGTGGCTTTCTTCTTCGTGGCCATCGTCGACTCCTCCCTCGGGGTGATACGCACCTTGGCGGCGCCGCCCCAAGCGTAGCGTCCTGCGCGGCGCCCCGCCAGATTCTACGGCGACCCCAGGAAACAGGGAGCATCCCAAATGCCGACCAGTCAAGCGTCCGCCGTGTGGGAAGGAAAGCTCAAGGATGGCACAGGCACCTTTCAGGCGGGCTCCGGTGTGTTCCGCGGGCCGTACAGCTTCGCGACCCGCTTCGAGGGGAAGCCAGGCACGAACCCCGAGGAGCTCATCGCCGCAGCGCACGCCGCCTGCTTCAGCATGGCGCTCTCGGCCGGACTCGAGAAGGCGGGCAAGCCTGCGGCGCGGATTCAGACGGACGCGGCCTGCACGCTCGAAATGGTGAACGGGACCCCGACCATCACCAAGATGGAGCTGAAGGTGCGAGGCAAGGTGCCGGGGCTCGATCAAGCGGGGTTCCAGAAGGCTGCCGAGGAGGCGAAGAGCGGGTGCCCGGTGTCGCGCGCGCTCAAGGGAATCGCCCAGATAACCCTCGTGGCCAAGCTGGAATAGTGTGGATCGTGTACATGCTCCGTTGTCGCGACGGCTCGCTGTACACCGGCATCACCAACGATCTGCCGCGGCGCCTCCGGCGTCACACGGAGGGGACGGCCAGCGCGTATACCCGCGCCCGCCGCCCGGTACGGCTCGTCTACGAGGAGCGGCAGCCCAGCCGGTCCGCGGCCCAACGCCGGGAGGCCGCGCTGAAGCGTTTGCCGCGCGCCGCCAAGCTGGCATTGCTCGAGCGCGTTCCGTGAGGTTCGGCGGGCGCGACCTCGCAGGCTTGCTCGCCGCGCTGGCCGTCGCCGCGCTGTGCGCGCGGCTCGGCTTCTGGCAGCTCGACCGGTTGCGCCAGCGCCGCGAGCGCAATGCCGCGAGCCGCGTGGCGCGGGCGCGACCGCCGCTCGAAGTGACCGGCACGCTCGCGGTCGACACAGTCCGAGAGCGCCGCCTCCATGCCCGCGGCGTGTATGACTACGCTCACGAGCGGCTGTGGCGCCCCCGCGCCTACGACGGCGTGCCCGGCGTCGCCCTGGTCACGCCGCTCAAGCTGGCGGACGGCAGCGCGGTGCTGGTGGACCGGGGCTGGGCACCCTCGCCCGACGCCTACCACATCGACCAGCGCGCGTATCGCGAGTCCGACACGGCGGACGTCGCGGGGATCGGAATGGCCGCGCCGCGCGCCCGGGGGGACGTCGACCCGATCCAGCTGCGCGACTCGCTCCCGTACCCCTTGCTGCCGTTCGTCATGCAGCTCCTCCCCCCCTCCACCACCCTCCCCCGGCCTCTCGTCCGGATCCCCCCCCCGGGGCTGTCCGATGGCCCCCACCTCTCCTATGCCCTGCAATGGTTCAGTTTTGCCTTGATTATCGTGCTGGGCTCGGCCGCGCTGGCCTGGAAACAGCATCATGGGGGTACCATTAACGCTCGATTTTAGCGATATTTAGGCACGTTGCCCGCGGTGTGCTCGCCGCCGATGCACCCCGCGGGCGTTTCACGTGTCGTGGCCACCCCCGAGAGGAGCCCTGATGCCTGCAGCCTTACCGCTGAAGCACCCCGTCAAGGTCGGTCAGCTCGTGCGCCGCCGGTTGCGCGAGCTGAAGCGCACGCCACGCGAGCTGGCTGACGCGGTACAGGTGTCGGAGGACTATATCGTGGACCTCGTGGCCGGTCGCCGGCGGCCTCCCGCGCCCGGGCGGATCGATCTGTACGCCCCGATGGCCCGGTTCCTCCGGCTGCATCGCAACGACCTGCCCACCTGCGCCCGGGTCGAGCGCTCGGCCGAGCCGGCAGCCCGCCGCCGGCCGGACCCGGCTGTGTGGAAGCTGTTGTTCGAGCTGTGCGAGCCGAGAAAGGCGCGCCTCCTGGCGCGCCAGCTCGCCAAGCCCGAGGGCGGAGCCCTCGAGCACCTGATCGTCGGGCGGCTGCTCGAGGTGGCGCAGGGGTTCGTGGCCCGCCGCCTGGAAGACGAAGTGGGAATGCGGGTGGCGGCGACCCGTGAGGGTCGCTCCTATCTCGACATGCGGATGCGGCTGCTCGAGTTCCTCGACTCGTCACCTGACACGATCATGGTCGCGGACTGCGAGGACTTCGTGCGCAATCGGATCGTCTTCTGGGACTTGGACCTGGAGACGCGGGCGATGCGGATCGTGCTGCGGTAGCGCGCCCCTCCCGATCAGGGCCGCAACGCAAACGGCGCCGTCCTGTTGGATGGCGCCGTTCGTTTTAGCGGAACCGCCCTGGACTTAGAGCTTGACGACGTTCTGCGCCGCCGGACCCTTCTGGCCCTGGACGACATCGAACTCAACGCGCTGGCCCTCGGCCAGCGTCTTGAATCCGTCCGCTTGGATCGCGGTGTGGTGAACGAAGCAGTCCTTCTCGCCGTTCTCGGGGGTGATGAAGCCGAATCCCTTCGCGTCGTTGAACCACTTCACGATACCGGTGATGCGTGCCATCTGCTGTACTCCTGATCTAATGGTGTTCGCGGCGGCGCGCGGACTTCACCTTGCGGCGTGCCGCAGCCTTATCCTTCCGCCGCCGTTGAGCGCTCGGACTCTCGTAGAACCGCTTGCGCTTCATATCTTGGAATAGTCCGGCTCTGGTGATCTGACGGCGGAACTTCTTCAGGACATAGTCCAGTCGGTCGTTGTCGCCCAGCGTCACTTCCATCCGGCCTCTCTTCCGCGCGGGAGTCCGCCAGAAATGCGACGAGGACCAGGGCGCTAGCCCAGGTCCTCGCAACGGTCTCTGGTTCGTATCGCGCGCCGGAACATCGCAGGGGGGCGTGATTTTGTCAACTGGAGAACAAGAGACGTCAAGCGGAGGCGTAACACGCAGGCGTAGCACGATGGCGTCACGCGGAGGCGTGGGAACGGGTTACGCCCTTGCTCGACGCCCTCGTGGAACGCCCTCACTTGACGCCTCCGCGTGACGTAGTTACGCTTCTTTCGAGCCAAGAGCTGGCATCCTTCCGAAGGACGGTCCCGCTCAGGAGCGGGTTCCGGCGCTGTACACACGCCCGGTCTCATTCCCCAGGTTCAAAACGAGAGTGACGCTGCAGCGCAGCGGCATAGGCCGCTGGCGGCGTGCGTGTGTGTACTTCCGGAAAGGAAGAGATTTCAGCAATGCCATTTACATCCCTCGGGCTCACGCCCGAGCTGCTGCGTGCGGTAGCCGAGGAAGGCTACGAGCAGCCCACCCCCATCCAGCAGGAAGCGATTCCCCTCGCGCTCGCCGGCCGCGATCTCATCGGCTCGGCGCAGACCGGCACCGGCAAGACCGCTGCCTTCATGCTCCCCATTCTGCAGCGGCTCGCGAACGCCGGTACGCAACACGTGCTGCGGGCGCTGATCCTCGTGCCCACCCGCGAGCTCGCCGAGCAGGTACTGCAGAGCGCGCGCGTCTACGGGCGCCATGTGCGCGGCGTGACGGCGGCCGCCGTGTACGGCGGGGTCGGGATGGAGCCCCAGACCAAGGCGCTGAAGCACGGCGCCGACATCGTCGTCGCGACGCCCGGCCGGCTGCTCGATCATATGGAGCGGGGGCACGTGGATTTCTCCCGCCTCGAGGTGCTGGTGCTCGACGAGGCCGACCGCATGCTCGACATGGGGTTCGCGCCCGATGTGCGCCGCATCCTCTCGGCGCTGCCCGAGAAGCGCCAGACGATGCTCTTCTCGGCTACCGTCTCGCCCGAGGTCGACGCCCTGGCGCGCCGGGCGCTCGACGGCCACGCGTCGGTCGAGATCGGCCGGCGCGCCACACCGGCCCAGGGGATCGAGCACGTGATCGTCGCCGTGGACAAGGTGCAGAAGCGCGGCGTGCTGGCGAAGATCCTGCGCGCCAAGCCCGCCGGTCAGACCCTGGTCTTCACGCGCACGAAGTACGGCGCGGACAAACTCGTGACCTTCCTCCGCAAGGACGGGATCCCCGCCCATGCGATCCACGGCGATAAGGCCCAGAGTCACCGCACCCGGACGCTGGACGCGTTCCGGAGCGGGGCGGCCGACGTGCTCGTCGCGACCGACATCGCCGCGCGCGGCATCGACGTGGACGGGATTCGCATGGTGGTGAACTTCGACGTCCCGAACGATCCCGAAGTGTACGTGCACCGCGTGGGCCGCACCGCGCGGGCCGGGGCACAGGGGCTCGCGCTCACCCTCATCTCACCCGACGAATGGCTCTTGATGGGAGACATCGAGAAGCTGATCGGCCGCACGTTCCCGCGGGAGATCATCCCGGGGTTCGAGCCGTCGGTTCCGCCGCTGCAACCAAAACTCCGCGGGACCGAGGTCGTTCGCCCGGCGAGATCGGTGAGGGCTCGGGTAGGGGGGCGCCGCCGCCGTTAATCGAACGGCGTCTCTAGCTTCGTTTCTGTATCGGAACGTAGTCCCGCTTCGACGGCCCGAAGTAGATTTGGCGCGGCCGGGCGATGCGCTGCTCCTTGTCGAGCAGCATCTCCTGCCACTGGGCGAGCCACCCCGGCGTGCGCCCGATCGCGAACAGCACCGGAAACATGTCGATCGGGAATTTCATCGCCTCGTAGATGATGCCCGAGTAGAAGTCCACGTTCGGGTAGAGCTTGCGGCTGACGAAGTAGTCGTCCTGCAGCGCGATGCGCTCCAGCTCGAGCGCGATATCGATCAGCGGGTTCTTCCCCGTCACGGCAAATACTTCGTCCGCCACGCGCTTGATGATCTTCGCGCGCGGATCGTAGTTCTTGTAGATGCGGTGCCCGAACCCCATCAGGCGGAACTCGCCCCGCTTCACCCGCTCGATGTACGCCGTGATGCGGTCCTTCGAGCCGATCTCCCGCAGCATGCGCAGCACTTCCTCATTGGCGCCGCCGTGCAGCGGGCCGTACAGCGCCGCCGCGGCCGCCGCCATCGCCGAATAGGGGTCGGCGTGCGACGAGCCAACGCCCCGCATGGCGCTGGTGGAGCAGTTTTGCTCGTGATCGGCGTGCAGGATGAACAGCACATCGAGCGCGTGCTCCAGCGTCCGGTTCGGCGTGTACTTCACCTCCGTGGCTTTGAACATCATGTTGAGAAAGTTGCCCGCGTAGCTCAAGTCGTTGTCCGGATATGTGTAGGGCATCCCCACGGAGTGGCGGTGGGCGAACGCCGCGAGCGTCGGCGCCTTGGCGATCAACCGGAAGATCTGGTTGCGCCGCGACGTCTCGTCCTGGATCTGCTTGGCCTCGGGATAGAACGTCGACAGCGCCGCCACCGTGCTCACGAACATCCCCATCGGATGGGCATCGTGGTGGAAGCCGTCGATGAACTTCTTGATGCTCTCATGGACGATCGTGTGGTGGGTGACGTTGAACACCCACGAATCGAGCTCCGCCGCGGACGGCAGCTCCCCCTGGAGCAGCAGGTACGCCGTTTCCAGGAAGCTGCTGCGTTCGGCGAGCTGCTCGATCGGATAGCCCCGATAGCGCAGGATGCCCTTGTCCCCGTCGATGTAGCTGATGGCGCTGCGGCACGCGGCGGTATTGAGGAATCCCGGATCGTAGGTCATGAGCCCGGCGTCGTCGGGCGACGTCTTGAGCTGTCGCAGGTCGACCGCGCGAATCGCGCCGTCCTGGATGGGAATCTCGTACTGTTTGGCGGTGCGGTTGTCGACGACGGTGAGGGTGTCCTTGGGCACGCCCGCATCCTGGGAATTGGCTGGCGAAAGATAACTAGGGCTTTATCTTGGCGAAGCCATGACCCACCCCGCGTCGTCCAAACCGGCCAGTCTCTACCCGACCCGCTCGGCGGCGGGCGCGCTACTCGGCCAGCAGCTCGCGGCCCGGGGCTACATCGGGTGTATGCTACTCGGCGTCACGCCCGAGGGAGTGGAGATCGCCGCCAGCGCAGCGAAGGCAATGGGCGCGCAATTCGACGTGCTGGTCGCCGCCTTCATCAAGCTCGGCTCGAACCTCGCGCCCATCGGGGCGATCGCCGAGGCCGTGCCGTCCGAAATGGATCCGGACTTCCAGCCGAGCGGGGCGCTGATCGACAAGCTCTCGAGCGCGATCGAGGAATCCCGCGCCCGGGTCTCGCAGGATCTCATCCTGTATCGCACGCAGCGGCCCGTGAAGGCGCTCGCGGGCAAAATCGCGGTCATCGTGGACGGCCAGGTGATCTATCCCTGGAGGGTGCTTGCGGCGGCCAAGGCGGCCGAGCAGCTGGGCGCCAAGCAGGTCGTCATCGCCACGCCGGTCGGCACCCAAGCGGCCGCCGACCGCATCCGGGCGCGCCAGTACGACCTCGTCTGCCCGAGCGTGGTGGTCGAGCCCAAAGGTCATCCCGCGCCATACGGCGACATGACGGGCGACACGCCGGAGCGGCTGCGGTCGATCATGATCGCGCACCAAGCCGCTTAGGCGTTGCCTTACTCGATCTCCACCATCCCCTCTTCCAACCACCGATGCTCGCCGCGCAGCACGTCCTGCGCCACCCGATAGGCCGCCACGTCCGTGTTGCGCCACAGGCGCTTGAACTTGACCTCGATGCGCCCGCGCGCTTGGCGACAGAACAAGTCCGCCAGCGCCACCGCCCGTCTGCCGGCTGCGCTGTCGCGCTGCAGTAGCCACTGGGCGCGCGCGCAGGTCGCGGCCATCGCGAACAGCTCGGCCCCCACGTCGACGAGGCGGAACAGTACCGCCTGGCGGTATTCCAGCTGTGGGCCGAAGCGGACCATGGCGTGGAACACGCCGCGCGCCAGCCGCCGGGCCGTGCGCTCGACGTAGCGCACGTGCGCCGCCAGCGACCCGAACGAGGTGTACTTCGGCCAGAAGCTCCAGCCGAGCCAGCGCGACGGGTACCACCAGCCGTAGAACAGGGCTGCGCGCATCAGCCCGCGCAGGCGTTCGCCGAGCGTCTTCCCCGGCATCACCACGTCCCCCGCCACCTGCAGGTGCTTGTCCACCGCCTCGCGGGCGATGAACAGATGCATGATCTCGCTTGATCCCTCGAAGATCAGGTTGATGCGGAAGTCGCGCATGATGCGCTCGACCGGCACGGGCTTCTCGCCCCGCGCCCGCAGCGAGTCCGCGGTCTCGTAGCCGCGGCCGCCGCGGATCTGCACCGTCTCGTCGATGATCCGCCAGCCGGCCTCGGAGTTGTACAGCTTCGCAATCGCCGCTTCGAGCCGGATGTCGTAGCTGCCGCGGTCCGCCATCGCGCCGCACAGCTCCGCCACCGCTTCCATCGCGAATGTGTTCGCGGCCATGGCCCCGATCTTCTGCGCGATCGCGTCGTGTTTCCCGATGGCCCGACCCCATTGGACGCGCTCGTTGGCCCACTGCCGGGAGATCTCGAGGCAGCGCTTGCCGGCCGCCACCGACGAGATGGGGAGCGTGAGGCGACCGGTGTTCAGCGTGGTGAGCGCGAGTTTCAGCCCCTTGCCCTCGCCCCACAGGACGTTGTCGTTGGGGACGCGGACGTTGGTGAAGCGGATGACCCCGTTGTAAATCGCCTTGAGGCCCATGAAGTGGCAGCGGTGCACCACGGCGACGCCGGGCCAGTCGGCCTCGATGATGAACGCGGTGATCTGCCGCTTTTCCTTGCCGTTCACGACCTTGGACGGCGTCCGCGCCATCACCACCATCAGCTCGGCCTTGGTCCCGTTGGTGCACCACAGCTTCTCGCCGTTCAAGATCCACGCCTGCCCGTCCGGACTCGGCACGGCCAGCGTCTCCATCGCCGCCGGGTCCGACCCCACGCCCGGCTCGGTGAGCGCGAACGCCGAGATCGCCCCCTTGGCGAGGCGCGGAAAGTATTTCTTCTTCTGGGCGTCGGAGCCGAACATCTTGAGCGGCTGCGGCACGCCGATCGACTGGTGCGCGGAGAGCAGTGCCGTCACCGAGCCGTCGACCGACGACACGAGCTCGATCGCCTTCATATACGACAGTTGCGACAGGCCGAGCCCGCCGTACTCGCGCGGGATCTTGATGCCGAACGCGCCGAGCGCCCGCAGCCCCTCGATTACCGCGTCGGGGATCTCGCCCTCGCGGTCGATCTTGTCGGAGTCGACCTGGTCCCGCAGGAATCGCTCCAGCTGCTCCAGGAACGGCTGCGCGCGCCGAACTTCCTCGGGGTCCTGCTCGGGGTACGGATCGATCAACGCCATGCGGAGACGCCCGAGGAACAGGTCGCGTACGAAGCTGGGCGCGACCCAGTGCTGCTCGCGCGCCGCTTCGGCGACCTCGCGTGCCTCGTCGGCACTGACGCTGCGTGGTGGGGTCGTGACGGTGGTCATGGCTGCCTCCCAACCTAACTTAAGCGGCTTGACAGCACCCGGGTTAGGGGGAGATTCGCCTCGCCTTCATCGAGGAGATGGCCATGCGCACGCCGCTCGGTCTGACATTGACGGTGGCGCTCACCACGCCGCTGCCGGCGCAAGCGCCGAGGGCCGCCCCCGTGCCGGCCCCGGTCCTCATCAAAGCGGGACGACTCATCGACGGGCGTTCCGACGCGGCGCAAAGCAACGTCGGCATCGTCGTCGAGGGCGAGCGCATCAGGGCAGTCGGACCGCTCGCGCCGGTGCAGGGACAGGCGCGCGGCGCCCGGGTGATCGACCTCTCGCAGTTCACCGTGCTCCCGGGCTTCATCGACACGCACACCCATCTGCTGCTCCAGGGCGATCCCACGGCGGAGTCGTACGACCAGCAGCTCTTGTACCAGTCGATCGCGTACCGCGCCATCCTCGGGGCGCGCAACGCGCGCCTCGCGCTGGAGCACGGCTTCACGGCGCTGCGCGATTTGGAGACCGAAGGCGCGATGTACGCCGACGTGGACATCAAGCGGGCCATCAACAACGGGGAGATCCCGGGACCGCGCATCTTCGCGTCCACGCGCGCCATGGCCCCGACCGGGATGTACCCGATCGTGTCGTCCAACTGGGAGCTCGAGCTGCCGCACGGCGTCGAGCCCGTCGACGGCGTGGACGGCGCCCGCCGGGCGGTGCGCGAGCAGGTGGCGCACGGCGCCGACTGGATCAAATACTACTCCGATCGGCGTTACTACTTCACGGCTGACAGCGTGCTGCACAGCTGGGTGAACTTCACCGACGAAGAGGCGAAGGCGATCGTCGACGAGGCCCACCGGCTGGGCAGGAAAGTCGCCGCGCACGCCATCGGCTCGGACGGCATCGCCGCCGCGCTGCGCGCCGGCGTCAACACGATCGAGCACGGCGATGGCATGACGGACTCGCTCGCGGACGTGCTCGCGGCGCGCGGCGTCTACTGGGTGCCGACGGTCACCGTGGGGCGCTACGTCGCGGGGCCGCGCGGCGGGCCGTGGGGCCCGATGGTCGAGCACCAGCGCCAGGCGATGGCCCGCGCCCTCAAGCAAGGCGTCAAGATCGTGCTGGGCACGGACGTGGGCGGGTTTCCCTGGACCGAGCTCAATCAGGCGAAGGAATTCGAATACTACGTGCAATACGGCATGAGCCCGCTCGCGGCCATCAAATCGGGCACGTCGTTGGCCGCCGAGCTGCTGGGCCAGCCGGAGCTGGGCGCGGTCGCCCCCGGGATGTACGCGGATCTGGTCGCCGTCTCCGCCGACCCGCTCAAGGACATCACCGAGCTCCAGCGTGTGCGCTTCGTGATGAAGGGTGGCGTCGTTTATCTTTCGCCTTAGTGCGGCGCACGCTCGCGGCTAGCCTCGCCCTGGTCATCGGCGCCGCCGGTTCGGCGGCGGGGCAGTTCGCCCCGCCCGGTACCGGTGGCGTTGCGGCGCTGGCCGGCGCCTTGAAGCAGCTCGGCGCCAACAAGCGCATCCTGATGATCGGGGCCCACCCCGACGACGAATACTCGGATCTCGTCGCCCTGTTCGCCCGGGGGCTCGGTGCTCAGGTGGTGTACCTGTCGCTCACCCGGGGCGAAGGGGGGCAGAACCTGGTCGGCCCCGAGCTCGGCCCCGAGCTCGGCGTCATTCGCTCGGAGGAGCTGCTCGCCGCCCGGCGGATCGACGGCGCCCGCCAGTTCTTCGCACGCGCGTACGACTTCGGCTACTCGAAGACGATCGATGAGACCCTGCGCTTCTGGCCACGCGACTCGCTGCTGCGGGACGTGCTCGACGTAGTGCGGCGGTTTCGACCCCAGATCATCGTGTCCGTGTTCTCGGGCACGCCGAGCGACGGCCACGGCCACCACCAGCTCGCCGGCGTCCTGGCGCGTCAGGCGTTCGAGATACTGCGCGACTCGAGCTGGGGGCCGGTAAAGTTGTACCGTTCCCTCTACGTCGATACCGCAGCCGCCACGCTCCGTCTCGACGCGGGGCTGCTCGACCCCGTGGAGGGTCGGTCGTATCACCAGATTGCGATGGCCGGCCGCAGCCAGCACCGCTCGCAGGACCAGGGGCAGCTCGAGCGGCCCGGGCCGAGCCTCGCTCGGCTGGCGTTTGTCGAGTGGCGGGACCGGGGACGGGCGGCGGGGGATGGGGGAGGTAGCGGCGTCTTCGCCGGAATCGATACGGTGTTCCCCGGCGCGGCCCACTACGCGATGCTGCTCGACTCGGCCCGGGCCTTGCTCAACCCCTCTCATCCGGGCGCCATCGTGCCGCTGCTCGCGCGGGCGCTGCGAGAGCTCGGCGACGGCGACGGCGAGCAGCAGGACATGCTGCGCGGTGCCCTCGCCGCCGCCGCCGGCGTCGCGGTCGACGGTACCACGGACGATGGCATCGTCACCCCGGGCGAGCGGCTGCAGGTGGAGACGAGCATCTGGAACGGGGGGGACGCGGCGGTCACGCTCGACGGCGTGGAGGTGAGCGGGCCGACGGGCTGGACCGTCGAGCGCCTCGACCCCACGACCTCCTCCGTCGCTCCCGGCAGCGTCGCGACGCGCCGCTTCGCGCTCGGCGTGGCGCCCGACGCACCCCGCTCGCAACCCTATTTCCTGCGGCGGCCGCTCGCCGGCGCGCTGTACGATTGGACCGGGGTCCCCGCCGCCTGGCGCGGGCTACCCTTCGAGCCACCCCCCGTCGACGTCACATTCCGCTTGACGATCGCCGGCGCGCCCGTCACGCTGCGCCGCGAAGTGGTCTATCGCTACCGCGACCAGGAGATCGGCGAGGTGCGACGTCCGATCTTCGTCACCCAGGCGTTCGACGTGGCCGTGACGCCCGACTTGGTCGTGTGGCCGATCGATGGCCGGCCGTCGAGCGGTGCCGCGGGCCATTTTACGATCACCGTTACCAACCGGAGCGCCGGATCCGCCACCGCCCATGTCGTCGTCACGCCCCCGGCGGGGTGGACCGGACCGGCGCCCACCGAGCTGGCCTTTCAGCGAGAGGATGAGGCCAAGAGCCTCACCATCTCACTGGCGCCGCCGCCCAATCCGCGTCCGGGCATGTTGGCGTTGCACGCCGCCGCCGTCGCCGCCGGCCGCAAGAGCGAGGGCGCGCTCGCGGTCATCGATTACCCGCACATCCGGCCGCGCGCGGTCGTGCATCGATCGACCGCGGAGATCCGTGTGGCGCGGATTGCGCTTCCCGCGCTCGCCCGCGTCGGCTACGTGCGGGGAGCCTCGGACCGCGTTCCCGAGGCGCTGCAGGCGGTGGGCGTGCCGATCGAGCTGCTCGGCCCGGACACGCTCGCGCGCGGCGACCTGTCGCACTACGACGCGATCGTGATCGGCAGCCGCGCCTACGAAACCGACCCCGCGCTGGTGGCGAGCAATGGCCGGCTGCTCGATTACACCCGCGCGGGGGGTCTCGTGATCGTGCAGTACCAGCAATATCCGTTCGTCAGCGGCGGCTTCGCGCCGTACCGGCTTGGCATCGCCCGGCCGCACGATCGTGTGACGGACGAGACGGCACCCGTCACGCCGCTCGACCCCGCCAGCCCCGTCTTCCATGTGCCCAACGAAATCGCCCCGGAGGACTGGCAGGGCTGGGTGCAGGAGCGGGGACTCTACTTTGCAAACGACTGGGATGCCGCGTACACGCCGCTCCTCGAGACGCACGATGCGGGTGGCCCACCGCTCCAGGGCGGCCTGCTCGTGACGCCCGTCGGAAAAGGCACGTACGTGTACACCGGGTTGAGCTTCTTCCGGCAACTCCCCGCGGGCGTCCCCGGCGCGTATCGGCTGTTCGCGAACCTGTTGGCGCTCGGCAAGAAGTAAAATGCGGAATGCGGATTGCGGATTGCGGATTGGCCCGCGCGAGCATCGCGCTCGGCGCTTGGCATCAGCGATCGGACCTTCCTCTTCCATTCCGCAATCCGCAATCCGCAATCCGCAATGGCTCGTCACAGTGGCGCTGCTCGGGCTCATCCTGGGCTGCCACAGCGATGGCAGAACGCCGTTAGTGGTTTACAGCCCCCACGGTCGCGATCTTCTCACCCTGCTCGAGCGCCGCTTCGAGCTGCTCCACCCCGACGTCGATGTGCGCTGGCTCGACATGGGCTCGCAGGAAGTCTACGACCGGCTTCGCTCCGAGCGCGCGAACCCGCAGGGGGACGTATGGTTCGGCGGACCGGCGACCATCTTCGCGCGCGCGGCCCACGACTCCCTGCTCGAGCCGTTCCGGCCGGGCTGGAGCACTGCCATCGGGCCGCACGGGCGCGGCCCGGGGGATCGCTACTTCGCCGCGTACGAGACGCCGGCGGTCATCGTGTACGCGGAGCAGGCGGTGCAGCCCGAACAGGCGCCGCACGACTGGGACGACCTGCTCGATCCCCGCTGGAAGGGAAAGATCCTGATCCGCGACCCGCTGGCCTCGGGCACGATGCGCGCCGTGTGGGGAATGATCATCGAGCGCGCCATGAAGCAGACGGGCGATACCGCCGCCGGCTTTCGCTGGCTGCGGCGCTTGGATGCGCAGACCAAGGAATACGTGCTGAACGGCCCGCTGCTCGACCAGAAGATCGTGCGGCAAGAAGGACTCGTCACGATCTGGGATCTGCCGGACATTCTGTTGAACCGCCGCGACGGGTTGCGGCTCGGCTACGTCTTCCCGAGGAGCGGCACGCCGGTGATCGAGGACGCAATCGGCGTCGTGCGGGGCGCCCGCCACCGCGCGCTGGCACAGGCGTTCGTCGAGTACGTGGGCAGTGTGGAGGCCCAACTGCTCGCCACGCGCGAGGCGTACCGCCTCCCCGCGCGGCTCGACCTCCCCGTGGACTCACTGCCGCCCTGGGCGCGCGCGGTCCGGCAGGCGATGAAGGTCGCCGACGTGGACTGGGATGTGCTCGCAGAACGGGGCCCGGACTGGATGCGCTACTGGGACGAGCACGTTCGGGGGAAAGGGGACGGGGCAAAGGGGAAGGGCCCGTGACGGCCTTTGTGTCGCTCGACGGCGTGCGGAAGCAGTGGTCGCACACGGTGACGATCGGCCCCGTGTCGCTCGAGATCGCGCGCGGTGAGATCGTGGCGCTGCTCGGGCCGTCGGGGAGCGGCAAGACGACCGTGCTGCGCCTGCTCGCCGGGTTCGAGCTCCCGGACGCGGGACGCCTCGCGATCGAGGGCGAGGACGTGACGGCGCTGCCGCCCGCGCGGCGGCGCTGCGGGATGGTGTTCCAGCACTACGCGCTGTTCCCGCACCTGGACGTCGGCGATAACGTGGGCTTCGGGCTGGACCGGCTCGACCGGGAGGGCCGCGACCGCAAGATCGCGGCGTCGCTGGAACTGGTCGACCTCGCCGGGTTCGAGCGGCGCAAGCCGCACGAACTGTCGGGCGGGCAGCAGCAGCGGGTCGCCCTGGCGCGCGCCCTCGCCCCCGAGCCGCGGGTGCTGTTGCTCGACGAGCCGCTTTCCAACCTCGACCCGAGTCTCCGCGAGCGCACGCGGCGTGAGCTCCACGCGCTGATCAAGCGGGTGGGGATCACGACCCTGTTCGTGACCCACGAGCAGGAGGAGGCGTTCGACTTGGGCGATCGCGTGGCCGTGCTCAGCCGGGGCCGGCTCGACCAGGTGGGGACGCCCGACGACCTGTACGAGCGCCCCGCGTCCCTCTTCGTGGCCACCTTCGTCGGTCGGGCGAACGTGCTGCGGGGTGCGACGGCCCGCGCGTTGGGCGGGAGCGACGGGCGGGTGCTGGTGGTCCGGCCCGAGCAGCTGCGCTTCGCGGACGGCGGACTCCCCGGCCTCGTCCGCGAGCGGCGCTACACCGGCGCCGCGGCGTTCTACCAGGTCGAGACCGAGCACGGCGACCGGCTCGAGGTGTTGGGCGATCCGGCCGCCGCGCGCATGGGCGACCGCGTGTATCTCCAGGCGGGAACGGTCATGACGTTCGCGGAGGGGCGCGAGTGAGTCCGCCGAGTCGCGCGCTCGCGCCGCGGGCGGCGCTCGCGCTACTCCTCGCCTGGCTCGCGCTGTACCCGATGCTCGTCGTCGTGGCGGAGGCCGCCAAGAGCGACGCGGTCGGTGCGTTCGTTTCGCGTCCGGGGGAGTGGGGCGCGTTGTGGGCGAGCGTGTGGATCTCGCTGGCGAGCGTCGCCCTTGCTGCGGCCGTGGGCGTTCCCCTCGCCTTCCTCTTCGAGTGGCTCGAGTTCCCCGGCCGGAAGACGCTGGGCTCGCTCATCGCGCTGCCGGCGGTGCTGCCGCCGTTCGTGGGAGTGATCGCATTCCTCTTCCTGTATGGGGAGTCCGGGTTCGCGGCGCGGGCGGTACAGGCGGTCTTGGGACTCGAGCGGGCGCCGTGGCGGCTCCAGGGGGCGAGCGCGATTCTGCTGGTGCACGCCTACTCGATGTACGTGTACTTCTATCTGTTCACGCGAGCGGGTCTCGCGCAGCTCGATGAGTCGCTGATCGAGGCGGCGCAGGCGCTGGGCGCGGGACGCTGGGAGACCCTCTCCCGTGTGACGCTTCCTCTGTTGCGGCCCGGGCTCGCCGGCGCCGCGCTGCTCGTCTTCATGACGGCCCTCGGCTCCTTCAGCGCGCCGTACGTATTCGGCGGCGGGTTCCGCGTCATGACGACGCAGATCGTGGCGACCAAGCTGAACGGCGAGCTGTCGCTCGCCATGGTCGAGACCGTGGCGCTGGCCCTGGTGGCGGTGGCGGGCCTCGCTGTGCTGCGCCGCACCGAAGGCGACGACGTGCTCACCGCGCTGGGCAAGGGCACCGCGCGCCGCCGCCGCGCGATCCGCCGCCCGAGCGTGCGTCGACTCGCCACCGCGGCCGGGTGGCTGCTCACCGTCCTGCTGCTGCTGCCGCATCTCACGCTCGCCGTCGTGTCGCTCGTCCCCTACGGCAGCTGGACGACCGAAGCCGTGCCGCCGGTGCTGAGTCTCGTGAACTACCAGCGACTGTTCGGCGAGCCGGAGCGACTGCGGCCGTTGGTGAACTCCCTGTGGATGGCGGGGCTGAGCACTCTCGCGGCGGTGGCTTTGGCGCTCGCCGCCGGAGCGCTCGTCGGCCGGCGGCGACCCGCCCAGCTCCGTGGCCCGATCGAATCGCTCATCGCGCTCCCCTGGGCCATTCCGGGCACGGTCTTCGCGGTCGCGCTGGCCGCCACGTTCAGCGTGTACAGCCCGCTCACGTTACGGTGGATCCTTGTGGGAACCGTGGTGCTGCTGCCCCTCGCCTACCTGGTGCGCAGCCTGCCAGTGACGGGGCGGGCCGTGCTGGCGGCGTACCGACAGCTCGATCCGGCGCTCGAGGAAGCCGCCGCGAGTCTCGGCGCCGGCCGGTGGGGCGTGTTCCGGCGGGTGACGCTGCCACTCCTAAAGCCCGCGCTCACGGCGGGCGCGAGCCTCGCGTTCGTGGCCGCGCTCGGCGACTTCGTGACGTCCATCGTGCTCTACACATACGACAACCGCCCGATCTCCATCGAGATCATGTCGAGCCTGCGCGTCTCGGAGCTGGGCGTGGCGGCGGCGTTCGGCGTGATCCTCATGGTCGTGAGCGCGGTGGTTCTCGGGCTTGGAGCCAGACGATGACGCGGATGGCGATCCTGATGGCGGTGGCGTTTGTGGACATGATCGGCCTCACCCTGGTCCTGCCCCTGCTCGCGCTCTACGCGCTCCATCTCCACGCCAGCCCGACGACGATCGGTTTCCTGACCGCTTCATTTCCGGTTGCGCAGCTGGTGGCATCCCCCGTTTGGGGGCGGGTGTCCGATCGCTACGGTCGGCGCCCGGCGCTGCTCGCGGGCCTTGCCGCGTCGGCCCTGGCGTACCTGATCTTCGGACTCGCCGGGTCACTGTGGTTGCTCTTCGTGTCGCGCTTCGTCCAGGGGCTGGGCGGGGGAACGACCGGCGTGGCCCAGGCGTACGTGGCCGACACGATGGTGCCGCACGACCGGGCCAAGGCGCTGGGCTGGCTGTCGGCCGCCACGAGCCTGGGCGTGGTGATCGGGCCCGTGGTGGGATCGTTCGCCGCGCGCGCCGGCGAGTCGGCGCCCGGACTCGTGGCGGCGGCGCTGTGTACCGCGAATCTCATCTTCGCGTGGAAATGGCTGCCGGAGTCGCGCGTCTTCTCGCCGCACGTGACGACGGCGAGCGGGCATCAGGTACTGGCCCCCGAGCCGCGTCCCGTGCGCGATGCGCTCTGGGAGGTGATCCGTCATCCGAGTCGTCCCGCCGCCCACCTCATCTGGATCTACGCCGTCGCGATGCTCGCGTACAACTCCGCACCGGCGGTCTTCACCATCTATCTCGCGTGGCGTTTCGGTATCGGCCCCACGAACATCTGGTGGTTCTTCACGGTGTTCGGCGGTGTCGGCGTCCTGATGCGCGCCTTCGTGGTCGGGCCGGTGAACGATCGCCTCGGCGAGGTACGCACGATGCGGCTCGGGGCGACGCTATACGCGCTCGGCTACGCGTTGCTGCCGCTGGCGCCGTCGGTCCCGATGTTCCTGTTGATCCAGGTCCTCCTGCCGCTCGGCACAGCGCTCCTGTTCCCGGCCAACTCCGCCCTGGTGAGCCATCGGGCCGGTACGCACGAATTCGGTCTGATGATGGGCGTCCAGCAGGCGCTGCGTGGCGTGGCCAGCGTAGCGGGGCCCATCTGGGCGGGTCTCGCGTACCAGCACCTGGGGCCGACCGTGCCGTTCTTCGCCTGCGCCGTGATCATCGCGCTCGCGTTGCTGATGGCGAGCCGGGTGCCACGCGGCGAGCCGGTTCCGGCCGCCGAGGCGGCCTGAGCGGAGTTATTTTGGTGGACATGAACGCTCCGCTCTTGTGGCTCCTCGCCCTGTCGGGCATCGGCTCCCCCCTCCCGGCGCCCAAGCCCCGGCTCGTGGTGGTCATCACCGTCGACCAATTGCGGGCGGACTATCTCGACCGCTACCGGACGCAGCTCAGCGGCGGGTTGGCGCTGCTCCTCAAGCGAGGGGCCGTCTTTACGGACGCGTACCAGGATCACGCGATCACGGAGACGGCGCCCGGACACTCCACGATCCTCTCCGGACGCTGGCCCGCGCACACCGGCATCGTCCGCAACACGGCGGGCGTACAGGACTCGGCGGCGCCGCTCGTCGGGGTCACCGGGCCGGGGGCGTCGCCGCTCCGGTTTCGCGGGACCGCGTTCTTCGACTGGCTCAAGGCGGCCGAGCCTGGCGCTCGCGCCCTCTCGGTCTCGGGCAAGGACCGCGGGGCGATCCTGCCGATCGGCCGGGCCAAGGAGCAGGTCTATTGGTACGTCGGGGGCTATTTCACCACGAGCCGCTATTACGCCGACTCGCTCCCCGAGTGGGTCCGCGTCTTCAACGGCCGGCGGATTCCCTTCAAGGCGGCCGGTGCGACGTGGAATCTGCTCCTGCCCGCCCACTCGTACGCCGAGGCCGACAGCGAGCCGTACGAGAACGCCGGCAAGGACTTCACGTTCCCGCACCGGCTGTCCCTCGACAGCGCGCGCGCCGCGCTCGAGTACCTCGCCGTTCCGTCGATGGACTCGCTGACGCTCGCGTTCGCGCTCGAGGGTGTGCGGGCCCTCGGCCTGGGGAGCCGGGGGGCGGTCGACCTCCTCGCGGTGAGCTTGTCCACCACCGATTACGTGGGCCACACGTACGGCCCCGATTCGCGGGAGATCCACGATCAGGTGGTGCGGCTCGACCGCTCCCTCGGACTGTTCCTGCAGCAGCTGTTCGTGCGCTACGGCTCCGGGGGAGTGCTGATCGTGCTTACCTCCGACCACGGCATCACGCCGTTTCCCGAGCGGTCGCGTGCGGAAGGGCACCGAGACGCGCAGCGGGTCAACGTGGACAGCATGATCGCCACGGTGAACGCACAGCTCGACCAGCGGGCCGGTGGCGGCGCCTGGTTCGCCTTCGAGAGCGGCATGGTGCTCCTCCCGCGCCGTGCCGAGCTCGCGGCACAGGGGGTGAACGTGGACAGCGTGGTGGCGAACGTGGCGGCGCGGCTGCGGGCCGTACCGGGGGTGGCGCGGGTCGACCGGCCCGCCGATTTGGCGACCCGTGACACCACGGTCGCGGTGGTGCGCCGCTGGGTGCACCAGGTGCCGCTCGACGCGGGCGTGGAGCTCGTCGCCACGCTCAAGCCCTACTCGATCTGGGTGTATGCCAACCTTCCCGCGATTGCGGTGCACGGCCAGCCGAGCGATATCGACGCGCACGTGCCGCTCATTCTCTGGGGCCGCGCGCTGCGCGGAGGCGTCTACGGGGAGCGCGTGGCCAGCGTGGACATCGCACCGACGCTCGCCCGGCTGCTCGGTCTCTCTCCTGCCGAGCCGCTCGATGGGCGCGTGCTGACGGAAGCGATCGCACCTCAAGACTGAGGGTCTCATGGCTTCGAAGCTGAGTGCCGAGCAGCAACGCCGCGTGGAGGACATCCTGCAATTTCAGCGGACCGTGGAGCACGTCGCCAAACTCGTCGCCGAGCTCGAGGGGAACCGCGCGGCCAAGGCCACGTTCATCGACAACCTGTGCGAGACCATCGCCCGTGAGCTGTCGCAGATGCGCCAGCGCGCGCTCACGGCGAATATCGGGACGCTCGGAGACGTGGCGGGCGCGATGTCGGTGATGGCGGGGCGAGGCGGGGGGATCTTCATGAAGATTCGCGGGCTCAATGACGGGTTGACCAGCCTGCGGATGCAGCTCGACGTAACGCTGAAGCAGGCGATGACACCCGACCCGAAGCAGGCGCCAGGCGAGTCTCACTGAGCGTGGCCGCCATCCGTTGCACCAGCCTCGTCAAGCGCTACGTCGACGTCGTGGCCGTGGCCGGACTCGATTTGCGCGTCGAGGCCGGCGAATGCTTCGGCCTGCTCGGACCCAACGGCGCCGGCAAGACCACGACGATCGAGATCCTCGAGGGGCTCACGGTGCCCGATGCGGGGGAGGTCGCGGTGCTGGGGATGCGCTGGGGTGGCGGCGCCGGCGACCGCGCGCTGCGCGAGCGTCTTGGCATCCAGCTCCAGGACACCCAGCTCGCCGACAAGCTGACGGTCGAGGAGACGGTGCGGCTGTTCCGCAGCTTCTACCGCCAGTCGCACACCGTGGACGAGGTGCTGGGGTTGGTGGAGCTCGGCGAAAAGCGCACAGCGTGGGTCGGGAAGCTGTCGGGCGGCCAGAAGCAGCGGCTCGCCGTCGCGTGCGCGCTGGTGAGCCGGCCCGAGCTCTTGTTCCTCGACGAGCCGACCACCGGGCTCGACCCGCAATCACGCCGCCAGCTGTGGGAGGTGATCGGGCGGTTCCGCGCCACAGGCGGTACCGTACTCCTCACCACGCATTACATGGAAGAGGCGGAGCGACTGTGCGATCACGTGGCGATCATGGACCACGGCAAGGTGATCGCCCTGGGGACGCCGCGCGAGCTGATTGCGTCGCTCGGCGCGCAGCACGTGGTCGAGTTCGCCCTCGCGGACGGGGTGGGCCGGGGACCCACGCCGGAAGAGCTCGCGGCGCTGCCGGGGGTCCAAGCGGTACGCCCGGGCGCGGATCGGACCGCCCTCACGGTCGCGGCGGTGCACCGGGCCGTGCCGGCGTTGCTCGGGCTGCTGGAGCGCCGCGGCGCCGAGCTGTCGCTGCTCGCCACCCACAACGCCACGCTCGAGGACGTGTTCGTGTCGCTCACCGGTCGGCAGCTGCGCGATGATTGATCACCCGCTCGTCCAGCTCACGCTGGCGCGAATGCGGGAGTTCTATCGTGAGCCGGAGGCGATCTTCTGGGTGTTCGGGTTTCCGCTGGTGCTGGCGTTCGCGCTCGGCATCGCGTTCCGTAACCGCGGGCCCGGTGAGCTCAAGGTGGGCGTGCTGCGCGCGCCGGGTGACAGCGCCATCGCCAGCGCGCTCGATCGCGCGCCGGGGCTCGCCGCCGCCGTGCTCGACTCGAGCGAGGCGCGGGTCGAGCTGCGGACCGGACGCATCGCGCTGCTGGTCGTGCCCGGCACTCCGCTGGTCTACCGGTACGATTCGACGCGTACCGAGAGTCGCCTGGCGCGCCTCGAGGCGGACGCGGCGCTGCAACGGGCCCGCGGCCGGGCCGACGCCGCCCCGGTGCGGGACGAACGGATCACCGAGCCGGGCGCGCGCTACATCGACTTCCTCATTCCCGGGCTGCTCGGCATGAATCTCATGGGGAGCGGTCTCTGGGGCATCGGCTTCTCGGTCGTGCAGGCGCGCACCAAGAAGCTGCTGAAGCGGCTCATGGCGACGCCGATGCGCCGCGGGCACTACCTGCTGTCGTTCATCCTGTCACGGCTCCTGTTTCTCTTCCTCGAGATCGCCGCGCTCGTCGGCTTCGGCTGGCTGATGTTCGGTGTGGGGGTGCGGGGGTCGTACGTCGCCCTCGCGCTGATCACGGTGCTCGGCGCCCTGTCGTTCGCCGGGCTGGGCATGCTGGTCGCGAGCCGGGCGCGCACCATCGAGGCCGTGTCGGGACTGATGAACCTGGTGATGCTGCCGATGTGGATTCTCTCCGGGACGTTTTTCTCCTACGCGCGCTTCCCAGACGCGATGCAGCCATTCGTGAAGGCCCTGCCGCTCACCGCCCTGAATGACGCGCTCCGCGCCGTGATGATCGACGGGACCGGCCTGATGCGGCTCGGCGCCCCGCTCGCGATCGTCGCGGGCTGGGGCGCCGTGAGCTTCGTCATCGCCCTGCAGATCTTCCGCTGGCGCTAGCCCTACGGGGTGACCGTGATGGTCCCCGTCATCCCCTGCGCCCCGTGATTCTCGCAATGGTACGCGTAGGTGCCCGCCGTGGTGAACGTCTGCTCGAAGGTCCCGGGCGGCGTAGTCCCCGGCGTGCAATACGGATCATTCGGCGCACAGGTCGTGGTTCCGGCCGGGGCGACGGTTCCGCTGGTCCAAACCGCCGGCGTCGCGTCGCTGGTTGACGTGTGGGAGGCTTTCCCGTTGTTGGTCCAAATCACCCTGGTGCCGACCTTGACGCTCAGAGTTGCCGGGGAGAAAGCGTAGGGGGTGAGGCCGCCGTTGTCGGTCATGCTCACGGTCGCACTGGGTGCGGAGGGTGGGGGTGGCGGGGGCGGTGGTGGGTTGGCGCCCCCATAGCTCGTGGGGCTGGAGCCGCCGCCGCAGGCCGACGCGATGATCGCCGATGCGAAGCCGACGTTAAGGCGCATGGGTCGTCTCCTGTTGGGGTCCTCGAGATACGCTACTTGCCGCTCTCTCGGATCTTGTACGGCTAGCCCGCGCTTGTCAAACACGGGTCAGTCGCCCCGCAGGAACACGACCAGCCGGCGCAGGAACCCCTGGGACTTGCGGACGGCCTGACGGAACTGCTGGGCGCTCGCATAGCGGGCCGCCGGGTCCCCCGTCATGGCCCGGCGCAGCACCTCTTCGAACTCCCGCGGCACGTCGCCCCGCGAGGCGTGCAGGGGAGGAAGGTCGTCGGTGGTCTGACGCGCGAGGATCGCCTCGGGTGTGGCCCCGTCGAACGGGGGCCGGCCGAGCAGCGCGAAGTACGCCACGGCGCCGAGTGAGTACAGGTCGGTCCGCTGGTCCACGCGTTCCCCCAGGAGCTGCTCGGGGGCGGCGAATTGGGGGGTCCCGCTGCGCGAGGTGGCGCCGCCGAAGCGATCGCCGCGCAGCGCCAGCGCCAGTCCGAAGTCCGTGATGCGCAGCCGGCCGTCGGGCTCGATCAGCATGTTCTCGGGCTTCAGGTCACGGTGGACCAGCCCCTGGGCATGCGCTTGCTCGAGCGCCGACAGGGCCTCGTCGAGCAGTCGTACGGCTCGCTCGAGGGTGACCGGTCCTTGGCGCTGCACGAGCTGCGCCAGGTTCGCGCCTGGGACGAGCTCCATGGTATACCACTGCAGGCCGGCGCGCCCCATGATGTCGTAGATACTGACGACGTTGGGGTGTCGCAGCTTCGCGGCGAGCTGCGCCTCGCGGCGGAATCGCTCGACCACCCCCAGGTCGGCGGTGAGCGAGGGGTGCAGCACCTTGATGGCGACCTCGCGCTCGAGCCCCAAGTCGCGCGCCCGGAATACCCGCCCGAAGCCGCCCGCGCCGAGTTCCTCGAGCAGCTCGTAGTCGTCGCCCAGCGCGCGGCGCAGGCGGCGCTCGAACCCCGCCTCGGCCACCTGGGGCGCCGCGGCCGGCTCGTGGAAGACGCCGGCGTCGCTCACGAAATCCTCCAGCATCTCGGTCGCCGTGAAATAGCGGTCCCCGGGCCGCGCCTGGAGGGCGCGCAGCAGCACGCGGTCCAGCACCGCGGGGACGGTGGGCCGCAGGCGCCGCGCCGGGACGAGGTTCGCGGAATCGGGATCGGGCTCCTGCCCCGTGAGAGCGTAGTAGACGATCGCCGCCACCGTGTAGACGTCGCTGGCGGGCTCCCCCGTGCCCCCGGCCCGCACCTCGGGGGCCACGAACGCTCCCCCGGCGCCGCGCTCCTCCGCCGGCACGAGGGCGAGACACCAGTCGGCGTAGCGGAGATCGGTGATCACCGGGCGGCTGGAGATCTCGACCATCAGCGTCGTCGGCACGATGCGGCGCATGATGACGCCCCGCGCATGTGCGTGCTCGACGGCGCCGAGCAGATCGCGCACCAGCCCGTGCGCAGTGGGGATGGGGCGGGGCCCTCGGCGCAGCGCGTCGGCCAGGCTCTCCCCGTCGACCCAGTTGGTCGTGCGATAGGCGAAGCCGCCGGCGACGCCGGCGGCGTAGACGTGCCGGATCGTCGGGTGGTCGAGCGCCGCGAGGGTTTCGTTCTCGCGCAAGAACCACGCGCGCCCAGGCCCGTCGGGGACGAGGTGGGCCCGCAGCGCGATGGGGCGCTTCAAGAGCCGATCCCACGCGCGATACAGTGCACGCTCGGCCGACAGCGCCACGAGGTCGTCCAGTCGGAAGACGGGCTCGAGGGCGCGGACCAGGCTGTCCAGCAGGTCGGTGGGCGGCGTCGTCTGCGTCATGCCGCGTGAATCTAAACCGGTGGCGTGCGGCGCCACGTGTCATGCGCCCGGCGGCTTCCCGCCGAGGGTATCTGGGCCCGGCCTAGCCGACCCGATCGGGGGCAGGTACGTTAGGCCGGATTCCGACCCTGGCAGCCACCCCGTGGGCTACGAACCGCTCCCCGACCGCCGCACCGACTCCGACCGCCGCCAGCTCGACGACCGCCGGGCCGGTGTCGACCGCCGCTTCGGACCGGAACGCCGGCGGGCCAGCGTGGTCGTGGACGTCGAGCGCCGCGCCGCCACCAACCGGCGCGCCGGAGTGGAGCGCCGCCGCGCGGTGCGCCGGTCGGGGGCCCAGCGTCGCGTGCTCCCCGACCGGCGCAGGAGCGCGCAGCCCGCGCGGCTGGGCTGACGGCGCACGGCCGGCCGCGTTGACGCGGGCGGGACGCCTCTCTACTATCGCCCGGTGGCGTACCTCAAGCTGATCGAGCTCGGGACCCGCAGCGCGACCGAGGTTCGCGGAGACGTCGCCCGGTTGGGCCGGAGCCCCGATTGCACCGTCGTCCTGGCGGGGGCGCACGTCGAGGTGGTGTCGGCGTTGCACGCCGAGCTGCGTCACGGGCCTACCGGCTGGCAGCTCAAGGATCTCGGGAGCCGCAACGGCACCTTCCTGAACGGACATCGCCTCGAGGGTGATGCGCGGCTCAAGGCCGGGGACGTGATCGGCCTCGGGGAGAGCGGGCCGCGATTTTCGGTCGCCGCCGTGGCCGATGTCCTCGAGGCCACCGTTCCCGAGCGGCCGGGGCTCGGGGCGTCGCCTCCGGAGCGCCACACCCCGCCGGAAGCGCGTGCCTACGGCGTGACATTGCTTGCGGCTCTGACAGGCCGTCGCTACGAGGCGCGCGGCGTCCGCATTCGCCTGGGGCGGGGGCGCGAGTGCGAAGTCCAGCCCGTCGGCCCTACCGATACGATCGTGTCGCGCGTCCACGCCGAGCTGACCGTTGGCTCCACGGGCGGCCTCGTGATCCGCGACGTGGGGAGCACCAACGGCACGTTCGTCAACGACGAGCCCGTTATCGAACCCGTCCCGATCCGCCTGGGCGATCGGATCATGCTGGGGAAGGGAGGCCCGGTGCTGATCGTCGAAGGGATCGGCACGGCGCCCCAGCTGCCCGGGGCTCCCCGGCGATCGCATGTGGGTCCAAAGACACTCCGCGCCATGATCGGCGCAGCCATCGCGAAGGCGAAGCGCCGACTGGCGGCCTGGGTGGCGCTGCTGGTTCTGTTTTTCGGGGCCGGCGTGTATGGCGTGTACTGGCTGGTTTCCGGAGAAGTCCAGGAGACGGAACGGGAGCGGCGGACAGCCGGCGATTCCACCAGGGCGGAGACCGAGCGACTGCGCCAGGAGCTCGCCGCCGCGCGGGTCGCGGCGGCGCCGGCGGCGCTGGTGGAGAGCCTGCGGGTGAAGCTTCAGGCAGCGGAGGCCAGCACCGCCGATCTGCGGGCGACACTGGCCCGCGCGCAGGCGGCGCTCTCGTCGCAGCTCGCGGCCGGCGAGGAGCGCCGGCTCGCCGCACAGGCCGAGGTGCAGCGGCTGCGGGACGAGCTCGCCGCCACCGAGCGGCGGGCGCCGTCGCCGGCCACGATCGACAGCCTGCGACGGGCGGTCACGGCGGCCGAGCAGCAGACCCAAGGTCTCGACGCAAAGCTGCGCGCCATCCGCGGCAGCGACTTCGCGACCATCGCGCAGCAGAGTCAGGGGGCCGTGGGCCTCGTCACCGTGAGCTTCGGCCACGACTACTACAGCGGCACCGCGTTCGCAATCACGGGCGACGGGTACCTGCTCACGAACTGGCACGTGGTCACTGACTCGCAACGCCCGCGGGCCGACACGATCTGGGTGACGATGGCGGACCAGGCCCAGGCTCGACTGGCTGATGTCGTCGCCACGTCGCAGCAGCGCGATATCGCGGTGCTCAAGGTGCGCGGCTACCAGGGGCCCTACCTGAGCGCCGTGGACTGGACCGGCACCCGGGCGCGCCAGGGCGAGCCCGCGGCGCTGATCGGCTATCCGGCGGGCTCCGGCTTTGCGCGTCTCCGTTCGGCGGTGGTCCGGACTTCGATGACGGCGGGGATCATTTCGCGGGCGACGGAGGACGTGATTCAATTCGACGGAATGACGATCGGCGGCTCATCGGGAAGTCCGCTCTTCAACGCCAACGGAGCGGTGATCGCAATTCACCGGGCTGGGCTACCCCAGGCCCCGGGGTTCGCGCTGTCCGTCCCGATCAAGCATGTCGTTCCACTGCTGCCGACCGAGCTGAAGCAACGGCTCGGGTTGCGTTAGTTCTTTAGATAGTCGATCTGGACTACAACCTCGCCCGGCGTCTGTACGTCCCGCACCACCTGCACCTGCGCCACTGTCGTGACATCACTTACCACCGGCTGGCCGGTCGTCGCGAACCCGATGAGAGCCTGCTGAGCGGCCTGGAGCCCGGCGAAACCACTCTGCGTCTGTACCACCGTAGCCGTGACTTGCAAAGTGCCACGTGACTGGCTGCTCGCGGCTTTGGGCGCCGCCAAACCGACTCCGGCGACCAGGGCAGTCAGTAGGGCGACCTTCAGAATGGTGAATCGGCTGCGGTGCGGCATGTCCGGCTCCTCGGTGGTCAGGGTTCGGCTTTCGACCACGCGTTAAAGCAGGGTGTGTGCCTGATCGGCCTGTCAACTAACATATTGTTATAACAGCACTTACTGGCACTGATGTGGCTGCCCCGTGCCGGCCCGAGTGTCTGATTACTTGACGGTCTCCAGCCATTGCGCTTCCAAACACCGTCCCTACATTGGCCTTCCTTCGGGCCATCTGTCTGTATGGAAACTCGACAGTCGGCCAAAAACCATGCGGTGGGCATAGCTCTTGCCCTCTGGTGTTGCGGTAACGCAACACGACACTGTGCCTCCATAGGGAGAGGGAAGCCAAATGTATACAGCTACGAAGGTTGCCGTCCTGGTCCTGGCTCTGGTGGCGGCAGGCGCCGTTACCGGGCAGGCCCAGAACAACGCGACCGTGAACGTGACGGCGGCGGTGCAGCAACCAGTTGTCGTCCTGAAGACCAATGACCTTGACTTCGGGCTCGTCTTTCCTGGCGTCAACAAGCCGGTCACGCTTGGAAGTGCCAGTGCCGGCCGCTTCTCGGTCACCGGCGCAGCGGGTGCTGGCGTGAACCTCTCGTTCGCGGTCCCCACGAACCTGACGTCCGGGCTGAACCAGCTCCCAGTCACCTGGGACGCCAGCTGGAACCAGAGCAACGCGGCGGGTGGTAACAATTTCGCGCCGTCCGCGGCGTTGACGCCCGCCACGCTGAGTGGGACGGGTGCCCTGTTCGTGTTCGTCGGCGGTACCGTAGCGCCGACCGTGACGCAGGTGGCCGGTAGCTACACCGGCACGGTCACGATGACGGTGACCTACTGACCGTCCGGATTCTGGGGGTCGAGTTGTGACGCGCCGGCAGGGGTGTGATGTGAACCCTCTGCCGGCGCGGTTACTAACGGCACCGGGACTCGAGGCCATGCGCACCTCTCTGACGATCTGCTGGCTCGTTATGGCGTTGGCCGTGCCCGTCGTCGCGCAGCAGACGAGTGTGACCGGGGTCCGCCCGCTCGTGTTCGGCACCGTGTTTCCCGGCGTGCCGAGCTCCGTATTACGGACCGATCCTTTGAACAGCGGGCAGTTCGATTTGAAAGCACATCCCGGGGGCACGGCATCGCTCACGTTCCTCCTCCCGGCTGTCATGACGGGACCGGCGGGCGCGACGCTGCCGCTCGTGTTCGGCGGCAATGACGCAGGCTTTTCGGCATCGCAGTCGATCGGCAGCCAGGTGGCCTTCGATCCTCGCACGTCGTATCTGGCGACGTTCGTCGGCAACCGAGCCTCCGTCTTCCTGGGCGGCACCGCGAACCCGAGCGCGGGTCAGCGCGCCGGCAACTATACCGGGACCATCACCCTCACCGTGGTGTTCTTCTGATGCCCCGCCCGCCGCTCGTCTCGCTCATCCTGGCGCTCGGCGTCGCACGGCCGCTCGCCGGTCAGGGGGTGCTCGTCGCGCCGCACGCGATCTACATCGATCACGCCCGCCGCAGCGGCACCGTTACGCTCTACAACCCCAACCCCGACCCGGCCGAGATCACGATCTGGACCGCGTTCGGCTATCCCGTGTCCGATTCGCTGGGCCGGTTCGCCCTGCGGACCGTGGACCAACCCGACTCGACGCTACCGTCTGCGGCGGCCTGGGTCCAGGCCTTCCCACGCCGTCTCACGATCGCGCCGCTCCAGCGGCAGACCGTGCGGCTGCTGGCGACTCCGCCCGCTGGACTCCCCGACGGCGAGTACTGGGCGCGGCTGATCATCTCGGCGCGTGGCGGCAAGGTTCCCGTCGCGGGCGTGGCCGAAACGACCGCCGTACGCGTGCAGCTCAACCTCGTGGTGAATACGAACATCGGGCTGGCGTACCGTAAAGGACCGCTCGCGACCGGAGTCACGCTCTCGAAGCTGCGCGCGCGGCTGGTCCGCGACTCGGTGGCCGTGTGGAGCCGCTTGCAGCGGCGGGAAACCGCCGCGTATGTCGGCACGGTCCGCGCCGCGTTGGTGGATTCGACCGGCAAAGTGCGGAGCACGCTGAGCGCCCCGATCGCCGTGTACTTCGTGATGGAGCCGCGCTACGCCCTGTCCGTCGCCGGCCTCGCTCCCGGTTCCTACTGGCTGCGCTACGAGCTCGTGACCGACCGTGAGGATCTGGACCCGGCGGTGGTGCTCAAGGCCCCCGCCGTGCGCGACTCGATTCTGGTCCGCCTGCCGTGAGATGCTGGGTCGGAGCCATTGCGCTGCTGGTAGCGCTCTCGGGCATCGGCCGACGCGGGGCCGCCCAGGGAGCGGCCGCCTTCCGGGCGGACGGCGTGGCGCCGGACTCGGAGCCGGAAGCCGTGTTGGTGGAGCTGCAGATCGGCCGCCTCGCCAGTCGCACCGTCTCGGCGTATCGCGTCGGCGGCGAGGCGCTGGTGCCCGTGACCGCTCTGCTCCAGCTGGGCGAGGCTGGGTACCGGCTCTCGCTCGACGGCCGGCTCGAAGCGACGCTGAACCCCGGCGGCCTGGGTCTGCTCATCGACGTGCACGACGACACCATGAGCCTCGGCGGGCGACGCGTGCCGATCGAGCCTGTCTATCGTGTGTTCAAGGACAACGAGCTGTACATCGGAGCGGCCCGTCTGGGTGCGCTGTTCGACTCCCAGATCGTCGTGGACTGGGCGGAGCTTACCGTCACGTTCATGGAGGCAGACAAGCTGCCGCTCGGCACGCGGCTCCGGCGCGAGACGGCGCGGGAGGCGTTCCTGCAGCGGGCGCGCGGCTTGCAACCCGAGCGCGCGTTCGGGCTCGAGCGGCCGCGTTGGGACGGGCTGGTGCTCGACTACTCCTTTCTCGCGGCGGGCGAACAGCCGCTCGGCGGCGGCGCCTACTCGGCTGCGCTCGGGGCGGATGCGTTCGGCGGCTCGCTCGAGCTCGGCGTCCAGAGCGTCGGGCCCACCGGTGCGGGCCACGCACAAGGCGCGGCGTCGTGGACCGGCGTGTGGCGCGACGAGCGGTGGCTCAAGCAGCTGCGACTGGGTGACGGATTCACGACCGGTCCTCGCCTGCGATCCGAGCGAGGTCTGTTCGTGACCAACGCGCCGTACCTGCGGCCCTCGCTGCTGGGCGCGGTGCGCTACGACGGCCAGCTCGATCCCGGCTGGACGATCGAAGCGTACCGGAGCGGCGATCTGGTCGCTCTCGACTCGGCCGACTCCCGGGGCCGGTTCGCGGTCGCGCTGCCGCTGCGCTACGGCCAGAACCCCCTGGACTTCGTGGCGTACGGACCGCTGGGCGAGATCCGGCAGTTCAACACCACGTACCACGTGCTGAGCGAGCTCTTGCCGGCGCGCCAATTCGAGTACGGGCTCTCGGCCGGGCAGTGCACGACGCCGACCTGCCGCGCGACCGGTAACCTCGATCTCCATTATGGCGTCACCGACCGCTGGACGGTGCGGGCGGGCGTGGAGCAGTTCTGGCGCGACGGCGTCCCGAACCGCACGCATCCCTACGTGTCGACGGTCCTGAACCCGAGCAACGCCTGGGCGGTGAGCCTCGAAGCCGTGGGCGGCGCCTCGGCGGCCGCCGGCGTACAGTTCGAGCCCTCGCTCAACCTGCGGCTCGCCGCGGGCTACACGGCGTACGCGCGCGACGCCGCCCCGGTGCTCTTCGGGGGCGGGCTGCAGTCCACCTGGCTCGTGAGCGGCTTCGTACGGCCGATCCCGACGTCCGGCTTCTTCTTCCTCAACGGCATTGTCGTCGGGAGCCGCACGACCAGCGGCGCCGTCACGACCGCGCGGTTCGACGCGTCGGTCCAGGCCGCGGATGTGCGGGTGGCGCCGTTCGTGCGGCTGCAGCGCGACGCGCCTGCCGATGGCGTCGCTGCGATCCGTCCCTTCGCGGGGCTCGACGTCTTCGCGCTCCCGCGACCGGCGCTCGGCCGCCTGCTCGGGTCGGTGTGGCTGCGCGCGCACGTCGAGCAGCAACTGGACGGCGCGCTCCAGGCCGCCCAGTTGTTCGCCGCCCGATCCCTGTGGTCCGGCGTGCGGCTGGAGGTCGGGGTCGGCCGACTGCAGGGCACGCCCGGCGCGACCTTCACGCTGTCGCTGTCGAGCTACCTTCCGGCGGTACGCACCCTGACTCTGGTGAGCGCGCCGACGGTCGGGGGGGCACCCACCGCCTCGCAGTTCGTGCAGGGGTCGGTCCTGTGGAACCGATCGGACGGGCGCCTGACCTACGCGCCCGGTCCCTCGCTCGAGCGCGCGGGGCTCACGGGGCGTGTGTTCCGCGATGAGAACGGCAACGGCCGCTGGGATCCGGGGGAGACGATTGTGCCGGGCGTGCGCGTCTTCGTGGGCACGAATAACGCGTCCTCAGATTCGAGCGGCTGGTTCCGCGTGTGGGATCTGGTGCCGTTCGAGCCGGTGCTGGTGACCGTCGACTCGCTCTCGATCGACTCGCCGTTGCTCGTGCCGGAGTTCGGCGCCACGAGCGTCGAGCCGGGGCCCAATCGCTTTCGCACGTTGGATATCCCGCTCGTGCGGGCGGGGGTCATCGAGGGGCGCGTGCGGCGGGCGACGCCGCCGGGGCCCCTGGGATTGGGCGGCATCTCCCTCGTCTTGACCGATCGGCGCACGGGCGAGCGACGCCGCTTCACCACGTTTTCCGATGGCGATTTCTATGTGCTGGGCGTCAAGCCGGGCGTGTACGATCTGACGGTGGACGCCGGCGTGCTCGCGGCGCTGGGCGCCTCGGCCCAGCCCGTGCATGTCACCCTCGCTCCGACGGGGCCGGGCGGCGAGCTCGGCGTCTCGGGACTCGAGCTGCTGCTCACGCCGAAGCCATAGGGCGCCGCCGCGCGGCGTCGGCTGCGACCTGGCGGATCACCCGCTCGAGCTCCGCGAAGTCGAACGGCTTCGTCACCGTCGGGCGCCCGGCTTCCTTGATCAGCGCCGCCGTTTCCGGTGCGAACGTATCG
>Ga0209471_1000067_pt1 | contig 84228 bp, 86 predicted proteins | sample GraSoiAngelo_128_FD_185885 | JGI IMG/M metagenome (GOLD analysis project Ga0209471, IMG submission 185885) | Grasslands soil microbial communities from the Angelo Coastal Reserve, California, USA - 14_0927_12_20cm (SPAdes) (version 2) | ecosystem: Environmental > Terrestrial > Soil > Grasslands ...
CCTACAAGGGCCGGGTGCAGGTCTACGCCCACGACTACGCCGGCGCGGTAACGACCCTGCAGTCGGTCGTGGCGAGTGGCGTGTATGACCTGGAAACGAGCTTCGATCACGTCTGGACGGGCTTCCACCAGTTTGCCGACGGCCTGGAGACCATCCTGGCCTACCAGGCCTCCGCTAATGACGGCGAGCCGGACGGCAACAACGCGAACTGGGGCGAGCGCCTGAACTTCCCGCACTCGGACAGCCCGTTTGGGTGCTGCGGCTTCCACCAGCCGTCACAAAACATGCTCAATTCATTCCTGGTGGACGCCAACGGCCTGCCAAAGGCGGTGACGGACCCGACGTGGAACGCGAGAAACGCCTTCTACGTGGCGTCGATCAACGATACCCTCGACCCGCGGGTGGATTGGTCGGTGGGCCGGGACAGCGTGCCGTACAAGGACTGGGGACTCCATCTGCCGAAGTGGATCCGGGCCCCCGGCTACGGCGGTCCGTACAGCCCCAAGAAGAACGTCCATGAGCATTCCAGCGGCGCCGAGAGCAAGGTGGGTTGGGCGACGGGGCAATTGAACTCGGTGCACATCCACATCTACCGGTATGCGGATCTGCTGTTGCTCTTGGCCGAGGCGGACGTGGAAACAAACAACCTTGTAGCGGCCACGGCGCTGGTGAATCAGGTCAGGGCGCGGGCCGGCCAGACCGCGCAGGGGTGTGGGAGTGGGGTGAATGCAGCTGCCCAGGCGATCCTGGTAGCTAAGTATCCGGGATGCGCGACGGATCCTCGCATGGTGGTGCCCATCAATGATCCGGTGATCAAGTGGGCCACCTACAAGGTCGGGCTGTACCCGACGTTCCCCGATCAGACCTACGGGCGCAATGCCGTGCGAGTCGAGCGCAAGATCGAGCTGGCGATGGAAGGCCAGCGGTTCTTCGATCTCCGGCGCTGGGGAGCTGCCGATACGACGCTCAACAACTTCTTGGCGGTCGAGAAGACCCGGAGGTCGTTCCTCACGGCGGCTACGCCGTTCGCGGCTCGGTATCATCTGTACCCGATCCCGTCGCTCCAGATCGAGTTGAGCAAGGTCGGAGGGACAAGCACGCTGCAGCAGAATCCGGGGTGGTAACCGGGCGCTTCACCGGCGCCTGATCGCAAACGCCTGCAGGGAATCGCCGTGGTTCGCGACGAGCACGGCTGTCCCTGTAGGCGTTTTGACCAGCGCCAGCCCCGTGACGTCCAGCGGTGCCAGGAAGCCACTCTCGACTGCCGGCACCGGGGTGAAGTGGCCTTGCCCGTCGCCTCTCAGCCACAAGCCGTTGCCGGCATCGGCGCGGGGAGTGTTCGGCTCCGCCTCGTACAGGTTGCCCGCCACGATCAGATCGAGGTTACCGTCACCGTCCACGTCGTCCACCGCGATCCCCTTGATCGGAGAGATTTGCGCGAGATTGGGGAGTGACGACAGGGTGAACGTTCCGTCCCCCCTGTTCTGCAGATAGACGCTGGCGAGGGTATCCGTCTGATAGTGGACCGCCTGCTGCAACTGAGAGGCGCCGAACATCTGCGGAATGGACGCTTCTGAAAACGCCGCGTAACTGGGGAACCTGATGGCGAGGGGATAGATTGCTTGACCTAACTGGGCCAACCCCCACACGGGATACTCCGTCCCGTTGATTTCCTGTGTCAGCACGATGTCCGTGGTTCGGTTCCCCGTGAAATCGGCGGCATAGACCCCGAACCTGCTGCGCTGCGAGCTCGTGTAGGTGTAGTTCAGCCCCAGATTCCCGGCCACGAGGTCGGGGTGGCCGTCGTGGTTCCAGTCCGCGGTCGCGAGGGTGTACCACCACCCGCGCAGCGGGGGCAGGCCCCGCGTTGCCGTCACGTCGCGGAATCCCGTTCCCTCGTTGTGATAGAACTGGAGCGGCATCCATTCGCCGGCCGTGACCAGATCCAACCGGCCGTCGCCGTCGAAATCCATCCACACGGCCGCGGTGATCATGCCTCCGGGATGCACCAGCTCCGGAGCCATCGCTTCCGTGACGTCCGTGAAGTGGCCGCCGTCATTGCGTAACAGATAGCTTCGGGTCGGATTGGGATAGTTTCTGGGTGAGAGCCGGCCTCCCACGAATAGATCCACTTTACCGTCACCGTTGAAATCACCCGCCGCCACCGCTGCCGTACAGGTGTGCATCTCCGGCAGGGCGCGCGGATCCCTCGCAAACCGGCCGCCCCCTTGGTTGATGTAGATGCGGTCCTGCAGCAACTCTGAAGTCGGCGCGAGGGCGTACCCACAGCTCGCCACGTACAGGTCCGGGAGTCCGTCACCGTTGGCATCGAAGAACAGCGCGCCCCAGTCTTCGTACTTCTTGTCCGTCACCCACGGTTGCCCCTGTGTGGATTCGACGAAGCTGCCGTCCTTTTGCTGAATGAACAGCTTGCCCGGGACACCGGCTGCCCCGCCGATGAAGACATCATCCAGGCCGTCGCCGTTGACGTCCGCCGCAGCAACGGGAGGGCCCTGCATGGAAACCTCGTAGGGCAAAAGGGGTTGGACGTTGTAATCGGAAGACGTCCGGGTCTGATGCTTGTACTTCAACGCCCGACGGGGATCCACAGGCTGGAACGGCTGCAGCAGGTTGGGGAGGTTGTGGAGGTTGGTGGAGGTTGGGGAGGTTGCTCCCTTTTTCCTGGCGTCTCCCTGTCGCACGGTCAGCATCCGATCGACTGCGAGATCGGTGAGTAACTGATGCCGCCCATCGGGCCAGATCACGTCCAGGCTGTCCACGCGCTTTGCTCGACCGAGCCCGAAGTGCTCTCGGTCGTCCATTGTGGACATGTACCCCCGGTAGGGAGAATGGTAGAGATATTGGTTTTGTCCCCCCGCCGTCAGGATCAGCTTCGCGCCGATCCCCCGTCTGTTGGGGGGCTCCCCGTCGAGCCTGATCTGCAGATAGTGATGGACGTCGTCATCGGGTTGGACGTTCTCGTAGATCGAGGCCGGCGCGTCGATGTGATTGATCACGAGGTCGAGCTTGCCGTCGTTATTGAGATCCGCATAGGCCGCGCCATACGAAAAGCCCGTTCGATCCATGCCCCATGGCTTGGTCATGTCCGTGAACGTCAAGTCACCCTTGTTCCTGAAGAGGTAGTTCGAGAAGTCGTAACCGGGCAGCTCCTTCAGGAGTCTCAGCGCCCGGCGATCGTCTCCGGCCCGGCGCGCCCGGAACACGGCCGTCTGGTAATCGAGATCGTTGACCGCCTTGGGATAGCCGTTGGTGATGAGGATGTCCTTGTACCCATCGTTATCGAAATCGGCGAACAGAGCACTCCAACTCCAGTCCGTGTACGCGATGCCCGCCAGGCGGCCGATCTCGCTGAAGCTGACGTCTCCGTTCTGGGTGAGGCCGTTGCTCAACTGCAGCGAGTTGACGTCGAAGTCTTCGCGGAATCCCCTGGCATGCAGCTCCGCGCGACTGCCGTAGGTGAGGTACCCGCTCATCCGTTTGCGTCGGGCCAGGTTCGGCGGCATCATGTCCACCTGAACAATGTCGGGCCAGCCGTCGTTGTTGAAGTCGGCGACGTCGACCCCCATCCCCGCGAGGCTGGTGTGCTTGAGCCATCGCGCGGCCTTGTCGGTGAACGTGCCATCGCCGTTGTTGATGTAGAGGACATCGTTGGGCGCGACGTCGTTCGAGACGTAGATGTCGGGTCGCCCATCCCCGTTGAAGTCGGCGACGGCCACGCCGAGTCCATAACCGACCTGTCGCAGGATGCCGGCTTGCTCGGATACGTTCGTGAACGTTCCGTCGCAGTTGTTCCGATAGAGCTGATTGTAACCGCTGGGGCTCGTGCTCCTAAGACCTGCGGGGTGGAGGGTCGCTTCCGCGCGCGAAAAATCCTTGGGTGAATTGTTGAGCAGAAACAGGTCGAGGCATCCATCCCCGTTGTAATCCAGAAAGACGGCGTGGGTGGTGAAGCCGGTGTCCGCGATCCCGTATTGTGCGGCGGCTTCCGTGAACGTGCGATTGCCGTTGTTGAGAAACAGCAGATTGGCCCGGTCTGCCCCGTTGGACCATTCCGGTCCGGAAACCGAGACATAGATGTCCAGATAGCCGTCGTTATTGATGTCCACCATGGTGGCACCGGTGGCCCAGCGCTTCGTCCCCACGCCCGCCGCCTGCGTGATGTCGTCGAACCGCATGTTGCCTTTGTTCAGGTACAGGCGGCTCGAGACCATGTTGCCGGAAAAGAAGATGTCCGGCAATCCGTCGTTGTCGATGTCACCGATCGCCACGCCCGCCCCGTTGTACACGTAGACGTCCGTTTGCACGTTCTCGGAATCGGTGGTGGTGATGGTATTGGCGAAACGGACTCCGGTTTGATCCGGGGTCAGCAGCCTGAACAACGGGGGAGTTTTTTGCTGCTGACCGCATCCAGCGAACAACACGAGCGAGACGACGAGGGCGCGCAGATATCTACACCGCATCGCCCGTCCCCTCGCCCAGCTGCTCCATGGCGACCCGCAACCGCGCGATCGCCGTCCCTAAGAGCCACCGGTCCACGTCCAGGAGCAGGCCTTGGTCCTGGGCGTAGGTCAGCAAGCCGAGCGCGGCGTGGATCTGGTCGGCGGCGGTTTCCAGCTCGAGTCGCCGCGTGAGCGCGGTACGGCGCCGTTCGCCCTTCCGAAGCTCGACTTCGACGGGTGCCTGTTCGGTCCGGCGATCGGCACCGCTGCGCCGATCCGGCTTCTTGCGGCGATTCTTGCGTTGGGTAGCCATGGGCTCCGAATCTAGCCACCTGCCGGATGGACGCGCGAGCCTCGCGCGCACCCGATTGTGTAGTCGCTGACCTGCCGCCATCTTGAAAGTGTCATGGTCGCAAGCGAGCAGCACCGCAGGGCGGAGCGGCGGCTCCTGCCGCCCCGCCGCACTGAGAGCGAGCGCCGCCTGGGCGAGCGCCGTCTGCAAGTCATCTCACTCGACGAGGAGCGGCGCGACCAGACCGAGCGACGCCGGGCCACCGATCGGCGCCAGCCCACCGGCCGACGCCAACCGGAAGCGCGCGGCGACAAGCTCGTCGTGCTGGTGGTGAGCAGTCAGGAGGACGCCGCACGACAGGTCCGGGAGCTGCTGGAAGGCGCCGACCCGGACCGCTTCGGCGTGGTAGCGGCCGAGCCGCAGGCGTCGCTCGCGCGACTGGCGCGGGGCGGAGTGGACGTCGTGCTGCTCGCCATGTCGCTCTCCGCCCGCCGCGGTTTCGCGACGTTCACCGAGCTGCGGGCGCTGGCACCCGCAATCCCATTCCTCTTTCTCTCCGATTCGGTCGATGAGCGACACGGGCTGGAGGCGGTGCGCGCCGGGGCGCAGGACTTCCTCGTCCAAACCGACCTCGACGGTGAGCACCTCGCCCGCGCGCTCCGCCACGCGATTGAGCGGAACCGGCTCCATACCGCCCTGTTGGACCTCGCTCTCGTGGACGATCTGACGGGCTTGTACAACCGACGGGGCTTCCTGACGCTGGCGACCCGGGACCTCCGCCTGGCGCACCGCGGCAATGAGACCCTGCTGGTGGCGTTCGCCGACTTAGACGACCTGAAAGGCGTGAACGACACCGCGGGCCACGCGGTGGGCGATCGCGCCTTGCGCGACACCGCCGCCCTCCTGCGGCAGACGTTCCGGGACTCGGACCTCGTGGCCCGGATCGGCGGGGACGAATACGCCGTGCTGGTGCGCCACGCGGGACCCGAGAGCGCCGGCGTCCTGGCCGAGCGATTGAAGCGACAGCTGCGCGACTTCAACCGCCGCGCGGGCCGGCCGTATCAGCTCGCGATCAGCCTCGGCTTCGCGGCGCACAAAGCCAGCACCCTGGGCTCCGTGGCCGGCCTGCTCGACCGGGCCGATCGGGCGCTCTATCGGGACAAGCGGCGCAAGCACGACGCAGGCTGACCGAACCCCCATGGCGGTCAAGCGCAAACCTCGTCGCTCCGATCCCCAGCGCGCGCTCCGCGACCATCTCGTCGAGCTGCTCGATGGGGGTCACGCCCATGTCACCTTCGAGGACGCGATCGCGGACTGGCCGCCCGAGCTCCGGAGCGCCAAACCCGCGGGGCAGCCCTTCACCCCCTGGCGTGTGCTCGAACACATCCGCATCTCGCAATGGGACATCGTGGAATTCACGAAGAGCGCGAAACACGTCTCCCCGGAGTGGCCCGCAGGCTACTGGCCCGCGAGCGACGCGCCACCCGACGCCGCCGCCTGGGACAAGAGCGTCGCCCAGGTGAACCGCGATCTCCAGGCCATGCGGCGACTGGTGCGCGACCCTGCGACGGACCTGTTCGCCCGCCTCCCGCATGGCACCGGGCAGACGGTGCTGCGCGAAGCGCTCGTCCTCGCCGACCACAACGCCTATCACCTGGGGCAGCTCGTGTTGATCAGACGCCTGCTCGGCGCCTGGAAGACCAAGTAGCGTGCAACCCGTGACGCCGCCGGACGCCGGGCCGGGGCGGATTCGCACCCTGGAGCGCGGCGACATCCCGCAGCTGGTTGCGCTCGGTCAACAAGCCTTCCAACGAAGAGAACGCGTCGGGGCGGACGCGATGACCGCCTACTTTGAGCGGATCTTCTTCCAGAATCCCTGGGTTGACGCCGATCTCCCTTCGCTCGTGTACGAAGACGAGACGGGGCGGGTAGGCGGGTTCGTTGGGGTAGTACCGCGTCGCATGCTGTTCCGGGGCGAGCCGATCCGTGTGGCCGTCACGACTCAGCTGATGGTGGCCCCCCGGTACGGTGGGCAGGTCGGGCGCCGGCTGATGAGTCGGCTCCTCGCGGGGCCCCAGGAGCTGAGCATCACGGACGACGCCAACGATGCGGCGCGGCGACTGTGGGAGAGTCTCGGCGGCGAATGCTCGCCGATCTACGGGCTGCGCTGGACCCGCCCGCTCCGGCCGTGCTGCTATGCCGGCCGGCGTCTCGCACGCGGCGCGTTCGGCCGCGGCGTGGCGTTCGCCGCTCGGCCGCTCTTCGCCGCCGCCGACGCGCTCGTGGCCCGCCTGCCGGGCCCAACCCGCCTGTCACAACCGCCAGGCATGCTCGAGCCCCTCGACGCCCGAACGTTGATTGCGCACCTCGAGGATGTCGTCGGCAGTCGCGCGCTGCGCCCCGTGTACGACGACCGGTCGCTCCCGTGGCTATTCGCCCAGCTCGCGGAGAAAGCCATCTGCGGCACGCTCCGGCAGATGCTCGTTCGCGGGCCGACGGGACAGATCGCGGGCTGGTTTGTGTATTGCCTGAACCCGGGCGGGACCAGCGAGGTGATTCAGGTGGCCGCGCGGCGGTCCGCCGAGAAAACGGTGTTACGCTTCCTGTTTTGGGACGCGTGGCGCAACGGGGCGTGGGCGCTCGCGGGCAGAGTGGAGCCATGGCTCGTCGACGCGCTGGGGGGCGCGAACTGGGCCATCCTCCGGTGGCTTCACCAATGGACACTGTTGCACTCACCGCGGCCCGAAATCCTGCACGCGATCGAGCGGGGCGACGCCTTGCTGTCGCACTTGGACGGCGAGTGGTGGCTCAGTTTCTGATGCAGCGCTGGGTGAGCGAGCAGGCGGAGCGCCGCCCCGACGCGACCGCCGTCGTGATGGAGGGCGTCCGCCTGAGCTGCGGCGAGCTCGACGCGGCGAGCAACCGGCTCGCCCGGACGCTGCGGGCGGCGGGATGCGACCGCGGCGACCGGGTGTGCCTGCTGCTACCCAAGTCGCCCGCGGCCATCGTCAGCCTGCTCGGCGTTCTCAAGGCGGACGCGATCTACGTGCCCGTAGACGTGTCGAGCCCCGCCCCCCGCGTCGCGAAGATCGTTGGGTCGGCGGAGCCGCGGGTGATCCTCGCCGCCGGCCGCGCGGCCACGCTGCTCGACGACCTGCTGCGCGATTCGGGGCTACGTGCTTCCGTACGGGTGGGCTGGATGGAGCGCGCGGCGCCCGCCGGCCTGCCGTGCGAGCCCGCCTTTTCGCTCGGGGAGGTGGAGAGCGCGCCCCCGGGCGCGATCGATTGGCGGAACGCCCCGTCGGATCCCGCGCACATCCTGTTCACGTCGGGATCGACTGGAATGCCCAAGGGGGTGGTGATCACGCACGCGAATGTGACGTGCTTCATCGAGTGGGCCGTACGCCATTTTGGGCTGGGTCCGCTGGATCGGACGTCGGGGCACGCCCCGCTGCACTTCGACCTTTCCACCTTCGACGTGTTCGGCAGCTTTGCCGCGGGGGCGGCGCTCCACCTCGTGCCGCACCAGCTGAACCTGCTGCCACACAAGCTCGCCGAGTTCATCCGCACGGCCGAGCTCACACAGTGGTTCTCGGTGCCGTCGGTGCTGCACCTCATGGCCAAGTTGGACGCCGTGCGTCCGAACGATTTCCCGGCTTTGAAGCGGCTGCTGTGGTGCGGTGAGGTCTTCTACACGCCGGCCCTCCGCTATTGGATGCGCCAGCTGCCCCACGCAGCGTTCACGAACCTCTACGGGCCCACGGAAGCGACCATCGCGTCGAGCTACTACACCGTTCCGCGCTGTCCGGACGACGACCGCACCGAGATCCCGATCGGCCGGGCGTGCGGAGGAGAGGAGCTCCTGGTCCTGGACGACGCGCTCGCGCCCGTGCCGCCCGGGCAGGTGGGTGATCTCTACATCCGCGGTGCAGGCCTCTCCCCCGGGTACTGGCGCGATCCGGACACGACCCGGGCGGCGTTCTTGCCCGATCCCGGCGGGTCGGCCTCAGGCGGGCGGATCTACAAGACCGGCGATCTTGCGAAGGTCGGCGAGGACGGGGTGGTGTATTTCCTCGGTCGCGCCGACTCCCAGATCAAAGCCCGCGGCTATCGGATCGAACTCGGCGAGATCGAGGCGGCGTTGAGCGCGCTCGGCTGCCTCGAGGAGAGCGCCGTGGTGGCCGTTCCGGCAGAAGGCTTCGAAGGCACGACGATCTGCTGCGCCTACGTCGCGTCCTCGGGGACGGCCGTCACACCGCCGACGCTGCGCGCAGCGCTCGCCAAGATCCTCCCGGGCTACATGGTACCTGGGCGCTGGATGGCCTTGACCAGGTTGCCGCGCAACGCCAACGGCAAGGTCGACCGGCGCCGGCTCCGCGAGGAGTTCGCTCAGCATGAAGACACAGGGTCTTAAAGACCTCGAGGCCCGCATCGCGCGACTGTTCGCCGAGCAACTGCAGGTCGACCTGCCCACGCCGGAGGCGGACCTGTTCGAGAGCGGGCTCCTCGACAGCTGGCGACTGGTCGTGTTGCTGGGCGCCCTGGAGGCGGAGTTCGGAGTGCGCGTGGCGATGGAAGAGCTCGAGTTCGACGATGTGCGGACCCTGGCGCAGATCGCGAGCTTCGTAGCCGCGCGCGTCCCGCCTAAGGCTGGGCGGCCCCCCTCCTAGCGCGTCGGCACCTCCACCAGAAACACGTCCGTGCGGCCGGAGCCGTTCATGTCGGACGTGAACATCACGTAGCGGCCGTCCGACGACTGCCGCACGAACGACGCAAGCGCGTAATTGGCGGCCTCCGTGATGGTCGTGTACGGATGGCCCAACAGCCGCCGCTGCCCGTTCGCCGTGACGTATACCATCCCGCCCGGCGCGAGCCAGCCGCTCCCGGAGGGCGCGAGGCCTTCGAAGTGACTGAACAGCGCCCACTGGTCGTCCAGATCGGCGGGATGCTGGATCCAGTTCCCGTTGCCGTACTCGTCGCCGGAGTTCGTGGGCCCGCCGAGCAGCGTCTGCGTCCGCGCGACGGGATCGAACACGACGTACTCGTACGGCTGCGACAGGTTCCAATCCACGCCGTACCAGCGATCCCGTAAGCTGGCCACATGAATGAACGGAATGTCGGGATCGCCCCTGGTCTGCAACACGATGCGGTCGGCCTGCCAGTCCCACAGGTACAAGGCTTCCGCGGGCGTCGCCATCGTCAGGCCGATGTAGCGGCCGGCGCGGTCGATGCGCGGCTCGTCGATGCCCGCGTTCGTGTACGTCTTGAGCGTGCCCGTCGCCGGCTCGTAACCCACCACCGTCGGCCCGCTCGCCCCGCGCATCCACGCGAACAAGCCGTCGTTCTCGCTCTGCTGCAGCCACACCGCCACGGGCTCGTTGTTCACGGGCCAGCCGTCCCCTGCCGCTTCTGTCATCGTCCGAATGTCGAGCCGGCGCACCGACGTGCCGTTGCTCACGTACGCGTACCACGGCGTGGCGGGATTAGTGGAGAACGCAAAAGCCTGGTCCTGTACCGGCGCGAGGTTGCCGCTCAGCTGGCGCCCATTGCCGACACCGACACCAGGCGTGAAGTCGACGAGCCAATACGCGCCGCCGTGCACCAGAACGGCCCGTGTGGCGCCACTGTAGGGCAGGGAGACCTCATCCCCGCCCTCGGCGTAATCGTGGCCCCAGTTCGCGCTGGTGGTCGGAAAGGTGGCGGAGGTGACCTTGTACACCTTCACGCCCGTCGTTGGGTCGCGATACGAGCCACCGGCCGCGATGGCCGGCACGTTGAGGACATCGTAGGCCGCGGTGAGCGGCGCTTGCAAGGTCGTCGCCACGGGCAAGAGGGTGGGATCCGGCGTGCCGCCGCTGCTCGGCGTGGTGACGGTGATCGCGGCGCCGGCACTCTTGCCCTCGCTGGTGGCGGTAATCGTGGCGCCGCCCACTGCCACGGCGGTCACTAGACCGCTGCCACTGACGGTCGCGACTGAGGCGTCGCTGGTCGACCAGGCGACCACCCGCCCCGCCAACCCGTTCCCTTGCGAGTCCCTCGGCGTTGCTGTGAGCTGCACCGTCTGTCCCAGCGCTATACTGGCGACTGCGGGGCTCACTGTCACAGAAGCCACCGGCACCGTGGACCTCGGGGCGGTGGACTTGTCACACGAGACGACCCACGCCACCGCCACCAGGACGATGTGGCGAACGGCTCTGTGGCAGTGCATGGAGAGATGATACCGCGGCTCACGGCGAGAAGGGTAGGGCGACCCCGTCCTCGCCGACCAAGAGGGGGCGCCGCTACATTCCACGATGCCCGCGACTTTCACCCGCGTCCCCAGCCCCGTCGGCGAGCTTGTGCTCGCAGCCTCGGGCACCGCCCTCACGGGGGTCTACTTCAGCATCTCCCGCCATGGACCGCCCCTCATCGAGCGGGCGGGATGGATGGAGGACGACGGCCGCGGCCCCGCGGGCGAATTGCTGGCTCGCACTCGACAGGAGCTGGCGGAGTACTTCGCGGGGACGCGCAGGACGTTCGACGTCCCACTGGACCCGCCCGGCACGGCATTTCAGCGGCGCGTATGGGATGCCCTGCGCGCCATCCCGTACGGGACGACGCTGAGCTACAGCGAGCTGGCGCGCCGGCTGGGCGACTTGCGCGCCACCCGCGCCGTGGGTGCCGCCAACGGCAGGAACCCCATCCCCATCATCGTCCCGTGCCATCGCGTCGTCGGCGCCAACGGCGCACTCACCGGGTTCGGTGGCGGCCTCGATCGCAAGCGCTGGCTGCTCGAGCACGAAGGAGCGCTCACGCGCGCTATTTTTTCGTAACGGTTATCGTGACACGCAAATGGCTTCTCCCCGTTGGCCTGATCGTGCTGCTGGTGGTCGGCGTGGCGGTGCTGTGGCACACGGGCGTACTGCATCGCATCTCGAACAAGGACCACCTGATCGCCCTGCTGCGCGAGGGCGGCCCGACCGGCGCGCTGTGGTGCATTGCCGTCCAGTTTCTGCAGGTCGTGATCGCCGCCATCCCCGGCGAGATCACCTCGTTCGCCGCCGGCTACGTCTTCGGGGCGTGGCGAGGGTTCCTCTACTCCGCCATCGGCGTCACGCTCGGCTCGGCCTTCAACTTCTGGTTCGCCCGGGTGGTGGGTCGGCCCACGCTGGAGCGGCTCATCGGGCGGGACACGCTCGCCAAGATCGACCGCTCGCTCGGGAGCGCCAGGAACAAGTCGGCGATGTTTCTCCTGTTTTTGCTCCCGGGTCTGCCCAAGGACCTGCTGAGCTACGCGGCGGGCTTCTCCGGAATGACCATCATCGAGTTTCTGGTGTTGTCGGGTCTGGCGCGCTCGCCGGCTCTGCTCGCGAGCGTCATGATCGGCGCGGGCGTGTCACGGGGCGCCTATCGATCCGTGATTGCGATTTCGCTGTTGGTGTTGCTCGCGATCGGCGGGTACTACTGGTACCACCGTCGGAACCGAGCGCCTAGCTCTGCCGCGTCAGCGGTACGTGCCGAGCCGCGGCTGTAGCCGCGCACGAGGGGCCGACACCGTCGCGGTCCCATCCATGATGTGTGGCGACCTGTCAACGAATTCTGATCCGCCGTCCTCGACGGGTCCGCGGGTGAACCCGCGACTCGGCACGTGTCAGTGAACTGACGGGAGCCCGAAACTGGCTTCGGCTCTGCCGCTTCAGCGGTACGTGCCGAGCCGCGGCTTGAGCCGCGAATCACGGGCGATGGGATACCGCCTCCCGGTCGAACGCTTCGATACGCTCCCGATGCGGAACTGCGTCTGGTGCGTGACCGGCCGCATGCGCGCGGCGTCGGCGTACCCGAACCCCTCCGACCACACCAGCTTTCCGTTCACTGCCACGGCCACCTGCACCCCGGGGATGCGGGTCGCGAGCCGCTCGCACACGAGCATGCGGTCCCGGGCAACCGTGGCCGCGTAGGCCGCAGGAACGCTCCCTGAGCGTCGAGAGACGCAGGGCGTCCCCTGGGCTACGAGAGTCGTGGGGACGAGGAGACCGGCGCAGGCAAGGCGGCCAAGCATAGATAGCTTTCCCTCCATGGAGCGCGTGCGGGAAGCCCTCTCGGCCGCCCTCGGCGACCGCTACAGGATCGAGCGGGTCCTGGGTCGCGGCGGCATGGCGACGGTGTACGTCGCCGAGGACCTCCGGCACCGCCGCCAGGTCGCGATCAAAGTGCTGCGGCCCGACGTCGCGGCCGCGATCGGCGCCGAGCGGTTTCTGCGCGAGATCGCGATCGCCGCGCGGCTGACCCATCCTCACGTCCTGCCTCTCATCGACTCCGGTCAGGCGGACGGATCTCTCTATTACGTGATGCCATATGTGCGCGGCGAAACACTGCGGGAGCGTCTGGTGCGCGAGCAGCGGTTTGCGCTCAAGGACGCGCTGAGGATCGCGCGGGAGGTGGGCGCGGGCCTCGACTACGCGCACCGCGAGGGATTCGTCCACCGGGACGTGAAGCCCGAGAACGTGCTCCTCGCCGACGGGCACGCGGTGCTCGCCGACTTCGGGATCGCGCGCGCCATCTTCCAGGCCGGTGGGGAGCACGTCACCGAGGTCGGGCTCGCCATCGGGACGCCCGAGTACATGAGCCCCGAGCAGGCCGCGGGCGATCGCGAGCTGGACGGGCGGTGCGACGAGTACGCCCTCGCCTGCGTCGTGTACGAGATGCTGGCGGGGGAGCCGCCGTTTTCCGGAGACAGCGCCCGGGCCATCGTCGCCAAACACTTGAGCGAGCCGCCGGCGCCGCTTCGCGCCCGCCGTCCCGACGCGCCGGCCGCGGTCGAGCAGGCGCTCGCCCGCGCGCTCGCGAAGGCGCCGGCGGACCGGTTCGCGAGCGTCGCCGAGTTCACGGCGGCCCTGGAAGAGACGCGACCCGGAGCCGCCCCGTCGCTGGTCGGCAGGACGCGCTCCATCGCGGTGCTGCCGTTCGTGAATGCCAGCGCCGATCCGGACAACGAGTACCTGAGCGACGGCATCAGCGACGAGCTGATCAACGCGCTCACCAAGGTCGACGGCCTGCGTATCGCCTCTCGCACGTCCGCGTTCGCCCTCAAGGGAAAGGCGCAGGACATCCGGGGGATCGGCGCGCTGCTCGGCGTCTCCGCCGTGCTGGAAGGCACGGTGCGGCAGTCCGGAGACCGTCTGCGCATCACGGCGCAGCTCGCTGCCGCCGACGACGGACGCACGCTTTGGTCGGAGCGCTACGATCGTGCGCTGGACGACGTGTTCGCGATCCAGGACGAGATCGCCCGCACCATCGTCAGCACGCTGCGCACGACCTTTCTGGCCGACATCGCCGACCCCACGCCGCAGCGCTATACCCACAACCTCGAGGCGTACTCGCTGTACCTGAAGGGCCGGTTCTGCTGGAACAAGCGCAGTCAGGAGGGTGTGCTCGAGTCGATTTCCTTTTTCAAGGAGGCGATCGACCACGATCCCGACTACGCGCTGGCGTACTCCGGCCTCTCGGATTCGTACGCGCTCCAGGTGGACTACCGCAGCGTGCCGGTCACCGAGGGCTACCGACTCGCGCGCGAATACGCGCTCAAGGCGCTGGCCCTGGACCAGAGCCTGCCTGAGGCGCACACGTCGCTCGCCTGGGTGCTGCACGTGTATGACTGGGACTGGCCGGGAGCGATGCGCGAGTACGCCCGAGCGCTCGAGCTGAACCCGGGCTTCGCCACGGCGCACCACTGGTATTCGTACGTGCTGCTCGTGAACGGGCAGTCGGAGCAGGCGATGACGGAAGTGCTGACGGCGCTCGAGCTCGACCCGTCGTCGCTCTCGGTGCGGCGTGGCGTGGGCTGGATCAGTTACTACACCCGCCGCTACGAGCAGGCGCTGTACCATCTGCGGCGCGCCGTCGCGATGAACCCCACGTCGGAAGACACCTATCGGGTGATGGGCCTCGTACTGATGCAACAGGGGGCCTACGCCGAGGCCGAGCGCGCATTCCGCGAGGCGATCACCCTCTCACCCGACTTGTCGTACGCGACCGCGGGCGTGGCCCACGTGCTGGCCCTGAGCGGCCGGCGGCGCGAGGCGGAGGCCATGGTGGCCGAGCTCGAAGCCCGCGCGCGCGAGCACTACGTGACACCGGTTGCGCTCTGCATCGCGCACCTCGGCTTGAGGAATGTGGACCAGGTGTTCCACTGGCTCGACCGCGCGTACGAAGACCGGCGTGGCTGGCTGACCTACATGAAGGTCGACCCGATCTTCGACGCCGTGCGGGATGAGCCGCGATACGTCGCCTTTTTGAAACGGATGAACCTGTGATGGAATTCGATCTCGACAAAGGCTTGGCAGTCCTGAACCGCACGCCGGGCACGCTCAAGAGCATGCTGAGCGGGCTCCCCTCTCCCTGGACGAGCGCGACCGAAGGTCCCGACACGTGGAGCCCGCAGGACGTGGTCGGCCACCTGATTCACGGCGAAGAGACCGACTGGATCCCGCGGGCGAAGATCATCCTCACCAAGGGGGAATCGCAGGCGTTCGAGCCATTCGACCGATTCGCGCAGGCCCGGCGCTTCACGGGCTGGTCGCTCGAACGACTGCTGGATCGATTTGCTGAGGCACGCGCTGAGGGTATCGCGACGCTGCGAGGCTGGCATCTGACCCGGGAGCAGCTGGCGCTCTGCGGCCAACATCCCGAGCTGGGCCAGGTGACGCTCTCCCAGCTGCTCGCGTCGTGGGTGGTGCACGACCTGGGCCACATCGCCCAGATCTCGCGCGTGATGGCGAAGCAGTACACCGCGGCCGTCGGGCCTTGGAAGGCCTATCTCCCGGTGCTCACGCGTTAGCCGGTTGACACGGCGGCCGTGTGGTGCGAGCCTACCAGCGAGCGTCGAGCCCTTTCATGCACCCTGTCAGCCGAACCGTGATTCAGACCGTCCCCGTATCGATCGAGCGGGTCTTCGCGTTGCTCACCGACCCGAGTCGTATGGCCGAGTGGCTCCCGGGATGTGCCGGAACCCAGAGCGACAAGCCGCTCAGGAAGGGCGTGCGGTTCAAAGTACGGTTCGGTCAACGCACGACCGAATTCGAGGTCGTAGACTTCACGCCGCCCACCGCTTTCGGCTGGGTGGAGCGCGGTGAGCGGAACGGCTGGAAGACGTTCTTCCGGCTCGATCCGACGGCCGAATCGACCGCGGTGACGGTGCGGGACGTGTGGGCCCCGCGTTCACTGGTGGCCTGGCTCCGCGGCCGGCTCTTCGAGAAGCGCCGGGTGGACAGCCAGCTCGACGCGATCCTCTCGAACGTCCGAAAGATCCTGGCGCCTTGAAGGGTCGGTCATGACCGAGCGAGAGGCGTTTTACTCGGTCGATCGCCTCGAGCGCGCGGTCGCGGTGCTGGTCGGAGACGACGGCGTCGGGCTGGACGTGCTCAAGAAGACGCTCCCGGTCAAGGTGCGCGAGGGCGTGGTGCTGCGCGTACGGCTCGACGCCGCCGGCAATCCCGACTGGTCGAGCGCCACCATCGACGACGCCGAGCGCGAGCGGCGACTGCAAGAGGCCCGCGAGCGCCTCGACCGGCTGCGCGGCACCGACCCGGGTGGCGATGTCGTCCTCTAGCGCGCTTCGGGTGAGGACCACGTGCTGCTCCACGACCTCGTCCAGACCTCGCGTCGCGTTGCGGCAACGAAGGGCCGGCTTGCGAAGATCGACCTCGTCGCCGCCCTCCTGAAGCGGGCCGGTCCGGACGAGATCGAGATCGCGATCGCCTTCCTGTCGGGCTCGCTCCGCCAAGGACGGATCGGGATCGGCTACGCCACCCTGCAGGCCGTCCAACCCGAGCAGGCGGCCACCGCTCCTACCCTCGAGCTCGCCGCGGTGGACGCGGCGCTGCAACGCCTCGCGACGACCACCGGCAAGGGCTCCACCCAGATGAAGCAACGCCTCCTCGGTGAGCTGTTCGCACGCGGGACGGCCCAGGAGCGGGAATTCCTGCTTCGCCTGGTCAGGCGCGAGCTGCGTCAGGGGGCGCTCGCAGGACTCGCGGCCGAGGCGGTGGCTCGGGCGGCGGGACTCGAAGCCGGGGCCGTGCGCCGGGCGACGATGCTCGCGGCCGACCTGGGTCGCGTGGCACACGCCGCTCTCACCGAGGGAGCGGCGGGTCTCACGAGCTTTCGCGTGCAGCTGTTCCGCCCGCTGCAGCCGATGCTTGCGCAAGCCGCCGATGATGTGGGGGATGCGTTGACCCGTCTGGGGAAGGGGCAGGCGGCGTTCGAGTACAAGCTCGACGGCGCGCGCATCCAGGTCCACAAAGCGAGAGACGAGGTGCGGGTGTTCTCTCGTCAGCTGAACGACGTCACGCAGGCGGTGCCCGAGGTGGTGGAAACGGTCCGGCGCCTCCCGCTCGACGACGCCATCCTGGACGGCGAAGCGATCGCGTTGCGCCCGGACGGGACCCCGCTGCCGTTCCAGGTGACGATGCGGCGCTTCGGACGGAAGCTCGACGTCGAACGGTTGCGCGCCGAGCTGCCACTCGTGCCGTTCTTCTTCGACATTCTTTACGCCGACGGCGCGCCGCTCCTGGACGAGCCCTACGCCCGGCGGTTCGCCGCCCTCGCCGCGGCCGTGCCGGGCGAGCAGCGCGTGCCCCGGATCGTGACATCGGACGCGGGCGAAGCCGGGGCGTTCTTCGAACGGGCGATCGCGGCCGGACAGGAAGGGCTGATGGCCAAGGCCCTGGACGCGCGCTACGACGCAGGCGCGCGCGGCGCCGCATGGCTCAAGCTGAAGCCCGCTCACACCCTCGACCTCGTCGTGCTCGCCGCCGAATGGGGCCACGGCCGCCGCCGCGGCCGGCTCTCCAATCTTCACCTTGGGGCCCGTGACGGTGGAGGCTTCGCGATGCTCGGGAAGACGTTCAAAGGGATGACGGACGAGATGCTCGAGTGGCAGACGGCGAAGCTGCTCGAGCTCGAGACGCGACGCGACGGACACGTGGTGCACGTGAGGCCCGAGCTGGTGGTGGAGGTCGCCTTCAACGGCATCCAGGCGAGCCCGACGTATCCGGGCGGCCTGGCGCTGCGCTTCGCGCGCATCGTGCGCTACCGCCCGGACAAGGGCCCGGACCAGTCGGATACCATCGAGACCGTCCGGGAGCTGCATCGGCGCGAGGTGGGCGAGACGTAGACGCTCGAGGGCCGATTTGACCCGGCCCCCGCCGTGGGCTACTCTCGCGGGCGCTATGCTCTTCAAGAGCCCGCATCCCGACATCGCGATCCCGGACATCGTGGTGCACCGCTTCGTGCTCGCGCGAGCGGCGGCACTGAGAGACAAGCCGGCCCTGATCGACGCGGCGAGCGGCCGAACGCTGACCTACGGACAGCTCGCCGGAGGGGCGGACCGGGTCGCGGCCGGACTCGCCGCCCGGGGCTTCGCGCCGGGCGAGGTGCTGGCCCTGTTCGCGCCCAACTGTCCCGAATTCGCGCTCGCGTTCCACGGTACGCTCGCCGCCGGCGGCGTCGTGACCACGATCAACTCGCTCTCGACGGTCCAGGACGCCATCCATCAGCTGCGTGATGCCCGCGCCCGGTTCCTCGTCACGGTGCCGTCATTCATGGATCGGGCCGCGCCAGTCGCGCAACAGGTGGGCATCGAGGAGATCTTCGTTCTGGGCAGCGCGCCCGGCGCCACGCCGTTCGCGACCCTGCTCGAGACCGCCGCGCCTGCCCCGCGCGCTCCGGTCGACCCGGCGCGGGATCTCGCGGTACTGCCGTACTCGAGCGGCACCACGGGATTCCCCAAGGGCGTGGTGCTGACGCATCGCAATCTCGTGGCCAACCTGCTCCAGACAGCCTCGGTGCACCATGTGGCGGAGCAGGATCGCATCATCGCGGTCCTGCCGTTCTTCCACATCTACGGGATGCAGGTGGTGCTGAACCTGGCGCTGTGGCGTGGCGCGACCCTCGTCACCATGCCCAGGTTCGAGCTGGAGCCGTTCCTCGCCACCGTGCAGCAGTATCGCATCACCCGGGCGTTCGTGGTGCCACCGCTCGTGCTCGCGCTCGCCCAGCATCCGGCCGTGGACCGCTACGATCTGTCGAGCCTGCGGGCGATGATGTCCGGCGCGGCACCGCTCGAGGCCGACCTCGAGACCGCATGTGCCCGGCGTCTGGGGTGCGGGTTCATTCAGGGGTACGGACTCACCGAGGCGAGCCCGGTGACCCACGCCAATTCGGACGAGCCCGGCAAGTGCAAGCCAGGAACGGTGGGACCGCTGGTGCCGAATACCGAGTGCCGGATCGTAGATGCGGCGACCGGCGCCGACCTCGGGCCGGACGAGGACGGGGAGCTCCTGATCCGCGGCCCGCAAGTAATGGCGGGATACCTGAACAACCCGGAGGCCACGGCGGCCACGCTCGACGCCGCCGGGTGGTTGCACACGGGAGATATCGGGCGCGTCGACCGGGACGGGTACTTCACGATCGTCGATCGGTTGAAGGAGTTGATCAAGTACAAGGGGTTCCAGGTCCCGCCGGCTGAGCTCGAGGCGTTGCTGCGGGGCCATCCTGCCGTGGCCGATGCGGCGGTAGTCCCGCTGGCGGACCGGGAGTGCGGCGAGGTGCCGAAGGCCTTCGTCGTGCTGCGAGGCGACGTGTCGGCGGCGGACCTGATGGCCTATGTGGCCGAGCGTGTCGCGCCCTACAAGAGGATCCGCGCGCTCGAGATCATCGACGCCATTCCCAAGTCACCCTCCGGGAAAATCCTGCGACGCGTGCTGAAAGAGCGAGGCCAAGCGGTCCGAGCGTAACGCCGCGCGGCGCCGCCTGGCTCAAGCTCAAGCCCGCTCCTAGGGGTGTACCGTATCCACCACCGCGCAGGGCACGCCGGCTTTTCCAAGGGTGTCGCCGCTTTGGATGCACACCACGAACCGATACTCAGTCGGTATCTGCATACACGCCGCTGCGACCGCGGCCGCCACGACGACCAAAACAGCGATGGCTTTGCGCATACTAGGATCCTCCGTCCGTAATTGGTGGCAAGGCCTAGGGCGCAACCAGTCGAGTGCAACGGCTTCTTCATGGGTCCATGAAAACGAACAGGCCGTCGCGGGACTGGAACCTATCCTCCGCCTTTCTCGGGATCGGTGATCTAGATCAACGTCGCTGGCGACGGTATCGGGCGGGCAGCGTATGCTATTGGAGCCAAGGACGATAGGAGCGGGGCGAAACGGTCCGAGTGTAACGCCGCGTCATATAGTCCAGCCCCAGAAGACACTCATAGATCGATACGAGTCTCCATGGCTGCCGACCTGACCGCCGAGCTGGAGCAGCTGCACACCGCCGCCTTCGGGTGGGCGTTGAGCTGCTGCGGCTGGGATCGAAGCGCGGCCGAGGACGTGCTGCAGGCGACCTACCTGAAGCTCCTCGACGGCCGCGCGCGCTTCGACGGGCGCTCGACGTTCCGCACGTTCGTGTTCGGCGTGATCGCGCGGACCGCCCGGGAAGCGCGACGCCGGGCAGCGCTGCGGCGCTGGCTTCCGCTCGCGGCGTTGCTGCTCGGCCCCGAGGCGGTGGACGGCGGGCCCGATCCCGCGGCGGCGCTCGTCCGGGCCGACGAAACGGCCCGGCTGGTGCGCGCACTGGGGCGGTTGTCGGGGCGCCAGCGCCAGGTCCTGCACCTCGTGTTCTATGAGGGCCTGACGATCGCCGAGGCGGCGGCCATCGCGGGCGTCTCCGTGGGCACCGCCCGCACTCACTACGAGCGCGGGAAGACCGCGCTCAGGACCCTGCTGGGGGAAGAACGAGAATGATCGAGCAGGCCTTCGAGGCGCTACGCCGGGAAGATGCGGCCGGCACGCCGCCGTTCGCTGCGACCATTGCTGCCGCACGCGCCCGGCGAACGGCTCGCCCGCGACGCCGGGCGCTGGGGCTCGCCGCCGCCGTCATCGTCGTGGTGGCCGTCGTAGTCATCTCGCTCCGGCGCGAGCGCGATGGCGTTCGCCTGGAGATCGATCTCGCGACCGTGCGGTGGCAGGCGCCCACCGACTTCCTGCTCAACCTCCCCGGTGATGAGCTGCTGCGCAGCGTGCCGCAGCTCGGACCCCGGGGCCTCGACCGGAGGACGCTGTGAAGACACTTCGTTCATGCTTGGTTCGGACCTTCGTCTTGCTCGCGCTCGCGACGGCGCAAGGGGGTGCACAGCAGCCGCCGCAAGCTCCTGAGGATCCGCTCGCACGAATCCTGTTTCCACCGGAGCTCGTGATGCAACACCAACAGGACATCGGGCTCCGACCCGAGCAGCGTGCCGCCATCACCAAAGTGATCCAGGATTTCCAGAGCAAGGTGGTGGATCTGCAGTGGCGCATGCAGGAGCAGTCGCAGCGCCTCGCGACTCTCCTCGACAAGCCGGCCATCGATCAGACCGCGGCGCTGGCGCAGGTGGACGAGGTGCTCGGCGTCGAGCGGGAGGTGAAGCGCGCCCACATCACGCTGCTGATCAACATCAAGAACACACTCTCGGCCGAGCAGCAGGCGAAGCTCGCGGCGGCGCGGGCGGCGGCGATGCGCTGAGCCGGGTGTCGTTCAGGGCGTGACGGTCGCGCTCCCAGTCTCCTCGCAGGCGGGCGCGCCTTCTCTGATCGCTGGCCTGGCGGGCGTCGAGCCCATGAAGACCGCGCACGTCTGCCCCACGCCGACGTTCGTGAGCGTGGCGGTCCAACCGTCCCCGGTCAGCGTGATCGTCGGCATGGGGTTCCCCGCGGATACGGTGTAGGCGCTTCCCAGGTCGGTCGCGTACTTCTGGTTTTGAGCGAAGTAGCTCTCCTGGATCGTCACGAGGTTCCGCAAATCCGATTTTATGGCGGCGACCTGCGCTCGCGTCTTGAGGTGGGTCAGCTTCGGAATCGCGATGCTCGCCACGAGGGCGATGATCACGACCACCGTCAGCAGCTCGATGAGGGTGAACCCGGCGCGTTTCATGGGGCTCCGCGTTCCCGGAACCGGACGCGCCACGTGGGTGTTAACGTCGACATGACATCTTCCCTCGGTGCTCAACCCGCCGGCAACGCCGGCCTTGATACTCGTCCCGCCGCCCGGAGCGGCACCTTTCTCCTGGGGGGCGACCTGCCCGTCCACCGCCTCGGCTTCGGCGCGATGCGGCTCACCGGCAAGGGCATTTGGGGCGAGCCGCGCGACGCGCGCGAAGCGATCGCCGTGCTGCGCCGTGCCGTCGAGCTCGGGGTCAACCTGATCGATACCGCCGACTCTTACGGCCCGGAGGTGAGCGAGCGGCTCATCGCCGAAGCGCTCTACCCCTACCCGCAGGGGCTTGTGATCGCCACCAAGGCGGGCTTCGAGCGCCCCGGGCCCGACCAGTGGAAGACGAACGGGCGACCGGAGCACCTCCGCGCGGCGTGCGACGGCAGCCTGCGCCTGCTCAAGCTCGAGTGCATCGACCTCTACCAGTTGCACCGCATCGATCCTAAAGTGCCCTTCGCCGACCAACTTGGCACGTTTAGGCGGCTTCAGGAAGAGGGGAAAATCCGCCACGTGGGCCTGTCGGAGGTCTCGGTGGGTGAGATCGAGCGGGCCCGGAAGATCGTGCCGATCGTCTCGGTCCAGAACCGCTATAGCCCCACCGACCGCCAGCACGAGGGCGTCCTCGACCACTGCGAGCGCGAGAAAATGGCCTTCCTGCCGTGGTACCCGCTCGGTGCCGGGGCGGCGCTGCGTGCGAGCAGCCCGCTGGCCCGGGTGGCGGCACGGCTCCACGCCACCCCCGCGCAGGTGGCGCTCGCCTGGCTGCTACGGCGGTCCCCGGTGATGCTCCCCATCCCGGGGACCTCGAGCGTGAAGCACCTGGAGGAGAACGTGGCCGCGGCGCTGCTCGAGCTGCCGACGGGCGACCTCGAAGAGATCGCGCGCGCGTCCTGAACGCGCTCTATCCGCTCACTGCCTCGTCCACGTCGAGCGCATGTCCTCCGTCACCAGGCGGATGAGGGTGTTCACGAGCGGTCCGTACGCCTCCTTGGGATCCTTGGCGGAGAAGTCGAGCTGGCCGCCGATCAGCGCGACATGACCCACCCGCTCGGTCGCCCAGGCGCTCGAGCGCCACAGCGTGGCCCCCGAACGAGTCGAGAGCAGCCGCACCGTGAGATCCACGCGCACGGTGGCCTCGAGATGCGGGGTCACGAGCCCCGCGAGCCCGCCGGTCCCCTTGGGGTTCGTGACCTTGAGATGGCCCGCGAAGACGGCGCCCACCTCGCGCTGTTTGCCCAGCTCCTGGGCTGCGGCGATGCCCAACTCCTTCTCACCTACGCGCTGCAGTAAGGAATCCTGGGTGCCGAGCTCGAGCACCTCGATGCCGGGCTGCGCCGCCAGCATGTCCTCGGAGAACCGCTCGGTTGCGAACTCATGGAGCGAGCCCTTGGCGTTCTCCACCGTGAATGTGACGAGGCCAAGCCTCCCGTAGGGCTGCAGGTCGAGTCGGGGCGGCAAAAGCACGCTGCGCCTGCCGCCTCCGCAGGCCGACGCGACCAGCAAGACTAGAACGGCGGATAGCCCGCCGGAGCGCATGCCCATCGTCGCCTCAAGGGTTGGAGACGGTCCACGGTAGGGGAGGAGGCCCGGCCGGTCAAGACGTAGATTGCATTCCCCATGAAGAATCGACGCAGCCAGGCGGCGGCCGGAGATATTCCTCCATTCAGTTTACCTTGAGCACGGCCTCGATGAAGCTCAACGTCTTGGTCTCGACCCACTCCACCGACACGGCTTCGACCTTCATCGTGCCGATGCGGTCGGTGCTGCTCGTGACCGCCCGGCCCTTGGTCGGGGACGGCTTGATGTCCCGCGCCACCGCGATGCCGCGCCGGGGATCGCACTTGAACGTCAGCGTGGAGGCGAGCGCGGTGCCCGCGGGCGTGTGCGGCGTGAGCATGAGCGCCACGGTGGGATACCCACCCGCGGTTGCAGTCTCGTCTTCGATGGCGGCTTGGTGGCCGGCGTTCTTGAGCGCATCCATGAACCGGTCCAGCACCGAGCGCACAACTGTGCGGAGGCGATCCCCGCATGCCCGGCGGCGTCGCTCCCCTTCGTCGTGCACCGGCTTCACGGCGACCTGCAACTTCGCGGTACGCTCGTCGTAGCTCTTCAGGAGCGAGCGCAGCTGTTCCATACTCTTGTCGGCCATGAGAAGATGATACGGCATCGGAGACCATGAGTCACGCCCTTCCCGCCCTGCTGCTCGGCGTCTGCACCATTCTAGGGCTGCTCCTCGTCCCCCTCGGCCTACCCGGGCTGTGGGTGATGGTAGCCGGCATCGTCGGCTACGGCTGGCTTACGGACTTCCGCTCGGTCGGCGTCGCCACCATCGGGGCCGTGTTGGGCCTCGCTTTCCTGGGTGAGATCGTCGAGTGGTGGCTGGGATTTCGGCTCGCGCGGACGTTCGGAGGGTCGCGCCGGTCGGCGTGGGGCGCCCTCGTCGGCGGGATCGTCGGCGCCGTGCTGGGCGTGCCCGTGCCGATCGTCGGGAGCGTGATCGGCGCGTTCCTCGGCTCGTTCGCCGGCGCGGCGCTGTTCGAGTATTCGCTGTCCCGCACAACCGGGACTGCGGTGCGAGCGGGGTGGGGCGCCGTGGTAGGACGCGCGGCAGCCGCCGCGGCGAAGATCGCGCTGGGTATCGTGATCGCCCTATTTGGAGTGTTCGCCGCACTGCGCGGCTGAGCGGGGCGGGGAAGGGTTAGGTCCCCACCTCGCTCACCGCCGCGAACGGTACCAGCTTTCGCGCCCGCTCGTCCCACAGGGTGAGGCGGACGCATCGCAAGCTTTCCCAGAGCGTCAGCGTCGGGACCTGGCGCAGCTCGGCATGGTCGTCCAGCGCCTGCTGGAGGCGATAGTTGGGGATCCGGGGATGCAGGTGGTGGATGTGGTGTAGCCCGATATTCCCGGTGGCCCACTGGAGCAGTCTGGGGAGGCGGTAGTATGAGCTCCCCTGCAGCGCCGCCGCGTCGTAGGCCCAGCGCTCGTCGTGCTCCCAGTATGTCGGCTCGAACTGGTGTTGAACGTAGAACAGCCACACGCCGAGCGATGTGGACAGGAGCGTCACGGGGAGCTGCACCAGCGCAAACTCCCGGAACCCGACGAGCGTCCCCATCAGCGCGATCGCCGCGGCCAGACCGACGTCCGTCCAGAAGATGCTGCGCCGCTCGCGCGTCCACTCGCGCGGCACGATCGTCGGGAGGCGGTGCCGCACGAAGAAATGCAGCACGGCGCCCACGCCGAACAACACCACGGGATGGCGGTACACGCGATACTTGAACCGCTCCCAGCGCGACCGGGCGAGGTACTCGTCCACCGTCAGCGTGTCGATGTCGCCGAACCCGCGGTGCTCGAGATTGCCCGACGTCGCGTGGTGCAGCGCGTGGGTCTTCTTCCAGTAGTGGTAGGGCGTGAGGGTGAGCACGCCGAGGATCGAGCCGACGATGTCCGCCGTGCGCGTCGACCGGAAGAACGCGGCGTGCCCGCAGTCGTGCTGGATAATGAACAGGCGGATCAGGAAGAAGGCGGCCGGCACGGCCAGGAGCAGGGTGAGCCAGTAGCCGACGCGGAGGCTCGCGTACATGAGCACCCACGCGCCGCCGAAGAGGGCTGCCGCGCTGGCGAGCTGCCACACGCTCCGCTTGAGCTCAGGACCCTTGTAGCGCGCCAGGCGCGCCGCCCATGCCGCTTCGTTCGCCATCACCCTACCGGTTTGAGAGGTGTCCCAGGCTAATGGAGCCGGGGGGGGAAGTCAAACAGCAGCCGACTCCCGCCCACGGGTTAGATTGATCACCCTGGGACCCCAAGGGGAGGTTGTCAATGGCACCGGTCACAATCGCGCGCTTTGTGCAGGAGCTGGAGAAGCTGAAACAGGTGTCGGACGCCGAGAAGCTCAAGCCGCAGGAGTACGACAGTCGGCTTGCCCGGATCATTCAAGAGTTGCGGGAGAAGGGCATCGACGCCGATCGCGCTGCCACGACCGCAGCGCTCGCGGACGCGGTCAAGCGCGGCATCATTACGCTACCGGTGCAGGCGCATCTGCAGCGCCGATTGGGACTGACCTAGTGCCGTTCCAACTTGATGGGCCCAGGAGGACCTCGCCCCTCGAGTTGAATCGTCGTACGCACGAGCCTCACGGGACTCGGCGAAGATGGTTGGAACGGCACTAGACGCCCTGGAAGTACTGCTCCTCCCAAGCGACGTCGAACACCTCGTTGCAGTGCCTGCAGCGCAACGAGGCCAGTCGCTCGCTGAGCGGTACGCGCTCCCGGCAATTGGGGCAGACGCCGTATTCAGTCACCCCGGGAAAGCGCGCCGGATTCTTGGGACGCGGCACCACGGACCAGCGGTGCGGCGGGCTGCTGATGATGTCGAGGAACGGCCGCGGGACGTCGATGGCTTCGCCGAGGACGTCGAGGAGGGCCTCTCGCGGCCCCAGCTTTTTCACATGGTACCACGCGCCACGGCGGAGCGGGCGGTCGATGTCCGCTCGCAGCCGAGCCCAGTAGCGCTTGGGAGTCACCGCCTCGCTCGTGTCAGGTCCACCCCAACCCTCACTGTGTCTTGGGGTCGTGCGCGGCCCCAGGTGCGTCGATCGGATGCGCCCGTGGTGGCCGATGCCTGTCACAATAATACCGCTCGAGGCGGCCGGTGTCTTGGGACTTCTGGTGTGTCACCCACTGGGCCGCTTGGTCGCAGGTGCGGCGGGTCACCCAGTCGTAGAAGTCGCAGCGTGTTTCGCCCATGGAGAGTGCTCGGACGTGGCGCCGCCCACGTCACCGCTCCGTCGCCAACGGCAGTTGCATCTCCGCCATGTCGCGGTTGATCCACACCACGTGGTCGCCGCACATGATCGCATCCACGGGATACGGCTGGCTCGCGAACGATTGCCCGTCCGAGCTGGCCACCTGCGTCGTCGGGAAGTAGTACCAGCATCGCTCGCCGCCCGGATGGCTGTGGATCACGCCCACCGTCCCCGACCACCCGGCGTCCTCGCACGTCTGGTGAGGAACGACCCGCGTCGCGGTGGAGTGGTTGGGCTCGACGTCGGCCGGCGCGATGCGCCGTACCACGACGGCGCTGCCCCGCGTCTCGCCGATCATGCAACCCATGAACTCGGTGGGATACGAGCGATACTGGAGTGCCAGAAACCGGCGCGCCTGGTCGGACAGAATCAGCTTCCGCACGATCGGTCCGCGCGTCGTCCCGCCAGCGCTCCGCGCCCACGCCGGCTCCACGAGCCGGGCGGACTCGGGCTGCAGGGCCAGCAACGCCGTGAGGCCCAACGCAGCGACTGCGATGCGGACGATCCGCTTGCGACCTTCGCTCACAACTTCCCTCGATCGTGTGTGTCGACCCGACTACCTGCCGTCACGGTTCGCAAGACCGGTGCCAATCAACGAGGTCGAATAGTGGTGCGAACCCGAGACACCACGCTGCTTTTTGGGGCGTGGCAGGCGCATGGCATGTGGGCAAAACCGCAGAATCCGCAAAGATCGGAGATTCCCGAAACGGCCGAGTGTGGCGCCGACATGTCAGCGGATTGCCACAAAGCAACTCCGAGCGCTTCGCCGCCCTGGCGATACCCGCGCCTGCGGACGTATCGTCTCCACCCTGGTTCCGAAGCGTGAGGTGACCTGCATGCAAGCGCCCAACCCGACCACGTCCGCGGTTTCTGCTGGTCGCAAGCCACGCGACGATGAGATCGACGTCTTTGGCCTCACCCACCCGGGCAAAGTGCGGCACGAGAACCAGGATCACTTCCTCATCTCCTCGCTCCACAAACAGATTCAGGTGCATCTCACGAGCCTCCCCACGTCGGAGCTCTTGTCGCAGCACACCGAGCGCCTGGCGTTCCTCGCCATGGTCGCCGATGGTGTCGGTGGCGCTGCCGGAGGCGAGGAAGCGAGTCGGCTGGCGGTCGGCGCGATCACGCGGTACGTCACCCAGGCGATACACTGCTATTACTCTGAGGACGCGATGGACGAACAGCGCTTCCCCCGGGCGCTCGAATCCGCCGCGCTGCGGGTCCACGAGGACATTCAGCGAAACAGTCCGACGGGTCCGTTGCAGGCGTACATGGCGACGACGCTGACACTGTGGATTGGCGTGTGGCCGCGCGCGTATCTGCTCCAGGTGGGCGACAGCCGCTGCTACCTGCTCCGGAACGGCGAGCTGATGCAGCTCTCGCGCGACCAGACGCTCGCGCAGGACCTCGTCGATCGGGGCGTGTTCCGCCGCAGCGATACACTGAGCTCACCCTTCTCCAACGTGCTGTCGAGCGCCTTGGGGGGCCCGGAGGCGGCACCGATCGTCACTCACATGCAGCAGGAGTGGGGCAACGTCGGCCTGTTGTGCAGCGACGGCCTCACGAAGCACGTTCCCGACAATCGCATTCGCGAGCGCCTCCTCGCGATGACGTCGGCGAAACAGGTCTGCGAGGACCTGCTGCGCGATGCCCTCGACGCCGGAGGGACGGACAACGTTACCGTGCTGGTGGGGCGGACGTTGCGGAAGGATCCAAGCTGAGGCGTCGGGTCTGAGCGACTTGATGGCCGCCCCCGACCTCGTCATTCTCAGTACGCGCGTGGTCACCGGTGAGGGCATCCGGCCCGCGGCGGTGGCGATCGCCGATGGAGTGATCACGGCGGTCCACGAGCACGGCGGCCCGCCCGACGCGGCCCGGCAACTGGACGTGGGAGACGCGGCGCTGCTGCCCGGTGTCGTGGACACCCACGTGCACGTGAACGAGCCCGGCCGGACCGAATGGGAAGGCTTCGAGACCGCGACACGGGCCGCCGCGGCGGGCGGCGTCACCACCATCGTCGACATGCCGTTGAACAGCGTTCCGGTGACCACGACCGTGACCGCCCTGGAGCTGAAGGCGCGAGCGGCCGCGGGTCATGCCACGGTCGATTACGCCTTTTGGGGTGGCGTGGTGCCGGGCAACACCGACCAGCTCGCGCCACTCGCTCGTGGGGGCGCGCGAGGGTTCAAGTGCTTCCTCGTGCCGTCGGGGATCGACGAGTTCCCACCAGTCACGGAGCGGGACCTCCGGCCCGCCATGGTCCAGCTCGCGGGACTCGGGCTGCCCTTGCTGGTGCACGCCGAGCTCCCCGGCCCGATCGCGCGCGCGGCGCCGTCGCTGGGCAGCGATCCGCGTCGCTATGGCTCGTATCTCGCCTCACGCCCTCAAGCCGCCGAGCTCGAGGCCGTCGAGCTGATGCTCGACCTCTGTCGCGAGACGGGCTGCCCCCTCCACATTGTGCATGTCTCGGCGGCCGACACGCTGGAGCGCCTCCGGAGGGCCCGGGATGCCGGCCTCCCAGTCACGGCCGAGACGTGCCCGCACTATCTGACCTTCGCCGCGGAGGAGATCCTGGACGGCGCCACGGCCTGGAAATGCGCCCCGCCGATCCGTGAGCGGAGCAACCGAGAGCGTCTGTGGGAGGGCCTCGCCGACGGGACGCTCGACTTGGTGGCGAGCGACCATTCGCCCGCGCCCCCCGAGCTCAAATGCCTCGACACGGGAAATTTCGCGCGGGCATGGGGCGGCGTCGCGTCGCTCGAGCTGGGGCTCGCCGCCACGTGGACCGGGGCACGCGACCGCGGCCGGGATCTGGGCGATCTCGCTCGCTGGTGCGCCGAACGACCCGCCCGGCTCGCGGGGCTCACCCGCAAAGGGCGGATCGCGCCCGGGTGTGACGCCGACCTCATCGTGTTCGATCCCGACGCCCGCTTCAGTGTCGAGCCTGAGCGATTGCGCCAGCGGCATCCGGTCACGCCATACGCGGGGATGGTCCTCCAGGGCGTCGTGCGCCAGACATTCGTGCGGGGAACCTGCGTGTATGAGCAAGGGAAGTTTCCGACGCAAGGAATTGGAAGGTGGCTTCGTTGAAGGAAGGTCTCATCGACCTCGCTGCCGCACGCGTCGGCGGGCGGGCGCTCGCCGCGTCGGACGAATTCTTCGCGCCCAGGCACAACCTGCTAGCGGCGGGGAGTGCGGTGTTCATCGAGGGCAAGTACACCGACCGTGGCAAATGGATGGACGGGTGGGAAACCCGCCGGCGGCGCGGCCCGGAGGGCGGCTACGACTGGTGCATCATCCGGCTTGGCATCCCGGGCGCGATTCGCGTGGTCACCGTTGATACCACCCACTTCCGCGGAAATTATCCCGCCGCCTGCTCGCTCGATGCGGCGCAGCTGTCGGGCGAACCCCGAGTGAGCGCTCGAGCGCTGCGCACGCTGGATCTCGCGTTCGTGGAGCTGTTGCCGCGCTCGCCCCTCGCCGGCCATACCGAGAACGAGTTCGTCGTCGCGAGTGATGCGGCCTTTACGCACGTGCGGCTCAAGATTTATCCCGACGGCGGCGTGGCGCGGCTGCGTCTTTGGGGCGAGGCGCGCCCGGACTGGCGGAAAATCGCGGCGGCGCGGCCCGCCGTCGATCTCGTCGCGGTGGAGCACGGCGGCGTGCCGCTCGCCACGAGCGATCAGTTCTTCAGCGAGCCGTTGAACCTGATCATGCCGGGACCGTCCCGCGACATGGGCGACGGCTGGGAGACGCGGCGCCGGCGGGGCCCGGGTCATGACTGGGTGGTGCTGCGCCTCGGGAAGCGCGGCGTGGTCGAGCACGTCGATCTGGACACGACCCACTTCAAGGGCAATTTCCCCGAGAGCGCGAGCCTCGAGGGATGCGACGTCGCGGGAAGGGGCGCGCCGCCTGACGATGCTCCCTGGCGGGAGCTCGTTGCCCGGACGACGCTGCGGGCCAACGCGCGCCACCGCCTGGCCGTGCCGCCGGGGAGGCGCGACCCGCTGACTCACGTGCGGCTGAACATTTTCCCCGATGGGGGAGTGGCGCGGCTGCGCGTGTGGGGAAGGGTTTTACCGTGAGCGGCTTCAGCCGCGGATGACGGGCGAGCGACTAGCCGGTTATCTCAACGCGCTGTCCGACGAGCGGGCTCGGGCGGCGCTGCAGAGCTGCTGCGGCGCGCGACGCTGGGTGGACGCGATGCTCGCCGCGCGCCCGTTCGCGAGCGACGCCGAGCTGCTGGCGACCGCGGAGCGGGTCTGGTGGGAGCTCGGGCGTCCCGACTGGCTCGAGGCGTTCGCCGCACACCCCCGCATCGGCGGCCGGGTGGGAGCTGGGATGGACTGGGCGCGGCGCGAGCAAGCGGGAGCGGCGGACGCGGCCGCGGCGACGCTCGCCGCGCTGGCGCAGGGGAACGTCACGTACGAGGAGCGGTTCGGGCACGTGTTCCTGATCTCGGCCACGGGCAAACCAGCGGACGAAATGCTGGGCGCGCTGCGCGGTCGCCTCTCGAACGATCCGGCCACCGAGCTGCGCGTTGCGGCGGAAGAGCAGGCGAAGATCACGCGGCTCCGACTCAACAAACTGGTGGCCTCATGAGCGGCATTACGACCCACATCCTGGACATCGCGCGAGGGCGGCCCGCGGCAGGCGTCGCGGTCTCGCTGGCACGCCGCGCGGGCGACGGTTGGACCGAGCTCGCCACGAGCCGGAGCGACACCAATGGACGCGTCGCGAACCTGCTCTCGGGAGACGTGAAGTCAGCCGCCGGTACGTACCGCCTGCGCTTCGACACGGGGGCGTACTTCGGGGCCTTGGGAGTCGCGCCGTTCCATCCGTTCGTCGAGATCGTGTTCGAGATTCGCGATGCCGAGCAGTATCACGTCCCGCTGCTCGTCAGCCCGTTCGGCTACACGACCTATCGCGGCAGCTGAGCCGCCCCCCCCGTGAGCGCCCACCTCGAGCAGTGGCTCAACCTCGCGCTGCGCTGGGCCCACGTGATCACCGGAGTGGCCTGGATCGGTACGTCGTTCTACTTCAACTGGCTGAACAGCCGGCTGGCCCCGCCCCCGCCCGAGCGGCGGGAACCTGGCGTCGCCGGCGAGCTCTGGTCGGTGCACGGCGGCGGGTTCTACCGGGTCGTGAAGTACTCGGTCGCTCCCGGAGAGCTCCCCCGCACGCTCCACTGGTTCAAGTGGGAGGCGTACGCTACCTGGCTCACGGGGTTCGCGCTGCTCGTGCTGGTCTACTACCTCGGCGCGGCGTCGTTTCTGGTCGATCCCGGGGTCGCCCGGCTCTCACCGGGCGCGGCCGTAGCCGTCGGCGTGGCGACCCTGATCGTCAGCTGGCTCGTGTACGACGCTTTGTGTCGCTCGGCGCTCGGAGCCAGGCCACTCGCCCTCGGCGCGACGCTGTTCCTGCTCGCCACGGCGCTCGCGTGGGGACTGGCCCAGCTCCTGAGTCCGCGCGCGGCGTACCTCCACGTCGGGGCCGCGATCGGCACCGTCATGGCGGCCAACGTGCTCATGGTCATCATTCCCGCCCAACGGGACATGGTCGCCGCGCTCACCGCGGGTCGCCCACCCGACGCGGCGCGCGGCCAGCAGGGGGCGCTGCGGTCGCTCCACAACAACTATCTGACGCTCCCCGTGCTTTTCATCATGGTGAGCAGCCATTACCCCGCCACCTACGGCCACAAGCTCAACTGGGCGATTCTCGCCGGGCTGGCGGTGATCGGTGTCGCGACGCGCCATTGGTTCAACCTGCGGAACCAGGGTCGGAACAACGTGTGGATCCTCCCCGCCGCCGCGCTCGCACTGGTCGCGTTGGCGCTCGTGACGGCGCCACGGTCGGGTCCGGGCCTGCCGAGCGTCGGGAGTCAGGCTTCTTTCGCGGACGTGCGCGTGATCGTCGCGCGCCGCTGTGCCGCGTGCCACTCGAGCGCGCCCACGACGCCGGGGATACCGGCCGCGCCGCTGGGCGTCCTGCTCGACACCCCGGACGAAATCCGGGCCAACGCGCCGCGCATCCTCGCTGTCGCGGTCGACGCGCAGACCATGCCACTCGGCAACTTGACGGGGATGACTCCAGAGGAGCGGGGCCTCTTGGGGAAATGGATCCGTGCCGGGGCGTTGTTACGATAGCGCGGCTTTCGCCTCGCTGATCGCCCGGCAGCCCAGTCCCAGCTGAATCAGGCTCGCGCGGCGCCCCGTGCGGGCGGGAGCGGGCGTCACGCCCGCTTTCCCCAGAAGTCCCCCAGGTCGTGATACAGCACCTGCGCCATCACGTGCGTGCGGTACTGGGCGCTCGAGCGGATGTCGTCGATGGGCGCGACATCCTGAGCGATGGCGGGCCGGAGGGCTTCCGGGGATGCGATTGGAGTGCCGGTCTCTAGCAGCCGCTCGACGGCGGGGCAGCGGCGGATGGTGGGCGCGACGCTCGCCGCCACCACCCGCCAGCCGGCGCCGGACCGGGTGATGGCGAGACCGACCTTCGCGATCGCCTGCGCCCGCCGCGCTCCCACCTTTTCGAACACCTGGTAGGAGTACCGGCGGCGCGGGAGCCGGATTCCGACGACCAGCTGGTCCGGACGGCGCTTCATCTCTTTGTAGCCCGAATAGAACCGGTCGAGCGGGACTTCCTCCCGGCCGCGTCGCGACTCGAGCACCACAACCGCGTCATACGCCATCAGCACCGGCACGCCGTCAGCGGCGGGCGAGGCGTTCACGATGTTCCCAGCCCACGTGCCGCGCGCCTGGATCTGAATTGCTCCCACCTGGCGCGCGGCGTCCACGAGCAGCGGAAACTCCTGGCTCGCACGGTCGTCTCGGATCACGTCCCAATAGGTGGTGAGCCCGCCCAGCAGCAGCTCATCCGCGGTCCACCGCAACGGTCTGAGGGAGTCGAGCCGGGACAGGTCCACGTAGGTGCGCTCGTGCGCCTCGACGCGGACGGGCCAGTGCACCAGCAGGTCCGTCCCGCCGGCGATGGGAACGGCCGCCCCGTCGCTCGCCAGCAAGTCGAGTGCCTCGCGCACGCTTCCCGGCGACATGACGTTCATGCTTCCCGTTTCCGGCTTGCCGATTCCCGCAGAGCCTCAGCCACGCTCTCCACGATGCCGTCGTAGCCGGTGCAGCGGCACAGGTTTCCGGCCATCAGCTCGCGAATGCTGTGCGTGCGGAGCAGGTCGACATGCTCGCGGATCCACCACGCCGTCATCACCACGCCGGGCGTGCAGGCTCCGCACTGCGTGGCGCCGCACCGCTCGAACGGCTCGAGGGCACCCGGGTCGAGGGACTCTATGGTCTCCACCCGATGGCCGCGCACCTGGTAGATCGGGATGAGGCAGGAGTTCACCGGCAACCCGTCCAGGTACACGGTGCAGGCGCCGCACTCGCCCTCGCCGCAGCCCTCCTTCGTGCCTGTGAGCGCTAGCTGATAGCGGAGGGTGTCGAGCAGGCGGGCGGCGGGGTCCACCCGCAACGACACAGGCTTCCCGTTAAGGGTGAAGGTTACGGTGAGGGTCGTCATCCGCCCCGCTCCAGCAGCTCCATCAGTCGTTCCGGCGTCAGCGGTATCGCCCTTGGATCCGCCCCCGTGGCGCGCGCCACCGCGTTCAGGATCGCCGGCGCGGGTCCGTCGATCGGCAGCTCGCCCAGGCCCTTCGCGCCACCGGCGCCGTGCGGGTACGGGTTCTCGAGGAATGCAACGCGAACCGATGGCACGTCGTCGGACGTGGGGATCAGGTAGTTCGTGAGCTGGTTGTTCGCCATCGCTCCGTCCCGCCACTTGCATTCCTCCATGAGCGCCCAGCCGATCCCCTGGACCACTCCGCCCTGCACTTGTCCCCGGGCGAGCGTGGGATTCAGGACCTTGCCCACCTCCTGTACCGCCACGAAGTCGATGACACGGGTGGCGCAGGTACGCAGGTCCACCTCCACCTCCGCGACGTACGCGGCCCACGCGAACGCACCGTACGCGTCGCCCCGGTACGTCTTGTCGTCCCATGCGATGCCGGGCGGTTTCTCATACGCCGCCTCGCCCAACAGCGGTTCCCCAGGGTGCTCACGGTGCCATCGTCGGATGGCCTGCTTCACGGTCCCCCCCCGCGCCGTGTCGTCGAGGCCCACGCGGCGACGCAGATCGTCCGCCGCCCGTTCAATCAGCCCGCCGACGATCATGGTGGTGCGCGATGCCACCGTGGGACCGGAGTTCGGGACGCGTGAAGTGTCTGCTTCGGCGATGGTCACGTCTTCGGGCTCGAGCCCCAGCCGCGTAGCCGCCAGCTCGGTGAACACCGTCAGCGTTCCTTGGCCCATCTCGATGTTGGCGCTCAAGACCTCGACCCCGCCGTCGGGACGGCCCGCCACGCGCAGCCGCGACTTGAGCGCGACCTCACCCCCGCCCGTGAATCCCGCGCCGTGATAGAACGTGGAGAGCCCTGAGCCCCGCCGCAGCGTGGTGTGGGTCGCGTTGAACGCGGCGTGCTCCGGCTGCTTCTCCCGGTAGCGGGACAGCTCGAGCGCGCGCTCCAGGACCGCGAGGCGGTCGGTGCCATCGCGGATCGCCTGGCCGGTGGCGGTCGTCTGGCCGTCTCTGAGCAGATTGATACGCCGCAGCTCGACGGCATCGACGCCGAGCGTCCGGGCGATCACGTCCATATGCCGCTCGGCCGCGAATTGCGACTGGGGCGCCCCGAACCCGCGGAACGCGCCGAACGGCACTGCGTTCGTGAACATGGCGCGGCCGGTGATGCGCACGTGATCGCAGGCGTACGGCCCCGCGGCGTGGATGATCGCGCGCGACAGGACGACCGGTGATAGCGTCACGTACGCGCCGCCGTCGATCACCACCTCGATGTCCTGCGCGAGCAGCCGGCCATCCCGCGAGAGCCCGGTGCGGTGCCGCACTCGCGCGGGGTGCCGCTTGGTGGTGGCGGCCATGTCCTCGCCGCGGTCGTAGATCAGCTTCACCGGCCGGCCGCTCTTCAGCGCCAGCAGGGCCGCGTGCAGGGCGATATGGGACGGGAATTCTTCCTTACCGCCGAACCCGCCACCGGTGGGCGTTTGGATCACCCGCACTCTGGTCTCGTCGCGCGCGAGCGCCTGCTGCAGCGCCTTGAGGACGTAGTAGGGACACTGCATCGAGCCCTTCACCACCAGCACGTCGCCCTCGAGATAGGCGATCATCCCCTGAGTCTCGAGGTAGACGTGCTCCTGTGCGCCGGTCTCGTACGTGCCCGAGACGACCACCGGAGCCTGCGCGAGCGCACGCTCCACATCGCCTTTCACTATCTGGAGGCGCTTGAGGACGTTGTCCGGGCCGTACTGGATCTGGTCGGGGGCGGGCGCGGTCCGGAAGTCGAGGGCGGGAGACTCGGGCGCGATCACCACGTCGACCGCGCGCACGGCGCGTCGCACCGCGTCACGCGACGGGTGAGCGAGCAGCAGCACCGGCTCGTGGACGTGACGCACGTAGCCGGCCGCGAGCACCGGCTGATCCTGCTCGATCAGGGCCACGACGTTCGGTCCCGGGATGTCGCGGTGGTCCACCACGACGAACTGCGACCAGTCGGCGTCCTTGCCGAACCGGATGGCGGTGACGCGCCCGCGTGGCGCGGGGCTCCGCACCGTCATGCCCCAGAGGAAGTCCTGGAGTGGGAGATCGTCCACGTACCGCTCGCGGCCGGTGAGCTTGGCGAGTGCCTCGCGGCGCTGCATGGTGGAATTCTGTCGCCTTGCTGCACTCCCGGCCAGGGCGTAACGTTGCGGACCTTGAGCATGACGCTGGTGGTCACCGTCAATGGCGTGCGCCACGAGCGCGCGGTGGAGCCGCGGCTGCTCCTCTCCGACTTCTTGCGCCACGAGCTGGGCCTCACCGGAACGCACGTCGGATGTGAGCACGGGGTGTGCGGCGCCTGCACCGTCCTGCTGAACGGCGAGGCGGTCCGCTCCTGCCTCATGTTCGCCGTCCAGGCGAACGGCCACGAGGTCGAGACCGTGGAGGGCCTTGGAGACGGCTCGAGCGACGCGCTGCATCCGCTTCAGGCCGCGTTCCGCGAGGCTCACGGGCTGCAGTGCGGCTTCTGCACCCCGGGCGTCCTCATGACGCTCGTCCCGTTCCTGCGCGAGCATCCCAATCCGGACGAGCGCGAGATCCGCGAGGCGCTCTCAGGGAATCTGTGCCGCTGCACCGGCTACCAGAACATCGTCGCGGCTGTGAGACTCGCCTGTGGCGCCCCCCCCTCACCGCGCGCGTAGCGGCATCGGCGAGCGCGTGCGTCGCAACGAGGACGCGCGGCTCCTCACCGGGCGCGCGCTCTTCGTCGACGACGTGCGGCTGGACGGGCTGCTGCACGTCGCCTTCCTCCGCAGTCAGCACGCCCACGCCCGTCTCACGAGCGTCGACGCTTCGGCGGCTCGCGCTCGGCCGGGAGTCGTGGCGGTATACACGGCGGCCGACCTGGGCGATTACTGGCGCCCCGGTCCGCTGCTCGTGCCGCCCCCTCCCATCGCCGGTCTCGTGTTCAACGCGTGCACCCAGGTCCCGCTTGCCAAAGACAAGCTGCGCCACGTGGGCGAGCCCATCGCGATGGTCGTCGCGGAGAGCCGCTATCTGGCCGAAGACGCTTTGGACGACATCCTGGTGGAGGCGGACCCGCTTCCCGCCGTGGTGGATCTGGAGGCCGCGCTGGCCCCGGGGGCGCCCCGCGTGCACGACCAGCTGCCGTCGAACCTCGCGGCCCACGCGGTACAGCACAAAGGGGACTGGGCGCGGGCCAGGGCCCGCGCCCATGCGGTCATCAAGCGGCGGTTCCGCTACGATCGCGGCGCGTCGGCCGCGATCGAGAATCGCGCCGTGGCGGCGCAATGGGATCCCCGCGCCGAAGAGCTGACGGTGTGGGACACCACGCAGGCGCCGATTCCCATTCGGAACGGCCTGGCCCAGCTGCTCGGCCTGCTCGAGTCACAGGTGCGCGTGGTCGCGCCGTTCGTAGGCGGCGGTTTCGGGCCGAAAATCATGATGTTCTACCCGGAGGAGGTGCTGGTCCCGTGGGCGGCGGTACGGCTGGGCCGCCCCGTGAAGTGGACCGAGGATCGCCAGGAGAACTTCTTCGCCACCACGCAGGAGCGCGGCCAGATCCACGACGCCGAGCTCGCCGTGGCGAAGGACGGCAAGATCCTCGGTGTGAAGGACGTCTTCCTGCACGACACGGGCGCCTACGATCCCTACGGCCTCACCGTGCCGATCAACAGTCAGTGCACCCTGCTCGGCCCCTACGACATCCCGAGCTACGAAAGCGAGTTCACCGCGGTCTTCACGAACAAGACGATCGTCACCCCGGTGCGAGGCGCCGGGCGTCAGCACGGGGTGTTCGTGATCGAGCGGCTCCTGGATTTCGCGGCCAAGGAGCTCGGCATCGACCGCGCCGAGATCCGTCGTAAGAACCTGCTCCGGCCGGACCAGTTCCCCTTCAACAACGAGATTCTGTTCCAGGACTCGGCGCCCCTCACCTACGACAGCGGCGACTACGAGCCCGCGTTGGACGAGGCGCTCAAGGCCATCGACTATACGGGCTTCGTGCGGGAGGAGCAGCCGCGGCTCAAGGCGTCGGGGCGTCACGTGGGGATCGGCGTAGTGTGCTACGTCGAGGGGACGGGGATCGGGCCTTACGAGGGCGCGCGGGTCACCGTCGAGCCGAGCGGCCGCGTGCGGCTGGCGACGGGGGTGGGGACGCAGGGACAGGGCCACTTTACCGTATTCGCTCAGATCGTCGCCGAGGTCCTGGGCGTAGACGTGACGGACGTGCACGTGATCACGGGCGACACTCGGGAGTTCCATTGGGGCACGGGCACCTTCGCCAGTCGCGGCGCCGTGGTGGCGGGGAGCGCGTGCCACGCTGCGGCGGTCGCGGTGCGCGAGAAGGTGCTGGAGCTGGCGAGCCGCGAGCTCGGAGCCGCGCCGGCGGATCTCGTGCTCGACGGCGGGCGCGTACACCTGCGCAGCGACTCGGGCCGCGGCGTCGCGCTCGGGGCGCTGGCGCTCAAGGCGAATCCGCTGCGCGGCGCCGTGCGGCCGGGCAGCGAGCCCGGTCTCGAGGCTACGGCGTACTTCGGACCTGACCGCGGGAGCACCGCGAACGGCGTGCATGCGATGGTGGTCGAGGTCGACCCGGAGACGGCGCAGGTCGAAATCACGCGCTACGTCGTGGTGCACGACTGCGGCCGGGTGATCAATCCAATGATCGTGGAAGGCCAAATCCAGGGCGGCGTGGCGCACGGCATCGGCAATGCGTTCTACGAGCAGCTCGTGTACGACGAGGAAGGGCAGCTGCTCAACGCCTCGTTCATGGACTACCTGCTCCCCACGGCGACCGACGTGCCCAACGTGGAGACGACTCACCGCGAAACGCGCTCACCGCTCAACCCGGTCGGTACGAAGGGTGTGGGCGAAGCCGGCGCGATCCCCACCGGCGCCCTGTTCGCCCAGGCCGTCGAGGACGCGCTCGCCGGCTCGGGGCTGGAGATCTGCGAGATGCCCCTCAGCCCGAACCGCCTCTTTGAATTAATGAGTGCGAGCTCCCCGGGCGTGAAGCCCTGATGAAGCCCGCACCGTTCGACTATTTCGCTCCGGCCACTTTGGATGAGGCCCTCGCACTCCTGACCGAGCACGGCGGCGACGCGAAGCCGCTGGCGGGCGGGCAGAGCCTCCTTCCTGCCATGAACTTCCGGCTGGCCCGACCGGCCGTACTCGTGGATCTGAACCGGATTTCGGAGCTCGCCTATGTGCGCGCGGAATCGGGGGTGGCGATCGGAGCGATGACGCGGCAGCGGGTCGTCGAACGGAGCGATGTGGTCGCGCGCGCGGCACCGCTCCTCGCCGAAGCGCTGCCGTCCATCGCGCACCCGCAGATCCGGAACCGCGGCACCGTGGGAGGCAGCATCGCGCACGCCGACCCGTCCGCCGAGCTGCCGGCGGTGATGCTCGCCCTCGAGGCCCGGTTCCGGGCGCAGGGCTCCACCGGCGAGCGCTCGATCCCCGCGGCTGAGTTTTTCAAGGGCATGCTTGAGACCGCGCTCGCGCCCGGCGAGCTGCTCATCGAAATCGCGCTGCCACCGCTCCCCGCCCGCGGCGGAACCGCCTTCCTCGAAGTGGCGCGCCGCCACGGCGACTACGCCCTGGTGGGGGTCGCAGGCGTAGTGACGCTCGACCCGCGCGGTCGTTGCCAGTCGGCGCGCATCGCGTGCTTGAGCGTGGGCGACGGTCCGGTGCTGCTCAGCGAGGCGGGGAAGCTGCTCGCCGGCCAGAGCCCATCGGAGGAGCTGCTCCGCGCCGCGGCCGACGCGGCGGCGACGCGCGATATCGATCCGCCGTCCGACATCCACGCTTCGGCCGCTTATCGGCGCCAGCTCGCCCGCGTCCTCACCCGGCGCGCGTTGGCGCGCGCGTTCGAGCGCGCGGGCTCCGCACTATATGCACCGGAGGCACCATGAAGCTCTACGACCTGTCTCAGCCCCTCAACGAACGCTCGTCGTTCTGGCCTTACTATCCGCCCTTCGAAGTGAAATACATCAAGCGTAAAGCCGAGCACGGCGTGAACGCGCAGTACATCATGACCTCGAACCACATGGGCACCCACCTCGACGCGCCGCGCCATTTCGTCACCGCCGGCAAGACGATCGACGAGCTACCGCTCGAGTGGTTGTGCGGCCCGGGCGTGATCGTGGACCTGAGGGACGAGATGGACGAGCTGGCGGTATACACCCCTCAGATGATCGAGAAGCGGGTTCAGGTGAAGCCGGGTGATTTGCTGTTACTCCACACGGGATGGCACCGCTACGCGGACTTCGGCGCCACGCCGGACGAGGAGCGCTACTACCACTACCATCCCGGCGCGCACCCCGATCTGGTGCCGTGGCTGTTGGAGAAGAAGATCCACGTGTGGGGTGTCGACTGCGTGTCCACCGACCACCCGATGAACCTGCCGATAGGACGCTTTCTCGGGAAAGGCGCCCACGGCCAGTGCGATAAGGTGCGCGCGAAGGCGGAGCAGAAATTCGGCGGCAAAGCGGCCGTGGAGAAGATGTTCCCCGACTCCGCCTACCAGCTCACTCACAACGCGCTGTTTCCGAAGGACTGCATCCACATCGAGAATCTGGGAGGGGAGATCGAAGCGCCCGAGCTCCAGAACAAGCGCCTCATCGTCGGGTGCTTCCCGTGGAAGTTCAAAGGAGGCGAGGCCGCGTTCTGCCGCACCGTCGCGTTCACGGGTGAATGGAAGATCTAGCGGATCGCTCCGCCACCGAGCTCGCGCGGCTCGTCCGGTCGCGCGAAGTCTCGCCCGTCGAGGTCATCGAGGCGTGCCTGGCGCGCGTCGAGCGCTACAACCCCGCCGTCAACGCCGTCGTCACGCTCAATCCCCGGGCGCTCGACGACGCCGGCGACCTGGAGCTGCGGTTGGTGCGCGGCGAGGAGGTGGGTCTGCTCGCGGGCCTGCCCGTCGGCATCAAGGACGTGACCCCGGTCGCCGGGCTCCGTACGACGTACGGCTCCGCGCTCTATCGAGACCACATACCCGCTGAGGATGCCCTGGTCGTCCGCCGGCTGCGGGACGCGGGCGCCGTGATCCTCGGGAAGACGAACTGTCCCGAGTTCGCCGCCGGTGGGAACACCTTCAACGAGGTGTTCGGCCGCACGCGCAACCCGTGGGATCCGACGCGCAGCGCCGGCGGCTCGACAGGCGGCGGCGCGGCTGGGCTCGTCACCGGCATGATCGCGCTCGCCGAAGGGACAGACCTGGGCGGGTCGCTCCGGATTCCCGCGTCGTTCTGCGGCGTGGTCGGGCTCCGACCGTCGGTCGGGCTCGTTCCGACCTATCCGGCGGACTGGGCGTGGGACACCCTTCAAGTCGAAGGCCCCGTGGCGCGCACCGCCGAGGACGTGGCGCTGATGCTGCAGGCCGTGGCGGGCCCGAGCCCGCTCTCCCCCCTCGCTCAGCCCACTGCCGGCCGCAACTTCGTGGCCGCGGCGGCCCGAGGCCTGCCGCCAGGCCTGCGGGTGGCCTACTGCCCCGATGTCGCCGGGATCGGGATCGACCCGGCCATCGAGCCGGTGTGCCGTCGCGCCGCCGTCGGGCTCGGCGAGCTCGGCGTCGAAGTCGACGAAATCGAGCTCGATCTGTCGTTCGGGCGGAGGGCGTTCCTCGCGCTGCGCGGGTTGTGGTTCGTCGCGCAGATGTTTCCACGGATGGACCAGCTGGACCGGTTCGGAGCCAACGTGGCAGGTAACATTCGGGCCGGGCTCGACACGACCACGCGCGACCTCGGCGCCGCGGAAGCGGCGCGCGGCAGGATCTGGCACCTGTTCCGCGAGTTCTTCGGGAAGTTCGACCACCTGCTCACCCCGTGCATGGCGGTCCCGCCATTCCCTGTGGACCAGAACTATCCCGAAACGGTGGCCGGCAAAAAAATGGAGACGTACGTGGACTGGATCGCCCCCACCTTCGTGCTGAGTCTCAGCGGTCTTCCGGTGGCCTCGGTGCCGTGCGGACTCGATCCCGACGGGCTGCCGGTGGGTCTGCAGATCGTGGGCAAGCCGTTCGGCGAGGAGGCGGTGCTGGCCCTGGCGTCCAAGGTCCAGCGGCTGCATCCGATCGGTCGCCCACCGCTGCTGCGCGAAGCGATGAGACCCGGCAGCGGGTGACAGGCGTCACGCACCAATGCGCCCACAACGTCGATGTTTTTCGACAACAAGGAGGCTTCCCGTGATCGGCAGTCAATGGGCACGGTTACGCAGCGATGCCAGCGTCCCACTGCGGCGCGGGGCATGGTATCGCGTCCTCCGGGTGACGGCCTCCGACGCGGTCCTGGACGTGAACAAGCGCGTGGTCAACGTGCCGCGCGCTGCGCTCCAGATGACGGGCCGAGCGCCCGGCGTATGGGCGATCGTTCCCCGACCCGGCAACGCGCGGCAGTTGCCGCAGAGCTGGGGTGCCCGTTACGGCGTGTGCCCGAAATGCCACGGGCGGGCGCCCCTCCCGAAAGGGCCCCTCAACATGCGCTGCGGAAAGTGCGGCGGCGTGTTCGACGTGGGCTGGGGCGAGGCACACGACGCCTGACGCCGAGAGCCGCCGCGGCTCCTAGAGTGCCGACTTGCCAACCTTCTGTTGCGCCTGCTTTCGCACCAGGGCGAAGCCGATCGCGTTGAAGTTGTAGTCCGCTACTTCCTGGAACAACTTCTTGGCCTGCGTGGCATCGCCCGCGCCCTCCGTCGCCACCGCGAGCTGATACTTGACGTAAGGATCGAACGGGTTGCCCTGCCGCAGATGTCCGGCTGCCTCCTGATACTTGCCCTGATAAAGCGCGATGAATCCCTTCAGCTGGTGCATCGGCTCGAGCTTCCGCGGGTTCGCGTCGGGCTCGAGCAGCTGGCTGATGCGGTCCGCCTGCGTCTGAGCGGCCCTGTAGTCGCCCCGGCGCGCGGCCCACCACCCCTCGAGGTAGGCGATCTGCGCCTGCTGCCCGCGCGTGAATGCAGGGTTGCCTGCCTCATCGGCCTGTTGCATCAGGAGCGGCTCGAGCTGCTTCAAGGCCTGCTCCACGGCCGCGCGGTTCTTGGTGTGGGTCGCGATGACCACGACGTTCGTGAGCGCCGCGACCTTGTTCGCCTTGGGATCGGGTACTCCCATACCGTCCACGGACGCGACCAGCCGATTGAGCTCGGCGATGGCGGCGGCGGGATCGCCGGCGTACACGCTGACGTAAGCGCGGAACGGGGCGTAAGCCGCCTTCTCGTTCGCGCGGCCGAGGGCCATGGCGGAGTCGTAGTCGGCGCGCGCCGCCGCATAGTCGCCCAGGAACGTGTTGGCGTGCCCCGCCTTCACGAGCAGGACGGCATTGCGGGGCTCGAGCGCGTGGCCCCGCAGGTATTCCTCGCGCGCCTTTTCAAGATTCTTCTGCGCGCGGTAGGCATCGCCGACGAACATGTGCGCGTTGGACTCGTCGGGAGCCAGGGCCTCGGCCTCCTGCATGTGCCTGAGCGCCTTGGTGAAATCGCGCGGCTCACCGAAGATGTAGTTGTTGCCCATGATAACATGCGCCACATACAGTTTCGGGGAGAGCTCGAGGGCTTTCGCCATCGATTCCCTCGCGTCTACGTTCTCGTTCAAGGCTCCCTGGGCGCCCGCGAGGGCGAGCCAGGCGCGCGGGCTCTGGGGATACTTCGCGACCAGTTGCTGGCCGAGGGCGAGCTGGCCGGCCAGGTCGTTGTCGAAGCCCTTCCGCGTCATCTGGATCTGGAGCCGCTCGGCTTCCGACGCACCGGCCGCGTTCTGCTCGGCGAGCGCCAGGTTGGTCTTGAACTCGTCGAGCGAGTTCGCCGTGTTGGCGACGTTCAGGTAGGCGAACCCGAAGTCCGGGTCGGCGGCCACCGCGGCCTTGAAGTGCACGTTTGCGTCGATGAGGCGGCCGAGATCGAACTCCCGCAGGCCTTCGAGAAAGTGTGCCCGCGCCTCCGCCGAGGAGGTCGTGATGGGATGGTTGATCACCGCGCTCGTGATGGGATCGAGCGCGGAGCGCGGGCCCTGCGCCGCGGCGCCGGCAGACCAGCTGACGGACGCGAGCACGAGCGCCAGGGCCGCACGCGTGGACGCGTGGCTGACAGACATCATCGTCGTCTCCGATGTGGGAAGTCTCGGTGAACGCTGGCGGCAGGCGACCGGGGGTCGGGAACGTTCCCTTGCGAGGCCGAACATGCCGGCCCGCCGGGGACGTCACAAGAGGATGCGCGGAACCTTGACAGGTCCTTGACACTCAACCGGTGAAGAGCTTCGCGACCTCGGGCTTCGTCACCTTTCCCAGGGCGTTCCGCGGCAGGGTGGGCACCGAGCGGAGGGCGCGCGGAATTTTGTAAGGCGCGAGCCGTTCCTTGGCCCACGCCTGCAGCTCGGCGAGCGTCAGCTCTGCCTCGCCGCGCCGCTCGACGGCGGCGCAGATCCGCTCCCCCCACTCGGGATCGTCCACGCCCACCACGGCGCACTCCGCGATCGCCGGATGCGTCCGGAGCACCTCCTCCACCTCGAGCGCCGACACCTTGTAACCGCCGGTCTTGATGATGTCTACGCTCGAGCGGCCGAGCATCCGGTATGCGCCGTGTTCCGAGACGGCGACGTCGCCGGTGCGGAACCAACCGTCCCGGAACGCTGCTCCAGTCGCATCGGGCCGCCGCCAATACTCGAGGAACACCGTCTCCCCACGCACCTCGATCTCGCCAGGCGTGCCCGCCGGCACCGGCCGCCCCGCTTCGTCCACGAGACGCACCTCCACGCCGGGCAGCGGTGTGCCGACGAATCCCGGTCGTCGCTCGCCGTGCAGCGGGTTGGCGAGCGCCATACCGATCTCGGTCATGCCGTAGCGCTCGAGCAGGACGTGACCGGTGATCTCGCGCCACCGCTCGAGGCGCTGCACCGGCAGCGCCGCGGAGCCCGAGACCATGAGCCGCATCCGGGGCGGGGCGCAGCCCGCCGACCAGGCGCGGCGGCGCTCGGGCGCGGCGGCCTCCCAGGCGGTGATCAGCTTGCCGTAGATGGTGGGCACCGCCATGAAGAGGGTGAGGTCGCCGTCGCCGATCCGGGCCCAGACCCGCTCCGCGTCGAACTTCGGAAGCATCTCGCAGCGGGCGCCGGCCCACAGCGCGCAGGTGAGGACGTTGATGATCCCGTGCACGTGGTGCAGCGGCAGGACCAGCAGGATCCAGTCGTCCGCCCGCCACTCCCAAGCGGTGACGAGGCTCGCCACCTGCGCGGCGATGTTCGCATGCGTCGTCACCACGCCCTTGGGCCTGCCCGTCGTGCCGCTGGTATAGACGATCATCGCCCGCCGCCCCGCCGCTACGCGAGGGAGCAGGGAGCGGGGAGCGGTACCCACCGCCTCGTCGGTCGTAACCGTTCGCGTAGCCGGGGGCAAGTGCACTCCCTGCATGACGGCGGCGAAATCCTCGTACACCACGACGGTTTCGGCGTCGGCGTCGCGGATCACGTACTCGAGCTCTGCGGGAGGGTGCGAGACGGCGAGCGGGATCGCAATCCCGCCGGCCCGCCAGATCCCCCACTGGATCGCGACGTAGTGAAAGCCCGGAGGGGCGAGAAAGGCGACCCGGGCCTCCGCGAGGTCGTCGCGCCCGGCGAGCAGGCACGCGGCGACGCGGGCCGAGGCGTCCAGCAGATCGCGATATGTGAAGGTGCCTGCTCCGGCGATGATGGCCGGCCGGTCACCGTGCCCCCGCGCCCGTGCGACGAGGGGCAAATCGCTCAGGGGCGGGCCTCGATCACTTCGCGGACCTTGCGTGCCAGCGCGCCGAGCGAAAACGGCTTCTGCAGGAAGGCGACGCCCTCTTCCAGCACGCCGTGATGCAGGATCGCGTCGTCGGTGTAGCCGGACAGATACAGCGTCTTGATCGTGGGCCGCAGCTGCGTCAGGCGCTGGGACAGCACCCGGCCGTTCATGTCCGGCATGATCACGTCGCTGACGAGCAGGTCGATCTGCCCGGCATGGCGGCTGGCGAGGGCGAGGGCCTCGCTCCCATCCCGCGCGACCATCACTTGGTATCCGCGCGCTTGGAGCGCCTTTTCGATGATCTGGCGCACCGCGTCTTCGTCCTCGGCGACGAGCACCGTCTCGGTGCCGTCCAGCATCACCGCCGTTTCGACCGCGGCCGCTTGCGGCTCGACGGCGTCGATCCGCTGCAGGTAGATCTTGAAGCTCGTGCCTTGCCCCACCTCGCTGTACAACCAGATGTACCCGCCGCTCTGCTTCACTGCGCCGTACACCGTCGCGAGCCCGAGCCCCGTCCCCTTGCCGACGGCCTTGGTCGTGAAGAACGGCTCGAAGATGCGGGCCTTCGTCTGCGCGTCCATCCCGGTCCCGGTGTCGGTGACGGCCAGCATGACATAGCGTCCGGCGGGAATCGTGACTCGATCGGTGGGGTAGTCGGCGTCGAGATCGACGTTCTTCGTCTCGAGCGTGAGGCGTCCACCATTCGGCATCGCGTCACGCGCGTTCACCGCGAGATTGACGATGACCTGCTCGAGCTGGCCCGGGTCCGCCCTCACGCCGCCACAATCGGGCGCGACCGCGACGCGGATCGCCACATCCTCGCCCAGGAGGCGGCGCAGCAGCTTTTCGAGCTCGAGGATGAGGTCGTTCAGTCGCAGCACCTGGGGAGACACCACCTGCTGGCGACTGAACGTGAGCAACTGCCGGGTCAGCACAGCCGCCCGCTCCGACGCACTCCGGATGTCGAGGAGCCCTTCGCGATCCGGATCGCCGGGCGGCAGGTCCTCGAGCATCAGGTCGGTCGTGCCGAGGATCGCGGTCAAAAGGTTGTTGAAGTCATGGGCGACGCCGGCCGCGAGGCGACCCACCGCCTCCATTTTTTGCGCCTGGCGGAACTGCTCCTCGAGCCGCTTGCGCTCCGTCACGTCATTGATCACGACCTGCTCGGCCCGCCGGCCGGCGAACGTGATTCCGTGACCGCTCGTCTCCACCTCGATGAGCGTCCCGTCCTTCTTGCGATGCCGCCAGGTGCCGGCGTTGTGGTAGTCGCCAGGCATGGTCTCGAGGTGTCGATGTAGGGCCGGGATGTCCTCCGCCGGCCGCAGGTCCTCGATCCGCAGCGCGAGGAATTCCTCACGCGAGTACCCGTAATGCTTGATCGCAGCGCCGTTCACCGCGAGGACGCGGTGCGTCTCCAGGTCGAACACCCACATGGGGTAGGGCGTGCTCTCGAACAGTGCGCGATACTGGGCCTCTGACTCCCGCAGCGCGGCGACGGCTTGCTCCCGCTCCTCGCGCAGCCGCCGCTCCCGAATGGCCCGCTGGATCGCCTCGGGCAGTCGCGTCAGGTGGTCCTTCAGGATGTAGTCCGCGGCGCCCGCCTTCATGAACTCGACCGCTTTTTCCTCGTTGAGCGACCCCGTGACCAGAATGACGGGGAGGGTGGGGAATCGCTCGTTGACCAGCTCGAGCGCCGCGGATCCGTCGAACCCAGGGAGGCCGTGGTCGGACAGGATGATGTCCGGGACGAACTCCCGCAGCGCCTGTTCGAAGCGGGCGCGCGTGTCGACCCGCTGGCTGACGAACTCCAATCCCGACTTGGTCAGGTGGCGTTCGACGAGCGCGGCGTCCGCCGGCACGTCTTCCAGCAGCAGGATCCGTAAGGGCATAGGTGCGACCATCATGCAGTATGCGGCCTCACAGGATTCACCACGGTGGCCTTAGTCACAATAGACAGGTGACACCGCCACCGCGGCGAACCACGTAACCTATTGCAGCATCGTACCTTTCCTGGGCCGCCTGTGCACCGTCAGTGGGGGGGAAACAGCGTGTCAAACAGGGCGGTGATGCGGTAGCGTAACGCCTCGGCGGCCTGGGTCGCCGCGCGGCGCGGCGCCCCGACCGGCTCGACGCCCCGCAGCACGGTGCCGCGCGCCGCGTCGATGATCTGCACGTGGAAGCGGACCGAGTCCCCGTCACGGTAATACGTTCCCAGGACCACGGTGCCGGCCCCGGTCTGGGCGGCCAGGGCTCGAATGGCTGCGGCGTCGCGATGGCTCGTGGCCGCACCGGGCACGACCTCGACCCCGGGTTGGCGTGTCAGTGCCTGGGTGACCCAATCGGTGGCGATGTGGCCGAGTGGAGCGAGGGCTGAGTCCCCCGAGAGGTCTTCGAACCCCGTGACGACCACGCGCCTCGGGTCGAGCGGTGGAGCGCGGTTCCCGAGGAGCAGCACGCCAGCGGTGCCGAGGGCGGCGACCGTTGCGCCACCCAGCACGACCTTCCGGCTCACCCGCGGCAGCCGCATGCCCAGCACTGGTCCAAGGCTTACCACGTCCCGGAGACTGGCCACGAACTCGTCCACGGATGCGAAGCGCTCGTCGGGCTCCGCCGCGAGCGCGCGACCGATGGTCTGCTTGATCAGTCGCTCGCTCCGGTGGCTCACACGCTGGCCTTGCAGTACCGTGTCGAGCACCGCGCCGCCGCGCGGCGTCCCGCCCGCGAGCCCCACCAACGGCGGCTCGCCTACCAGCATCTCATACAGCACCCCTCCCAGGCTGTACACGTCGGTGCGTGCATCGATGGCGCGGCTGCCCATCAGTTGCTCGGGGCTCATGTAGGCCAGCGAGCCTACAGGGTGGCCCCCGGTGAGCGTGTGACCGCCCGCGGCGCTGATCGCGCGCGCAATACCGAAGTCCGCCACCCAGGCGTGAGCGCCGGACAAGAGGATGTTTTCAGGCTTGATGTCGCGATGGATGATGCCGTGTGCGTGCGCGTAGGACAGTGCGTCGCCGACTTCGAGCGCGATGCGCACCGCCTCCTCGAGCGGCAGGCTCTGCTGCCGCTCTAGGCGGGCCCGCAACGACTCGCCTTCGATGTACGGCATCACGTAATAGCACAGCCCGTCGGGCCCATCCGGCACGAAGAGACATTCGTCGGCGGCGAGAATCGGCACGATGTGCGGGTGACTGAGCCGCGACGTGAGCTCGACCTCCCGGATGAAGCGCTCGCGGAACTCGGAGCTCGAGACGTCGGGGTTCATCACTTTCACCGCCACTTTGCGTGGCGGATGGCGTTCGACCGCCAGGAAGACGCGCGCCATGCCGCCCGCCCCGATCTCGCGTTCGACGGTGTAGTGGGGGGCAAGGCCCTCGCGCAGCGCTCCTAGGACGTCGATCATGGGGGGGCAAAGTACCGCGGCGACCGGTACAGCGCGACCGCGCTGCCTACGCGCCGTCGCGCCATTTCTGGAGTGGGAACCCCGCCTGATGCCACGCGCGAATGCCGCCCAGCAGGACGGCTACCCGGCTCGTGTCGTGTCCCGCCGCGATCAGCAGTCGCGCCGCCCGGGCGCTTGTGCGCTCGTCCACTCACGCACAGTACAGAATGAGCGTGCGATCGGGCGGCAGCGCGCCTGCCGGCGGACGCCCTTGGGCGGCCTCGATCGTGGCGAGTGGCAGTGAGAGGGCGCCGGCGGCGTGTGCGTTGTCGAAGAGCCGCGCATCGCGTGTATCGACCAATACGCCCCGACCGGCCGCTACCAGCTCGTGCGCCTGGGTGGCGGTGAGGCCCGTCACGGGCATCTCGTCCGGCGTGGTCATGCTGCGCTCCTCCTCGGCTCTCGACAACGGTTCATATCTGAACTAATGCTCCGGGTAGTCGCGCGGTTCCCGGGAAGCGGCGGGAACTTTGAAGAAGCATAGTTCATTACTTTCACCGTGGGTGTTCGCACTGTGCAGCTGTATCGCGCTGTGGGGGCCGGGTGGCCGACCGTCCAGGAGTGAGCCATAATGAGGCCGTGCGCAAGCGTGTCCGAAAAGGCGCGCGCCGCCCGACGGCCGACTCCCTCGTCTTCTCGTTCCTGAGCGCGGCGGACGTGGTCGGGGCGCGCCTCGAGGCGGCCCTGAGCCCGACAGGATTATCCCTGGCGAAGCTCGCGGTGCTCCACTTTTTGGAGGATGCCAAAGAAGCCTTGCCCCTGTCCGATCTGGCTGCGCGCCAGCACTGCGTGCGCTCCAACATCACCCAGCTGATGGATCGCCTCGAGAAGGACGGCCTGGTCCGCCGGCGCGCCGATCCGGACGACCGGCGCAGCGTCCTGGCCGAGCTGACGCCCGCGGGCGAGCAGGCGCATGCCAAGGGTGTCCGCGCGCTCGCGGACGCGCAACGCGCGATCGTCAAGGCGCTCAAGGCCGGCGAGGCGACGAGCCTCCAGAACGCGCTCACCGCGCTGACATCGTGATCGTTCTCCCACCTCCTGAAAGGGGATTCCCGTGCTCTACCTCGTCCCAATAGGTCGATTCCTGTATTCCGCGATCTTCTTGATGACGGTGTTGGGGCATTTCTCGGCGGGGTATATCGGATACGCCGCCCAGGCGGGAGTGCCGGCTCCGGGGATCTTGGTCCCGCTGTCGGGTGTGATCGCCACGCTCGGAGGCTTGAGCATCACGCTCGGGTACAAGGCCAAAATCGGCGCCTGGCTGATCGTGCTGTTCCTGGTGCCGGTGACGCTCAAGATGCACAACTTCTGGGCGGTGACTGACCCGATGATGCGAGGGATTCAGATGGCGTTGTTCATGAAGAACGTGTCCATGCTGGGCGCCGCGCTCTTGATCACGCACTTCGGCTCGGGCCCCCTGAGTCTCGACGCGCGGCGGGCGTCCTCCCCGCTCGCCTAAGCCTCAGCGCCGCGGGCGGCGGCGCTCCATGTGCCGGGCCATGATCCGCATGAGCTCGGCATTGGTCCACGGCTGCCAGCCGTGGGGTTTCATGGGACGTCCGTAGGCGAACTCGGCCTCGGCGGGGGGCCGCGCGCGTGTGAGGAACTCCTCGAGCCGGTACACGGCGAGGTTCAGGTAGAACGTGTCCATGTCGCCGGTGAAGACGTGGATCTGGCCCCTGAGTTTGGGCCGGAGCGTTGCCCAGTTCCGCTCCAGATAATCGCGCAGGTCGTAGTCGTGCGCCCGGAAGTACTCCGCCACGCTGCGGTCGATCGTGCCGGTGCTCAAGTCCCACAGCTCGGCCGGGTACCCGTCCGACGCCACCGGACCGTAGGTCGCTTCCCAGATCGCGAACTGCTCGCCCGAGCGGGCGCGGCTGCCGAGCACCGCCTCGAACTGGCTCTCCTGCCGGATGCTGATGCGCGGCTGGCCGGTGACCTCCTGTTCAGCCGGCACGTCCGCCGTCATCCATTCCGCCACCTGATGTACGAAAGCGTTCGTGTCGCTGTAGATGTCGGGGATCTCGTAGTTCCGGAAGTCCACCGGGTCGGGATACAAGACCCATGTCCCCCCGAAGAAGTCCGGATGGTACACCTGCAGCGCGAGGGCTTCCCAGCCGCCGGTCGAGCCACCCGTCAGCCCGCGCGCCCACGGCTCGCGGATCATCCGGAAGTGCTCCTCGAGATAAGGAATGAGCTCCTGTAGCAACGCATCTCCGTACGGACCGTTGTTCGCCGAATTCACGGCATAGGAGTCGTCGAAGTACGGCGTCGGATGCTGGAACGTCACCGCGATCAGGCGGGGAAAATTGGGAGCGCTCCACGCCCGATAGAACTCGAACCCTGGCTCCCGCGCCGAGCGCGCGAGCCGCGCGGCCCGCTGCTCGGGCGTCTCGGGGCTCGAGTCGGTCGAGAACCCGAACGGTGGATTGAGGGTGAAGTGCCCCTGCTGGTACACGGTGGGATAGCGACGGCCGGTGTCGGCGTCGTAGCCGCGCGGTAGCAGCACCGTCGCGCCGAGGTAGATCGGCCGTCCCCACCAGGCGGTGAGCAGCTTGCTCTGAATCTTGATGTGCTTCACCCACTTGGTGTCCGGCGGCAGCTCGATCGGCGGGAGCACGCGCGCGAGCTCGAGCCGGATCGTATCCGGTCGGGTCGGATCGAGATGCACTTTGCGCACCGCGCTCACCAGGTTTCCCGGCGCCTTGTTGAACTGCTGGCCCTCCCACTGGTCGTCATGCAGCCACAGGGTGTGCCCGTCGGCGCGGTGGAACTCCGAATACACGTTGAGCAATCCCTGCACGTAGTAATCGCCCGCGGGGATCTCCTTGAGGCTCGACACCGGATAGCCGAGGGTCGTGCCGTCGATCACGCCGGGCGCGCCGGGTGCGAGCTGCGTGACGTCGACGCCGAAGAACGGCGTACAGTCGCTCTCGTGACGCACCTGCAGGCGCGGTTCGACGTCGTCGTGCCGCGTCACGAACAGGTACATGCGTCCGGTGACGGGTGTGCCGCGGAGCGACGCTGGCACGGTGATCTCGACGCGCACACTCTGCGATACGGCGTGTCTCGGGAGTGCGAAGGCGAGCGTGATGACGGACGCGAGGGTAGCGAAACGCAACGGAGGATCCTGAAGAGGGCGGGCTAGTGTGACCTCAAACTGGAGGGTCCGCAAGAGCGGGAGGCGCCAGGATACCTGGCTCGGTGGCGCGCACCTGCACATACGCCCGGTACCCGCAGCCGCAGGATTCCGTCGTGCGACCGAGCCGATCGGTCCCGAACGCGAGCCGCTGCGCACATTGGGGGCAGCGGGGCGGGCCGCCGTCTTTGACGAGGCCCGTCCGCGCCAGCGCCCGGTTCACTTGTACCGGTAGGTGATACGCCCGCGAGTGAGGTCGTAGGGGGACACCGCGAGGGTGACTCGATCGCCCGCGAGCACGCGGATCCGGAAGCGCCGCATCTTGCCCGCGATCGTGGCAAGCACATAGTGACCGTTCTCGAGCAGGACGCGGAACGTCGTGTTCGGGAGCACCTGCTCGACCGTGCCATTGATCTCGATCGCTTCTTCCTTCGCCATCGGTCCGCCCGCGTGAGGGGGGAAACGCAAAGGCGGGACCGGCGCATTGGCCAAGTCCCGCCTTGACGTGCAACGCTCGATGAAGGCTAGCGGTCGGGCCGGGCGAAGTCAAACTTGAGCACTGACTCTTCATGAGAGGGCCCGATGACGCAGAGCGATCAGGACCGGCGGGTCGACTACATCGAGTTCGGCGCGACCGATCTGAGCCGGACCAAGGAATTCTATGAGAAGGCCTTCGGCTGGCGGTTCCAGGACTACGGACCGGACTACGCGAGCTTCCAGGACGGCCGCTTGAGCGGCGGCTTCACAACGGACGCGCCCGTTCGGCCGGCCAATCCGCTGGTGGTGATCTACGCGGTTCAGCTCGAAGCGATCGAAGCGAAAATCAAACAGGCGGGCGGGAAGATCGTCCGAAAGACGTACTCCTTCCCTGGTGGCCGCCGGTTCCACTTCACCGATCCCAGCGGGAACGAGCTCGCCGTATGGACGGATCGGTAGCGTGGGTCATGACCAAGCGCGGGCTTCGCCCTCTGAAAGATGAGGAACGACAAGCCGAAAGACGACGCGACCGCCGGTTAGCACTCACCCGCTCGCGCCGGCGTACCGCTTGAGCGCCGCGCGCCACAGCGCTCGTGCCAGCGCGAACGCCAACGCGGCGACGAGGGCGGCGGCGAGTGCGATCTCCGGCCGCAACCGGCCGGTGAGCGCCGACGCCGGAATCGTGGTGGTCCAGGCGATCGGTATGAGATATACGAACACGAACCGCAGCGCTCCGGGGTACGCCGAGACGGGATAGCGCGCGCCCTCGTACACTGCGTCGAACAGGACGGCGATGTTCTCGACCGACACGAACCAGAACGCCAGGCTCATCAGAACTACCCAGATGGCATAGACGACGACGGCTGCGGCCGCGAGCGTCGAGGCAAACGCCGCAAGTTGGGCGAGCGATGGCGTGTGACCCATCCGAAACAGGGCATATCCTGCGAGCGCGAGGCCGAGCACGACGTCCGTCAGGCGCCAGATGTCGAGCCGTCGGAACGAGACGAAGCCTTGGGCGTCCACCGGCTTCACCAGCACCAGGTCCAGCTCGCCGCTGCGCACCTCGTCGGCCAGCTGGCCGATCCCCGGCCGCAGCACCGCTTCGATCACCCCGGTGAGCGCGTTGAACACGCCGAGCAGCACGACGATTTCCCAATAGTCCCACCCGCCCAGCGCCGTCGTGTGGTGAAAGAAGAGCGCGAGCGTGAGCAGCGCGGTCGCCATGTCGAACACGGTGCCGAGCAGGCTCGCGATGAAATTGGCGCGGTATTGCAGCTCCTCGGCGAGGTTCAGGCGCCAGAAGGCGGCCAGAACGCGGAAGGCGGAACGCGCAACGCGGAACCTCATTGGCTCACCCCCCCACCGCTCCGTACTTACGAATGCCCCGACTCCACGCGACGCGGTACGCCAGGATCCAAACGGCGAGCCAGACGATCTGCCCGCCGAGCCCCTGCAGGATGGCGTCCGTGCCCTGCACCGCGCCGGTGAGGAGATCGACGGGAAAGGCGAGCATGGAGCGGAACCACAGCACTCCAGCGACGCCCGCGACGGCGGGAGGCAGCAAGGCGAGCGGGGCGATCCGCCCCGCCAGGAACAGGGACACCCTGGCGTGCAGCTCCATGATCGCCGTGGCGCGCGTCGTCCAGAACGCCAGCAGTCCCGTCGTGAAGCTGATGAAGAACCGCATCGCGGCCGCGAGCAGCACCGCTACGGCCGTGATCGCCCACCGGCCGGGGTCGAACGACAGTCGCACGGCGGGCCACGCCGCGGCCACCAGCAACCAGACCACGAGGATGACGCTCGCCGTGCGCGCCTTGTACGCGATGTTCTCCGCCACGGCCTCGTGGGCGGGGTGCAGCGGCCGGGCGAGCCGGTAGTTGAGGTCGCCTTCGCGGATCCAGCGGTCCAGATACCAGGAATCCCAGGCGATGGTCAACTGGTTGATGAGCATGACGGCGAAGAAGTAGCGGGCGAAGTCGGCGCGCGCGTACCCGGCGACCGACCCGTCTCCCGCGATGGTCCACCAGATGCCGAGCGCGATCGCCGGCTCGGCCACTCCCCACAGCAGCCACAGCACGATCGACGCCCGGTACTGGAGATCGACCAGCCAGGCGTTGCGGATCAGCGCCCCGTACCGCCTGATCACTCGTCTTCCTCCACACCGCGCGCGAACGCGAGCCGGATCACTTCCTCGATCGGCGGATCCTCGATCGACAGATCGGCCACCGGGAGAGCGGCGAGGAGGCGGGCGCTGGTCGCGGGCGCGTCCTCGCGTCGCACCTCGAGCACCGCGTTCGGGAAATGGAAGCTCTTCACCTCGCCGAACGCGGCCAGCGCCTCGGCGGTCACCCGGTTGCCGTCGCCCCCCCCTCCACCGAGCACCAACTCGATCCGCTTGGTGCGCGCGATCCGTGCCACGAGCGCCTCGAGCGCTCCGTCGTACAGCAGGCGGCCCCGGTTGATCATCAGGACCCGCGACGCGAGCGCGGTCACGTCCTGCATGTAGTGCGACGTGAGCAGCACGGTCGCGCCGTGCCGCTCGCGGTATTCGATGAGGAACCGGCGGATCGCGTCCTGGGCGGTCACGTCGAGCCCCAAGGTCGGCTCGTCGAGGAACAGGAGCGGCGGGCGATGCAGCAGCGACGCCACCAGCTCGCACTTCATGCGCTCGCCGAGCGAGAGCTGGCGCACCGGCTTCTGGAGCACGTCGCCCAGCTCGAGCAGGGTGACCAGCTCGGCCAGCCGTTCCCGGTAATCTCCCGCCGGGATGTCGTAGATCGCGCGGTTCAGCAGGAACGTCTCCTCGGGCGGAAGGTCCCACACCAGCTGCTGCCGGTTACCGAGCACGAGCGCGATGCGTCGCTTGAACGGGGGGCCGCCGGTCCAGGGCACGAACCCCGCCGCCTCGACTCGCCCACTGGTGGGGTACAAGAGCCCCGCGAGCATCTTGAGCGTCGTGGTCTTGCCCGCGCCGTTCGGGCCCAGGAACGCGACGATCTCGCCGGGGTCGATCCGGAACGTCACGTTGCGCACGGCGTTCACGTCGCGATACCGCGGTCGGAGGAGCGCCCGCAGGGCGCCGCGCAGTCCCGGATCGCGCACCTTCACCTGGAACGTTTTGCTCAACCGGTCCGCGTCAACGATAGATGGCATGGGTGTGCGGGAAATCTATCCGGGGACACCTGGCGTTTGGCCGCAGACAGCCGCTGCTGGCTGGCCCTGCCTGGCCGGGCTACATTCCCGGCGTCGTGACGATCCCACGTCTGTTGGCCGACCGCCGCCACGGCGTCGACCGCCGTGCCGTGCCGCGGCGCCTGGCCGTGGCGGGCGCGCCGCGCGAGCGTCGCGCGGTGGTGGACCGCCGGCGCGGCGCCGAGCGGCGCAGCACCCTGGAGCGCCGCGGCCGCCCCCCACGCGATCCCTCCCTCGAGGGACCCGGCGAGCACCTGCGGAACGCCTTGCAGCTGCTCAGCCACGTGCCGTTCGTGGGCGAGCCGGTGTTCGACGCCGTCGTGAGTCGGCTGCGGCGTGCGCTGGAGCTCCTCGAGAAACGTCACTAGCCGTGTACCGGATCCGCCGAGCTACCGCCGCCGACGCGGGCGTTCTGGCGCGCCATCGGGCCGAGATGTTCCGCGACATGGGCGAGCTGCCGGATGGCCTGTACGACACCCTGGTCGAGGCCGCGCGGGCGTACGTCACGCAGGCCATCACGGACGGCCGCTACGTCGGGTGGGTCGCGGAGCTGGACGCCGAGTCGGGAGAAATCGTCGGCGGCGCGGGACTTCAGCTGCGGGAGCTCTTGCCCCGACCCAACCCCGGCCGCGAGCGGCTGGTGCGCGGGCCGCAAGGGTTGGTGGTGAACGTGTACACCGAGCGGGCGTGGCGGCGCCGGGGCGTCGCCGACGCGCTGATGCGGGAGCTGTTGCGGTGGTGCAGCGGGAACGGAGTCGAGAGCATCGTCTTGCACGCGTCGGGCGAGGGGCGACCGCTCTACCAAAAGCTCGGCTTCACGCCGACGAACGAGATGCGGTACGACGGCAGCCTATGAGGCCGCCCGGCTCCGGGTGTAGGATCCGTCCGACTCGAGGCTCCACGCGCCCGGGGCAGTCAGCTCGAGCTCGAGGATGCGGTCGAGCCGGGCCCGCGCCGCTGGCTCGTCGACCGGCGTGATGACCTCCACCCGGCGCCGCAGGTTACGGGGCCGCCAATCGGCCGAGCCGAGGTAGTACTCCGGCGCTCCGGCGTTGGCGAAGTGATAAATGCGCGCGTGCTCGAGGAAGCGGCCGAGCACACTCACCACGCGGATCCGCTCGGAGAGTCCGGGGATGCCCGGGCGCAGCATGCAGATTCCTCGAACCACGAGATCCACGTCCACCCCGGCCTGCGAAGCGCGGTACAGCGCGCCGATCACCGTGCAGTCGGCGAGACCGTTGAGCTTCGCGCGAATGCGCCCGCCGCGGCCGGCTCGCGCGTGTGCCGCCTCACGAGCGATGAGGGCCAGGAACCGGTCCAGCATGTCGGTGGGCGCGACGAGCAGCCGGCGGAATGCCGCCTGCGGCGGGCGCGACGAGCCGGTCAGCTCGTTGAACAGCGCGTGCAGCTCTTCGTTGATCCCATCGTGCGCCGTAAACAGGCCGACGTCCGTGTATAGCCTCGCGGTGTCGGGGTTGTAGTTGCCGCTCCCCACGTGCGCGTAGCGTCGGGTCCGCCCCGCCGTCCGGCGCACGACCAGCGCGACCTTCGCGTGGATCTTCAGGGCCGCGAGGCCGGTGATCACGTGGATGCCCGCCGCCTCGAGACTCTGCGCCCAGCCGATGTTGAGCTCCTCGTCGAACCGCGCCTTGAGCTCCACGAACACCGAGACATCCTTGCCGTGCGCGGCCGCCCGACGCAGGGCCTCGGCGATGCGCGACGGCCCACCGGGACGGTACAGCGTGAGCTTGATCGCGGCGACGTCCGGATCGTCAGCCGCCTCGGCGATGAAGCGCTCGACGCTGGCACCGAAAGAATCGTAGGGATGGTGCACGAGCACGTCGCCGCGGTCGAGCGCTTCGAACACGCCACGGTCGCCGGCGAAGGGATCGCGCGGTGTGAACGGCGGGTAGTCGAGGTCGGGCCGGGCCGTGCCCGCCGCCAGCTCGCCCAGGCCGCCAAGGTCGAGCGGGCCGTCCGCCTCGTACACGTCCGAGGGCCCGAGCGCGCTCTGCAGTGCGCTCTCTTCGAACCGCAGCTCGCGTTGCAGCAGCTCGCGCAACAGCGGCGGCATCGTGCGCTCCACTTCGATCCGCACCACCGGCCCCCACGGCCGCCGCCGCAGCTCGTCCGCGATGGCTTGAGCGAAGCTCGCCGTGCCGACCTCGTCGAGCTGGATGTCCCCGCTCCGGGTGACCCGGAAGGCATGCGACTCGACCACCTCCCGACCGGGAAACAGGGCGCCGAGATGGGCGCGCACCATGGACTCGAGCGGCACCATGCCACCGGCGGGCGCGGCCACGAGCCGGGGTAGGGAAGACGGGCACTCGACCGAGGCGAAGTGGAGCGGGCCGTCCGGCCCGTCGCGCAGCAAGACGGCGAGGCTCAGTCGTCGGTCGCCCAGGTGGGGGAATGAGTGGCCGGGCGCGCGGGTGAGCGCCTTGGGCGTGAGGACCGGAGCGACGTTCTCCGCGAACCACCGCTCGAGCGACGTGTGCTCGGCGGGTGCCAGCTCACTCCAGTCGCGGATCCGGGCCCCCTCCGCGGCCAGCGCGTCCGCCACCGTCCGGAAGCAGCGGTACTGGCGCGCCACGAGCGGCCGCAGCCGGATCGCGATCGCATCGAGCTGTTCCGCCGGCGTCAGGCCGTCCGGCGAGCGCTCGACGATTCCCCGCGCCACCTGGTGCTTCAGGGACCCGACGTCGACCATGAAGAACTGATCGAGGTTGGTGCTGAAGATCGTGAGGAGGCGCAGCCGCGCGAGCAGCGGCGACCCCGGATCCTCGGCCAATGCGAGGACTCGCGCATTGAACTCGAGCGCGGACAGGAGATTGTTGATGAACTGGTCCGCCGCGGGACGGGCGGCATCGAGCGTCTTCGCCGGAAGCGTCGGTACCCGCAGCTCGCTCAACGTGAGCCGGCTGGTCTCGTCGGTCGTGCCGCGGTTGGCCGGGGAATTCTCGACCAGCGGCGCGGCCGACCACTCGGGGACGAGGTCTGAGCGGGCGGCCACCGCCAGCGCCGACAGCGTGACGGCGTCCCGGAGCACCGGGGAGCCCACCCGCGCGACGATGTCCTGGGGGGCAAACCACTGGAGGCCGCCGGGGGGCATGGCCGTCAGGTCGCGCCGCAGGCGCCGCACCAGCCACACTTCGATCGTGGGGCGGCGGTCGGCTGCCGGCACGACACCGAGCAACCGCACCTCCCCTTCCACGTTCCCGAACACGCGCCGCATGGCCCGGCGGCACGCTTCCTCACCGCCTCCGTCTTCCAGCGGCAGCCGCAGCGCGGCACCGCTGCTCCACAACGCCAGGCGCCCGTGCGCGACCGCGACCACGGCGGCCTGCCGGGCGATGGCAGGGGGGGCAGCGCGGAGCGCGGTGACGCGCTCGAGCCGATCGGCCGACGCGCGCGACACACCATAGCGTTGCTCGATCGCCCGTGCGAATCGTGTCGCCGGGATCACGCCCCACGGCCGGCGCCATGCCGCGAGCTCGTGGAACTCGTACGGGCGGCCCTCCGTGCCCTCCCGCGCCGTGATGATGTCGTACGCGAGCACGAACTGGGGTACCAGAACGAGCGGGAGACGCGCCGCACGCATCCGTCGCTCGATCTCGAGCTCGACCTGCGGCGCGAGGCGGCGGGGCTCGACGATCGCGCGCAGCCGGCGCGCCGGCTCCGTGTCGCCACCGAAGATGTGACGCGGCTCGAGCTCGAGCACGCGCGACTCGCACCACGCCACGCCTGCGACGTCGAGCGCGAGCGCGCGGCGATCGTCCACGTCGAACCGCAGCCGGCAGGTCGCGCCTCGCCGGTGCAGGTCGCCATCCGGCGTGTCGAAGTACAGATCGCGGTGGAACGTCCGCTGGGTGGGGCCGGCGCGCAGGCCGAGCGGCGGCGGTGTCGCAAGCAGCTCATCCAGGCGTTCGGCGCCAGGCACATCCCAGCGAATCACCTCGGGCACGACCGAATGAATTCCTGGCGTGTACGGCCCGGGTCGTTGATGGTTTTGTAGAACTCGTCGTAGTACTCGAGGGCCTGCTGAATGCGCTTGGGCTCGAGTCCCTCGCTCTCGAGGCTCCGGTACAGCGCGTAAATCGCCTCCTTCTGCGCGTTGAACTTGGCGAACAGGGGCGCCAGCTCCTGGGGCGTGCGACACGTGCCGCGCCAGAGGCGCTGGCGCACGGTGCGGATGGGGAGGCGAGAATCGGGAAAGGCGTAGGGAGTCGAGATGACCCCCGACCAGTCGAAGTCGTAGGGGACCGGGTACACGACGCCGACCGAATCTTGGATGAGCACGATGTTATGCAGCGCCGTCACGGCGAAGTCGGTGTTGCCGATCATGTACTGGAACACCATCGCCAGGCCCGTCTGGTCGTAGTCGAGCTCGTCCTGGGTGACCCCCTTCTGTGCCAAAACCTTCGCGTTGTTGCGTCGCGCCATCCGGTCGTCGTCCTCGACGAAGAACGCGTGACGCATCTCGGGTTGGTGCTTGTCCTTCGCGTCCGCGTAGGTGACGCGCGCGAGCCGCACGCGAAAGCTGCGCTCGGTCAACAGGTTGTAGGCACGATAGATGAGGTACTCTTCGAGCAGGTAGTTGTTATACGACTGCCCGCCGCGGCACTGCACGGTGAGTTTGAGGCTCGAGCCCTCATGAGCGAAGATCGTGTGCGGGGTCTGTGCCTTGTCGAGCCCGATCTTGAGCGGTGGATACTGGCAGTTGGCGAGCCGGAAGTGGCCGCGCGTGCGGAGGTGCACGTCGAGCACGACCGAGTCGCCCGTGGCGGCGACGTAGGAGAGGACCCCCGGTTGGCCCTTCTTCTCGGTCCCGCGCTCCTTGGCGACCGCCCCAAAATCCGACTTCAGCGTGAGCTCGAGCGGTTCCGTGGTATCGAACAGCCGGCGACGCGACGGCCCGGTCGAGTCGGGCGGCGCTTGCGGGGCGACGGCTTGTGCCTCGAGGACCCGGGTCGCCCGGGGTACGACGCACACCGCCGCCAGGGCGGCCAGTGCGACCCCGGCCCCCCCGGCTCCCCCGGCTCCCCACCTGTGCCTCACGCGGTGAACGCTCACCCAGCAAGTCTACGGGTCTGCATATTCCCTTCAAGGGGAGGGGGAGTACCCATGACTCGACTGGCGGTCTTGACCCTGCTCGCGGTTCTGCCGGCTGGCGGCACCGCGCAGCGCGGCGACTGGCCCATGCCGGCCAAGGACTACGCGGCCACCCGCTACAGCGACCTGACCGAGATCACGGGCGCCAACGCCGGCCGCCTGCGCCCCGTGTGGAGCTTCTCGACCGGCGTGCTGGGCGGGCACGAGGGGCAACCGCTCGTCGTCGACCATACGATGTACGTCGTCACCCCCTACCCGAACGTCCTCTATGCCTTCGACCTCACGCGGGAGGGCTATCCCCTGAAATGGAAGTACCGTCCCGCGGTGGATCCCAATGCCCTTGGCATCGCCTGCTGCGACGCCGTCAATCGGGGCGCCTTCTACGCCGACGGCAAGATCGTGTACAACCTGCTGGACGGGCACACCGTCGCCGTCGCGGCGGCGACGGGCAAGGAGCTGTGGAAGACCAAGATCGCGGACCTCTCGCAGGGCGAGACCACGCCCGTCGCGCCCCTCGTCGTGAAGCATCGGGTCATCGTCGGCGCGTCGGGCGGCGAGTTCGGCATTCACGGCTGGCTCAAGGGACTCGATCTCGAGACGGGCCGGATCGTATGGACCGCCTACAACATCGGGCCCGATAGCCAGGTCCTGGCGAAGCCGGGAACGTTCAAGCCGTTCTACGATCGGGGCACCGAGCTGGCGCTCACGAGCTGGCCCGCCGACGTGTGGAAGAACGGTGGTGCGCCGGTGTGGGGATGGATGTCCTACGACGCCGACCTCGACCTGCTCTACTACGGCACCGGCAATCCGGCGCCGTACAACCCCGAGCAGCGCGCCGGCGACAACAAGTGGACCGCCAGCGTCCTGGCCCGCCGGCCGGAGGACGGCACGCTGGTGTGGGCGTACCAGTTCACGCCACACGACAGTTGGGACTACGATGCCGCTTCGGAGATGATCCTCGCCGACCTGACCGTGAATGGCCGGCCAAGGAAGGTCCTCGTCCATTTCGACAAGAACGGCTTCGCGTATACCATAGACCGCGCCACGGGCGAGGTGCTGGTGGCCCAGCCGTTCGTAGACGTCAACTGGGCGAAGTGGGTCGACGTCGCGACCGGCCGACCCGTGGTCGACTCCGCCAAGCTGACGGGCGCGTCCCGCGGGAACGTCAAAGAGATTTGTCCGACGCTCGAGGGCGGCAAGAGCCCGGCGTCGCCGGCGGCGTACTCACCACGCACCGGGCTCTTCTACCTCGCGACCAACAACATGTGCATGGACTACCAGGCGACCGAGGCGACTCGCATCGCCGGGACGCCGTTCATCGGCGCGAACACTCCCTACCACGCGGGTCGAGGCGGGTACATGGGGGCGTTCATCGCCTGGGATGCGGCCGCCGGTAAGAAGGTATGGCAGACGACGGAACCCTACCCCGTGTGGAGCGGCGCGGTCGTCACCGCGGGCGACGTCGCGTTCTACGGCACGCTCGATGGTTGGTTCAAGGCGGCAGACGCGAGGACCGGCAAGGTCCTGTGGCGGTTCAAAGTCGGATCGGGCGTGGTGGGGAACCCGATCACGTACACGGGCCGCGACGGCAAGCAGTACGTGGCCGTCTACGCGGGGATCGGCGGCGACTGGTTCCTGCTCTCGGGAGACGTCCGGTCGGATGACCCGGCGGACGTGCGGCCGCCGGCGGATTTCATGCCGGAGATCGCCCGGCATACGAGCCAGGGAGGGATCGTATGGATCTTCGCCCTGTAGCCCTGGCTCTCGTCGTCTCCGCTGCGTGCCGCGGCCACGAGGCCGCCCCTGCGATGCGACACGAGGCGCGCGTCTTCGCGGGCGGCGTCGCACCGCCGGCGGGCGCACCGCCGGCCTCCGAGAATCCCTTCCGGGGAGATCGGCAGTCGGCGGCGGAGGGCGAGCGCACGTTCGGCGTGATGAACTGCGACGGCTGTCACGGTGGCGGGGCGGTGGGCTGGGCGGGCCCCAGTCTGCGCGACGGCCGTTGGCGCTACGGCGGCGCCGACGGTGACATCTTCCAGTCGATCTATTACGGCCAGCCGCACGGCATGCCGGCGTACGGCGGCATGTTGCCACCCACCGCCATCTGGAAACTCGTCACCTACCTTCAGTCGCTCGAGCCGCCGGCCAACGTGCCGACCGAGTCGTGGAGGTAGCCCTGCGCCTGCTGGGCGGTGTGGTGGGCGCCGTGCTGCTCGCCACCGTGCTATGGGATGCGTTCGAGACGATCATCCTGCCGCGGCGCGTGAGCGGGCGGATCCGCCTCACGAGGTTGTTCTACCGCGCGACATGGATCCCGTGGCGCGCCGCCGCGCGAGCCCTGTCGGGCCGTAAGCGCGATGTCTTCCTCTCGATTTTCGGTCCCCTCTCGTTGATTCTGTTGCTCGCCCTTTGGGCGGTCGGCAGCGTGTTTTCCTTCGGTCTGCTGCAGTGGGCCGCGGGCTCAGCAATGCGGGTCGTAGGAGATGGGGGCGGGGGCGCGCCCGGGTTCTGGTCGGATGTGTACATGAGCGGCACGACGTTTTTCACGCTCGGCTTGGGCGACGTGGTGCCGCGCACCGCGCTCGCGAAGACGCTCACCGTGATCGAGGCCGGAACCGGTTTCGCGTTTCTCGCCGCGGTCATCGGCTACTTCCCGGTGATCTATCAGGCGTTCTCGCGGCGCGAGGTGGCCATCTCGCTGCTCGATGCCCGCGCCGGCTCGCCGCCCAGCGCTTCGGAGCTGTTGTGGCGGCACCGCGGCGACCCCGGCGCCGGCGCACTCACCGAGCTGTTGCGCGACTGGGAGCGCTGGGCCGCCGACGTGCTCGAGAGTCACCTCTCCTATCCCCCGCTCGCCTATTTCCGGTCGCAGCACTACAACGAGTCGTGGCTCGCGGCGCTCACCACGATCCTCGACGCGAGCGCGGTCGTGATGATCGGGCTGGACGGCTGGTGCGCGCGGCAGGCGGAGCTGACGTTTGCCATGGCCCGGCACGCGGTCGTGGACCTGGCGCAGGTGTTCAGCACGCCGCCGGAACGGCAGGGGGAGCGCCTCGGATCCGCTCAGCTGGTCAAGCTCCGGGAGCGGTTGGCCCGTGGTGGGCTCGCGCTGCGGGACCGGCCCGACTTCGAGCAGCGGCTCACCGAGCTGCGCCGGATGTACGAGCCGTACGTCGGGGCGCTGGCACACTACCTCACGGTGCCGCTACCGCCCTGGGTGCGCGAGGTCGAACGTCCCGACAACTGGCAGACGAGCGCCTGGGACAAGGTCGTGCGGTTGCCGGAGCGGGGGTCCAAAGCTGGGGAAGAAGATCACTTCTAGCTGTCGCGGCTGAAGCCGCGGCTCGGCGTTTACCGCTCAAGCGGCAGTACAACGCCCGTTTACGGGCACATGCCGAGCCGCGAGTTCACTCGCGCACCTCGGTCGCAGGCCCTGGGTTTACCCCTCAAAACCGGATAGCGAGCGACCGCCGCCTCTCGATACACTGATCGATGGCAACGATCCCTCGTGCGACCGTTTACGCGGTGCTGGCGCTGATTTGGGTGACGCCCGTCGGGGTAGGCCACGATTGGAGGATCGCGCGGATGATCCGCGGCTAGCCGGTCGGTTCTTACTGACCCCGGGCTACTTCACGGGGGCGTGCTGCCGAGCCGGACTCCAACCTCGTCGAGGTGGTCCAAGAGGTCCGCCGGATCCTGGTACACTCGATACGCCCCTGCGCGCTCGAGCTCCTCCTCACCATAGCCACCCGACAGCAGTCCTACGCCGAGGGCGCGGGCACGGCGCGCCGCGAGCAGGTCCCACACGCTGTCCCCAATCACGACGGACTCATCGATCGGGACCCCCAGCCGTTCGGCGGCCGCGAGGAACAGATCGGGGTCGGGCTTTGCGTGCTCTACCTGGTCGCGGGTCACGATCGGTACCCCGGCCGGGATGCCGAGCATGTCGAGGTTGGGCTTGGCGCTCTCCATTCGTCCACTGGTGCCGATCGCCCACGGGACGCCCGCCTTCGTCAGGTAGGCCAGGAGCTCGCGTGCTCCCGGGAGTGGACGCACCTGTGTCACCTGGCGGGCGTAGGCTTCGGCATGCGCGCGCCGGATCTGGGCCGCCTGCTCGGGCTTCAGCTCGCGGCCGGTCTCGCGGAACAGCGCGTGAACGAACAGGCCACCGCTCATGCCGATGCGACGGTGGATGCGCCACACCGAGAGCTCGATGCCGACGCTCTCGAGCGCTTCGCGCCACGCGAGCACGTGCTGGTACACGCTGTCCACGAGCGTGCCGTCGAGATCGAACAGGAAAGCGGGGCCGGGTGGCATGAGTCCGGTAATGTAATCGTCGTGAACGAAGTAGGGGCGCAGCATGCTGCGCCCCTACGGCTCTGCGTGACGCCCCCGTGCTACGTTGTTGCTTGACGCCTCTACTCGACGCCTTTTTTCATTTCAACAGCATGTCATGCGGCCGCGCCTGCCCCGTCGGGAAATGCTCGAAGTCCACGTCGAACTTCGCGTCCAGGGTCATCCCGCTCGGCCCCACGTTAACGAGCCGCACCCGGTAGGGGACTTTCCCGTCCAGATTCGAGAGCAACGAATTGCTCACATAGAGCCGCTTGTTGTCGGGCGCGAGCTTCATCATTTGCGCCTGCGGAATGGCCACGGTGCTCACGAGCTTCGGCTGCATCGGATCGGCGACGTCGTACTGCTGCACCGCGCCCCCGCCGAACAGCGACACGAACAGGAACTTGTTGTCGTATGAGATCCGCATGTCCGCCGGCAGCGAGCCGTCGGGCAGCTTGATCACGCGGTGGAAGGCAAGCTTGCCGTCGGGACCGACTTGCCAATGCCACACGCTGTTACCGAACGCGCAGTTGATGAACCCCCCGCGCGCCGCGGCGCCGTGCAGCCAGCGGACCTCGAGCGGCGACTTGTCGAGGTGCTCGACCTGGAGGACCTTGCCGGTCTTCCAGTCCCACGCCACGACCTCGTCACCCACCTGGTCCATCGGCGTGTTGCCGGCTTTGACGGCATGGGGATGCGCCCAGCTCGAAGTGACGATCAGGTTCAGCTCCGGCTTGACCCCGACGTCGTACATGTAGTCGGGCGCGGGATGCGCTTCGAGGAAGTTGCCGTCGTTGTCGAGCTTCACCAGCGCGCCCGGCGCGCCGCCTTCTTTCGAGCCGAGCATCGCGACCATCACGCCACCCGGCACGGCATAGAAGGTGTGGGGTCCCGAGAAGCCGGTGCTCGCGGCGAGGTCAGGGACCGTCTTGACGAGCTTCGGGTGCTTGGGATCGGTGGCGACGTCGTAGATGAACAATCGGTTCGAGAACAGCCCACCAGCGAAAATCCGATCGGCGTTGGCGGTATAGCCGAAATGGTGCGCTTCGTTCCCGGGCGACCCGGTGGGCGCCGTGGCGATCACCTTTCCATAGCTCGACGACGCTGGGTCGGCGTCGAGCACCGAGAGGAAGTCGGGGTCCTTCTGATCGGCGTCGCTGGTCCAGACGTACAGCAGGGACTCGTGCTGGCCTGGGGGAAGGCCCCGGACGAATACCGACTCGTCCGCGGGGCCGCCCGGCGCGGGGGTCATCACGAAGCCCAGCGGCAGGACGGCGAACAGGAGCAGCAGGGCGGTGCGGTTCACAATGGTACCTCCTCAGTTAACTCGCGGGTCCGAGCGAAGCTACCCTCGGGGTAGCAAGGTGCAAGGTATATTGCGCCAACATGAAACGCTCCATCGTGCGGGCGACGTAGTGCGACTCGACTTCTCCGGCGCCCCTGAGATCGCCGCGCCCCCGGCCGAGGTATGGAAGCGGCTGCTCGATCACGAGTTCGTGGCGTCAGTGGCACCGGGAGTCGAGTCGGTGGAGCCGATCGACGACCGGCACTTCAAGGTGATTTCGGGCTTCGGCGTGGGTGCCGTGAAGGTGAGGTTTCAGCTCGACGTCGAGCTGTCGGACGTGAAGCCGCCCACGAGCCTCAAGATGTCGGCCCACGGCAAAGCGCCGGGCTCGGGTGTGGATGTGAGCACTATGCTCGAGATCGAGCTCATTCCCCCCAACCGGTCCCGCCTGAAATGGAGCGCCAGCTCGGAGGTTCGCGGCACGGTGGCGAGCGTGGGGGCCCGCCTGTTGAAGGGCACCGCCCAGAAGCTCACGGAGAGCTTCTGGGACAAGTTCGCGGCGCGCGTCGGCGAGGCGGCGGGGTCGAAGTAGATTTCAGCGCATGAAACAGTGGCTCGAGACGAGAGAAGTCCTGGACTTCCTCGCCCGCGTCCGGGGGGCGGGGCAGCGAGCCGCGCTCGCTACCGTCGTCCGGGTGCGGGGCTCGGCCTATCGCCACGAGGGCGCGAAGCTCGTGGTCGCCGAGGATGGCAGCACCGCCGGGAACGTGAGCGGGGGGTGTCTCGAGCAGGACGTGCGCGAGGTGGCGCTGCAGGTGATCCGCAAAGGGGAGTCCGAGCTCCGCAGCTATTGCTCGAGCGCCGACGAGATTGCGGCCTGGGATCTCGGAGTCGGGTGCGAAGGACAGGTAGATGTATACGTCGAGCGGGCGGAGGCGCGGCCCAGGGAGCGGGCCCTCCTCGACGAACGGCGACTTTTCGTGGCTTGCGGTGTGATGCCGGGGAAGGGTGAACGGCTCATCGTTACGAGCGACGGCCCTGAGGGCGATCTCGGGTCCAAAGACCTGAACGCCCGGGTCGCCACCAAGGCGCGGGAGCTGCTCGAGGCCGGAGAGTCCGGGATCCACGAGATCGGCGGCCGGTCAATCTTCTTTGACGTGCTTGTTCCTCCACCCCAACTCGTGGTCCTCGGTGCGGGCGACGATGCCCGGCCGCTGGTGCGGTTCGCTGCCGATGTGGGGTTCCGGGTGGTGGTGGTCGATAGGCGGCCGGGGTACCTCACGCGCGAGCGGTTCCCGGGCGCGGCTGCCCTGGTGGAGAGCGCGGGCGACGAGCTCGACGCGGTGCTTCCGCTCGACGCCGAGTGCTACGCCGTCGTCATGAATCACAATTTCGCAGACGATCAGGCGTACGTGCGCGCGCTCATGAAAACGCCCGTGGCCTACGTCGGAATGCTGGGCCCGCGCCAGCGCACCGAGCGCATCCTCCGCAACCTCGCTGCAGAGGGGCCGATGGACGAAGCGCGGGTGTACGGGCCGGTGGGGTTGGACATCGGGACGGACGGCGCGGAGCAGGTGGCGCTCGCCGTCATCGCGGAGATTCTCGCGGTGCGATCAGGGCGGCGGGCCCGGTCGCTGCGGGAGCGCCGGGCGGCCATCCATGCCCCGACCGACTGAGCCCTCGCGCATCGCGGGGGTGATCCTCGCGGCTGGCGCATCGCGCCGCATGGGCAAGAACAAGATGCTGCTCGTGCTCGAAGGCGAGTCGCTGATCCGCCGAGCCGCGAAGCGAGCCCTCGGGGCCGGGCTGTCGCCCGTGGTGGTCGTGATCGGCCACGAGGCGGATCGCTTGCGCGCCGAGCTGAAGGACCTGCCGCTCGAGTTCGCCGTGAATCTCGATTACACCGGTCCCACGAGCGGTTCATTGCACCAGGGTCTGAACGCGCTCGGCTCGGATGTAGACGCCGTCGTCGTGATGCTGGGCGACATGGTACGGGTGAGCGCGGAGACGCTCGCGATGCTGGTCGCCGCGGCGCGCGGGACCGAGGCGCCGCTCGTCGTGTCGCGCTATGGCGACGTGACCGCGCCGCCGCTGTTGTTCCGACGGGCGCTGTTCGGTGAGCTGCTATCGTGGACGGGGGAGGGGTGCGGCAAGGCCGTCGTCCAGGCGCACAAGCACGAAGCGATGTATGTGGATCGGCCGGTGACGTTGCTCACAGACGTGGATACACCGGAGGATTTCGCGATCGCCATTGCCGCTGAGCGTCCTTTGGGCTAGTGTGAAGTGTGCGGTATGTGCAGTGCCTGCCGGCGCCGGTGCGTGGTGGCCGTGGTTGGAGCAGGTTGAAGCGGTTGGAGGCCATCACATGAGCCACGAGCCCAGCGACTTTCCCAATCGGTTCCGCGCGCACGTAGAGCTGCAGGGCGCGATTCTCACCCCGGAAGAGCTATCCCACGTTGGAGAGTGCTACCCACGGTGCCGTGGGAAGGATCACTGGGACGTGCGCGCATACGCCAGCGTCACGGGTATCGGCGCCCGCGAGTACCGCGTCGTGCGGGGGACCAGCACCGTAGACGTATATCGCAGCACCGAGCGGGAGCACGCGAGTGCGGTGCAGACGGCCCTGAACGAGCTCGAGTCGCAGGACGGGCGGGTGGAGAAGGGCGAGCAGCTCTCCAACTAAAAGCTGCCCGCCGCTCTCTGGATCGGGTTCGACTCAAAACGCACAATTTCCCGGTGCCGGCGCAAACCGTTCCTTCGTTGCGCGCCATCCCGACCATCCCGCCGTTCTCAAAGAACGTGGTGCCGGCGGGGTGAACGTGCGCGGAACAGCTGGGATCGTCCCCCATGTAAAATGTGGTCGTTCCGGTTTTCACGATGACCAGCACGGGACCGGGACGAAAGTGCCAACCGGAATGCCCACCGGGTGCCACGTCTACGCTCACGACTACGATGTCGGTGTTGTCGTGCGACTTGAGCTCGGCGTCATATGCGCCGGCCTTGGATTGAATGTGAAACGTGCCGAGGTTGGCCTCGTGACGGCCAGCGAGCCGCCACCACCCTCCGTGCAACGGGGCGGTGGCGGTGCCGGCGGTGTGGTGGAACCAGCGTTTGCGGCGAACCCCTACGCTGGTGTCGGGCGCAACGACCCGTGTCCGTGCGGCAGTGGCAAGAAGTTCAAGAAATGCCACGGAGCGGCTGCGTAACGCGTTTGTGGGTACGCGATTATTGCGTAACCACGAACTGGTAACAGCTGCTCTCCAACACGACCGCTCCGCCGGCGTCGATCACCCGAAAATGAATGTCGAACGTCGAACCGACCGCGAACGCCGCCAGGTTGCGGAACAGGGCGGCCTGACCAGTGCCACGGGAATCAGTCGTGATTGATTGCGGAACCGCCCCCATCCCCAGGGTGAGCCAATTTGTCCCCGTGCAATCGTCGTTCACGTTCGCGTCGGTCGCGCGCTGCAGCTGATAGCCGGTGTTCGGCTGAAGGTCGCGCACCCACGTATCGAGATAGACAATCCGATCTGCGTCGTTCGGCTGCCGAAACTTCACGTGCCCGAAGCCACCGTTCCCGGTTACGTCGCGCAGGATGATCTCATTATTGAACGGCGGTGTCTCCGGGCCCCAGCTGCTTGCGCTGATGATCGGGCCGGCGGATTGTCGCGGCGCTACGAGATCGGGATTCGAGGTGCAAGACCACAGGCAGGCGATGGCGATGGCTGGCAGTGCGGCGGTGGTACGCATGATTGCTCCACGAGTGAGAGATAACGGTCGGGGGTTGGCGAGCCTCCGTACGGAGTGTTCCAGTTAGAACGTACAGTTTCCTGGTGCGTCCGCATCAAGCCGCGTTGGACTGCCCGCGGGCACGAAGAAGGTCGCCACTACGGTGGCGGCTACGGTTCCTTCGTTGCGCGCGATCCCCACCATCCCGCCGTTCTCAAAGAACGTGGTACCAGCGGGGTGGACGTGTGGGGTGCAGGCGGGATCGTCCCCCATGTAAAACGTGATCGTACCGGTTTTCACGATGACCAGCACGGGACCGGGATGAAAGTGCCAACCGGAATGCCCACCGGGTGCTACGTCTACGCTCACGACTACGATGTCGGTGTTGTCGTGCGACTTGAGCTCGGCGTCGTAAGTACCGGCCTTGGATTGAATGTGAAACGTGCCGAGGTTGCCGCGTCCAACGACCATGGGCGTAAAGTCCACTGCGGCCGTGTAGCTCGGCACAGTGATTCCCGCGTTCGAAAGCTCTCTCGGTTTCGTCGTGTCTCTGCAGGCGAGCGCTCCGATAGCGACGGCGAGCGCTGATAGGCTGACGGAATTGCGCAGGAGTCTTGACATGTGAACCTCCATGGGGCACGGCAGTTAGCGACCTCCGCGGGCGAGCCGGCCCCGACCGGACGCGGGAAACGCTCTGGCGGGTACCCCCCGCCGGCGTACATTGAGCACACTAGCGCCGGCCAGTGACTCAGCCGTGACCGAGGTGTGACTTGGCCGCCTCCGGCGCCTCTGCCGTGGGCGGTTCAACGCATGATCGAGTTGCGGACGCTGGGGGCGCTGGACCTGAAGGCGGCCGACGGACATCCGGTCCATTCGATCCTCGCCCAGCCGAAGCGCCTCGCCCTTCTCGCCTATCTCGCCGTTCACGCTGCCGGTGCCCGCCGCGATTCCGTGGTTGCACTGTTTTGGCCCGAGCTCGACACGGCGCACGCCCGTGGGGCGCTGCGCCAATCGCTGCGGTTTCTCCGTCGCGAGTTGGGCGACGGCATCCTCAATGGTCACGGTGACGAAGAAGTCGGCTTCGAGCCAGCGACGCTGTGGTTTGACGCGCTCGCGTTCCAGCAAGCGTGTGACGCTGGGGAACCGGCACGAGCGCTCCAACTCTATCGCGGTGACTTCCTCGCCGGCTTTTTCGTCAACGATGGATCCGCGGAGCTCGAGCGCTGGATCGAGGGCGAGCGCCTGCGCCTGCGTCGGCTGGCGGCTCGAGCGGCGGCGGAGGTTGCGCAGCGCGCCGAGCGGGACGGCGATCTCGCGGCCGCGACGAGCGCGGCGCGCCAGGCTGTCGCGTTCGATCTCGACGACGAACCCGCCCTCGCACGGCTCATCGAGTTGCTGGACCGATCCGGAGACCGGGCCGGTGCGCTGAACGCATTCGAGACGTTCCGGCGTGGGTTGCTGCGGCAGTATGACGCGACGCCGTCGCCGGAGACCGACGCGCGTATCCAGGCCATTCGCGCGCGACAGACGCCGTTTGTTGCGGCCGCGCCGCGGCCCGGACCAGTCACGACGCCCCTCATTCCGGCGCAACCTCGGCCGTGGGGACGGGTATTGTCGCTCGCTGTCGGTGGCGCATTCGCGACCGCGATCGTCTGGTGGCTGGTCGGCTCCGGAGCACGCCCGACCTCGGTCACGATTCTTCCCCTCAGCAATGCCACGCGCGACACCACGCTCACGTATCTGACCGCCGGGATGGCGGAGGGGGTGACCGCTGCCCTGTCACGCGTCCCCGGGCTGCGCGTGGCTGATCGCGCGGGGGACGTTCTCGCCTGGACGCTCCGACGCGTGGGCGACTCTCTGAGCCTCGCGGTCGACTTGCGACGTGGGGCCGCCGGCGCACGGCGGTGGAGCAGGGAATTCCCCTTGTCGGCGTCGGGCGCGCTCGCGGTCGAGGGCCGCGTGGTCGGTGACGTGGTTCGGCAGCTTCGACCTCGCGCGGCCGACTCGATCGAGTTGCTGCAACTGCATCGCACGACCACGAGCCCTGATGCGTACCTGCTCTACCTCCAAGGCAGGTACTTCTTGGGAAGGCGCAGTTCGGAGTCCCTTGCGCGAGCGCGCGGCCTGTTCGCCCAGGCCATCGAGCGGGACCCGGTCTATGCGGCCGCGTACGCCGGGCTGGGGTACTCGTACGTCGCACTGGCATACTACTGGGTGATGCCGTCGCGCGAGGCATATCCATTGGCAGAGGCTGCCGCCCGCCGCGCACTGCAGATCGACTCCACGCTCGGCTTCGCGCACGCGCTCGTTGCAGAGGCGACGGCGAGCTTTCATCGGCGGTGGGCGGCCGCCGAACCACTGTTTCGCCGCGCACTCGAGCTGGATCCGAACGACCCGGAGCCGCACCAGATGTTCGGCGTCTATCTTCGGACGCTCGGACGCTTCGACGAAGCCGAGGCCGAGATGCGCCGAGCAATCGAGCTGGATCCACTGACCCGCCATTTCTCGTATCAGCTGGGTCGGGTCCTGGCGTGCGCGGGTCGTCCGGCAGACGCAGCTGTGCAATTCGCGAAGCAGCTCGCGCTCGACTCGATTTATCCGCCGGCCCACTATGAGCTCGCGAAAGTCCTCGCCAGTCAGGGAGACTACGACGCGGCCCTGAACGAGCTCGCGATGGGCGCCCGCCAGTGGGGTGACACCACACTCGGGCGTCTCATCCGCGGGAGCCGGGGCAGCGCCGGCTACACCGCGGCGCGCTTGCTCGGGGCCACCCGATCCCTCGAGCGACTGCGGACGCGAGCGAAGCGCGCATTCGTTCCACCGGTCGCCTTCGCCCGCGAGTACATCATACTCGGCCAGCGTGAGGAGTCCATGGCCTGGTTGCGGCGAGCGTTCGAGGAGGGCGATGTCAATTTGGCGGCGGCGGTCAGCTGCGAGCCGGAGTACGCCCCGCTCCGGGCTGACCCGCGGTTTCGGGATCTCCGCCGTCGCATGGGGTTGTGATTGACGGTTCCAACAAGGCCCCTCAAAACAACTCCAACTGATCCTCCACTAACCCCCTGAGCCTCTCGAGCAGCTTGACCATCGCCCACGTGTCCCGCTCGCAATAGCGCAGCAACGCCTCCCGCAGCGCGGCCCGCTCCCCAGCGGGCATCTCGGCGCCCTGGAACATCAGCCGCTGCAGCTCCACCGTCGCAACTTCGCCGTCCTGCACCTTTAGATCCGCGTAGGACAGTCCCGGCACCAGCGCCGGGAGCGTCTTCTTGATGCTGAACCCGCCCCCGAAGTCGGGGTGGTACACATGACGCCGTATTGCGGGCAACAAGTCCACCAGGCGCCTCTCGATCCGCTCGAGCTCCTTGTCCAAATGTGGCGCCGCCTCCCGCAGCCGCTTGATGCACTCGCGCTCGAAGCTCGCGTGGTAGGCCACGATCCTGCGCGCCCCCGCGCACACCGCGACCAGTGCCTCCGCCAGCGCGGGGCGTGGATCCTCCGGCCCTTCCGCAATCCACTGATGATGCACCAATCCGCCCACGCGCTCCACATGCGCGCTGAACTGCACCGGCACCTGCTGCCACGGCCGGCACCCCGGCCAGCGCGGGATCGCGAGGCTCACCGTCTCGAAATCGAGAAACGCGAGCGGCGACGTGAACTGGGCGAGCGCCTTCGTGAGCGAAGGCTCCACCACCATCCGCCCCGTCTGCACCGCCTGCACCTGACGCGCGTGGATCACCGACAGCTCCAGGTCCGAGGGCAGGTCGTAGATCGTCGCGTACCCGTCGGCCTCGAGCTCGAGCGCCCGCTTGCGCTCGATGCGGTACAGCTTGCTCACGTGATGGTCGGGGAGCTTGGGCCAGCAGCGCTCGATGAATGGACAGTCGTGAGGCGTCGTGCAATGCTCGCCGATGGCCACGTCGGGCAGCGGCCCTTCGAGCATCCTCTGCTGTGCCGCGAGCTCCTCCGGCACGCCGATCAGCGCCGCCTCGACCAGCGCGGTCACGTCTTCACGCACGAACAGGTTGGATAAGTCTGGGTAGCGGCATTGCGAATTGAGATGCATCAGCTCCGCCCGCTCCACCTGAAGGCCCGCACGCCGCAGCACATGCACCTGGACCGTCGCGTCCGGCAAATGCTCCGGTTTGCGGCTGTTGGATGCCTTCACCTCGATCACCGTGTAGCCCCGGGACGCCCGCTCCAGAATGTCCACGCCAACGTACGTCTCATCCGCCAGGAACCAGGCCTCGTAGATCGCCGGCAGGCCACGGTTCAGGGCCTCGCGTGTGGCCGCCACCTTGTTGTCGTACTGATAGTACGGGAGATCGATGAGCTCGCCCCCGGGCACGTGGCCCCGCGCGTGCTCGCCGACTTCCCGCCCTTGCGCGAACCGGTTCTGCTCCCCCGGCGACGGCGACAGCTCCGGCGCCTCGGGCTCGTGCACCCGCCACCACAGCTGCTTGTGACATTGGAGCCCGGAGAGATAGCGCGACTTGGAGAGGCGCGCGGGTTCGGACGGCATACGTCAACAGTAATGGATAACTCGCTACCGGATGGCGACTTCGCTTTTCCCGTATCCTCGCCCGCTTGACGCGGGGGCAGGTCGATCCCTATACAGTGATCGCCTGCATGCGGAGAAACGATGTCACTACGCGTAGTGCTGGCCGACGATCACGTCGTGCTGCGACAGGGCGTGCGTGCCCTGCTCGAGCGGCACGGCTTCGAGGTCGTAGCCGAGGCTTCCGACGGCAGGACGGCGGTCGAGCTGACGCGGCAGCATGAGCCGAACGTCGCCGTGCTCGACATCATGATGCCGCTCCTGAACGGCATCGATGCCGCGCGCCAGATCGTCGAGGCGTGCCCTGGAACCCAGGTCGTGATGCTCACGGCCCTGGAGCAGGAGCGCCTGGTGACGGACGCGGTCCAGGCGGGGGTGCGGGGGTTCGTGCTCAAGACCCAGGCGGGCGAGGACCTCGCCCAGGCCATCCAGCAGGTGTCGCGCGGCGGTTTCTACGTGGGGGCGGGCGTCTCTCAGGCCGTGGTGGATGCCTGCCGGGCCGCCGCGGCCGAGGACCGGAGCCGGCTGACCTCGCGTGAGCGCCAGGTCGCGCAGCTCGTGGCCGAAGGCAAATCGACCAAGCAGGTCGCCGCGCTGCTCGCGATCACCCCCAAAACCGCCGAGTTTCACCGCGCGCGCGTCATGAAGAAGTTGAACGTCCACGACATCGCGGGTCTCGTCCGCTACGCCATCCGGGAAGGCTTGATCACTCCCTGACCCGGGTGTTCTCCCGGTGCCATCTAGGGTTTTGCCGGGTTCTCCCCACCAGCGCCGTCGCCACATTCACCGCATCATGGCTCTTCGGACGCCCTTCGCCCGCTCGCCCGTCGCGCTCCTCGCCAACGCGGGGACATGGCTCAACCAGGCGCTCGAGAGCATGCTCGAGCCGCTGGGGTATCGAGTTCTGTCCGTCGCGACCGGACGCGAGCTGTTGGACCGGGCGCCCACCGCGCGGCCCGATGTCATCCTCATGGACGCGAACCTCCAGGACCTGGACAGCATCACGGTGTGCCGCACCCTCCGCCAGCATCGGGCCGTCTCCTGGCATACTCCCATTTTCATGATCACGTCGACGCCGGCGACCAAGCAGCAACGGCTCGCCGCACTCGAGGCCGGAGCGTGGGACTACCTGAGCCTGGTGATCAACTCGGAGGAGCTGGCCCTGAAGCTCGACGCCTTCGTGCGTGTCAAGCTCGAGACCGATCGCGCTCTGGAGGAGGCCGCCGTGGAACCGGCGAGCGGGCTGTACACCATGCGCGGGCTCGAGCGGCGCGCCCGCGAGCTCGTGTCGGACGCGTTCCGCCGTCACGCGCCGCTCGCCTGCCTGGCGTTCGCGGTCGAGCTGGAGCCGCAGGGCGCGCATCCCGCGCCCGTGGCGGCACCACCGGTGGCGGTGGCGTACGCCGGGCAGATCCTCCAGGCGCGCGGTCGCACGTCCGACGCGATCGGCCGCCTCGGCCGGAGCGAGTTCGGAGTGCTCGCTCCCTCCACCGCCCCCGATGGCGCGGTGCGGATGGCCCGACGCCTCACCCAGGCGCTCGAGACCGCGAGCCCACGACCAGCGGGGCTACCGCCCTTGCTGGTTCGGGCCGGCTACGAGGCGGTCGCAGACCTGCACGCGACGCCGCTCGCTCCCGACCGCCTGCTGGAGCACGCCGGCGCCGCACTGATCCAGGCGCGGACCGCTGGAAACGGCGAGCGGATCCGCGCCTACCAGGAGTAGATTACCCGCTCCATGACCAGGTTGCCGTAAAGTGTCTCCGGCGGTCGCGATCGCGATCGTCGTGCTCGTCGTGTTGCTCGCGCTGCTACTCCTGCGGGGCAGCGCGGACCAGACACGCGCGCTGCGCGATGTCCACGAGCGGCTCGGGGCGCTCGGTGAGGCGACGAAACGCCTCGAGACGATGGGCACCGCCGTCACCGAAGTACAGCAGCTGCTCCAGGTCCCGAAGCTGCGCGGCACGCTCGGCGAGGTGTGGCTCGAGGAGCTGCTGCGACAGATCCTCCCCGGCTCCCACTACCAGATGCAGCATGTGTTTCGATCCGGTGAGCGGGTGGACGCGGCCCTCAGGGTCGGCGACCGCCTGGTGCCCGTGGATGCGAAGTTTCCCCTCGAAGCGTGCCAGCGGCTGCTCGGCGCGACCGGGGCCGAAGCCGAGCGCGAGGCCCGCGCCTTCGCGCGCTCCCTCAAGGAGCGGATCGACGAGATCGCCGACAAGTACATCCGTCCCGACGAAGGCACTTATGACTTCGCGCTGATGTACATCCCGGCCGAGAACGTGTACTACGAGGCGGTGCTGCGCGCGGAAGATCCGGGAGATGCGAAGAGTGTCCTGGGTCACGCGCTGCGCCGGCGCGTCATTCCCGTATCGCCCCACACCTTCTACGCCTATCTGCTGGTGATCTTGCACGGCCTCAAGGGGATGCGTGTAGACCAGCACGCCCGCGAGATCCAGGAGCAGCTCGGCGGGCTGCGCCAGCAGTTCGACGGGTTCTGGGCGGCGTTCCAGACGGTGGGCGCGCACCTCGCGAATGCCCAGAAGCGCTTCGAGGACAGCGAGCGGCAGGCGGGACGTGTCCAGGAGCGGTTCGAGCGCATCACGGGCGTGGAAGATGCAACGGAAGAGGGCAATTCGCGGCTCGGACGGGGTGGCGTGGCAGGGGAAGTGGGCGGGGAAGGGGGAGGGGGAGGGCGTTGACCACCGCAGCCGTGCGCGTTTAAGCTTCTCAAACGATGCGAAATCCCACGCTTATCCCGATGTGCGTTCATCGCACCTGTTGTCACGGTCTGCGAATTGCGGAGCGTGATTGGATGCGTGGGATGTAAGGCGTAGCAGTCGATCGACCTGGGTGAGACCGACGCCCCCGCGCTACAAGGCTAAAGCGAGGGGGCGTCGGCGTTTTTTAAGGAGCTCGAGGCATGGTAGTGCTACTAGTGACCGGAAAACTGCTGCTGACCGTGGCGAGCGCCGGGTTCGGCGCCTCCCTCGGATTTGCCGTGAAGAACTGGCTGGACCAGCGCGAGCAGGTCGAGGACTAAACGCTGCTACTTCACCGCGAGCGAGACCTGCACGATCGTCTCGCCCCAGTGCAGGTTCAGGAGCGCCCGATCCGCTGCGGCGGCCGGGAAGTAGAACGCTAGGGATTCCATGAACGGCCCCGCCTGCGGCTTCACCGTGAGCCGCAGCGCGTCCTGGGCGGCGCCGGGGTAGGGCATGTGGAATACGTCCGCCGCCCGGCTGAGAATCAGCGTCCATTCGTCAGGACCGGGAATCGCCCAGAGACTGTATTTCCCCGCGGCGAGTGGCTGCCCGCCGACCACCATGTCCCTGCTCAGGGCGATCGTGGTGGCCGTGTCGGCACCGGGACACCACACCTTGCCCCACGGCACGACTCCTCCCCGCCCGAAGAGCGTCCGGTCGCGGGCGCTCGGCCGGTTGTACACGATCGTTACCTGAGTCGTGCCCAAGGTCTGGGTCACGGTGGCGTGCTGGCTCTTCGGAGCCTGCGCTGGCAGGATCGCCGGCGCCAACAGCAGCACGGACAGCTTCATCGTTTCTCCGCGACTACAGGGTTCCGCAGCACACCGACCCCGGGAATCTCCACTTCGACCACGTCGCCGGCCGCGAGCGGCCCCACGCCGGCGGGCGTTCCCGTGGCGATCAGGTCTCCCGGCTCGAGTGTCATGACCTGCGAGACGAAGGACACAAGCACGAGAATGGAAAACACCATGTCGGGCGCGCGGCCGTGCTGGCGCTGTTTGCCATTCACCCGGCAGACCACCTCGAGCTCGTCGAATCGGCCCGGGTCCACGGGCATGACGCGGGGCCCGATGGGGCAGAACGTGTCGAACCCCTTCGCCCGGGTCCACTGCTCCTCGGACCGTTGCAGGTCCCGCGCGGTGACGTCGTTGACGCACGTGATCCCGGCGATGCCCGCGCGCGCCTCGCTTTCCGTGGCGCGCCGCAGGGGACGTCCGATGACGACGCCGATCTCGCCCTCGAAGTCCACCTGTCGCGATTCGGGCGGCAGCACGATCGCGGCGCCGTCTCCGATCACGGCCGTGGGCGGCTTGAAGAACAGCAGCGGTTTGGTGGGCACCGTATTTCCGAGCTCGGCGGCGTGATCCTGGTAATTCCGCCCGATCCCGATGATCTTGCCCGGTCGCGCGACGCTCACGACCGCGCGAGCTCGGCCAACGTCCCCACGGCGGCGTCCAGCTCGTCCTCCGTGTTGTAGTAATGAGGCGAGAAACGGAGCACGCTCGTGGCCCCCTTGTCGTCCATGTCCAGCACCCCCGACATGCGATCCGCGGAGCTCGCGTTGATGCCTCGGTGCCGGAGGCCCAGTTTGAGATCGGCCGCATCCCGGCCCGCCACGCCCACAGACACGATGGCGCACCGCTCCCGCCCGCGATCGAGCACCCGCACCCCCGGAATCTCCGCGAGCAACTGGCGCAGCAAGGCGGCGAGCCGGTGGGCGCGCTCGCGGCCGCCTGAGCCCACGGCCAGGGCGTAGCGCGCCGCCGCCCCCAGGCCCGCCACCAGCGCGTAGGCGAACTCCCAGTTCTCGAACCGGCGCGCGCCGTCGGCGAGCCGGAAGGCGTCGGGGTCGGTCCAGTCCGCGCCCCGCATATCGAGGAACAAGGGGAACGCCCCGCGCTCGAGCATCCGGTCGGACACATAGAGGAAGCCGATGCCACGGGGACCGCGTAGGAACTTGCGACCGGTGCCCGCCAGGAAATCGCAGCGCAGCGCCGCAACGTCCACCGCCAACTGTCCCACGGCCTGACAGGCGTCGATCAGATACGGCACGCCCAGCTCGGCGCACACCTCCCCCACCGCGCCCGCGTCCTGCACCAACCCCGAGTTGGTCGGCACCCAGCTGAGCGCGACGAGGCGAGTGCGCGCGTGGCGCGCCAGTTGGCGCACGCTCGCCGGATCGACCCCACCCTCGGGGAGGTCGTCCGCGCGCACCGTCTCGACGCCCGCCCGGCGCGCGAGCGACAGGTACGTCAGCTGGTTCGAGGGGTAGTCGGCGCGCGTCGTGACGATGCGGTCGCCCGGCCGGAAGTCGAAGGCGGACATCGCCTGGCTGAAGGCCACGGTCGCGTTCTCGACGATCGCCATGTTTCTGGCCGCTGCGCCCACCACCCGGCCCAGCAGCTCGTAGGTCTCCCGTACCGTGGGCTCGGCTTCGTCCTCTGCCTCGTAGCCCCCGATCGCCGCCTCGCGCTCGAGATGCGCCGTGACCGCTTGGAGCACTGGCTGGGGCATGAGCGCCGCGCCAGCGTTGTTCAAGTGAATCCGGTCCCGGCACCCCGGTGTCTCGCGGCGCCAGCGGTCGAGCTCGGCTGGGGCGGAGGGGAGGGAGGGAGAAGTTCGGGCGGTCATGTCGGGAAAGTTCGCGGGACCGCGCGGGAGACTCAAGGCGGTGGTCCGATGGTTATGACGCGCCCTGAGAGGGCGCGGACGAACGGAATTGGGAACTGGCCATACCCGCTACACCAAGTTCCTGACCACAAACCACACATTGGCCGGTCGCTCGGCGAGCCGGCGCATGTACCACGGGAACCAGTGTGTCCCGTAGCTGATCAAGACCCGCACGGGCACCCCCTCGCTCTGGAGCGCGCGCTGCTCGGCGGCGCGGATGCCGTAGAGCATGTGCACCTCGTAGGCTCCCGGCGCGGCCCCGACCGCCAGGGCCCGGTCGCGCAGCCGCGCGATGAGGCCGACGTCGTGCGTGCCGAATACCGCGCGCGCCTCGCCTTGGGCGGCACGCTCGAGCAGCTGCCCCGCCAGCACGGCATAAGCGGCGTCGACGTCGCGCTTTTTCGGAAGCGCCACGTCCGGAGCCTCGTTGTAGGCGCCCTTCACGAGCCGGATGGCGGGGGCGAGCGGAAGCAGTGCCTCCAGGTCGGCGGGCGTACGGCGCAGGTAGGCCTGCAGGCAGACACCGACGCCCGTGTGGGCGGCGCGCACGGCCTGAAACAGCTCCAGCGTTGCGTCCACGTAGCGCGACTCCTCCATGTCGATCCACAGAAACGAGCCTGCGGCGGCCGCCCGTGCCGCCAGCGCCAGCAGGTCCTGGAGGCACGCCCTGGGATTCAGGTCCAGGCCCAGGTGGGTGAGCTTGACCGAAATCTCCGTGGGCAGCTGGCGCTGCCGAATTTCCTCGAGTACCCGCAGATAGTGGTCGCGTACGCCGGCGGCCTCGTCGCGGCTCATGACCTGCTCGCCCAGCTGGGTCAGCACGCCGCCGATGCCGTCGCGAGCGAGCTCCGCGGCCGCCGCGAGCGCCGCGTCGAGGTCTTCTCCGGGCATGAATCGTCGCACCGCGCGGCGGAAGAAGGCGCGCTCGGACAGCTGCCGGGCGAGCCAGGGGCTGCGGGACGCGCGCAGCAGCAAGTGACGGGAGAGCGACATGGACAGCAAGAAATACGGGCGAGGGGGGACGGGGGAAGGGGGTTGCCGGATCGACTTGCTGGTGATACAATTGTATCACTGACATGATACTAGTACGGTGGCTTGCTCGCACCTGGAGCGCGCTCTCCGCTCCGCCCCCGGCACCGCTCCCGGGGCCACGCGCGCTGCCGTCCTACGCGCGGATGGGTCGCTACATCGCGGGCGGGGCGGTGCTCGACCCTCGCGTCGACCTGCTCGTGCGGCAGCTCACCGCCGAGCTCTCGGGGTGCCGCTGGTGCATCGAGCACGGCCTTCATCGATGGCGCCAGGCGTTTCTCCCGGTCGCTGAGCTCGGGGCGCTGCGACGCTACGCCGCGAGCCCGCTCTTCTCCGCGCGCGAGCGCGCCGCGCTGGCGTTCACCGAAGCGGTGTCGCGTTACACCGACCGGGCGGGCGGGATTCCCGACTCCGTGCTCGGGGAGCTGCGGAGCCATTTCTCCGAGCAGGAGGTCGCCGCCCTCACCCTGGCCGTGGCCGGCGAGCACTTCTTCAATCCCGCGACCGGTGCCCTCGGCGCCGACGCGCGCCTCGCGACACCCGGCGCGCCGGGCGTCCGGCGAGCCGCGGGCTCCGGTATGCGGAACCTCTGGTGAGCGGGCGGAAGCGTCCGGTTCTCGAGAGTCCGGGGGGGCGCTGGTTGCTCCTCATCCATCAGCTCCCGCCCAAGCCCGACTATTTCAGGGTCAAGGTCTGGCGGCGCCTGCAGCGGATCGGCGCGGTGGCGATCAAGAACTCCGTTTATGTATTGCCCCACACCGAGCAAGCCAGCGAAGACTTTCAATGGCTGCGGCGCGAAATCGTGGCCGGAGGCGGCGAGGCATCCGTGTGCCAGGCCGCGTTCGTGGACGGCCTATCGGACGGACAAATCGAGGCGCTGTTCCGAGCGCAGCGCGACGCCGAGTATGGGGAGCTCGCGCGCGCGGCGGCGGAGGTCGCGGGGGGGAGCGGGAATGGGGGTGAACGCGACTCGTCAGGAGAGCTGGCGCGCCTCGAGCGCCGGCTCGGGGAGATCGCGGCGCTCGATCACTTCGGCGCCCCCGGGCGCCGCGCGGCGGAGGCGGCGCTGACCCGGGCGCGGGACCGCAGCAAGCCCGCCCGCCGTTCCCGAACATCCGCCGCCCGGCCCGCCCGGCCCGCCCGCCCGGTCCACGGCCGCACATGGGTGACCCGCAGCGGCGTGCACGTGGACCGGATCGCCAGCGCGTGGCTGATCCGCCGCTTTATCGACCCCAAGGCGCGCTTCCGGTTCGTCGCGTCCCACGATGCGCGCACCGCCCCCGGCGAGCTGCGCTTCGACATGTTCGAGGCCGAGTACACACACGAGGGCGATCGCTGCAGCTTCGAGACGCTGCTGGCCCGGTTCGGGCTCACCGACCCGGGGCTGGCGGTCATCGGGGAGCTGGTGCACGACATCGATTGTAAGGACGGAAAGTTCGGGCGCAGCGAGACGGCGGGGCTGGAGCGCATGATCGCGGGCGTCGTGCGGCGGTATGCGGGCGACGACGCACGGCTCGAGCGCGGCGCGGCCGTGCTCGACGATCTCTACGAGGCTTTTCGGGGACTGGGGCTAAGGCACTAGCCCGCTACGGCCCAGCTCGGCGCCTCGATCCGGCGGTCGCCGTTCATGCGGCGCTCGGGGGCGGTCCACATCGCCGCACCCAGCAAGGCCAGCTGCCGGCGGTCCGCCGCACGCCGATCGGCCGTGGCGCGGGCCAGGACCTCACCAATGGTCACCTCCGGTGGGACCGGTCGGAACGACGACCACTCGTCGCGGAACCACTCACGAGAGGCGCGCAGGGCCGCCTCAGCCCCTTGCTCGGTTTCGAACAGCACGATGCAGGTTAGAATGTCGTTCCCCGCGTCGAGCAAGTGGCAGGAGACGAAGCCCGGGATGTCGCGGACGATCGGCATGAAGCCTTTTTCCGCGTAGTGGGCCGCCTGCTCCACCGTCCCCAGCCTCACCCGGTACCGCCTGATCACTCCGTGCATGAGCCCCCCTTCTTGTTCAGTTCGTGCGGGCGCGACGGCGGGGAAGCGCAAATCTCGCGCCTCCGTGCGCGCGAAGCGGCGGTGTTCCCCCTGTGACCCAACGCGCGCTCAGGCGACCGAACCAGCCACAAAACTGGGGCCGCCCCGTTACAGGTCACCGGTCTGGGCTCAGGAGACCGGGGCCTGTGCACGCGAAAAGGACCACAGGGTGAGGCTAGCGGCCCGGGTGTTTCCGGTCAAGCGCCGCGAGCCTCCCCTTTGGGTGCGTTCAGCCTTCGACGATGATGAGGTACTTCGAGTTGGCCCAGAACTTTGCCGGGTCAGCAATTTTCACCCCGTGTCCGGTGATTTTCCCGTCGTGATCGGGCGGCGTCTCGAGCGCCGACGTGTCCTGGCGCGAGACGATCCGGTATTCCTTGTCGGACTCGGGCAACGGCAGCTCCGTGAAATGACGCCGGTCCGCGACCGTGAAGACGCCGGGATCGAGGTTGCGGGACGGCACGAGCGTCTTCCCGCTCTTCCACAGGACGAAGAGGAATCGGGCGCCGCCCTCCTCCGTGATGATCCCCTTCTGCTCGAGCTCATCCTTGGTGCCGACCACGTAGTAGACCGTGTTCGAGA
>Ga0209471_1000071_pt1 | contig 79864 bp, 94 predicted proteins | sample GraSoiAngelo_128_FD_185885 | JGI IMG/M metagenome (GOLD analysis project Ga0209471, IMG submission 185885) | Grasslands soil microbial communities from the Angelo Coastal Reserve, California, USA - 14_0927_12_20cm (SPAdes) (version 2) | ecosystem: Environmental > Terrestrial > Soil > Grasslands ...
CGCGCGATCCCGTCCTTCTGACTCATTGGTGGAGGATGGGCGACGAGCTGGAGCGCTCGATGCGCCGGATCGCTGTCCGCGATGGTGCGGCGGTCGCCTTCGTCGGCGCCTCACACGAGCACTGGGACGTCGACGAGAAACGCTTCGGCACCCTCCGGCCGGTGCTGCGCTACGACTTGTGGGACGACTCGTCTTATGTCGACCTGGTCGGGGTGGGCGAGGACTGGCTTCGTAGCGAGGGCGCGGCGACCGCGGTGTCTCGGGTGCGCGAGGACTTCGAGCGGGAGCTCGGGGTGCTCCACCGCATCGGTTACCGGGAGGACCGGCGGATGCGCACGTCCGAGCTCGACCTGGTCGCCAATCGGGAGCGGATCCTCGCCGCTCGCGAGGAATGCCGGAAGCAGATGGACAAGCAGAACGTGCAGCTGCATCCGATCAGCGAAGACTCCGACCCCGAGAAGCTCCAGAAGCTCTACGCGATGATGATCGAGTCCGAGAAGGACATCCCGACCACAGTGCCGTGGCGCGAGCTCACCTTCGACGAGTGGAGGCGCTTCTGGTTCGACAACCCGGCCATCCGCATGGACAGGTACTGGGTCGCGCGCGAAGGGGATGCGATCGTCGGCACCTCGGTCCTCGACTGCCCTGTGGTGCGTGGGATTCCGTGGACCGCGTACACCGGCACGGCGCGCAGTGTTCGCGGCCGCGGCATCGCGCGTGCGCTGAAGTACGAATCGATGGGACAGGCGATCGATGCCGGCTACACCCGCGTGCGCACGAACAACGACGCGGACAACCCACCGATCCTTCGCATCAACGCCGAGATGGGTTACCAGCTGGTCGCTCCGGTGCTCGAGCTGCACCGATCGATCAGCGCATGACCTCCAACCAACCTTACGGCGTCAAAGCTCTGCCCGAGCTCTATAAGGAATGGTCGGCGACTGGAATGGTCGCCAACATCGGGACGAAGATCGTGGAGGTCGGCTTCGGCAAGCTCGTCCTAGAGGGCAACCTGACGGCCGCCGCACACGGCTTTCCGACCTCTCGTGGACCGATCGTCCACGGAGGCGCCATTGCCACGCTTGCCGACGAGGCGCTCGCGTCGGTGGCCTTCACGGTCGCGGAGGAGGGCGAGACCACGGTGACCGCCGACCTGAAGATCGACTTCTTGCGGCCGGCCACACCAGGACGGCTGGTCGCCAGGGCCGGCGTCCGTCACCGGACCAGGCGGCTTGCCTTCTGCGAGGCGACTGTCGAGCACAGCAACGGCGAGATCGTCGCCGAGGCGCGAGCCGTTATCGCCTACGTCAAGGCGTAGGTAGGTCGGCGACCGGGGGCAGCGGCACCATTCGCCAGTGCACGCCTCCATCGTCCGTGGCCTGAAGGACGGGACGAGGGCCCGCCTGGCCCGCGAACCACGCGTGGTTGCGGTCCAGCACCTGCAGCGAGCCCGGCAGCGGCTCGATGACGCCGAGGCCACGAGGGGGCGTCCAGGTCGCGCCACCGTCGCCGCTCCGCGCCCAGCGACCGGAGCCGATCCACCACCAGTGGAGGGCGTCGAAGTAGCCGATCGCACCGCTGGCGGACGGCGGGTCGATCGCGTTCCAGCTCGAGCCGTTGTCGACGGTGCTGAGTTGCGCTTGGTTGGGAGCCTGGTCCTGGGCGAACGGCCCGCCCGCCACCTGATCGATCACGGTCGTGTACGTGTACGTGTGCGGCCGGCCGCCATCGAATCCGCGGACCGTGAGGGGCGGAAACGACTTGATATCCCCCCCGATGCCGGTACGGCCTCTAATCGCCGGAAAGTAAACGACTGAAGCAACCGCTCCGCCGCCTGAGGTCGGCTGCACGGCCACCAGAAACTGCCCGCCGCGAGGCCAGCCACCCAGGGGCGCAGGCAGCGGCACGCGCGTCCATGTGGCCCCGAAGTCGCCCGTCTTGTAGGCATAGGGGCCGGCGCCGGCGCTGGTCAGCCAGCCGGTCGTGAAGTACGAGAAATTGACCTGGAATGCCTGGTCGGGCGCGGCCACGGGATGACCCTGGTCGCGCCACGTGATGCCCCCGTCATCGGTGTGATAGAGGGTCGTCGGGAGATGCGGGGACAGGCTCGTCCCCAGGACGAGCATCCAACCTTGATCGGAATCGACGAACGACCACGACAGGACCGTGCCATTCACATCTGGCGCCGGACGCGAAACCCATGTCCGCCCACCGTCCGCGGTGCGGTGAAGCAGAGGGACAGTGCCCGTGAGCGCGAAGACGCCGACACCGTCGTCAAAGAACTTCATGAAGTGGGGATGGCCGTCGCCAGGGCCGACGAGCTGGCGGGTCCAGCTCACGCCTCCGTCGGTCGTGTGCAGGACCGCGAAGTCGCCAGAGCTGAAATCAACCGCCACCCACCCTGTGGCGGGGTCGACGAAATCAACTGCCGTGACGTGATACGCCGACTGCAGAGCGGGCACGGCGGTTGTCACGCTCCGGCCGAACGCCGGCAGCTCGGGGTGAAGGAAGACCCCGCCGGCGAGGGTGATCGTCACGATGGAGGCGGCCATCAGCGCCAGCGCGCGGCGCACATGCGCGTGCGGCGACGCGAGGTCGTAGTCGGTCTCGGACTCGACAGCTTCCATGCCGCTGCTCGCAGCTTAGGCCGGGTACGGCATGTTGACCAATACGGACCGCTGGCGCCAACGAGGCGAAATTCCACGCTCTCATACGCACCGCTGCCGCCAACGAGGCGTAATTCGAGCTTTGATCCCCACCGCTGAGTGGGTGGGGCTCGTGCGGCATCGCCTGGCTGGCGATAGATTTTGAGTCGGTGGTAGGCCTTGTGCGTCCGGCTGAGATCGATGACGCTGGCGCGATCGCGAGAATCCACGTGGCCACGTGGCGGACCGCGTACCGCGGGATGCTACCCGACGACTTCCTGGCCTCGCTCGACGAGGCCGCCTATGCCGAGCGTTGGAGGCGAATCCTGCTCGAACCATCGAGCCGCGTTTACGTCGCCCAGGGCGGCGAAGGCGTCGTCGGCTTTGCCTCGGGGGGGCGCGAACGAGCGGGCGAGGACGGCTACGAGGGCGAGCTGTACGCCATCTACGTCCTGGACGAGGCGAAGGGGCGCGGCCACGGCCGCCGGCTGGTCCAGGCGGTCGTCGCCGGTCTTCGTGAGATGCGCCTGGGGGACATGATCGTCTGGGTCCTGCGCGACAACCATCCCGCGCGGAGCTTTTACGAAAGGCTGGGCGGCGTCTACGTCCGCATGCAGCCGATCACGATCGGGTCAACGCTGCTCCAGGAAGTTTCCTATGGCTGGAAGACTCTCGACGCGATCACCTATTGAGGCGGCGGCAGGGGCGCCTGGGTGAAATCGAAACAGTCCTCCATCCCATCTGATGCTTTCGTCCGCGCGTTCAGTGACGGAAGGCCGAAGTTGTTCTCGCAGAACTTGATCAGGCTGACGTGCGAATGCAGCGCCTTGGAGACGTAACCCTTGCGCGCGTAGGGACTCACGACCAGGCAGCCGACACGGCCGCCATACCGGAACTGCGTGCCGTCGGTCCACTTCTCGACCTCAGGTGGGGTGACGTGGTCCCACCAGCCGCCCCAGTCGTCCCACGTGATGAAGATCGCGACCTCTGGCCACAGTCCAGCGGCGACGAGCGCCTGGACCTGGCTCACAGTCCACTGGCTGCCTTTGCTGACGTCGCCGGCGGCCGCGGCCCGCTGCGCCGCGGTGTCCGCGGGATGTTCGCTCATCACCTCATCGGCGTACAGCCACGAAACGGTCGGCAGCTTCTTAGCGGCCGCGTCAGTCGCGAACTGCTGCCACGCGCGCTTTTTGCCCGCGGTGTACTTGATGAACTCGAAGGCGTAGCCGTTGTAGTTGCCCCACGACAGCTTCGCCGCGTCGAGTTGCGAGGGCAACGATGGTTGGTCGTATAGGGGGGGACCGGGGTGCTTGCGGTAGCCGCTCGACGGGTTGTCGATCAGCTTTGAGTCGGCCATGATCAGCATCAGGTGGTTGGTCGTCGAAGGGCCCGCCACGTCGGTGTAGTAGTTGTCGCACAGCGCGAACTGGTTCGCGTAGCTCCAGTAGTGAGGGATGTCGGCCTGCGGAAAGGCGACGCGCGGAGCGGTCTTGTCGCGCGTCAGCCAGGCCGAGTGACGGTGGTTCGGGTCCTTCGGCGGCGGGTTCGGGCTCGCAGGCAGCGCCACACCATTGCCGCCGGGGAACTGGCCGAAATAGTTGTCGTAGCCGTGGTTCTCCTTGACGATGATCACGACGTGCTTGATCGGACTCGGGTGCGTGCTCATGCGCACTGGCCCTGCTTGTTCGACCACTCGAGCTGCACCGTGTAGCCGTTCAGCTGTTTCGTCTGCCACGCGCAGATGTCACCGATCTCGCCATTCTGGTCGTCGTACCAGCCCTGGCCGGGAATCGGATCCGTCACCGCCTCGCAGAGCTCATGGGAGCTGGTTGAGCTGAGCGCGTCGAGGACCGTCAGGCCGCCCATGCATCCACTGCAGTCGGGGTATGGCATCACCGCATAGAAGATGTTTCCGGTGTTGCTGTGATAGCCGCAGAAGTTGACGCATGACGACTGACCGTCAAGCCCGACGGTCACGCCGGGCGGCAGGTATACGTAGTAGAGCGAGTTCGGCGTTGGCTGCGGTACTGCTGGGTCAGATCCGAGCTCCTGCTGGATGAACTGCTGGATGTCAGCGTCCGCGACATTCGCGGGCGGCACGCCGGCGATCACGGTTGTGCCAATCCGCATTCCGTGGCCGAGCGGCATGCCCTGAACGCTGTACTCGGACAGCTGGTCCATCAGCGAGCTGGTGAGGACGAAATCAAAGAAGCCGTTCAGCTGCTGTACGAGCGCAGCCTGTGGATCCTGCTGCCACACGTCGCCCCAGAAGAACAGAAAGACTTCAACTGAGGTCAGGAGTGGACCCCCTCTATAAGTGAGCTGCGGCGCGCCGACCGGCGCGATCGCATCCGCGCGTAACGGGACGATCTGGATTGGGTTTGCAGCCATGCCCCCAACTTAGTACGACGTGCTTTGACCTGCGCTTCTTGCGAGCGTCGCAGGCACGAAGGCGGTGGCGGCGCTGAGCAGACACACGAGCGTGATCGCGAGGAACGCGTAGGTCGGGCTCACCGTGAAAAGAGCGCCACCTGCGAGCGCGCCTGCAATTTGAACCGCGGTCTGGACCGTCTGGAAGACGGCTTGCGTCCGCGCGTACTGACCTGGCTCCGCCAGGCGGCTGACTTCCGCCATTGTGCTGGGCAAGCCCGAGATGGTGAACATGCCTTCGATCAGACCAAGGCCGATCAGCCACGGCACCGACGCGATGAACGGATACAGGCCGGCGAAGAATGCCGTGCAGATCAAGGCGGCGACGATGAAACGTCGCGGTCCAAAGCGATCCCCAAGCGAGCCCGCGTATCCGCTGAGCAACATCGCCGGCAACGCAAATGCGACAAACGAAAGGCCGACCGCGAATGTCGTCGCGCCTCGATAGGTCAGGTACAGCGACCAGATCGTGTCGAAGGCCCCGATCATGTAGGACGTTCCGGCGCCGAGAAGCATGAGCGGAAGGAGCAAGCGCGCGATGTGCAGCGCGCGTGCCGGAATCTCGACCGTGGGTTGGGCGCGAACATTGGGCAGCGTGGCGAGCGCCACGACAGTGAGCGCCGACAGGGCGGCCGCGACTCCAAATACCACCCCGAGGTTGAACAGCGCGATGAAGCCGCCGATCGCAGGCCCGATCAGCATGCCGGCCATGTTGGTCGACTGCATGTAACCGAATGCACGGCCGCGGTTCGCCGGAGCCGTGGTCTCGGCCAGGAGCCCGTTCGCCGCCGGCCAGTACGCACCCTGCGCGGCGCCGTGGAGAAGACGAACCACGACGAAGGCCCACAGCGGCAGCGGCAGCAGGTACGCGAGGAACAGGGCGGCGGTCGAGAGCATGGCGGCGACCAGGACCGACCTGGTCCCGAACCGATCCGCAGCCCAACCCGCGGGGTATCGGATCACCGCGTTGGCGAGCAAGCCCGCGGCAAACACAACACCGACCAGAGCGGCCGAGCCACCCCGGCGGCCGAGAAAGATCGGGAGCAGGGGCAGGAAGAACCACATCCCGACCGCGTTCAAAAAGTTGATCGCGTAGAGCGTCCACAGCGTCCGCCGGCTCTCCATCGTCAATCAGGAATACTGGCAGAGCGTTGATGCGTGACTTGATGCGCGAGGCGAGCTGGGAGGTGATCCCGCCATCAGGCCACAGCGCGCACATGCACATGGCGCTCGACGAAGTGCTCCTCGAGCAGGTGATCAGCGGGCGGCGGCCGCCGACGATGCGGCTGTGGCACTGGATCGAGCGCGCGCTCGTCATCGGCTCTCACCAATCCGTTCTCAACGAGGTCGACCATCACACGGCCCAAGAGCTGGGGTTCGCCATCACGCGCCGCATGAGCGGCGGCGGCACCATGCTGTGCGAGCCGGACCGCACCATCACCTATTCGCTGTACCTGCCGGCCTCGATGGTGGCCGGCGTCAGCTTCCGAAAGTCCTACGCGCTGCTCGACGATTGGGCGGTCGAGAGATTCAAGGAGCTGGGCGTGCCTGCGTCATATCGCGAGATCAACGACATCATCTCGCCGCGCGGCAAGATCGGCGGGGCCGCGCAGGCACGGCGTCGCGGCTTCGTCCTGCATCACACCACCATCGCGCACACGATGGACGTCGACCTGCTGCCGCGGTTGATTCGCGTCGGCCGCGAGCGGATCGCAGAGAAAGGAATTCGCAGCGCGGAGAAAGCCGTCTCGCCGCTCTCGTGGTTCACGTCGCTGTCGTGCAGCGAGATCGAGTCAGACCTGTGGGCTTACTTCGAGCGCACCTTCGAGGCACGAACGAGCGATCTCAACGAAGCGGAGCTGGCGGACGCAGAGCGGTTGGTGGAATCGAAGTACGCCACCATCGAATGGATCAACCGGCTGCCGTAGCGGTCCTCCATTCTCCGATCAGATCCGCGCTCTGCTGGACGTGCTCCCTGTAGTGGTCGCGCAGCCACTCAAGGATGTCCTCGGGACTGGTGGGATACGGATCCTGCCCCGCGCCGTAGACGACCGGCGCCTTGCGGGTCCAGTCTGAATCCGGCAGCCGCTTGACCCCAGCTCGCACCGCGTCGTGCAGGCGCGCCATCTCGTCGAGCGACTTGCCTCGCTCGCCCCGGCTCAGGCCGCGCTTGGCCCCTTCTCGCGCCCGCGGCTCCTCACCCGGAGGATCCTGCGGCCCGAGGTCCGTGAACCCGCATGCCACGATGCCCTCGAGCACGCGCCTGTAGTGGACGAGCACCCAGTTCACGTGGACCTGCAACCCGCCGAGCGCGTAGTCGTCGCCGGGCTTCAGATAGGCGAGCGCGTCGTCGGGCACGCGAGAAAATGCGTCCTCCCACTCCTTGCGGGCGGCCTCGAAGTCGGCCAGCGCCGCTTCCCGTTCCATCCGCCGCGAACCTTAGCTGAAGTAGTTGTGCTGCTGGAGGTAGGTCTTGGTGACCACGTCAGGGTCCATGTGCTGCAACTCGACCTGGGAGTTGAGCGTGACCAGGTCGATCGTCGTCAGGCCGGCGCTCACCGCGTTGAGCACCTTCTTGACCTCGGCCGTGGCCACCGGAGTCCGGACGATCGGGACCACGTTGTCGGCGTTCTCCAGGTGCTTGTCGTCCTGGAGCACGACCAACCCGAGGCTCTGGAGGTCGGCGTCGCTGCTGAAGACGAGTCCGACCTGGATGTCGTTGTTCTTGAGGGCGGCGCGGGTCAGGGGCCCGTCGGTGTCGAGCGCCTTGAAGCTCTTGAAGTGAATGCCGTAGACGCGTTCCAGGCCTGGCTGGCAGAACGGCCTTTGCGGGCATTCCGGTCCTGCGCCCAGGACGAGCTGGCCACCGACCGCCGCGACGTCGGAAAGCTTCTTCAGGTTGTACTTGTCAGAGGTCGCCTTCGTCACGGCGAACGCGTTCTGGTCGACTGCCGCCGACGGCGTCAGCGCCTGCAGGCCAAGAGGCTGGAGGTGGCTGTTGAGCTTGGCGGTGGTGGCGGTCACGTCACCGCTGGCTTCGCCCGCGGCGTTGTTGTAGTACTCGAGGTCGGTCGCGGCGTACCCGATATACAGGTCGACCTGGTTTGACTTGATCGCAGGCCCGACGACCTCGCGCGAACCGAGGTTCAGCTTGAAGTTGACCGTGTAGCCATCGTGCTGGAGGGCCTGGCCGTAGAGCTCAGCCAGGACGCTGCCCTCGGAGAACTTGAAGCCCGCGATCGTGATCGTCCCTTTGGCAGGCGTGGTGGGGCTGTTGCCGCCACATGCCACAGCCACAGTCATGGCCGCGACCAGCACGGCTAGCAACCACCCAAACCTGGGAATGCGGTACATCAAAAGTTCCTCCTTGACGCGGACGGTCTCCGGTTCGAACCCCGTGCAAGTCCAGATTCTTCCACCTCGCGAGCTACGCCGCTTTGAATGTGGTGGCCTGCCGGGGCAAAGGCCTCGTCATGAGCCGGATGCCACGCGGGACCAGGAGCCGCTCCGCCCAGGCCAGGCTGAGCTCTGTGGCCAGCGCGAGCAGCGCGACAAGAATGGCCCCCGCGACCAGCTTTGTGTAGTCCTGCTGGTCCAGGCCGTCGATGATGTAGCGCCCAAAACCTCCTCCCGCGATGAGCGCGGCCAGCGTGGCTGTGGCCACGACCTGCACCGCTGATGTGCGGATTCCTGCCATGACGAGCGGTACCGCAAGGGGTAACTCCACCCGGAGCACCTGGGCAAGCTCTCGATAACCCATGCCGCGAGCGGCGTCTTTCACATCCGGATCAACCTCGCGCATGGCGACGTAGCTGTTGGTCACCATCGGCGGAATCGCCAGGGCGGTCAGGGAAATGATGATGGGCAGGTCACCGAGCCCGAACACCTGGAACGCCAGGACAAGGAGCGCGAACGAAGGCACGGCCCGTCCGACGTTCGACACGTTCATGGCGAGGTTGCCGAAGCGGCCGAAGTGACCTAACGCGATCCCGACCGGCAAAGCGATCACCGCGCCGATGAGGACCGACTCTGCCGAGAGCTGCACGTGCTCGACCAGGCGAGTGGGAATCCCGTCGGGACCTGCCCAGTGGGAAGGATCGGCGAACCACTGCACGACCTGGCCCAGGACTGACATCTAAGCGCTCCTCGACCAGGGGAGGGCGAGCCGCTGAGTTCCAGCCAGCACGAGGTCAGCGACCAGGGCCAAGGCAATCGACAGAATCGTGGCCACGAGCAGGGGCGTATGAAAGTTCTCGACCAGACCCTGGAGGATGAGCTGGCCGAGGCCGCCGAGGCCGATCACGGCCGTGATCGTGACGAGGCCGATCGTGGTCACGGTCGCGATCCTGATGCCCGCGAATATGGCCGGGAGCGCGAGAGGCAGCTCAACACGCAGGAGGCGGGCAACCGAGCGATAACCCATTCCGTCAGCGGCGTCGAGGATGTCCTTGGGCACCGCGTCAAGGCCTACGACCACGTTGCGTGTGAGGATCAGCACCGCGTACCCGACCAGGCCGATCTCGGCCGTGAGCGTGCTCAGGCCTGTGTAGGGAATCAAGATGGCGAAAAGCGCGATCGACGGAATCGTGTAGAAGATGCCGAACAGCGTCAGTACCGGATTGCGCAGCGCACGCCAGCGATGCGCGACGATCCCCATCGGGAGCGAGATGACAAGCCCTACACCAATCGCAATGAGCGTCAGCGTGATGTGCTGCAAGAAGGCATCGGAGAACACCGCGACGTGGCTGCCCAGCCAGGTCCAGTTGATCCAGGGGTCGACGTAGTCGAGGAATAACCCTCCCTGCATTGCACTACGGTAATTGAGCCGTGATCCGCCTGGAGAACGTGAGCAAGCAGTTCGCCGGCGGGTCAAACGCCGTGCTTGGCCTGACCCTCGACATCCCTGACGGCCAGACGTGCGTCCTGATCGGACCGTCCGGCTGCGGCAAGACGACGACGCTCCGCATGATCAACCGGCTGATCGACCCGGACAGCGGACGAATCCTGGTCGACGGCGTCGACACCCGCGGCGTGGATCCCCCCGCTCTGCGCCTGAAGATGGGCTACGTCATACAGCAGATCGGTCTCTTTCCTCACTTCACCGTGGGCGACAACGTCGGCACCGTGCCGCGGTTGTGGAAATGGGACAAAGAGCGCATCGACAAGCGAATCGATGAGCTGCTCGAGCTGGTTGGCCTCGAGCCCGGCGAATACCGCAACCGGTATCCGCATCAGCTGTCCGGCGGGCAGCGCCAACGCGTGGGTTTTGCGCGCGCGCTGGCGGCGGACCCGCCGATCCTCTTGATGGATGAGCCATTCGGTGCAGTCGACAGGATCACGCGCGAGCGGCTGCAGCAGGAGTTCATCAGCATCCAGCGCCGGATGCGGAAGACAGTCGTCTTTGTCACGCACGACATCGAGGAAGCTGTGATGGTCGGTGATCGAATCTGCCTCTTGAAGATGCAGGCTCAAATCGCCCAGTACGACACGCCCGAGCAGATCCTCACGCATCCTGCGAGCGAATACGTCATCGAATTCCTTGGCCGCGGGCGTCTGGCGTGGCTCGAGTCACTACGCCGCACAGGATTAGAAGGAGGAGACCACGTTGCCGCAGGAATTTGACGTCGTATGCCTTGGTGGCGGGGTCGCGGGAGAAGCCATCGCCGGCGGCCTGGAGGGCAGCGGGATCTCGCTCGCGGTCGTCGAGAGAGAGCTCGTCGGCGGCGAGTGTCCGTATTGGGGCTGCGTGCCCTCCAAAACGCTGCTCCGCTCCGGCGAGACCCTCGAGGAGGCGCTGCGCGCGCGCACCCTCGCCGCCTCTCGCGTCGAGTGGGAGGTCGACTTTCCGAAAGTCTCCAAGCGCGTGCTGTGGATGGCACGAGACCTCGATGACACGCGGCCGGCGGCGGCGCTGGAAGCGACAGGCGCCAAGCTCATCCGGGGCGGCGGCGAGCTGATCGACCTGCGGACGGTCAAGGTGGGCGGCGACCAGCTTGTGGCGCGCAAGGCAATCGTCATCGCCAACGGCGGCACCGCGGCGATACCGCCGATCGAAGGCTTGAACAGGGTCGATTACTGGACCAACCGCCAGGCCGCGATACCGCGCGAGCTGCCGGCCAGGCTCATCGTGCTAGGCGGCGGCGCGGTCGGGATCGAGCTCGCCCAGGCCTTTGCCCGGCTTGGTTCGAAGGTCACCGTCGTCGAGGCCGGGCCGCGGTTTCTTGGCCTCGAAGAGCCGGAGGCGGGGGCCGCTCTGCTGCCCCACCTGCAGGCCGATGGGATCGAGGTCATGGTCGGCGACCCGGCCGTCGCGGTCGAGAAACAGGCATCCGACGTGGTGCTCCACCTCAAGTCAGGCGCGATCGTCTCCGGCGACCGGCTGCTGGTAGCGACGGGCCGGCGGCCGAACGTCGAGGCCTGGCGCACCGCCGGGCTGACCCAGACCGAGCGGGGCTGGCTCAAGGTCGACCCCCAGACCCTGGAGGCCCGCGCCGGCATCTACGGCGCCGGCGACATCACGGGGATCGGCGGCTTCACCCACCTGGCCTACTACCACGGCCAGATCGTGGCTCGCCGGCTGCGGGGCGAGGACGCCCGCGCCGACCACACGGCGGTGCCTCGGGTCACGTTCACCGACCCCGAGGTGGCTTCGGTCGGCTGGGCGGAGCAGGCGGCGCGCGAGCGCGGGCTCGACGTCGTGGTGACCACCGTCGACCCGGCCGAGACGGCGCGCGGCTACATCCACGACTTTCACGGCGGCACCCTCAAGCTGGTCGCCGACCGGGCTCGGCGAGCCCTTGTGGGGGCGACCCTGGTCACGCCCCGCGCGGGCGAGATCCTGGGCGAGCTCGTCGTAGCGATCAAGCTCGGCACCCCCCTGCGCGACCTGGCCGACGTCATCCACCCGTTCCCCGCCTTCAACCGAGTCCTGGGAGCGGCTTTCGGCGAGCTGGCCTCCAAGGTGTCCTGAACAATCCCCACGGAATCAGAGGCTGCGCCGTGATTCCGCGGGGACCCCTGGGGACCGGCGCGTTCTAGTGGTGCGCGTCTAGTTTTGTAAAGGGGGCCTATTTGTAATGGTCATCAGCGTCAACGGTTCGCCGATCAATATCGACCTGGACTCGGTCCTGGTCTGGTGCCTGGTCGGGCTCGTGGCGGGATTCCTGGCGAGCCACGTGGCTCTCGGCCATGGCCTCGGGCTCTTCTGGGACATCATCGTCGGCATCGTCGGGGGGCTGTTCGGCGGGATCGTGCTCGCGGGCATCCTTCATTTCAACATCGCGGTCGCAGGCCACCCGATCATCAGCGCGATGATCATGGCCTTCATCGGGGCGGCGATCCTTTTGATCATCGTCCGGCTGTTCGCGGGTCGGGGCTACCGGCGCCGCGCGTTCTGAGCCGATAGACGCCTGGGGGCGGTGCGCTCCCAGGCGTTCTTCACCAGCCGGTCGCCCAGCTGCGGCGCGAGGCCGGCGAGCCTCACGCTGACCCAGCCAAAACGGCCGGTGTAGGCCGAGACTGAAAAGGTCTTCGGGTCCATCGCGACGAGGCCGGCCTGGTCGTCGAGCGTGGCCTTGACCGAAACCGATTTGCCCTCGGGCGAACCCATGGCGAAGATCCGACCGCGCACGCGAAAGGTCGACTCGCCCCATGTCTCTATCTCCTCGGCCTCCGGCAGCGACAGGCACAGGCGCCTGAATTGCTCGAACTTCACGCGCGCACGACCTCAAATGTGAGACGAGCGCGGAAGCGCGCGAGTGCCGCCAGCACGGGGAGGCCAAGAGCCACCACCATGACCACGTTGCCTACGGCGCGAAACGTGTCATAGGCGAACGACGTGAGGACGTAGAAGCGCGCGTAATGGACGAGAGCGTCGCCTGGCGTGAGGCCAGGAAACCAACCGAGGCTCGGGTTGCCGCGAAAGGCGGGTATCCACACAGTCACGTCCATCAGCATGCCGAAGACGTAACCCATCACCGCCCCAACCGCCGCCAGGAGCACCACATCGCGGATGCCGGGCGATGGAGTCCGCCATTGCCCGGCGATCCCCGCGGCCACGCCGACCCAACCGAGCGCAAAGACCTGGTAGGGCACCCACGGGCCAACCCCTCCGCTGATCAGCGCCGAGACGAGGATCGACAGCGCGCCCACCAAAAAGCCAAACGAGGTGCCGAAGACGTAACCGGCGCAGAGGACAAGGAAGAAGATCGGGTTGAACCCGCCGATCCCGACGATGACGGTGAGGCGAAGCGCCGAATCGATCGCCGCGATGGCGGCGAGCAGTGCTATGGCACGCGAGTCGAGCTGGCGTGTCCCGGCCTCGACCAGCACGAGCGCGGCGATGGCGGCGAGCATCAGGGTCCAGGCGGGGGTGTTGGCGGGCAGCCCGCTGCCCAAGAAGGGCCACATAAACAGCGCGACTCCCACGAGCGAGATAAGGCCGACCGGCAGCGCCGTCCTCATGCGCGCACGGTATGCAGCTCGGTCACCTTGCCACCCTCGACCGTAGCGACGCGATCTGCCAGCGCATTCCTAAGGTGGCTGTCATGGGTGGCCAGGACCACCGCACAGCCTGCATCACGCAGGTCCGCGACGAGCTTGATCAGGGCCGTGCGGGCCGCAGGGTCCATTCCACGGGTCGGCTCGTCGAGGAGGACCAGGTCTGGATGGCCCGGCAATACAGCCGCAAGCGCAGCCCGCTGGCGCTCCCCTGTCGAGAGGTCGCGGGGGTAGCGTGCTGCGACCGCAAGCAGGCCGAGTGCGGCCAGGATCTTCTCTGGGTTTTCTGCGCCGCCCGAACGGCCGAGGGTCAGCTCTACCTCGGAGCGGACGGTTGGCCTGTGGAGCAGCGCGGTGGGGTTCTGGGGCAGGTAGGCGATGCGCCCGGGTCTTCGCTCCACCTTGCCCGCCAGTGGGGCCAGGGTTCCCGCGATGGTGCGGAGCAGGGTGGTCTTCCCGCCACCGTTCGGCCCGCTGAAGGCGACGACCTCGCCTCGGCGGCCGGCGACGTCGACGCGGTCGACCACCGCGCGCCCTGCGAACCCGGCGCTGACGTTGGTGAGCGACCACGCCTCGGGACCGGGTGGTGCCAGTCGGGGCGGCGGGGCGTCGATCTGTGGCTGCCGCCACGCCGCAGCTTCGTGCGACGCGACGCTGCCTCCGTCGACCACTATCAGGCTGTCTGCCAAGGTCCTCAGACGCTCCAGGCGGTGCTCGGAGATGACCACAGCGCGTCCCCTCGCGGCCAGGCGCGAGACAACCGACAGGACGAGGGAGGCACCTTCGGGATCGAGCTGCGAGGTGGGCTCGTCGAGCACCACCAGGCGTGGGTGCATGGCGAGCACCGAGGCCAGAGCAACACGCTGGCGCTCGCCGCCGCTCAAGGTCCTCAGGCGCCGGTTCGCGAGGTGCTCGGCGCCAGACTCGACGAGGGCCTCATCGACAAGGGCGTGCATTCCTCCGCTGCGTACGCCGGTGTTCTCGAGGCCAAACGCAACCTCGCGCTTGACAGTGTCGTAGACGCCCTGCAGCTCGGGGTCCTGGAAAACAAACCCCACACTGCGCGCGAGAAGACGCGTCGGCGTGGCGATGATGTTGAGGCCGGCGACCTCGGCCGAGCCCGCGATGCGACCGCCATGAAAGTGCGGCACCAGGCCGTTCAGCACACGCAGCAGGGTGGACTTGCCGCCGCCCGACGGACCAGCGACAAGGGTCACTCCCTCGCCGATGGCGAGACTGACATCGTGGAGCGCCGGCAGCGCGGCGCCGGGGTACCAGTACGTGAGGTGGGTCAGACGCGCCGTCGCCAAACCACCACCGGCGCGAACAGCAGCAGGCAAGACGCCGCGGCGGGCAGGTCGACCCTCGGCGCCACGAGGGAGGGGTAGGCGTCCCAGTCCGCCGCCCAACCGGCGGCGTGGGCAGCGACGAATCCCGCCACTGCCAGACCCGACATGGCCACGACGAGCCAGCCGGATCGATCGAGTCGCGGGCGCTCATATGAGGTTCGCGGCGCGGAGGCAAAGCCGCGCGCCTCCATCGACTCGGCCAGCTGGATCGAGGATTCGGCGCTGGTCAGGACCACGGGCACGATCACCTCCGCCCACGAACGAGGCCCGCGCGGCCTCCAGCCTCGGAAGCGCTGCGCCTCGCTGACTTCGGCAAAGGAGGCGACGATCGAGGGGACGAGGTTGAGCGATGCCGCGATCGCCGTCCCGGTGCGTGAGAGCACGTTGGGCAAGGCGTCCATCACGTCATGTGACTCGAGCAGCAGGGAGAAGGAGGCCGCGGCGAAGATCGCGGCGGCGATGGTGAGGGCGTTCGAGACGCCAAAGGCGAGAGCCTCGAGCGTGTATGGGCCTCCCAACGCGGGGACCGCATCGGGCAGCGCGAACAGGACGGTCCGGCCTAGGTGGGCGGAGACAAAATTGAGCAAGACATCGACTGTCGCGATCAGCGCCGCGCCGACGAGCATGCGGCGCATGCGGGCAAGGCCCACGCTGGCGGCGAGCGTGGTGAACGCCGCCGCCAGGACCAGGGCTCGATATGCAGGGTTGGTCGTGAACAGCGCGATGAAGATGCACGCGCCGGACCACGCTGCCACGGCCCTCGCGTTCAAGCTTTGTGACTACTCCTTGGCCAGGGGCGGCGGCGCCGGCGAGGCGTCTGCCGTGTAGGTCCAGCCGAGGGCCTCTTTGTCATGGAGCGTGATCTGCGTGTATCCGGTTTGCGCTTCAGCCCATGCTCCGCTCGTCTCGACGAACAGCGTCCAGTTAGGTCCGCTGTCGGCGAAGCACTTGGTGAACTGAGCCGGTTCGTTGTCCACCTGGCACACGGCCTTGCCGAAGCTGAATGTCTGAGTCTGGTACTCGATGGTCGACTGATCCATCAGGGTCTGGCCGTCGATGGTGTCCCCGGTGAAGCCGACGCATTTCTGCAGGCGCTTGGCGGCTGCAGCGTGCTGAACGACGACGAAGGCGTGATGCGGCGCCGAAGCGTTCACGCATGTGCTTGCGGGTGGCGACGTGCTCGCCGAGGGCGAACCGCCGCACGCGTTGACGGCGCCGAGTGTCAGAGCCAGTGTCGCGCTGGCCCACATGAAGTGCTTGCGCACGCGCTTACCTCCAGGCGGTCAGCCTTTCCCGAACGCGCCGCTGAAAGCCGACCGCCAGGAGCTTCCGTGCCGTTGCGCGCGGACGGTTTCGCCGTTTGGGCGCTCAGGTCTCCTGGCTCGCGGATCGCCGCCCCTGTCCGCCTTCCCGAGGTGGTCTACCTCAGTGGCTTGCGTCGGACGGAGGCTCCTCGCTCACAGTTGCGCGACAGCTCCGGTTTCGCACCGGATTCCCTTGGTGCCCTGCGAGAGATGTTAGCTCTCGAGACGGCGCGGCATCGGCGGCGGCAAAGGCTTTGGATCGGCAGCATTCACGTAACGCCATCCCAGCGCCTCACCGTCATGCAAAGTGACGTCGGTGTAGCCGCCGCCGGCGCTCGACCAGGAGCTGCGTGACGCTATGAACAGCGCCCAGTAGGGCCTGTTCTGCGGGAAGCACTGGCTGAACTGCGCCGGCTCCTGGTCGACCTGGCAGACGACCTTGCCGGAGCCCACCGGCTCGGCCTGGTACTCGATGCCCGACTGGTCCATGACAGTCTGGCCGTCGATGAATGAGGCGGCAAAGCCGACGCAGCGCTCCATCCACGCGCCGGACATGTGCTGGACCACGACGTAGGCGTGATGCGGAGCACCGGTGTTCGTGCACTGGATGGTTGCTGCGACCGGCGAGGCGGAAGGCTGCGACCCGCAAGCCGCCAGGAGAAGCAAAACGATTCCGCCGCCAGCGAAGTGACTGCGCATCCCCGAGCCCTAAAGAAGAGGACGGTTGCAGGCCTCAAAAGCTTGCGGTCAGAGCGAGATAGCCCTCGTGCCGGGTGACCGGCATGGAGAAGTCGAACACGTCGGCCTGGAGGGAGAGCCCCAGGTCGGTGGGTGGAAAACCGGGCCAGCTTCCACCGGCCACTGTCCGATAGCGGTCGGTCTCGCGCAGCGGCTGGAGCAGGCGGTTGAGCTCGGGCCTCTCACCTCGGATGAGCGCTTCCATGTAAGCGGCGCAGACGTGGTCCTCGGGATCGTCCGCCGACGCGACCAGGGTGAGGGTCTCGGGATTCCTTAACAGGCAGGCTTGTACTGTCGCGCGCGCCACCACCAGACTCGCTGCGAAGATGTCACCGGCCTCGACCGCCGCGACTGCCTGCGTGCCTGCGCTGGAGCGCTGGATGAGGACTCGACCGCGCAGGTCGAGCTCGCGGATCTTGGTCGGCGAGTTGCTGATCGGGATTCCCTCCACTGGCAAGCCTTCCTCCTCGGCGCAGATCACCGAGCCGGGCGTGCTTGCGGCAAGGGCGCGCGCCTCGGCGACCGTCCTGACGAGGCGGCACTCGCGGGCACCCCCGTGCAGTGCGTACGCGCTGACCGTGAAAGCGCGAAGGACATCGATGACGACGGTGATGCCCTGCGCGTGGCGCGCGCCGTCGATCCCCGTCGCGTGAATGATGTTCAACTCGCGGTCAGATCAGTTCGCGGCGGCATGATTGTCATTGGTGAGCGGGTCAGGCATCGGCGAGGGACCGCGCGCGTTCGGCTTCGAGCAGATCGCAGACTGCGGATCCATGCGCGTGGTGGGCCTGCGTCTCGAGCCTGGCCAGGCCGTGCCCGAGCACCGCAACGCGATTCCGGTCGCCCTGATCGTCACGGGCGGGAGCCTGCACTTCGACGACGGAACGGATGCGGGTGAGGTCCACGCGGGCGAGATGCTGCTGATCAACCCTGGCGAAAGGCACACGTATCGTGCCGATGTGGCCACGTCTGCGTACCTGGTGTTCGCCGGACTCCCCGGGGTGCGCAGCCGCACGTGGACGCTTCGCCGCAAGGAGTAGATCTGGTCACGGCGCGTTCCACAACGAAATGACGCGGCCACGGTCAGCGGCGCGGAGGATGTTGAGCGTGGCAACGTCAAGCTGCAGCCCGGCGCCGACTGTGATCGCAGCATTGATCCAGGCAACAGCGATGGCTCTCAGGATGTGGCCGTGCGCGAAGACGAGGACACGAGCCTCGGGCTGCTGCGTCGCGAGCTCGAGGAACTCATTGGCACGCGCATAGATCTGCGCCGGCGTCTCGCCGCCTGGGCAGCCATCTCTGAAGAGCTCCCAGTCGGGATCGGATTCATGGATCTGCTGCGATGTGAGCCCTTCGTACGTGCCGTAGTCGACCTCCTTCAGGAGTGGGGTGAGCGTTGGCTCCACAAAGCCCGCGAGATCCGCGGTACGCCGGGCCCGCTGCAGCGGGCTGGAGTAGACGGTGTCGAAGTGGATTCCTTGCAGTCTTCGGCCGAGATCGCGGGCATTCTGTTCGCCACGTGCTGTGAGGGGAAGGTCGGTGATGCCGGTGTGCCGTCCCGAGAGGCTCCAATCGGTCTCGCCGTGTCGGGCGAGATAGACCTCTTGACTCAGGCGGGCTTGCCCATCATCTCGGGCCGGCCGGAGCGGAGCGATCGACCCGCGCTCTCGATGACCGCTCCCGCGCGGACCCGCTGACCCGGCCGCACGCAGACGAGGCCGACCGCAGCCTCGCCGCCCTGTGGCTTCAGCGCTTCGTTGACAGCTTCGAGAACGCGGTTCGCGGCATGGGCGGTGCCTGCCACGTCGGTGTCGGGCAGGATGGCCAGGAGCTGAGGCGGAGTACGCCCGAGCACGCCCGGTGTGTCGACGTCGCGCACCGTGCCGGCGAGTGCCGCGGCCATGGTCTTGAGGGTTTCGTCGGGCGGCAGCGAGCCGTTGGCTTCGATCAGGAGGACGCCGAGGTTGCGCTGGTAGCGGTGGGCTCGGGCCAGCTCGTCCTCGAGCACAGGTCGAACGAAGCGGTCGTTGAAGAGGCCGGTCGTCCTGTCGACGATGTGGAGAGGCTCGGCCTGGGGATCGTCGGCTCTCACGCCGCAGGAGGGGCAGAACACAGCGCCGTGGGGCAGGGGCGAACCGCAAGCCTGGCAGGTCTGGGCCTCGGGCCGGCGGCGGAGAAAATCGCCAATCGGCATTCGGTAAAGCCTATCAGTCGTGTTCGCCATGCCTTTTTGGACCTCTTTACAGGCTGGGTTGCGCTTGGGTCTGTCGAATCCTAAGCTCGATCGCGGTGTGCTGGAGGGGGAGGGACGGCACGGCGGAGGAAGGGAGGGCCCGAGGCGACGAGTTCGAAACCTGCGGCCCGGCTCAGCCCACCGCCGCGGCCTGGGTCGTCAACCAGCTCTCGGCCCAGTCCGCGACCGCGGACAGAACCGGTTCGAGCGCACGACCTCGCGACGTCAATCTATAGCTCACCCGCACCGGCGGACCCGGATCGACGAGCCTCTCCACGATGCCCTCGGTCTCGAGCTCGCGAAGACGTTCGGTCAGGACTCGGTCGCTGATGCCAGGTATGCCGGCGAGCAATTGGTTGAAACGAGCAGGCGCTGGGATGAGTGCTTTTACAACCGCCCCGGTCCAACGCTTTCCGATCAGCTCGATTGCGCGCTGAAAGGCTGCGCTGTAGTCGAGGCCCCCTCCGACCATGGGGAGAGATTCTATGCGGTATCGCATCTCTCCGAAAGGACCCGACAGGTGTTTTCCACAAGAAAGTTTTTCAAAACACAAACAACCTTCGGCATGGCATCGTGTGAGGACCTTGGAAATGTTCAGACAGGCACCTTCGTGAGCTTGCGATGGAGCTGACTGACCGGGTCGTCGTCGTCACGGGCGCCGCTCGTGGCATCGGTCGTGCCCTCGCCAGAAGGCTCGCTGCAGAGCATGCGAAGGCGGTCGTGGTGGCTGATATCGACGGTTCGGGTGCCCGAGCGGTGGCCGACGAAATAGGCGGGACATCGATTGAGTGCAACGTGTCTCGCGAGGCTGATGTCGAGCGCCTGGTCAATCAGGTCGTGGCCGCGCACGGAAGGATCGATGTCTTCTGCTCGAACGCGGGCATCGCTATCGATGGTGGCCCTGAAGCTTCAGACAGTGATTGGCAGCGCATCTGGGAAGTCAACGTGATGGCTCACGTGTTTGTCGCCCGCCACGTGTTGCCGGGCATGCTCGCCCGCAAAGACGGCTATATCGTCGGCACCGTTTCCGCGGCCGGACTCTTGAATCACTTCTTCGCTGCGCCCTACGGCGTGACCAAGGCAGCGGCCCTCTCGTTCTTCGAATGGCTCGCGATCGTGCACGGCGATGAGGGCATTCGCATCTCTTGCCTTTGCCCCCAGGGAGTGAAGACCGACATGCTCGCCCAGGAGCGCCGGGTTCTCGGCATCGACTTCCTTACCTCGGGGGCACTCGAGCCGGAGGCAGTCGCTGACTCCGTCGTCAAGGGAATCGGCGACGAGCGCTTCCTTATCCTCCCCCATCCCGAGGTCGGCGACTACTTCCGGCGCAAGGCGGACGACTACGACCGTTGGCTCCGTGGCATGCGGCGGCTGCGCAACCACTTGCTCTCGACCGCGCACTGAATGGGCCGAGTCTCGCTCGTCGCGGGTGCCGCCCTCGTCGTCCTGGCGTTCGGGGCGGCGACCCGTGTCTCGGACACGCGAGAGGGGCTGATTGCCGAGGTTGTCACGCTGCTGGGCGGACTCGCCGGCGTCGGCATGTTGATCTACGGCCTGACCGTGAGGCGGCGAGCATCTCGGGGCCCCACCCCCTCCGTGCCCCGCAGGAGCGCGGCCCCCGGCGAGCGGGGAGGTGAAAGCACGCAGCCTCGCTCGAGGAGGGACATCCTGTTCGGCGCTGGAGGGATCGGCCTCGCCTTGATCCTTCTCAGCGGTCTCGCCTTAAGTGGTGGAGGCCTGTGGCTCGCGCTCGGGCTTGCCCTGCTGCTGCCGATGATCGCGGGCAGCGTGTACCTGTGCGTGCGGTTCCTCCGGGCTAGTCCCTGAGGGCGAGGATCTCGCCGACCAGGTAGAGCGAGCCACAGACCAGGACGTTCCCGGCCGGACCGGCCAGCTCCTTGGCCCGCTCGAGGGCGGCGCTTGCCTGCCGCTCAACGCGGGCGCCAGCGCCGTAGATGCCGGCGAGCTCGGCCGCGGGTATGGCGTGCCCGTGTGCGCTCGCGGGTTCGGTGAACACAACGGCGTCGGGCTGCAGCGTCCGCAGTGCGTTGAGCAGCACGACCGGATCGCGTTCGCTCAGCATCGCAAACACGGCAATGAGCTGCTCCGACCCGATCAGCCCTCGCAGCGCCGCGCCCGCCTTGACCATCGCCGCGGGGTTATGTCCGCCATCGAGGATCACGCGCGGCTGCTCCGCGATCACCTGGAGACGCCCAGGCCACCGCGTCGCGGCCAGACCTTCGCGAACCGCATGATCTCCGATCTCGTCGATGAGGTGGGCCGCCGCCACGGCGAGTGCCGCATTCGCCGGCTGGTAGTCGCCGACAAGGGGCAATCGCAGGTCGCTGTGCTCAAAGCCAGGGCCCGCGACGCTCATCACGTACCCGCCCCAGCCCTGCGACGTCGACTCGACATGTATCTCTTTCCCGAGCCGCCACACCGGAGCAGACACGCTAGGCGCCTGAGACTCGACCACCTCGAGGGCCTCGCCTTTGCAGCCGGTCACCACGCGATCGCCTCTCTTGATGATGGCCGCCTTCTCGCGCGCGATCTCGCCGATCGTGTTGCCGAGATATTTCTGGTGATCAAGGTCGACGTTCGTGATCACGGCGACACCGAGATCGAGCGCGTTGGTCGCGTCGAGCCGGCCGCCCAACCCGACCTCACAGACCAATCGGTCGATGCGCGGCGCGAGGTAAGCGATCGCCATCACAGTCAACATCTCGAACTCCGTAGTCGCACCCATCTCGGCCGCCACCGCGTCGAGCGTCGGCATCAGTTTCTCGAGCGTCGCGACGAAATCCTGCTCACTGATCGGACTCCCGTTGAGCTCGATCCGTTCCGTGTACGAGATCAGGTGCGGCTTGGGCATGAAGCCCACATCGCGGCCCGAGGCTCGAAGAATTGACGTGAGGCACGCACCGGTCGACCCTTTGCCATTGGTGCCCGCGATGAGCGCTCCGGTCAAGCGGCGGTCCGGCGCGCCGAGTCGGTCGAGCAACGCCCTCGTCCGTTCGGTGCCGAGCTTCATCGCGAAGCGGCCCTGCTTCGATATGAAGTCGAGAGCCTCCTGGTAGGTCAGGTGGGAACGGCCTCGATCGCGTAGAAGTCGGATTCCATTGTGATCGTTTGCGTCATGCGCAGCCCAGCTGCGTCGAGGAGCTTCGCGTACTCGGCCGTCGTGCGCTCGCGCCCTCCCAGCACGACCATCATGTGCAGGTCGCTCATCACTGAGGCAAAGGCGTCATCCATCGCATCGATGTGTTCCGGCAGAAACCGCTCGAGGAGCACCAGCTTCGCCGGCGAGCTCATGGCCTTGCGGCACGTGGTCAGGATGGCCACCGCGCGATCGTCATCCCAGTCGTGGACGATCGATTTGAGCAGGTAAAGGTCGCCTGAGACCGGGATCGAATTGAAGAAGCTGCCCTCGACCAGGGTCACACGGCCGTCAAGCCCCGCTGCGTTCAGTCGCTCCGTGGCGCCGGCGAGACCGGCAGGCAGGTCGAAGAGGACACCCTCCATATCGCGGTTAGCCTGGAGGACGGCGGTGAGCAACGCTCCGTTCCCGCCGGCGACATCAACCACCTTTCGCACGCCGTTGAAGTCGTAGCTCGCGATGAAAGCCCTGGAGACGCGGGTCGTGATCTCGACCATCGCCGCGTTGAACTGCGCCGCATCGACAGGGTCTTCCGCCATCTTCGCCCAGCGACTCATGCCATAGATGCGCTCGAAGACAGGCTCGCCCGTCTTCAGCGTATGCATCAGATCGCCCCACGCGCGATAGCCTTCGTTGCTGAGCATCAGCGTGATGTTGCGGAAGCCCGGCCGGTCGGAGCGGAATGCGTCTGACACCCGCGTCGCGGAGTAGTGGCCATCGGAATCTTCAGCAAAGAATCCCCACACAGCGAGGCCGCGTAGCGTCCGCCGCAGCGCCCCGGCATGAGTGCCGGTCAGAACCGCGAGATCGTCTGCGGTCGAGTGGCCTTCCGCGACCAGGTCGGGCAGCTTGAGGCGACAGGCGGCGACCGCGAGCTGGTAGCCGCGGAAGCCGTTGAGCAGGCGGAGCCCTTCGGCCGGCAGGTGGTCACCCACGGCGGCGGACCTCGGCCTCGTACGTGTTCTTGATCAGCATGGCGCGGGTCATCGGTCCGACTCCGCCGGGATTCGGGGTCAGCCATCCGGCGACATCTGCGACGCCCGGCCCGAGATCCCCGACCTGATGCCCGTCTGTCCAGTTGGTGCTGACATCGACCACGGCCGCGCCGGGCTTGACCATCTCCTTGCTGATCAGGTTGGCCCTTCCGGCCGCCGCGACGAGGACATCGGCGCTTCGCGTATGAGTGGCGAGGTCTCGTGTGCGCGTGTGGCACAGGGTGACTGTGGCGTTGCGCTTGAGCATCAGCAGCGCGGTCGGCTTGCCGACCAGGTTGCTCCGGCCGACGATGACGGCGTTGGCGCCTTCGATGGCGACGCCCGACCGTTCGAGCAGCAGGACGATTCCCGCAGGCGTGCAGGGCTCCACGCCGCCCGGCAGGCCCAGGGCGAGAAGGCCGGCGTTGATGGGGTGAAACCCGTCGACGTCCTTTGCCGGATCCAGCTCGAACGCGATACGCCGCATGTCGATCTGAATGGGCGTGGGCTGCTGGATCAGGATTCCGCTCACGGCGTCGTCGCGGTTCAATCTCGTGACCAGGGCCAGAAGCTCCTCGGTCGTTGTGCTCGATCGAAGCCTGTGGTCTTCCGACTCCATGCCGACGTTTCGTGCGTTGCCCTGCTTGAGCTCGACGTATTGGGCCGACGCAGGGTCGTCGCCGACGAGCACGGTCGCGAGCCGCGGCCGCGAGCCACCTCGCGCCACGCGCTCGCTGATCGCCCTCGCGACTTCTTCATATATCTGTTTGGCGACGGCCCTACCGTCGAGGAGGCGAGCCGTCACTCGAGTCCGAGCTCGCGGCGCGCAGCTTCCGCGACCAGGCGCATCACATCACGAAGGTCTTGCCCAGTCTCGCGCGCGATCCGCCGGCAGTCCTCGTATTCCGGCGCGACATCGACCGCTCGCCCGTCGAGCTCCTTCACCTTGACGTGCGCGGAACCGAGCGGCGTGACGATCTCGATGATCTTGCGCGCGGCAATGAGCCTGTCCACCGTACTCATCCGGATGCCGAGCGTCGTGCTACGCCGCAGGAGCTGATCGCTGAGGCTGCCTACCAGCTCAGGTGGCGACATGACCGACAGGAGGTGCCCGGGCCGTCCCTTCTTCATCAGCGCCGGTACGACCACGACGTCGAGCGCCCCCGCCGCCATCAGATCCTCACACAGGGCCGCGATCAGGTTCGGCGCCATGTCGTCGATGTTCGTTTCGAGCATCGTCACGCCGGTGTGCGCAGCGACGTTGTCGCCGACCCAAACCGCGAGCGCGTTGCCGGGTGAGGCGTGTGTCCCGATCCCATAGCCCACTCGGCGCAGCGACATGGCCGGCCGGTCGAACCTGGCCGCGGCGGCGAGAATGGCGGCGCCGGTCGGCGTCACGAGCTCACGAGTCTCATCCGACGGCTGCAAGATGGCGCCAGTGCCCTCCAGTACGCGGAGGCTCGCCGGCGCGGGCAACGGCATCCCACCCTTCAGCCCGCGCGGCGCGGGGAGCGGCGAGGCGTAGACCTGGGTTACGTCCAGCGCATGCAGCAGCCAGAACGCCCCGACCACGTCGACGAGCGTGTCGGCACCCCCAAGCTCGTGCAGGTGCGCCTTGTCTTCCGGCACGCCGTGGACCTGCGATTCGGCGCGAGCCAGGAGGTTGATCGCCGCGAGGGCCGGCGACTTGACCGGGGCGGGCATGTCCGCGTCCTCGACGGCGCGGCGCAGCGCGGGCACCGTGCGTTCGACGCGGTCATTCACCTCAACCACCACGCGCGTGCCGCCCGCGTGGCCGCGCGTCTCGTGGCGGACCTCGACTGTGACCTCGTCCCCCAGGTGCAACGACTCGACCACCGCGTCGAGCAGCGCGCGGTCGGCCCCGCAGTCGACAAGCGCTCCCAGCGTCATGTCGCCTGAGATGCCGGAGAAACAGTCGAAGTAGGCGATGGTCACCTGCGCGTCCTCTCGATGCGCACCGCCGCCGCCTCGATCGGCTCCATGCTCGCCGGGCGTTTGGCCACTCGCACCGAGACCGCGCCTACGCGCGGCAGCTCCAGGACGCGCTGGGCAATGGCGGTGGCCAGTGATTCCAGGAGCTTCATCGACTGGCCCTCGATCACTTCCTGTGCCGCCTTACGTGCTTGCGTGTAGTCGACGGTGTCCGCCAGCCGATCGCTCTGTCCAGCCTCCTCGAGGTCGGCGTCGATCTCGAGGTCGACCTTGAACTCCTGAGGCTGGGCGCGCTCGGCCGGGCGGACGCCGTGGCGGCCCTGGAAGGACATTCCGCGAAGCTCGATCCGATCCACGCCGCCAATTGTCGGAAATAAACTGATCCACCGTGATCCACGCCTCCGTCCACGTCCGTCCGGCGACCGCTGCCGACCTCGCGCCGATCAACGACATCTACAACCATTACGTCGCCGAGACCCACGTCACATTCGACGTCGAACCGATGTCCATGGAAGACAGGAAACAGTGGTTCAGCCACTACGCGGAGACCGGACGCCACCGGGTGATGATCGCCCTGACCGGCGACCAGGTCGCCGGGTTCGCGTCGAGCAGCCGCTTCCGGCCGAAGCCGGGCTACCTGACGTCCATCGAGACGAGCGTTTACATAGCCCCGGATCTCATTGGGAAGGCAATCGGCGCGCGGCTCTACGACGAGCTGTTCAAGGCCCTCGAGGGCGAAGACATCCATCGCGCATACGCCGGCATAGCGCTGCCGAACCCGGCGTCGATCGCCCTCCACGAGAAATTCGGCTTCAAGCGCGTGGCTCACTTCACGGAGCAGGGCCGCAAGTTCGGCCGCTACTGGGACGTGGCGTGGTTCGAGAAGCCGCTAGGCAAGGAGACTGGCGAGCTGGAGGAGGCCTAGCCTCCGCTCGGGCGCGGCGAAGCGCCGGCTCCGCCCGGCACGGCGACAGTTCCACCGCCGATCTGGATCGTCGTGGCCTTGAGGCTGCCATCCGCCTGGCGTGTGCCGACGATCGTCACGGTCATGTTGTCCTTCAGGTCGGATGTCGAGCCGGCGACTGTCTTGGAAACCTGGACCGTGTTGCCGAATACGACCCTGGTGTCGCACGCAGTGGTGGTGATGGTCAGCGAGGTCGACGTCAGGTCGGTCACCGTTCCACGCACGGCAGCGTTGGTGCCGGGTGAAGGCGAGGGCGCGCCGGGGCTCGGGCACGCAGCGGCGAACCCGCCGCGAGTCCCGCCACCGCCACCGAAGTTGCCGCCCGTGCGCTGCGTCTGGTTCTGTGCGGTGGTGTTGGCACTGACGTTGTTCTGGCCGAGCTTGTAGCCGCCGTAGAAACCACCCAGGATCCCGACTGCCAGCAGCAAGGCGACGACGTATAGCTTCACGGTTTCACTCCTTTACTCGTACCTGAGGGCTTCGATCGGGTGCAGCCGCGCTGCACGGTTGGCGGGATAGATGCCGAAGAAAAGTCCGATCGCCACCGAGACGCAGAAGGCGAGGACCACGGACGAGGGGGAGACAACAGGCGTCGGAAAGCTCGAGGTGGCGGCGATGCTCGGAGCCTCTTTCGCGAGAAGGGCCCCGAGCGCAATGCCCAGCGCCCCACCGAGTCCGCTGAGCACCATGGCCTCGATCAGGAACTGCATGAGGATGTCGCGGCGCCGTGCGCCGATCGCTTTTCGAATGCCGATCTCGCGAGTCCGCTCTGTGACAGTGACCAGCATGATGTTCATGATTCCAATGCCGCCGACGACGAGCGAAATGCCGGCGATGGCGCCCAGCACGAGCGTCAGCGCGGTGGCGATCGAGGTCGCCTGGTTGAGGATGTCCTGCTGGCTCTGGAGCTGAAAGTCGGCCAGCGTCGCGTCGGAGATCTGGTGGCGCTGCAGCAGGATGGTCGTGATCTCGGTCTCCGCCTGGGTCACCGTGCTCGCCGATGACGCCGAGGCGACGATCTGACTGATGACCTTGCCGCGCGAACCCGTGAGATAAGCCCACACCGTCGTGATCGGCGCCACGACCACGTTGTCCTGCGAGCCCAGGCCGCTGCCGCCCTTCTGCGCAAAGACGCCGATGACGCGGAAGCTCTGGCGGTTGATCTTGATCGTCTGGCCGATCGGGTCCGTCGCGCCAAACAGGTTGTCGACCACCGTCTGGCCGATCACCACGACTCGATGGCGCGCGTTGACGTCGTCGGCGGTGAAAAACGATCCCGCCGCCACCTGGTAGTTGCGCACGAGAGGAAAGTCCGTCGTCGTGCCGGTCGTCGGCGCGAAGTAGTTCTGGTTGCCGTACGTGATCTGCCCGCCGCTCTGGGCGATCGGGATCGCGGCCACGACGTCGGGGTCCTGCTGGTGGCTGTTTATGGCGTCGACGTCGGCCTGCGTCAGCGTCTGCGCAGTGCCGAAGCCCTGCGAGACGCCGCCCGAGCCGCGGGCGTTGGAGGGATACACGTAAATCACATTTGCGCCAAGCGACTGGACCTGGTTGTTGATCTGCACGCTCGCGCCGTTGCCGACGGCCACAAGCAGGATTACCGCGGTAACCCCAATCAGGATGCCGAGCATCGTCAGCGCGCTTCGCAGTCGGTTCGCCAGGAGCCCGTTGGCGGCCATGCGCAACGCTTCGAAGAGGTTCATGGCGCGGTCCTCTCGTCGCGCACGATGCGTCCGTCGCGCAGCTCGACGACTCGCTTCGCAAAGCGCGCGATGTCCTGCTCATGTGTGATGAGCACGATCGTGCGGCCCTGCTCTGCGTTGAGGTTGGAAAGCAGTCGCATGATCTCGACGCTTGACGCGCTGTCGAGGTTCCCAGTCGGCTCGTCGGCAAGCAGGATCGCAGGGTTGGTGACCAGCGCCCGGGCGATGGCAGCGCGCTGCTGCTGGCCTCCAGACAGTTCCGTCGGCTGATGGTGAACGCGATCTGCCAGCCCGACCGAGCCGAGCGCCTCGCGCGCCCGCTGAGTCCGGCCGCCCTCGCCCGCGTAGATCAACGGCATCTCCACGTTGTGCAGAGCGCTCGTGCGCGGAATCAAGTTGAAGCTCTGGAAAACAAAACCGATCTTCCGGTTGCGGATCTTCGCGAGGTCGTCATCGCCGAGTTTTGCTACGTCGGTCCCATCGAGTAGGTAGCGACCGCTCGACGGGACATCAAGGCAGCCGAGGATATTCATCAACGTCGACTTGCCGGATCCGCTCGCGCCCATGATCGCGATGAAGTCGCCCTGTCCGACATGGAGGTCGATTCCCTGCAGCGCCGGGACCTCGATCCTGCCCATTCGGTAGGTCTTGGTGACCCCTTCGAGCGTGATCATCCGCCGGCGCCCACGCGCACGCCGCCACCGCCGCCACCGAACGTGCCGCCGCGGTTGGTGCCGGTGCCGCTCGAAATCCTGACGGACGGGAGCACGACCTGCTCGCCGTCGTTGAGGCCGCCCGTGACCTCGGTGAACTGGTCGCCCGCGACGCCGGTTTCGATCGGGGTCGGGACCTGCTGGCCCGCGGCGTAGACGTTCACGTACGCCTGACCCGCGGTGTGGCTGATCGCGAGGTTGGGGACCGAGAGGGCGTTCGTGGCCTTGCTGACCGTGACCGTGGCGTTCGCGGTCATGCCTTGCTTCAGCGCCTTGTCGGTCTGATTGAGGACGATCGTCGCGTAGTAGTTCACGACGCCGCTGGTCACCGTGGCCGCGCTGGCGACCGCGATCACGTGGCCGGTGATCGTGAGATTCGGCACGGCGTCGAAGGTCACCTGCGCGGGCTGGTTGTAGGCGAGCCTCGAAGCGTCGGACTCTGCGAAGGGGATCACGACTTCCATCCCACTGATGTTTCCGATGACCATGAAGGCGTTCGATGCCGTGCTCGCCGGCAGGGGCGCCTGGCTGCCCGGTGCCTCTGGTGTCGTGCCGCCGCCGGGCGCTACGGTTTCGCCGACGACGCCGCTGATGCTGTTCACCTCGCCGTCCATCGGCGAGACCAGCGTCGTTTCGTTGAGGTTCTGCTGCGCGGTCTGCACCGCGGCCTCTGCGCTCAACACCTGGGCTTTGGCCGATGCGATCTGGTTGGGCTTGGACTCGGTCTGCGTCTTCAGCTGGTCCTGCGCGCTGGTCAGCGCCGCGGCGGCCTGGTTGACGCTGCGCTGGCCCGAGGTCTTGTCGGAGGTCTGCTTCGCGGTGTCCGTGTTGAGCTTGCTCTGATCAACGTTGACCGTCGCGGCTTGAGTGTTGACCGTCAGCTGGTCGGCGTTGACGGCAGTCTGGTTGGTCGACACGGCGTTGAAGTCGGTGAGGCACGTCGTCGAGTAGGTCGCGTAGGCCTGCGACTGACATCCGTCGGTGTTGAAGGTCGTGATCGTGGTTTGCAGGGCGGCCTTGTCGGTGGTCAGCTTCTGCAGCGCGGTCTGGTATGTGGCGTTGAAGGTGAGCGACTGCTGGTCGATGGTTAGCTGACTCTGGTCCGCGGCCACCTGGCTCGTGTCCTGCGTGTTGGTGAGGTTCACCTGGGTGACCGTGTCGTTGTAGCTCTGCTGCGCTGTGTTGACGCTGTCCTGCAGCTGGTTGATCTGGTTTTGAGTCAGAGGCGTCTCGGTCAATTGAAGGTTGGCCTGCGCCGTAGACAGGTTGGCGTTGGCCTGGTTGACAGCGTTCTGCTCGGCGGTCGAGTCGATCTTCGCGAGCGTCTGTCCGGCCGAAACGTGGTCGCCGACGTGGGCGTCGATCTCGGTCAGCACGCCTGCGACCTTGAAGTTGACGTTGGACTGCGCTTGCGGCTCGATGTTCCCGGAGCCTGTGATGCTCGCTGTCACCGTGCGGCGGCTGACGGTGGTGAGGTTCAGGGCACTGGCTGCGTTCTTGCTGGACACGAACATGTCGCGGTAGATCAAAGTGCCGAGGACGAGCGCGACGATCGCAAGCCCTGCCACCACCAGACGCGTTTTACTCAAAAGGCCAATCAACACAGTCACTCCTCTCCGGTCAGTTTTTTACCAATCGAGATCGACGAAGGACCACCCGCTGGTGGAACCGAAGCGCGTCACCACCGCCAGCCCGAGGCCGGCCATAGCGACCGCGGCGAGCGCGAAGACGCCGGCGTAGGGGATCACCGCCAGGTCGAACACGACGAGCGCGCCCGCGAGTGCCGCGATGAGGGGATGGACGCTCGGCAGTCGCAGGCGGCGGTGCAGCAGGCGTCCGATCGCGAGCGAAATGCATGCGATGCCGAACAGCGCGGCCACCAGTGAGACCAGCAGGACGAGCGGGACCACGGCGAGGAACAGCAACGTGAACCGCAGCAGCGTGATGACCGCCAGGGTCAGGAGCACCATCACCAGCCCGGCGCCCATCGCGATCTCGAGCCCATGCCTCGCCTCCAGGCGCTCAACTGCGGTGCGCGCCCGAGCCGGAAAGACAACCAGCGCACCGAGCGCGAGCAGGACCAGCCCCGCGCCGTTGCTCAGGAAGGCGCGCAGAGCCTGATAGGGGTTCAGCGGTCCGAAGCCTGCGATCGGTGAGTCGAAGATGAACCTGTCGCCGACGTGACTGCGGTCGAAGCGCATAGCCGCCGGCCGGCCGGTCGGTGTCGCCGTGACCATCACTCCAGGCCCGACGATCGACTGGGCCAGCGGGTTGGGCCACCGGTTGCCGGCGGAGATGTCGGCCAGCGCCAGGAGGATTCCTGCCACTGCAAGGACGCCGATGAGGATCACCCAACCGTAGCGACGGACCGGGTGTCCCGCCGATGAGTCACTCACGCGCGGCGCGACGGGTCGGTAGGGTGCCCGGTGCGAGTCGGATCAGGATCGAGAGGTGGTAGCCGGCGATCGCCGCCAGAGCGATCAACGCGATCAGCAACAAGATGTCGACGCGCGGCACGCTGGGCAGCTGGCCGGTGCCTGAGCCCCAGCCCGCGAGGCCCTGTAGGTCGCCGAAGATCCCAGAGGCGATCGAGCTCAGGCCGTCGAGCCCGGAGAGGTACCAGAGAATGAACGCGGCGAGGATCGCCTCCGGCCCTATCAGGGTCCAGGCGCGTTTGTCGCCAGCCTTGGACGAACCGATTGAGGTCATCACCTCTTGGAGTAGCGACGCGCGCGGCGGCGGCGAGGTGAGGGCCTTCAGCCGAAATGGGACAGAGACGGCCTGGTGGTGCTGGCGGCGGCAATCGGCGCAGCCGGCAAGGTGCTCGCGGACCGCTGTTGCTCGCTGCGGGTCGTCCTCTGCGAGGTCGCCGTCGACATAGGACTCGAGCAGGACGCGCACGCGCGCGCACGCGAGGGGGGTCGTGCTCATGTTGTCTCTCCGAATTCCTCGGCCTCCGCGAGCGAGTTGCGGAGCTGCGCGCGCGCGCGGTGGAGGCGCGACTTGATGGCCGGGATCGAGAGGCTGAGGCTCTGGCTGACCTGCTCGAGCGAGAGGTCGGCGTAGTAGTGGAGCAGGATCGGTATTCGGTACGCGGGGTCTAGCTGGGCGAGCGCTTCGACGAGGGCGGGGTCGTGGGTCGGGAGCGGCTGGTCGGGCCCTGCGGCCTCCTCGGTCGGCTCGGCCGGGAGAGGGACGCGCTTGCGCCGGTAGTTGATGCTGGTGTTGGCGGCGAGCTTCCAGAACCAGGGGTCGAAGGGACGCTCGGCGTCGTAGCGGCTGAGGTTGCGATAGAACTTGACGAAGATCTCCTGGGTCAGGTCATGGGCCTCGTCGGCGTCTCTCAGATGCTGGTAGGCGAACCCGTAGACGCGGCGCTGGAGGCGGCGGATCAGCTCCTCGAACGCGTCTCGGTCGCCTCCGGTCGCCTGGCGGACGAGCTGGGCGGCTGGGAGCGCGGCGGAGAGGCGGGCGTCGTTCACTTTTCGCGCGTTCGACTCCTGCGCCGCGGCATGCATCACACCCTAGTTACACATCCTTGGAATTCGGGGTTGCGTCGGGCGTGGGGGCGGAAGCTCCGCCGGCGGCGCTCTGTTGGGGCCCTCCCTTCTGCTTTCGGCCCCCTCCCCCAGCCGACGCACCTGGACGGCAGCGTAATTTGGATTCGAAGGGCGCGACAACCCAGCCTGTTAATTTGTTCCGGGCCGAGTACTTGTCTCGGGATATCTTGTCTGGTATATTCGAACTGGAATATGCCGGACGAATCCGAGATCTCACCGTTGGCCCTCTCCATCCTGGAATTGCTGGACGAGCGGCCGATGCACCCGTACGAGCTTGCGTCGACGATGCGAGATCGCCACCAGGACGAATTCATTCGGCTCAACTTCGGCTCGCTCTACCACACGGTGGAGGTTCTGGAGCGCAGCGGCTGGATCGTGCCGAGCGAGCGCGAGAAGGAAGGACGCCGGCCGGAGCGGACGGTCTACAGGCTCACTGACTCGGGCCGCGACATGCTTGTTCGCGTCATCAGCGACATCCTGTCCCAGCCTCGGCGCGAGTACCAGCACTTCTCGGCCGGCCTGATGTTCATGCACCACCTCACCGCGCACCAGGCGGCTGATCATCTGCGAAGCCGAGCGGTGGCGCTCCAGGCTAAGCACGAGAAGCTCAGCGGGATCCTGTCAGAGCTGCACGCGAACGGTCTGCGGCGGCTCGCGCTGATCGAGCTCGAGCACAAGATCGCGATGCTCGACGCTGAGCGCAAATGGGTCACCGATCTCGAAAAGGAAATCCTGGACGGAAGGCTGGAGTGGAAAGCCGGAATGGCGAGCGGCACTGAAGGATTGAGGAGGAGACATGTCTCAAGCACGCACTAACCCATGGCTTGTGCTTTTGGTCCTGACCACTGGGTTTTTCATGATCCTGCTCGACACCACGATCGTGAACGTCGCCATTCCGGCGATGAGCACTGGGCTGAACACCACATTCGACCAGATCCTGTGGGTGATCAACGCCTACGTCCTTGTTTATGCCGTCCTACTCATCACGGCGGGCAGGCTCGGCGATCTTTACGGTCAACGCAGCATGTTCGCGATTGGATTGGCTATCTTCACGGTGGCGTCGGCGCTATGTGGTTTCTCACAGAATGCCGGCGAGCTGATCGCGGCGCGAATCCTTCAAGGTGTCGGCGGCGCGCTGCTTACACCTCAGACGCTCGCGATCCTGACCTCGATCTTTCCACCTGAGCGGCGCGGCGCTGCGTTCGGGATCTGGGGCGGTGTCGCAGGCCTGGCTACATTGGCCGGACCGACCGTAGGCGGCGCGCTGATCACCTATATCGACTGGCGCTGGATCTTCTTCATCAACGTGCCGATCGGCATCGCCGCGCTCGTCGCGACGTTCCTTGTCATTCCGGACGTGCGCCCCGGTCGTCAGCACGGTTGGGACTTCCTCGGAATCGCGATGGCTACCGCGGGCCTTTTTGCGATCGTCTTCGGGTTGATCGAGGGCCAGCGCTACAACTGGGGCCAGATCGAGTCCTACGTTGTGACCATCCCGGAGGTGATCGCGGTCGGAGTCGTGCTCATCGTCCTCTTCCTGATCTGGGAGCGATTCCAGAGCGAACCGCTTCTTCCACTGTCTCTGTTCAAAAACCGGAACTTCGCGGTCGCCAACTGGATTGCAGCAGCGATCAGCTTCGGCATGCTCAGCATGTTCCTGCCCTTCACCATCTATCTCCAGTCGGCCCGCGGCTTTTCCGCAATGGTTGCCGGATTGACGATGGCCCCGATGTCGCTCACCTCGATGTTCACCGCACCATTCGCGGGTCGTTTCGCGGACCGGATCGGCGGCAAGTACATCCTGCTCACCGGAATCATCCTGTTCACCATCGGAATGGCCAGCCTCGCCTTCGTGGCTGGACCGGATTCGACGTGGATCAACTTCTTGGTTCCGGCCATCGTCGCCGGCGCTGGAATTGGGATGACGTTCGCGCCGATGACCACTGTTGCCATGCGAAATATCGAGCCGCGCATCGCAGGCTCTGCCTCGGCTGTGCTGAATACGATCCGACAGCTCGGTGCCGTCATCGGAAGCGCAGTCATCGGAGCGCTGCTGCAAAACCAGCTGGCGACCACGCTGCACGACCAGGCTGTTAGCCAGGCCGCAAAGCTACCCCCGACCTTCCGCGATCAATTCATCGCCACATTCAGCAACGTCTCATCGAAGGGATTTGAGATCGGCGCCGGCCAGACCGGAGCGCGCCTGCCGGGGAACATCCCACCCGCGGTGGCGCAGCAGCTTTCAGCGATCGCTCATGACGTCTTCGTCAACGGCTACATCGACGCGATGAAGCGGACATTCATCGTGCCTATCGTCTTCCTGGCATTCACGGCGCTGACCACGCTGTTGATCAAGAGGCGCGCCCGGCAGCCCGCCGTCGAGCAGCCGGCGGAAGAGCTGAGAGCCGCCGCCAGCTGACGGACGCCGCTAGCTCAGAGGCGTCCCCCGGACACCAACTTCAAGACAGCAAGGAGAACCGCAGCCCCGATGAACGCGACGATGAGGCTGCCCCAGAACCCGACTGTGCCGCTCGCTCCGAACAGGGCGCTTAATAAGAAGCCCCCAATGATGGCGCCGGCCACGCCTACGACAATGTCGGCGATGCAACCGAAGCCTCGCCCGGCCACAACACGAGCGGCGATCGCTCCGGCGATCAGGCCGACCACGATCCACGCAAGCCACGACCCCGGGTCGAGGTTCAGCCGTCCCGCCAGCAGACCCGCGGCGATCATTTCCCCAGCCATTCTGCGATCAATGAGAAGACCTCATCACTGCCCTGGTCGTTGAATGGCTCATGGTATCGGCCATCGAGCAACCGCAACTCGCTAATTGCGGGAGCCGCCGCGTGCAGTTGCTTGCTGCCCTCGGGATCGATCAGCCGATCCGCAGTGCCGGCCAGGATCAGGAAGGGAATCGTGATGTCGCCCGCGCGCGCGAGATTTTCCGCGGCTGCGCGCTGCCACTCTACATACAGCCGGCTTGAGATCTTGCCGTGGACGAGGGGGTCGTTGCGGTAGGCGTCGACGACTTCGGGGATGCGGGAAACCGTGCCTGGATCGACCTCGTTATCCATGGCGAGCCTCGGCGCGAGATTCGACATGACTCGGCCGAGGGTTGATTTCCATCCCGGGACTGCGGCCTTGAGCTTTAGGGCCGGGCTGGAAAGCACGAATCGCCGTGAGTTCGCCAGCTTGCCTGACCGGATTGCACTCAGCACCACGACCCCGCCAAACGAGTGGCCGACCGGAACCACTTCGCCGGACGTCTGACTTTCGATGTGGCGGACGAACGCGGCGGTGTCGTCGACCCAGTGCGACCAGGAATCGACGTGGCCGCGCTGTCCGGCGCTCTCGCCGTGACCGCGCAGGTCCAAAGCCCACGTTGCCATCTGAAACGCAGCCATACCGCGTGCGAAGCGCTCGTATCGGCCGCTGTGTTCACCAAGACCGTGAACGACCGCAAGGTTGAGTTTCGCGCTGGTACCGGGCCAGGTCCGATAGGCCAGCTTGGTTCCGTCCCGCGAGTTGATGAAACCTTTGCTTGCCTGCGCGGTCTCAGGCGCCAAGGTGACCGAATCCGCGGAGGATCTTGAGCGCTTCCTGCTCCGCTTCGAGAAGGGTCGGTGCGTAGGCCCGGATACCGCACAACGCGTAGGCCCACTCGGGGCTGGGCGGGCCCTGGGAATGCAGCCGGAAGGTGGGTGGGTAGAAGAAGATGCGCTCGCCCTCGACCTTCTTGATCACAGGCCGTTTGGCGAGCACGTCCTCGAGCGACTGGTCACCGGGAAGTCGTCCGCGGTCGAAGTCGAGACGGCGCAGCTTGGCGAGCGGGTGATCCTCGTCGCGGATCGACGTCCGAACGCCGTACTCCGCGCTGAGGTCGCGCATGAAGATCGTGATGATCAGGGCGTCGGTCTCGTCGCCCGCCATCTTGACGAAACCTGCAGCGCTCAGATCCCTGCCCTCTTCATTTTTCAAGTGCCGGAAGAACTCCATCTCGAACAGGCCGCGCGATTGTGAGCTCGCGACCCATGGCTGCCCGCAGCGCCACGCGCGCGCCTGCGCGAGGGCGTCGAACTCCTCATGAACGCGTTCCAGTCGCTGCTCGGGAAGGCCATGCAACCGGTAGTGGAGGACCCGCGGCATTTCGACGTAAGCCTACCGGTCAGGCCGCGGTTCGGGCCAACCGCATCACCTCCTCCTGCCAGGGCGGCGCCTTGACTCGGACGGCGAGTCGATCGCCGCCCGCCGAGAGCAGGAAGTCGCCTCGCCGCGCGGACTCGAGAAAGGCGCGCTGGTGGGGGCTGAGGTGGAACGCGTCCTGCAATTTGGCCGCCTCGCTGGGACGCTGGACGCCGAAGAACACGAGGGCTGGATTGGTGGCGACCACCGAGCCCTGGTCCGAGCCGAGCAGGTCGCCCGGATTCTGAGTCGCGAAAACGAGCGAACCCTGGTACTTCCTTATGCGCCGGGCCAGACTGACCACGAAGCGCCGGATTGTTGGGTCTTCAAAGAGCAGACCCAGCTCGTCGATCACCAGCAGTCGTCGCCGGTCCTTGCGTTTGATCCGAGTCCACAGCGCCTCGGCGAGGAGGAAGTGCACCGGGGCGACCATCTCGTCGCGCAGCTCACGCATTCCGAAAACGACGATCGGTGCCTCGAGGTCGACGTTGGTGGGCGCACTGAACATCTGGCCCAGGCTGCCGTGGACCCAGCGGTGCAAGATGACCGCCACACGCGTTTCGCGTGGGAGGCGGTCGGCGACGTCGCGCAGCACTGGCTGGGCGACCTCGTCATAGGCCTGGCGAACCGCACCCTCCAGCAGCGCGCGCTCGGATTCATCGAGCCCGCCGCACACGCAGGCGCACAGATCGACCGCATCCGCTGCAGCTGGCCCGAGCCAGGCTTCGTCACGCCGATCGGCAGGCCTCAGGTCGAGGACGTTTAGGGCGTGACCTGAGCCAAGTGCGAGTTGCACGTCGACGCCGCCGAGCTCTCGAGCGAGGCCGCTGTACTCGTGCTCTGGGTCGATGATGTACACGCTGGTGCCGCGGCCGATCGCGCCCATCACGATGGTCGACAGCAGGTATGTCTTGCCCGCGCCCGAATGACCGAACACGCCGATGTTGGCGTTCGCATAGAGTCTTTGATCGAACGGATCGACCAACACGGGAGCCCCTGTCGCGGCGTTGCGCCCGATGAACAGCCCACCGGGCTGCTGCATGTCCGGCTCGTGCCACGGAAAGAAGGTGACGAGCGCACTCGAGTCGATGACGCGTTTGCGCTGCAATCGGTCAGGTCCGGCCGGTTGCGTTGCAACGTAGCCGTCGAGCATGCGGAAGTCGCAGGTTCGCAACTCGCAAAGAATCGCGCGCGCCGCCGCCTCGACCCTCTGCGCGCCGAGCTCGAGTGCTTTGACCGTAGGCGAAGTCAGCGTGAGATACGCGGACACGTGGAAGGCCTTGTCCTGACTCGAGGCCAGGCGGCGCTGTAGGTCTTCGGCATTGGGCAGCGCTCCCGCAAGCGTTGGGTCGGAGGAGCCGGCATTCGCGTCCAGCAGGCGCGATGCCCGCATGCTGATCAGTTGGCGCTGCAGGTAGCCCACGATCCAAGCGGCTGGGAGTGGCGTGGCATGCCACGAGAGGTTGATCGCAAGGCCCGGCGGGAACAACCTGAACAGCCAACCGGCATCGACCTCGGTACCGGGCAAGCGCTCGATGCACCAGCTGCGGCTGAAACCCCGCACATGCTGAAACCGCGTCGCCAGTTCCATACCAAACGGTTCATCCCGCGTCCTAGACCCCGCAAGCGGGGTTCCCATCTCAATCAGAGCTGCCTCGAGCCGGCCAGCGTGCTTTGCGGCCGTGACCAACGTCGTGGTTACGCGGTGCGCGGAGCTCCCGCGTCGAATTTGCTCGGCGAAACAGAGGTCGGCTGCTCGCATGTCGTCGACGCTTGCTCTCGCGGGGTTGACACTGGCGCCTTCATGGTCATCTGGGCCAGGCTCGACATCGATCACAACTTGGAGGGGCGCATCTATACCGTCGATCAGTCGCCGAAATGCGTTGAGCCAGCGCTGCCGATCGTCTTCGGCTGCGCCGGCGAATCCAATCGACCCCGTTTCGATTACAACCAGGTCCGGATCCGACGTCCAGCACACCGCGGCTTGGCGCCGCGCGACCCGAATCAAAGTGGGCGGCGCTCGCGCCACCGAGCGAGTGGAGGAACGCGCCACTCGATCCGATAGGTCGCGAGACAAAAGTGAACGATGTCCGCGATCCAGCTGTCGACAGGCCGGCCGCGCCACCGACCCCACGCAGCTACAGCCCCGATCAGAGCGATGGCCACACTGACAATTCCACGCGCCGCTGCGGGTGCCCAGTGTGTGGACCAGGCGGAAAATCCAGCGAGCAATGCCACGACCAGGTAGGCGAGCCTCGTCGGGGTCAGCCCGTACAGGAGCCTGTCTTCCAGGTCGACGTCCAGCGGGATGCGCGCGGGCATGAGGCCAAACTACGAATTGCCAAGCGCGAAGGGAACCCAGGCTGTTAATCGCCTTAGAATCGACAGGCGGCCCATTCCCACGCGCTCGCGTAGCTCAACTGGCAGAGCAGGGGACTCTTAATCCCAAGGTTCAGGGTTCGATTCCCTGCGCGAGCACCAATACGCTGTAGAAGTTCGGCTGACAGGTCTCAAAAGGCCTTCGGCTGATGTGTCACACACTGTCGGTTGATGCGTCACAACTACTTCGGCTGATTTATCACGCTCCCGCGCATGAGGGAGATGAGCGTGACTGAGCAGAGGTACAAGGCGGTGCTGGCGGTAATCGGCGACGGTCGGACGGTAGGCGAAGTGGCCAGGGATTGGGGCATCTCTCGGCGGACGATGCACCGTTGGCTGGCTCGCTACGAAGGCGACGGACTGGAAGGCCTGAATAATCGGTCGCACCGACCAGCTCACTGCCCTCATCAAACCGCGCCTGCTGTCGAAGCCATGGTGCTCGAGATGCGCCGGGCACATGCTTACTGGGGAGCTCGCCGAATCGCCTTCGAGCTGGCCCGCAAGCGGGTCGAGCCAGCACCCTCGGAGTCAGCCGTCTATCGCTGCCTGGTCCGGGCGGCGGTCATCGACCCCATGACGCGACGTCGGCGCCGGGAGACATGGAAGCGGTGGGAGCGCGGCGGACCCATGGAGCTGTGGCAGCTGGACTTGGTGCACGGCTTCTTGCTCGCTGACGGCAGCAGCGCCAAGGCCCTGACCGGCATCGACGACCACTCGAGGTACTGCGTGTCCGCTCGCCTCATGGCCAAAGAGCGAACCCAGTCCGTCTGCGACGGATTCAGTTCAGCTCTCAAGGCTTACGGCGTGCCGGCGCAGGTCCTGACAGACAACGGCAAGGTCTTCACCGGCCGCTTCGCCCAGCCCCCGGTCGAGGTCCTGTTCGACCGCATCTGCCGCGAGAACGGAGTCGACCACATCCTCACCCAACCACGCTCGCCGACTACCACGGGCAAGATCGAGCGCTTCCACAAGACGCTTCGAGTCGAGTTCAACACCAGGCAGGTGTTCAAGACCCTGAAGACAGCACAGGAGGCACTCGATGAGTGGGTGACCTACTACAACACGCAGCGGCCGCACCAGGCGCTGGGCGACCTCCCGCCAGAGAGCCGCTTCCGCTCCGACGATGAAGAAGTCCGGCATCAGACGAGACATCCCGAGCGCAACGGAGAGCAGTGGGTCTGCAGGAAGGTGGCTAGCAACGGCATCGTGAGCGTCGACTACCAGCAGGTGAGCGTGGGCAGGAACTACGCCGGCAGCGCCTGTGACGTGCTGGTGACCGACGGCCTACTTCAGTTCTGGGTGGGTAGCGAGCTGCTCAAGACCATGGCTCGCACGAGCAACGGTCCAGTTCGCAAACTACATGCCGACGGCACTGCGCCGCAGCGGCGATAAATTTGAGTGGGAGTAAGACAGATCAACCGAAGTAGTTTCACGACACATCAACCGAAGGTCTATACGAGCACCAATACGCTGCACCAATACGCTGTTCAAGTTCGGCTGACGGGTCCCAAAAGGCCTTCGGCTGATGGCTCATACACCTTCGATTGATGCGCCACGAACTTCGATTGATCGCACTCGAACGAGGCAGTAGGTCGAGCCACGTTCGGAAGAGCCTGATGAAGGTTGTCGGTTACAAGCCTCCGACGCCTACCGCTGTTGTTGCGAGTTCATCGCGAACTCAACGAGCGCTATTTACAACCGCGACTGCCCGACCTCGATGAGGTGCCCATCCGGGTCGCGGATGTAGGCGCGGATCTCGAAACCATGGTCCTTCGGGTCGGTAAGAAAATGCGCACCTCTGGCTGACCACTCTTTGTATGCCCAGGCGATGTCGGCAACGCGTACGTTCATAAACGCGCTCGCGTGATCGGGGTCATTTGGAGTCGACAGAGTGACCGTCGGCTTGTCGTCCGTGGGTCCGCCTCCGACGTTAAGGATCAACCACGTGTTGGCAACCCTCATGATCACCGGGTCCTTTTCGCGGACAACTTTGCCGTCGAATATCGAGCGATAGAACTCACGTGATCGATCCTGGTCCGATACCACCAGGAAGTTCGTGACGACAAAGCCTTCGGCCGGCGCAGGAAAGTCATCGCGGTTCATGTTCATTCCTCAGGGTGGAGCTCCTGGACCTGGTGCCCTTGAGGCCAGCGGGCAAGTCGACCACAAAGCAGTGCCAACAACGGCTGTTTCGATGACCATTATCCCACTGGCGAGGGGGCTTGCCACAAGACCTCGCCGCCGTGCGAGACTGCGCTTTCGATAGCCCAGTTCTGCGTGTGAGACGAAGGAGGTGCGGCCTCGCCTTACGACCCTCCATTGGCCGACTACTACTTCGTGCTCGGCGTCCCGCCTGATGCAACGGAGGCGGAGTTGCACGCCGCCTGGCGGCGGCAGCTCAAGTACTGGCACCCTGACCGCGGCAACCATCCCGACGCACTCGAGCACGCGAAGTTGATCAACCTGGCGCACGACGTTCTGACCAACAGCACCAAGCGCGCGGCATACGACCGACAAAGGGCAGCGGCCGGCTGGCGCCCTTCCGCGTCGGCCCCGTTATACGGTCGCCCTGTCCAATGGAAGACGGTAAGCCGCGAGGGCCCACCCCGTGCGCCGAAGGGATTCGATCGCCACGGTTTCATCGCACGCCTGGAGGAGATGATGAACCGTGGCCGGCTCATGATTGAGAAGCGCAAGGACCTCGCGTCGGCGTCGAAATGGGAGGCGCAGACTCAGGCCTTGCTGCGAGATGAGCTCGGCGACCATGCGTACACGAAGCGCTTCGAAGTAGCTCTGACCCAGCCCCGGCCTGAAGGCCTGGTGGCGGCGTATGGCGTGCTGTGGGCCGCGTATGAGGATGCGCTGAAGGGCGATCTGAAGCCGGTGGTTAGGGAAAGGGGACCATCGTGACCCGACGAACTGCGACGCATCTTTCGTCGACGTCCTAGGCAAGTCTGAGGCCGATCCCGAAGGTGGCCGGGTAACCCCCACCCGACCCGGTCACATTCGCAAGCAGCATCGCACCACTGTTGTTGTTCGAGGTGTAGACCATGTCGACCGCGTTGCGCGTGTCACGCGCGCCGCGCGAGCTGTACGGCGTTTGCTTGAAAACCTCGTCAGAGATCGCGTCGTTGAAGAAGATCTGTGACGTGAACTCGAACGTCCTCTGACCGGCGACGAACGTGCGGACCTTGAAGTGGATGTGTACCGCACGGCCCTGGTACCAGCCTGGGTAGATGGTTGAGAAGGTCACCTTCCCGTTCGAATCGGTGACCTGGTATCCACGCAGGTATCGCTTTCCTACGGTGTTCTCAGTGCTGACGTCCGAATAGACGCCCAGCGCATCGCAGTGCCACACGTCGACCTGCGCGCCATCAAGCGCCGTGCAAGAGGCCGCGATCTTCGCCACGTTGAAGGTCCGGCTCAGGGGCAGCATCGCCATGTTCGCCACCGCCGCTACTGACATCACTCTCGCCGCGATCGCGACCGGCGACACGTTCCCCGGCACGGTGCTGACTCGCGTTGGTGGTCACAGCTTCCTTTTCGCAGGGACATTGTCGACACTCCTGCTCGTCCCGCTCGTAGTGACTGCCAACCGCAAGGCTCAGAACTGGCTGGGCCGGCACTGGAAGTCGGTGCAGAGAATCACCTACGTCGTCTGGGCCACGATTCTGCTGCACCTATTTCTGCTGTTCGGCCTGACGACCATGTTCCTGTACGCCATTGCGGTAAGCGCGCCGCTGACCTTTCTGCGAGTGCCGCTCGTCCGCCGGTGGTGGAGCGCCACGCGGCGGGCGGGAACAGCTCGAGTCGTGCGCACGATGGTCGCGATCGTGCTGCTTGGAATCTTTGCCATCGGTTTCGTGCCGCTGGTCCGTGAGCTGGTCGAAAAGGGAAGCGCCGCGTTCGTGCTGCAGGCACACCATGATTGACCGCGGACGGCGGCGGCGCCGTGCGAAACAGCTGATGGATAGGCTGACGGTGACCTGCGTCACACTCGCACTTGCAATCGGCACCGGCCAGCTCGTGAAGGAGGGATTGCAGGAGTTCCTCTTCCGGCCACCGGGGGTCGGCGCGTCGCCCTCTAAGGCCGACACAGGAGGACCGGGAGCGATCCCAACGCCAACTCCGATCGCGCAAGTCATACCGCCGGCCCCTCCGCCGTTGCTTCGGCCAGTCGAACGAAGCCGGCGACATCACAGTGACGCGCAATACCGTTAGGCGGCGGGCCGCGGTCGCGCTAGCCCTGGCGCTCGGCTTCTATGCGCTCAGTGACATCCTGCTCTGGCAGCGAATCTTCGAGGCGCACAAGCTCTCGGCCTTCGACACCGAGTACCAGACCGCTAGCTCGACCGGCGCAGCGCGCTTGCCCGGGTCCGGCGCGCGAGGGGTCCCAGATTCGTCTCGGGAATCAGACCGGCATTGAGTCGGCTGGTCACTCGGCTGAGCTCCCTCACCTCTTCCGGCGCCAGCACGTCGAAAACGAGGCGGCGAACCTCTGCGAAGTGAATCGGACCCGTCTCCATCAGCTTCTTGAGTCCCCTGTCGGTCAATTCCGCGTTTGTCGCGCGCCCTGTGGCCCCGCTCACTCGGCGCACCCATCCCCGCCGCTCGAGTCGCGAGATCACATGGGAAAGCCGAGACAACGAGCCGTTCGCGACCAAGGCCAGGTCCTTGAGCTGAAGACGCCGGTCGGGCTGTCGGGATAGCGCCGCCATGACCCCGAACTCGAAATGGCTGATTCCGGCTTCCCGCTGCAGCTGCGAGTCAAGCGCCGCGGGCAGCAAGGTAAATGTGGCCAGCAGGTGGAGCCATGCGCTCCACTCGCGGTTGTTCAACCACCTGACAGGTTTGGCGGGAGGAATAAGTTGACGTTTCAACCAATTCAGGTTAGCAACTTGAAGCTTCAACTTCAAGAAACAAGGCAAGGAGAAAGGTGATGAAACTAGCGGTTCTTGGCGCCAACGGCCGCACCGGCCGCCTCGTGGTCGAGCAAGCACTCGCGGCCGGCCACACTGTCACCGCGCTTGTCCGCTCGCCCGAGAAGCTGACGATTCGCAGCTCGGGCCTTCGCATCGTCCCGGGCGGGGCCACCAACGTCGCAGACGTCACGCGAGCGCTCGAGGGTGGAGACGCGGTCCTGAGCACGCTCGGCGGCAAAGGATCGGTGATCGCCGACTCAACCCGCGCGATGGTCGACGCCGCGCATCAGACGGGAGTCAGGCGAGTCGTCGTCCTCTCGTCCTTCTTTGTTGAACGTGATCGCCTCGGCGCAGTCGCGCGCCTGTTCACAAGACTCGCGATGGGTTCAGTCATCAACGACAAGAGTGCCGGCGAGCAACAGCTCCGCCAGACCGACCTCGATTGGACGATCATCTACGCGAGCTTCCTCAAGGACGGTCCGGTCAGCGGATCTGTAGAGGTTCTTCCAGAAGCGGCCAAGCGCCGGATTTCGGACAGGATCTCGCGGGCAGACGTGGCGGCGTGGATGATTCACGCGGCCGGCGAGAGTCAATTCAGCCGTCGCAGCGTCGGGATCACTGAAGGGACTAGAAGCTTGACGAGCGCGGCACGAGCGTGAGAGTCGCGGACCGTGCTTCTGGAGTCAGCACACTGTTGAGGATGCGCCCGGCGTATCGGCGGTACTTGGCCCGGTAAGCAGCATCGACCTCGTCGTTGATGTCGTGGTCTGCCTCAACGAACGTGACATCCTGCTGAACCCCGCCGGCCCGTATCCGACCTTCGTGTTTGTCCTGGGCGCCACGGAACCAACTACCACCGGGTCCCGTAACGGATCGGATGTACAGGTCGTCGCCGTGACGAACGACCCACACGGTCACTGGTTTTCGCGGCGTGCCGTCGGTTCGGAGCGACGCGATCTGCACCTCTTCCGCTTTTCCGACCTTGTCGAGCTGCTCGCTTGTCCACTGCGTCATCGGACCATCCCGTTCGTGTCCAGCGCCATATAAGCCTCCGCGAAGTGTTCGAGGTCTGTGTCGCCATCTAGAGTGACGCGATGGACAAGGCGGCGTTGCAGGACCTCTTTGCCTACACGGGTTGGGCGTGGCATCAGATCAAGGCGGCGATCCCGGACGACGAGACGATCCGAGCCGTGGCCCCCGGCTCCGGCTGGCCCACACTTCGCAACTGCCTCGGACATATCGTCCTCGCGTATGACCGCTGGATTCCGGCCATTGTCGACCTCGAGACCCGACCCATGCCAGAGCTCGCGCCCGGAGACTTCGTGGCCTGGTCCCAGATCGACGCTGAGCGGCGCCGGACTCGCGACCCCCTCCAACTCCATCTCGAGGCATGGACCGACGCCGACCTGGACGAACAACACGCGGTTGACGTCGATGGTGCGCCAGTGCGGTACAGCCGGGGCGAGCTGATCACCCACCTGCTTCTGCATGAACGCGGCCACCATGGCGACGTGACGACGCTCTTATGGCAGCTCGGCCTCGACTCCGAGACGCCCCTCGAGTACCGATTTCACCTCGGCCGCGACTAGGAGCGGTTCCGACCGGTTGCCTCGCAACCCCGCCTCGCCAACCGACCCCTGACAAGTCGCCCCCAAACGGCTAAATTAATTGCGTTCGGGTGGCCAGGGGGGAGGGCCTTTGGTTGTTGTCCCGACCCTGCGTGGGCTGCCTTTTTTGCCCTGGGCTTAGGGGGGAATGGCCTATGGAGATCGGTAAACGTCAACCATCCAGCGCGGCCGGCGCGCCGTCGAAAGCGGAGGCGCCGGCCGACACCGGGCCCCCACCCGAAGAGGTCGCCCAGTGGGAAGGCCTCGAGCAGACCCCGGAGTTCACCCAGCTCGTGCGGGCACGGTTCCGCTTTGTCCTTCCCGCGACGATCTTCTTCCTCGCCTACTACTTCTTGCTCCCGCTTCTGAACGGGCTGGCGCCCAGCTTCATGCGGACCGATGTGATCGGTCACATCAACATCGCCTACTTGTTTGCGCTTTCGCAGTTCGTCATGGCCTGGCTGTTGGCCTGGTTCTACATCCGTAGAGCGAACCGCGTTTTCGACCCGCTGGCGCAGAAGGTGCGCGAGCGTGCGGCCCGCGGCCGGGGGGCCAAGTCATGAACCTCACCCTCGCCCTGTTCCTCATCGTCATCGCCATCACGCTCGGCATCACGGCATGGGCCTCGCGCCGAGCCAGGACGACCGTTCAGTTCTGGGCCGCCGGTCGCGGGATCAAGGGCTGGCAGAACGGACTTGCAATCTCAGGCGACTACATGAGCGCCGCGTCATTCCTCGGCATCGCGGGGCTCATAGCGTTCAACGGTTACGACGGATTCATGTACTCGGTGGGCTGGCTCGTGGCCTACCTGACCGTTCTTTTCCTGATCGCCGAGCCTATGCGCAACACCGGCAAGTACACCCTGGCCGACGTCCTCTCCTACCGAATGTCGCCGATACCGGTCCGGTCGGCGGCGGCATTCTCGACTGTCGCCGTGAGCGCGTCGTACATGATGGCCCAGATGATCGGGGCCGGCAGCCTCATCAAGATCCTGATTCCGTCTCTGGACTCGGCGTTGAAGCCCTGGTTCAACTGGACGATCTTCGGCACCAAACTCGACCCGTCGATCACAGTGGTCGGTCTGCTGATGATGATCTACGTCATTGCGGGCGGCATGGTGGCGACGACGTGGGTGCAGATCGTCAAGGCTGTGATGCTGATGGGTGGCGCGATCCTGCTCAGCTTTCTCGTCCTTCTCCACTTCAGTTTCAACTTCGGTGGTTTTTTCGACGCGATCGCACACGTCAAGGACTCGGCGACGAAGCTCAACTTCACGCAGCCGGGAATTCTCTACAAGTACGGGCAGAAGCAGGTGTTCGGCATCGACCTCGCCCTGCTCGACAACATCTCGCTGGGGATGGCCCTCATCCTCGGCACCGCTGGTCTGCCCCACATTCTGATGCGGTTCTTCACCGTGCCCGATGCGAAAGCGGCCCGCCAATCGGTCGTGTGGGCGATGGGGCTGATCGGCTCTTTCTACATCATGACCACGTTCCTCGGCTTCGGCGCCGCGACTCTTGTCGGCAAGGCCAACATCTGCGCCACCGTCGTCAAGGGCTGCAAGCCGAACAGCAACCTCGCGGCACCTCGCCTCGCGGAGTTCCTGGGCACTCAGTTCTTCGGCACCACGGGCGGTGAGTTCTTGCTCGCGTTCATCGCAGCGGTTGCATTCGCGACGATCCTTGCCGTCGTGGCCGGCCTGACGCTCGCGGCATCCGGCGCCTTCAGCCACGACTTCTACGTCAACGTCATCCGCACCCACATCCTCCACGGTCACGTCAGTGACCGGGAGCAGGTGCTGGTTGCTCGCATCACCGCCGGGCTCGTGGGACTCCTCTCGATCTGGCTTGCCGCTCGCGTCGGGGCAACGGCCAACGCGGCGGCGCTCGTCGCCGGCGTGGCTTTTGTCATCGCGTCGGCGGCCAATCTGCCGGCGATCCTCTTCACCCTTTTCTGGAAGCGTTTCAACACGTGGGGCGCGGTGGCGTCGCTTGTCGGCGGGACCGTCCTGACGATCTGGCTGGTCGCCATCGGTCCTGGCTGGACACTGCCGGCGGTGGCCCATCCGGCCTTCCCGCTACAGAACGTCGGCATCGTCAGCATCCCGATCGGGTTCGCGCTGGCGATCATCGGTACATATCTAGGCGAGCTTGCCAAGGCCGACCCGGTGGCCGAGCGCAAGTTTCACGAGATCGACGTCCGGGCCCAGACCGGCATCGGCGCCGAACCGGTCGCAGCGGCCGTTTGATCACCTGTCACGTGAAGGGGAGCGACCGCCGCTCCCCTTCGAACCTCGTGCGATGAGCAGCGACTACTTCGCGGTCCTGGTCCTCGACGCATCCTGCATGCTCGCAGCCGCGATGATGCTGCGCTCCTGGCGCAGGCGCCATACCCGACCGCCGCTCGTGGCAGCTGGTTTCATCCTCGTGCTGGCGGCCGCAGCGTCAGTGTTGGTGCTGGCGATCGGGATCAACTACAGGCTCGTCGTCGGCCCCACCCTGATCGTGGCCCTTCTGGTGATCCTCCACACGGCGAGGCACGAGCGCCGGCTGGAAGCAATGCCGACCACGGCAGCCCACGCGGCATCTCGTCGAACCCGATAAGCGTTATCTAAGGACGGGACCGGAGACCTGGAGGGGAGGCGAACCGCCGCCCCTCCAGGCTCAGCTTCGAACGATCAGTGACCGGGGCAGAGCTTCACGTTCGGGTTGTAGCTGGCGAACATGCCGAGCGGATTTGGCTTCCAGATCCACGCGTGCAAGGCCCAAAGGTGGAGCGAGTCGACGCGGAAGAACGAGCGCCCGTACAGCTGCGGCGGGGTGGCCGAGACCCACGCCGTCCAGGGCACGATGTACTCGACGGCGACGAGCTGGAGGCGGTCTCCGTCGACCTCATAGACGAGGGCTTCGGGCTGGTTGGCGACAAGCGTCGCGTCGAGCAGCGATAGATTCACGTAATGCTGGCCCATGCCGCCAACCCCCGGCAGGTCGAAGCATGGAAGCAGCCGCCCATAGCTGGCTCCTTCGGCGGCACGGACGCTGTGAAAGGCGGCGGTGGCCTGTCGCACGCCGGCGAGAGCGCTCTCGTCAGAGCCATTCGAAGCCTGCACGGCAGGCGCGGCGACCAATCCCGTGGCGAGAAGTGCTGCGGCGCTTCGAATCAACCATCTCCACATGTCAGCGCACCTTCGCGGCCGGAGTCTCCGCCGCCATGTAGAAGTACGGGTCGAGGACCCGCACCTGGGTGATCTTGTCGGCCGGCAGCTGGTTGAGCTTGGCCGCCTGGCGAATCGCGTCGGGGCTTGGCGCGTCGTAGATGCAGAACGTCTTCCTGTGATCGTCGGTGACGTACGAGTGGACCCATGTGACACCGAGCTCGGCGTTGGTTCCGACAACCGCCAGGCACGCTTCCGCGCCTTTGTCCGTCATCGGGATCTCGAGCCCATCCGGAAAGACCCGCTCGACCATGAAACGTGCCATTGCGACCTCCTGCGCTATCGGCATCCCGAAAGGGCCGCCGTCGCAGGTCAGGCTAGGTTTGGATCAGTCTCGCGCCATCCGGGAGAAGGCTCACGCGGTGCTCAATTTCGAGTGCTCATTTCTGCCCCACCCACGTCGCGATCTGGACTCGGGAGTCGAAGCCGAGCTTGTCCAGGATGTGGTGTACATGGTTGTCCACCGTCCGTTCCGACAGGTAGAGGCGCTCAGCGATCTCGCGATTGCTCATTCCCTTGGCGAGCAGCTGGGCGACCTCATTCTCGCGGCGGCTCAGGGCCGTCGCTGGAGCTGCCCGATCCAGGTCGATCGACGTGCTGACGGGTTGGTCGGGACCCGCGGCGTAAACGCTCCACGTTCCCAACCCCGGGAACTCGCGGCTGCCGCGCTCGGCGAACTCCAAGCCTGAGCCGACGACGAGGTCCTTGACCGTGCTGGAGACGAGCACGTCGCCAGGCTGGGCGGCGGACATGATGCTCGACGCGACGTGCAGCGCCACGCCGCGGGGCTTGCCGCCTCTGATCTCGCACTCGCCGGCGTGCACCCCCGCACGGACGCGGAGGCCCAGGTCGAGCAATTGGTCGCGGATATCGAGCGCGCAGTGGATGGCCCGCGCGGTCCCGTCGAAAACTGCCGTGATGCCCTGCTCGCCGGCCTCGATCTCCCTGCCCGAATACTTCGCAAGCGCCTTGCGAGCCACCGCGTGGTGACGCTCGACGAGGTCATGCCATTGCTTTCCTCCCAGCCACACCGCGTGCGCTCCGGCCTGCGCGACGTTCGTGCAGAGCACCGTCGCCAGCATCGTCTCGGGCGCCGGGCTGCTCCGCGCGCCGGTGAGAAATTCCTGGATCTCGCCAAGCACCACATCGGCGTCGCCGAAATAGGGCCAGTGGTCGATCGACTCGAGCTCCAGCATCCGAGCGCCGGGGATGTGCTCGGCGAAGTACCTGCCGGCCTCGATCGGCGCCACCTTGTCGCGATTCGCGTGGATCACCAGCGTGGGCACCCGGATCGTGGGGAGGATGCCGCCGATGTCGATCTGGACGTTCATGTGCATGAGGTCATGGGCGTCCCCGGGGCTGGCGCTCATCTGCGTGAACTTGCCCCACCAGGCCGCGACCTCGGGATTGGAGAGCTGGCTCGGCGCGTATGCCTCCATGCCCGAACCATCGCCCCAGGTTTCACGAATGGCGGCAATCCGCTGTTCGAACGTTCCCAGGGGAATGCCCCACGGATAACCGGGCCGCAGGAGGCGCGAGGGGTAGCTGCCGTTGATGATCAGCGCTGCGGTCCGATCCGGGTAGGTAGCCGCGAAGAGCGCGGCCATCACTCCGCCCTCTGAGATGCCGAACAGCGCGGCTCGGTTCGAGCCGACAGCGTCCAGGACGGCCCTGACATCGTCCATGCGCTGCTCGAGGGTCGGCAGCGGATGAACGCGGTCTGACATGCCGGTGCCGCGCTTGTCGAAGAGGATCAGGCGCGAGAACGAGGCCAGGCGGTCCAGGAACCTGGCCATCGCTGGAAGCTCCCAGACGTAAGCCAGATGGGAGACCCATCCCAGAACCAGCACGAGGTCGATCGGCCCATCGCCGACCACCTGGTAGGCGATATTGACATCGCCGCTGCGCGCGTATCGAGCCCCTGTGTACACCGTTGACCCAGCCAGTCTAAAACCCGCCTGGCGTTACCCAGCAAGGTCGAGACCGTTCCAGCAACGGAATGGTTTCTCGGATCGTGATCGGGTTGCTCGCGCTCTTTCTTATATGCGGCTGTCAGATGCCGGGCAGGGCCCCGACATGCAACGCGCAGATCGACTGGGTCAACTTCATCGAGGTCGGGTCGACGCAATACGTGGCGGGCCAGGCGCCCTCGAGCCCGCTACAAGAAGCTGACCTGGGTAAGGTCTATGCCCACGTCAAGTTCAAGGTGAGCGGCAACGTGTGCGATCCCGGCTACCGCATCAAGGACGGAGACGCCGCCTTCCTGGAACCTGGGACACCCATCTATGAGGTCAATGGCGAATCGCCGGGCCAAGAGCTGGCCGCCAGGTTCGGCGGCAGCCTGGTCGCGTATCGCGCGGTGTCGCCAGGCTGACCGGGGAATGCCCCCGCTGTCCTCAGGGTTGGATTTTTCATGACTTCCAAAACCTGGTTCATCACAGGCACCTCTCGTGGTTTCGGCCGCGAATGGACGATCGCAGCCCTCGACCGCGGCGACAAGGTCGCGGCCACTGCTCGCAACATCTCGCAGCTCGACGACCTCGTCGCGAGATACGGCGACGCCATCCTGCCCATCACCCTCGACGTCACCGACCGTGACGCCGCTTTCGCCGCCGTGCGTCACGCGCGCGAGCGGCTCGGGCGCCTCGACGTCGTCGTCAACAACGCCGGCTATGGCCAGTTCGGCATGGTGGAGGAGCTCAGCGAGCAAGAGGCGCGCTCCCAGATCGAGACCAACCTCTTCGGTGCCCTGTGGGTGACCCAGGCGGCGCTTCCGATCCTGCGCGCGCAGGGCGGTGGGCACATCTTGCAGGTCTCGTCGATCGGCGGCATCTCCGCCTTCGCCAACATCGGCATGTATCACGCGTCGAAGTGGGCGCTCGAAGGTTTGAGCCAGGCGCTCGCCCTCGAGGTGGCCGGCTTCGGGATCAAGGTGACGATCATCGAACCAGGCGGATACTCGACGGACTGGGGCGGGGCATCAGCGCAGCACTCGACGCCGCTGCCCGCTTATGACGACGTCCGCGAAGAGAGCGCTCGCGCACGCGCGGCCCGCATCAAGACTCCGGGTGACCCTCTTGCAACGCGTGCGGCGATTCTCAAAGTGGTCGACGCGGCGGAACCGCCGCTGCGCATCTTCTTCGGCGACGGTCCATTGGCGACCGCGACGAACGACTACGAATCGCGACTCGCCGGCTGGAAAGAGTGGGAGCCCGTGTCGATCGAAGCCCAGGCCGTCGAGGATCGCGCCCCAGTCGGCTAGTCCGGGTCGCGAAAGGTCCGGCCATCGAGCGTCCTCCTTAGCTGCGAAGAAGCTCAAGCACCTCTTCGCCATATTTGCGCAGCTTCGAATCTCCGACCCCGGGCACCCGCAGCAGCTCCGCCAGGTTCGCCGGCTGTGCTGAAGCGATCGCGTTGAGCGTCGAATCGTGAAACACAACGTACGCGGGAACGCCCGCGGCGCGGGCGGTTTCCATGCGCCAGCGCTTGAGCCGGTCGACCGTCTCGACGGGTGCGTCAGCGCCCGGCTGGGAACGCCGGCCAGGAGCGGGGCCGGCGGCCGGCAGGGTGAGTTGCGTTGGCGTTCGATTGACGATCGCGTCCCGGCCCGCTTGCGTCAATTCGACCACCGGGTATTCGCCCGAGCTCTGGCGAGCGAGACCCGCGCGCAACAGCTCGCCCAGCAAGAGCCTGACCCGGTCGTCGCTCCAGCTCTTCAGCGCGCCGTGGAACGACAGGTCTTCGACCCACGGCTGCCCTGTCGACCATTTCGTCCGGCGGCCTCCCAGCACCCCAGCCACGTTGGCGAGTCCGACGCGCCCGCTGAAGCGAGCCACCGCTGCCAGCGCCGCCATGACGGCCTCGACCGGCACCACTTCCTCGGGAGGCCGTTCCGCGAGGCAGTTGTCGCAGGCGCTACATCGCCGAGGCACGCCGGTCTCACCGAAGTAGTCGGCAATGCGCGCGTGCCGGCACTCGCGCATCTCGGCGTAGGCCATCATCTGCGCCAGCCGGGCGTAGGCGTGGTCCTTCAGCGCGGAGCCGTCCTCGAGTCCTGACTGCTCGATGAAGAACGATTGGAGGTCGCGGTCCGCCGGGCTGTACAGCAGCGTGCACTCCGCCGGCCGGCCATCGCGCCCCGCCCGGCCCGCCTCCTGGTAGTACGCCTCGACGCTGCCCGGCAATTGGTAATGGATGACGCGGCGGATGTCGGCGATATCGACGCCCATGCCAAACGCCGATGTTGCGACCACGACCTTCGTCCGTCCCTGGGTGAAGTCCTCCTGGATCCGCCGCCGGAGCCCAGGATCCTGCTGCCCGTGGTAGCAGACGGTGCCGAGGTCGGCGGCTACTTCCTCCGCGGCCCGGACCGTGCCGACATAGACGAGCGCCCGCTGCGCCTTGTCGGACAGGAGATGGCGCAGCTCGTCGCGCTTGGCGCGGTCTCCCCGGCAGCGAACCACCGAGAGGGTGAGGGTCGGCCGGTTGAAACCTGTAACTGAGATGAACGGTTCTCTCAGCCCGAGGGAGCTGGCGATATCCGCACGCACCTGCGGCGTGGCCGTCGCTGTGAAACCGGCCACCGGTGGCCGCCCGCAGGCGGCGATCGCCGCAGACAGGAGCCGATAGTCAGGCCGGAAGTCGTGCCCCCACGTGGAGATGCAGTGCGCTTCGTCGACGACCACACGGCTTACGTGGAGCTCAGCCAGGCGGTCCATGAAACCCGGCCGGCCGAGTCGCTCCGGCGCCAGAAACAAGAGATGGTATTCGCCCGCGATTGCCCGCCGCAGACGCTCGCCCTGCTCGGGACGCTCGACCGATGAGTTGATGAACGTCGCGGCGACGCCTCGCTCGGTGAGGCGGTCCACCTGGTCCTTCATGAGAGCGATCAGCGGCGAAACGACCATCGTCAGCCCACCGTCCACGACCGCCGGCACCCAGTAGCTGATGCTCTTGCCGGACCCGGTGGGCGCGACCGACAGAACGTCGCGTCCCGCCAGCATCGCTTCCACCACCTCGGCCTGCCCGAGGCGGAAGGCCTCCAGGCCAAAGACCGTGCGGAGCGCTTCCTCTGCTCGGATCATCACGAGGGAGTGTGACGGAATGTCGAGCGCCGGCCAGCACCCTTTGCAGCGCTACGCTTGGCTCATGGCGGAGCTTGCCGGCGGCGCTCCCAGGTCCGAGCAAGCCACTGTCGGGGACGCCTTCGCCTGGGCGAGCCACGACCCCGGCTGGATCGGCAAGGTCATCCTGATGGGTCTGATCGGCCTGATCCCGATCGTCGGTCCGCTGCAGCAGGCCGGCTGGATGCTCGCTGCGCTCGACAACCTTCGCGCGGGCCGACACGAGGTGCCGCCTGCGGCGTTTCGATACGCCAGCCGGGGCGTGTGGCTCTTCCTCGCCGCCCTGGTCTACGCCGTCGTCGTGGGCGTCGTCTTCTACGGAGGAGTCTTCGCCCTCGCGTTTGGACTGAGCCCGGGCCATTCGACGCAGCAATCGGATGGCAGCACGAACCAGCTCTCTTTGGTGTTCTTTCCGCTGACGTTCGCCTTCATGGGTTTCTTCGGGCTGGTGTTCCTGGCTTCGTTTGTACTCGTGCCTCTAATCATCGAGTTCACCGACCGGACCGGTTTCGGAGGCGCGTTCAACTTCGCGGGATTCGCGCGGGCGATCCGGACGAGCCCGCAGGAAACCCTGGCGGCGGGTGGTTTGGCGCTCGTCTCGTATTTCATCTCGGGGATCGGCACGTACCTCTGTTACGTCGGCCTCCTTTTCACAGCCCCATACGCGCTGACAGTGCTGGCCGGTCATGCACTGGTACGAAACGAGGGTGAAACCAGGCACGCTGCCCGCCCCGATCCCCCGGTAATCGAGGGGCCCGTGCGGGCGTCGACGGTGAAGATCGGGGTCGAAGATCCGGCGACAGCCGACGCCCGATGGTGCATCGAACAGTATTTCTCGGAGCTGAATACGCGATTCGAAGCCGGCTTCGATCCTTCGCTCACCATCTCGGCTGATGCAGACGAGCTCGTGCCTCCCGCCGGGATGTTGCTCATCGCACGTCTTCGAGGGCGGCCCGTCGGATGCGGCGCGCTGAAGTTTCACACGCGGGCGCCGGCCGAGCTGAAGAGGATGTGGGTTGCCCCCGAGGCGCGCGGGCTTGGGCTCGGTCGGCGGCTTCTCGTCGAGCTGGAGCGCCACGCCAAGAGGGCCGGCGCGCGACGGGTGCGACTCGAGACGAACCGATCCTTGAAAGAGGCGATCCAGCTGTACCGGAGCAGCGGTTACCGCGAGGTGCCGGCCTTCAACGACGAGCCGTTCGCACACCACTGGTTCGAAAAGCGGATCTCGTAAGGAAGCGGTCTCAGCCGTGCAGCTCGGCCGCGGCCAGCGCTGCGGCGATGGCGCAGCCTGGACGGTGCCCGCGTCCTTCCGGCGGTGCTGAGCCGGCGCACTCCGGACAGGCGCCGACCGAGCTGACCGGGGTCAGGCCCGCCCACTGGTGCTTGTGCAGCAAGCGTCGAAGCTCGGCATTCTCCTTCCGGAGGCGACTGACTTCGTCCTCGTCCATCCCAGCACTCCTTGTTCAGACGACTGAGCGGCTCGTGCAGCAAGCGTAGATCGCGTCACAGACGCGCAGATGCCTTGACAACAACCCTTATATCGCGCGACGATATAGCGAGAAGCGATATATATGGCACTCCGCGATGACGCCGCCCTTCTGATCCTCACCAGCCTTGCCGGCGGGGCCAAGCATGGCTACGCGATGATCGACGACATAGCCTCGATCACAGGTGTGCGCCTGGGACCGGGGACGCTTTACGGGGCGATCGGCCGGCTCGAGGCCGAAGGCATGATCGAAGCGCTGGAGAGCGCCGATCGGCGACGTCCCTACCAGATCACGCCGGAGGGCCGGCGCCATCTCGAGGCTGAGATCGGTGGCATGAAAGGCCTGGTCGCGATCGGCCTGCGCCGCCTGAAGCGGGCATGATGTTCACCGCGGCGTGCGGTATGGCCGCTGCCGCGCGGAGGTTCCGGCGCTGGCGAACGGGGCGATGAAGAGCTTCCTCAAGCTCTATCCCCGCTCCTGGCGCCAGCGCTACGGCCCGGAGATGGAGGTCCTGCTCGAAGAGGGCCCGGGTGGGCCTGGCGTCGCGCTCGACCTGCTGTTCGGAGCCGCGGCGGCCTACGCGATGGTGGTCCGCAGCAACCGAATCCTCAGCACTGCGGGGGCGTATCTGCACGGAGTCTGCGTCGCGGTGCTGCTCCAGGCGATCGGGTTCGTGACGCTGGTCATGGTCGCTCAGGGCTCACCGGCGGAGACCAACGTGGCAATCGGCCCATTCGATCTCGCAATGGTCCAGATGCGCACGCTCCTCAGGCTCGGCGGTCTCCAGTCGTACATGATGTCGCGAGGGGTAAGCGAGTGGCCCGCGCTCTTGCTCCTGGTGTGCCTGGTGGCAGCCCTTGCCCTCGTCGTCGCGTCGCCTCGCCTGCTGAGGAGCGTCCGGTGAAGCTGCTGATCGTCGGGGTCCTCGCAGCGATTCTCGCCGTGCTCCTGACCGCGACCGTGGTGCTCGGCTATCGGAGCGAGCAGCAGCAAATATTTCGTTTTATGGGCACCGGCATCGCGGCCAGGGTTGACGTGCTGGGCAAGACGCCGGCCTACGTCGTGATCGAGAACGAAGAAACGCGAGCCGTGAGCCGCTTCCCGCTCACGCCGGACGGCGGCCTGGTCGCTCGCCTCGCACCCGGCATCTACAGGCTGAGCCTGCCCAACGACCCGCGCTCGGCCACCGTGGCCGTCCCGAGCAGCGAGTGCGTCGACCTCGTGCTCGACTTCAGGATCCCGGCGATCGTGCTCAGAGTCCCGGGTGAGGGCTGGCCCATCCCCCAGCAGGCCTGACAACGCCACGCACGGTTAAGTGGCTCGCAGCTCGAAGACCGGGCGGTGCTCCGCGGCGGCGGCAGGGTCGGCGAGGATCTCCCGAGCGCCGAGGATCCTGAGCACGAGCCCTCCCATCGGCGTGCGCCCGACGTAGGGCCCGATCACATCGCGGAAGAAGGCGGCCCCCTCCTCCGGGCTCAGCTCTGTCGCTCGGACGTCCTCTCGTTTGCGACCCACGGTCAGAGTCGCCTGACCGGCGGCGCGCAGGTTGCGGACCCAATTGGTCTCGCCGAAGGTGCCGATCACCCACCGGCGGCCGCCTATCTCGACCAGCGCGACCGGGGTGGTTCGCGGCTCGCCGGATTTGCGTCCGCGTACGGTAAGGAGGGCGTTCGGGCCCATGAGCGGGCCCATCCGGAGCACACGCTGCGCGAGCGGGTTGAAGAATCGGACGAACGAGGGGGCTTTGGCCGGTGTTGCTATACTCATAACATAGCTAACTAATCAATCAGTTGCTTGATTCCCAGATCGAATGAATCAGCGACCCGACAGACCGAGCAGCTTCTCCAGCTGGCGCAGCGCTTGTTCGCCGCGGCGCGCTTCACGCATCTGCGGAAGCGTGGAGGCCATCAGGGTGCCGATGATCAGCGCAGCCACTGCCCCGCTGCTTAGAGCGGGGGACAGGCTCCCCTCACGCGCCGCCTTGCGCAGGAGCCCGCCCATCGCGGCCTGCCACGTGTCGAACATCTCATTGACGATCGCGCGCACTCCCGGGTCCCGCGACGAGCGCAGGGCCAGCTCGCCCATGACCATGCCAAGCTGAGGCTCGTCCGTCATCAGCTTCCGCACGGAACGGAGGTGGTTGCGCAGCTGATCCGCAGGCGACCCGTGCGGCTCGAGCGTGGTGCGGAATCGCCGCATCGCGTGCTCCAGGACGCCACGGATGAGCGCCTCCTTGGTCGGGAAGTAGTAGTGGAGCGTGGCGATGTTGACCCCTGCCTCGGCGGCAACGTCGCGGGTGCGCAGGCCTTCGAATCCTCGCTCGGCGATCAGCTTGTAAGCGGCAAGCACCAGGTCTTCCTTCCTGGTCTCGCTGACTGCCCGCCCGCTCACCGCGGGCGTAATTAAACGCTTGATGGAGCAGGCGCGGCAGCGTAGCGCTCGTACTGGATGCGAAAAAGCTCGATGACGCTCTCCGCGTCCTCTGGTCCGTCGATCCAGACGCTGACCCAGCCCGACGCCGGGAGGACGTGGTGGGGCTGCGCCCTGCCCTGCGCGATCAGCTCGTCATGCAGCCGCCGCGGCAGCGGAAGATCGGCGAGGCGGTCGCCGTGGACATGGCCCATCTCCTTCTTGCCGTAGCGGTATTCGGTCCCGCCAAAGCGATGGGCCACAGCCGTGACTCCGGGCCAAGAAGCCACCGCCTCTCCGATCAACTCTCCGGTCTTCTTCACATTGAAGAGAACAGAGGTAGCGGCTCGCCTAATCCAGGACGGCGGCCCGCTCTGTCCTGCGCGCCGGCTGCTATCTGACTGCCGAAGCCACCATTTGGGCCCAGATGGGCGTCTCCCGGCAGTGGATAGCTCCATTCGGGCCCACTTGGTCATTACGACAAATTGGAAACGGTCGATTTCAGATCGGATTGTCAGCCGATGAGTCGCGACTACTGCGCTTCAGCGGGCCGCGGGACTTTCTTCAATTGGGACGACGAACCCTGCTTCCTCAGCCAGTCGATGCATTCGGGGCACACGATCTGCAACTGCTGGCTTGGTGGAGCGAGGTCGTCTCTCGGGAGTCCGCACAGCGATGCTGCAAAGTCGTCCCGCACCAGGTGCAGCCGCGTATCTCGGCCACGCCCGACTGCTCGAAACACCATGACGCGATAGGCACGACTCATCGCCAAGCACCGGCAACAGATGATCCATCTTTTGGATGGGCTTCGACCTCGCTTACGTCAAATAGGTCGACCGGCAGCCGGGTATACGATCGCCCGGCAGTGTTCACGCTGGAAGAACGGGACGCCCTTCGCGATCGCGTGCTGACTCTTGCCGACGAGGATCGCAGGATCGTTGCTGGAGCCGCCGTCGGCTCGCTGGCATTCGGTGGTGGGGATCGGTTCTCCGATCTCGACCTCACCTTCGCAGTCGCCGACGACGTGTCCGTTGCCGAAGTTCTCGACGACTGGACTCGCACGCTCGGCAACGATGTCGCCGCGCTGCAGCTTGTCGACCTCGAGCGCGGGCCGACGGTGTATCGCGTTTTCCTGCTGCCTGATGGCTTGCAATTCGATCTTTCTCTGACGCCTGCGGCGCGCTTCGCTCCTGCCGGGCCCCGGTTTCGATTGCTGTTCGGCGAAACCGCCAGGGGTGAGGGGAACGATTTGCCCAGGCCGCCGGCTGCCAGCGACCTCTTCGGCTGGGGCGTCATCTATGGCCTCCACGCACGCGCGTGCATCGAACGCGGGCGTGTGTGGCAAGCGGAGCACTACATCGGCGCGGTCCGGGATCACGCGCTCTCGCTCGCATGCCTGCGTCGGGAGCTCCCCGCAGTGCAAGCCCGCGGTTACGACGACCTACCCGTCGACATCCTCGCCACCTTCACCGGAACGCACGTCGGCTCGCTTGAGCCTGAGCGGCTCCGCGCAGCTCTCTCGGCAGCCATGGACGCGCTCTTGCATGAGGCTAAGGAAAACAACGTCCCGAACGCGGACGCCGTCGCTCAACGGTTTTCTGGACCGCCGTAGCAGCAATTTGGGCCCAAATGGACCCATATCGCGTATGGATAGCGCCATTCGGGCCCACCTGGTCAATTACGGAAAATTGGTCCGGGTCCGGCCGGCCGCTCGCCTAGTCCGGGACGGCCGCTCCGATCGTCTCCGCCGCCAGCAGCTCCACCACCGCACGCGTGTCGCCGCCGTTGTGCAGCACCTTCAGCTGGCGGTCCGCGCTGGTGCCCTCCGCCAGGATGGTGTGAACGTACTCGACAGCCTTCCGCGAGCCCAGCTCGTCGACGACGTCGTCGATGAACTCGACGAGCTCCAGCGCCAGGTCTCGCATCGGGACCTCCGCCTGCTTGCCGAAGTCGATCAGGCTGCCGTCGATGCCGTAACGGATCGCCCTCCATTTGTTCTCCGCGATCAGGGCCGGCATGTACTTGCGAAAACCCAGGTTGCCGGCGCGGAGCTTGAGCAGCTTGGCGCAGATGGCCTGCATCAAGGCCGCCAGGCAGATCGTCTCCTCGAGCCGGGTCGGCATGTCACACACGCGAAACTCGAGGGTTGGAAAGCTTGGGTGAGCGCGGAGGTCCCACCAGATCTTCTTTCCGTTGTCGATCGAGCCGGTCTTGACCAGGAGCTCGACATAGTTCTGGTACTCGTCGTAAGAGGTGATGTCCGGCGGGATGCCGGTCCGTGGAAAGTTCGACCAGATCACGCTGCGATATGACTTCAAGCCGGTGTTCCGGCCCATCCAGAATGGGCTTGACGTGCTCAACGCCAGGAGGTGCGGAAGGAAGTAGCGCGCCTCGTTGAGTACCTCGATGCGCAGCTCCGGATTCGGGATCGCAACGTGCACGTGCAGGCCGAAGATCACCAGCGAACGGACGACGTCCTGCAGCTCCTCCTCGAGCATCTTGTAACGCTCGTTGTCGGTGATCTGCTGCTCGTTCCACCGCGAGAAAGGATGCGTGCCCGCACACGCGATGCGCAGGCCTTCCGGCTTCAGCAGCTCGCCCAGGGTCTGCCGCATCTCCGCCAGCTGGTCGCGCGCCTCCTCCACGTCCTCGCAGATGGTGGTGCCGACCTCGACCACCGACTGCATCATCTCCCGCTTCACCTTGTCGCCGAGACGTGGTGCGGCTGCGGCCAGCAGCGTGTCGATGTGGGAGTGCAGCTCACCCGCAGCGTCGATGATCTGGTACTCCTCTTCGACGCCGATCGTCAGAAAGCCGTCTCGACTCAAGCTCTGCCCTCGACCACGAATGTTGGCACGACGCTGCCCGCCCCGGCCGTCACATTCAACAGAGCGGCCGCAGAGACACGCGTCATGAAACCGCGCACGCGGCCATCGAACAGGTACGGGTCGAGGTCGACGGCGAGGTCCAGGTAGCGCAGGCCGTCCAGGACGACCGGGAAGGGGACGCGGGGAATCTCGACCGCCTCCTGGACGACGTAGCTCTGAGTGGTGGCCACCCCGATCGCGGCTTCCCACTCCGCCTGGTCGACGGTCCACCCGAGGATCACCCCCTTGCCTCCGTACTCGTCGTTTGGCTTCAGGACCAGGGTCTCGCGGCGGCGTGCGATCTCGCCGGCAAGCTCCGGCACGACCCTCCGTGTCCAGGGGATGTGGCGCCGGATCGCCGCCCGCTGCGCCGGCGTGTAGAGGCGGCGGTAGCGGTCGTCGGAGAGCATCGCGAGGCTCATCTTCTTGTGCAGGAGCTTGGCCCGAAAGCTGTTGACCACGCAGACCGCCCCAGCTACATAGGCGTCGCGCAAGGCCCGCGTCTCTTCGCCTCGGGCGAGCAGCTCGCTCGTGAGCACGCGCCGGTAGACCAGGTTGATCGCCTTGCCCTGGGCGTAGAGCCTGCCTCGCCGCAGCTCGAGCGAGCGCGGGTCGCAGATCACGGTCTTGACACCGGCGGCCTCGAAGAAGGCTTTGAACATCTCGAACTCCGGCGCGGTCGGCAGCCCCTCCCAGTCGACGATCGCGATCACGGGCCGCGCGCCTCTGCCCCACTGCCGGAAGGCGTGCAGCATCGCGCTCAGCTGACGCGCCCGCGTCGGCAGGAAGCGGCCCCGGAATCGCTTCCTGAACGCCTTCATCACCGGAAGGCGGGCGAAGATCGCGGCCAGGTTGTCGCTGTATGCCATGCCGGCCGGCGACTCCGCGTTGTACTCCACGAACCGCATCTCGGCCGCGAAGAAGCTGTCGAGTCGGGCGGATGGCGACGAGTGCGCGAATCCCGGGTCGGCGAGGGCGAGACGTTCCTCCTCGGGTTCGAGACCCAGTTCGAGGCGGAGGTCGGCATCTTCGAGGACTGCCTTCTCGAGCGCGGCGAGCGCGCCATGCACGCCCTCAGCCGCCGCCACCGCCTGCTCGTAGCGGCGCCGAGTCATGAGCTGGGGCCGGACTGCGACGCACAGCGGCCTCTCGCCGAACATCAAGCGGCGCTCACGCTGCCCTTCGGCGAGCGCCTCGGCGCTTGCGGCCACCAGGCGCTGGTCGTCGAGCAGCGCGTGGTAGGCCGCGACCGGGTCTGTCACGCCTGCACGGGGTCTCGGGACGGGGTCTTCCTTACGTAGCTCCACCAGCGATGCTCGTCACGCCACGGCGGCGCCGCCTCGCCTCGCGCGTAGCTGAGGACGAGGTCGGACATATGGTCGACGACCCAGCGGAAGTTGTCCTCCTTGATCGAGAAGTTGTCGAAGTCCGGCGCCGGGTTCAGGAAGTCGATCGCGTAGAGGACGCCGTCGCGGACCGCGAACTCGACGGTGTCCATGTCGTAGCCGAGCGCTTCGACGAGGGTTCGCGCGTCGTTTATTGCCTGGTCGCGAAGCTTGCCCTCGACCGGCCGGTTGATCTGGTAGCGCTCCTCGAAGGGGGCACGCGGGTTGTAGCGGATCGGGAGTATGTGCTCGCGTCCGACGCAGATGCAGCGGACGTAATCGTCCCAGTCGATGTACTCCTGCAGGATCATCGTCTTCAGGCCGGTCTGGTCGTAGGCGGTGATGAGCTCTTCGATCGAATGGACGATGAATACGTCTTTCCACCCGCCACCGGTGTTGGGCTTGAGGACCGCGGGAAGTCCTGTGTAGGCCACGATGTGGTCCCAGTCGAGAGGGAACTGAAGGTTCCGCAGTGAGTAGCGGTGGTCGATGTCAGGGATGTACTGCTTGTTCGGCAGGACGACCGTCTTCGGCACAGCTACCCCCAGCCTGCGGGCCAGCGTGCACTCGAAGAACTTCTCGTCCGCCTCCCACCAGAAGGGGTCGTTGATCACCGTGGTGCCCATGAGCACCGCGCTCTTCAGGTGCGCGCGGTAGTACGGCACCTCGTGCGAGATGCGATCGACGAGCACCGCGTGATAGGGCTCCGCCAGCTCAGCTGTGCCACCCAGGACCGCGAGCTCCGCTGTGATGCCGTCCGCCGCGCCCTTCTCGTTGACGACCTCGATGAACGGGCCCGGAAATGTGTTCTCACGTCCGACCAGAAGCCCGATCACCTTCTTCTGAGCCATGTCCCCTCCCCTGTGTGCGACGAATCAGCTCGAAAGGTACGTGCGCATCATGTCCTTCCAGTAAGGCCAATCGTGCGCCCATCCGGGCCAGATTTCGAGCCCGACCTCCACGCCCTTCTCGCGCAGCAGGGCCGCCAGCCTTCTCGAATCCTCCACGTTTGGGTCATCTGCGCCGGTGGCGATGACCTTCGGGTGCATCGCGCGCAGCGGTCCAAGGTAAGCCGCGTCGGTGAGCCCTGGCAGGAACTCGATCAGGTTCGAGAAGTAGGTGCTGTCGTCGTGGAAGCCGTCCAGCCAGCGCGCGGTGTCGTAGGCGCCGCTCAGGGCGATGAAGCCGCCGACCTGCGCTGGGTGACGCACCGCCAGGAGCACCGCGTGGAGTGCGCCGAACGAGGCCCCGCAGGCGAGTGGCGGGCCGGGGAGACGCGGAAGGATCTCCTCCAGGATGTAAGCCTCGTACTGCAGGTGCCGCCTCACTCGGTCGGCGGGAGCTCGGTCCTTCGCGTACCAGGACTCGCCGTCGACGCTGTCGACGCAGACGAGCTGGATCGATCCCGACTCGATGAAGTCGCCGAGCGCACCGACCAGGCCGAAGTCCTCCCACTGGTAGAACCGGCCCATCGACGTCGGGAAGACCAGCAGGGGCCTACCGGCGTGGCCGAAGTGCAGGACCTCCATCTCCCGGCCGAGGCTTGGGCTGTATTCCTTTATGTAGTCGCGCTGCATCTCAGTGGTGGTGGTGGTGCTCATGCTGATCGTGAACCATCGCATGTCCGGCAGACGGCGCGCCATTCATGGCTCTGAGCATCTCGACGCCGCCGCTGTGCAGGAAACGCCATCCCAGGACCGCCGCCACCGCAAGCGCCGCCAGGTCGAGAAACGTCGTGTAGTTCCAGGACGGGTGGGTCTGGAAGACCGCGATGAAGTGGTGCGCGGGCACCAGGCCGAGCAGCTGGAACAGGCCGCCGATTGCAAATCCCGCCACGACGATCGTGACGTAGGACGTGCCAAGCAGGTAAAGGCTCACGCGCCCGCTGTAGTACTTCCGGTAGATGTCGAGGATCGGGATGATGATCAGGTCGGCGAAGATGAAGGCGATCACCCCGCCGAAGCTGATCCCGCCGTTCCACAGCACCACGGCCAGCGGGATGTTGCCCACCGAGCAGACAAAGCTGAGCAGCGAGATGATCGGCCCGATGATTGGTCCCCAGACCGCGCCGCGGGTTGGATTGTTGGTCAAAAAGAGCGCCTGCCAGAAGCTGTTCGGCACCCAGGCGGCGAGGGCGCCCGCGATCAGGAAGCCAAGGAGCAGGTCGGTCCAAAGGCTCGCAATGTCCATGTAGAAGAGGTGGCTGATGGAGGTGAAGCCGCGCTGCGAGAAGAGCCGCCGCATGAAAGGACCGTCGGTGATCGACATGTCCATCTCGCCGTGGCCCTCCATCCGCCCGTGAAGGCCTTTCTCCGCCTGCCTGCGCGCAGCCTCGACGAGGTTGGCCCGCAGGGTGTACTTGAAGACCACGGCGAGGAGCGCGATCATCAGGAGCCCCCCGGCGAACTCCGCGGCGACGAATTGCCAGCCGAGCAGGACGAGCAGCACCAGTCCCAGCTCGAAGACGAGGTTCGTACTGGCGAACTCGAACAGGATCGCGTTGGCCAGCGTCGCGCCCTTGCGGAACAGGCTCCGCCCCACCGCCACCGCGGCGTAGGAGCAGCTCGAGCTCGCCGCGCCGAGCAGCGTTGCGAAGGCGACGCTGCGCAGGTCGTCGCGGCCGAGAACTTTCACGACCGACTCGCGCGAGACGAGCGCCTGCACGATCGCTGAGATGAGAAAGCCGATCGCGAGCGGCCACAGGACCTCCCAGAACATGAAAAAGGCCATCTGCAGCGCTTCCCAGACAGCCTGGAAGATGAACAACGCTAGCCTCGGACCAGCCGCTCGACCGCGCCGTTCAGCTCCTTGACCTTGGCCCCGCCACGACCGGCGCGGATCGCCTCCGTGACGCAGTGCTCGGTGTGGTCGGCAAGGAGCTGCAGCGCGATGCTGTCGAGCGCGGCTTTGGCAGCGCCGACCTGGGTCAGGACGTCGATGCAGTATCGGTCGTCAGCGACCATCTTCTCGATTCCTCTGATCTGGCCCTCGACGCGACGCAGTCTCGCCTGGACCTGAGGCTTGTGGGAGGAGTACCCGGGCATGGCCAGACATGATACCCCTAGGGGGTATGCAGCGAGAAACGCTCTCGTGTAGTAAGTGCTGAATCAAATGCGGATCAGAGTCGCTGTCCTGGCGCTCCTCATCTTCGTCGCGGCGTTCGGCGCCCACGAGGTCATGCATCTCATGGTGATCTATGCCGTAGGCGGGCAAGGCTCGATCATCGTCCGGCCCTGGCGGCTCGGCCTGGTCGACTTCCAGATCCCGTCCCTGCATGCCCAACCGATCGAGCCTCTTGCCCTTGCCCAGCAGGGGTTGGTGAACTTTCTCGGGCCGGCCCTGGCCGCGATCCCGCTGGTCGCCCTGTGGGCCGGCGTCCGCGAGACGGTGCCCCGACTTGCCCTGTGGGCGAATGTCTTGATCCTGTTTTTCTACGCGCTCATCGAGACCGCCGACCTTTTTCTCGAGCGAATGGACCACGACATCTCCCTCCTGACCACGCCCGAGTTCAATTACGGCGTCCCGCTGTTGATCATCCTTGTCACCGCCCTCATCGCGCGCTCAGCGTCCTCGCGGAGCGCCTGAAGGGCCGGCGATCGAGGTGCACGTCGCCACCGGGTGCAGGCCTGGCGCGCTCCCGCCCCCGCATGCCCACGCCCGGCCCGCGAAGATGGCCAGCTCGAAACCGTGCCGCGGGAAGAGCATCCTCTCGCCCGAGCTCCAGCCGCCGCCCGGCGCGCGGCGCGTGAGCTGGTCGATGATCCGTGTTTCGCTCGCGTCCTGGCCGCCCATGACCACCACGTCGCCGCCCAGAAACGCTGTCCCACCGCCGCCGCTCGAGGCCTGCGGCAGGTCGGGCAGGCGCGCCCATGCGCCCGTCGCGACGTCGAAGCAGTCGACGCGCGCCGTTGTCGGCGACCGCCCACCGGCCACGCACACCTCGCTGCCCGCGACAAAAGCCATGACGTGGTTGCGCGGATCGGGAAGCGAGGGCAGAACTGTCCAGGCGTTGGCCGCGGGGTCGTACGTCTCGGCCTGCGCGACGTTGCCCCGGCTGGTGTTGCCGCCGATCGCGAAGAGCTTTCCCTGCGCGCCGATCAGCGCGTGGCCTCCCCGCGCAAAGTGCAGCGCCGCCAGCTCGGTCCAGTGGTCCCCGTCCAGCCGAAACACCCGCGCGCTGTCGCGGCCGTTGCTGTGCCCGCCGGCAAGGTAGACCTGGCCGTCGAGGGTCGCGGCGGACGGGTGGTCGACCGGCAGCGGCAGGCGCGGGCCCGCGCGCCAGGTCGAGCCGTCGAACACGTACACGGAATCGAGACTGGCCCCGGCGGCGTTGAAGCCGCCAATGACGTACAGATTTCCGCCCGCCGCCGCGGCGCCGGCCTCCTCGATCGGGACCGGCAATGAAGGCTCCTGGCGCTGTGCCGGCTGCGGTATCGGCGTGACAAGAGGGCTGAACGTGACGGGCGGCTGAGTCGGCGTCGAGGTCGTCGCGACGGTCCCGCCACCGCCGCAGCCAACCAGCAACCACGCGACCCCGAACCAAACTGCACGACTGTCCCGAAAAGCGGGTATCAAGGCTGCGCGAAAGCCTACAGACCGGACAGTCGTGGGCCGACGTACTCCGCCGTCGCATAATCGGCCCATGGCGACCGCCCTCTCGCTGACCCACCTCGGCTCGCTCATGCGCGGGGTGCGGAGCGTTGACGAGGTGGGTGCTGACGAGCGCGCCGCGTCGCTGGCCAAGCGGTCGATCAAGAAGGCCTCCAAGCTGTGGGCACTGGACCTTGCGATCCGCTGCATGGACCTCACGACGCTGGAGGGTGCGGACACGCCAGGCAAGGTCGCAGCCATGTGCGCGAAGGCGATCCGGCCCAAGCCCGGCGATCGGACCATCCCCTCGGTCGCGGCCGTGTGCGTCTACCCGCTGCGCATCGCGGACTGCGTCGAGCATCTGCACGGAAGCTCGGTTCGCATCGCTTCGGTCGCGACGGCTTTTCCGTCGGGGCAGAGCTTCACCTCGATCAAGATCGCGGAGACCGAGGAAGCGGTTCGGGCCGGCGCGCACGAGATCGACATGGTCATCGACCGCGGAGCGTTTCTTTCGGGCGACTATCAGCGCGTCTACGACGAGATCGTCGCGGTCAAGGAAGCATGCGGCCCGGCCCACCTCAAGGTGATCCTCGAGACCGGTGAGCTCGGCTCCTACGACGCGATCCGCCGCGCGAGCATCCTCGCGATGGCGGCGGGCGCGGACTTCATCAAGACCTCGACCGGCAAGGTGCAGCCGGCGGCCACCCTGCCGGTTGCGCTCGTGATGATGGAAGCGATTCGCGACTTCGGCCGCGAGACCGGCCGTCCGGTGGGCTTCAAAGCCGCGGGCGGGATCCGGACCGCCAAACAGGCGATCTCCTACCTGGTGATCACCTACGAGACGCTCGGGCCCGACTGGATGACACCCGATCGGCTGCGCCTCGGAGCGTCGACCCTGCTCAATGACGTGCTGATGCAGATCGACAAGGAGCGCAGCGGCGCCTACCAGTCCCCCGATTACTTCACGATCGACTGATGGCGATCACCAAGAAGCAGCCCACCGAGCTTTCCAGGCGCGCCGCTGAAGGCGGCGGTGTCTTCGAGTACGCGCCGGCGCCTGAGTCCATCGACCACGTCAAGATCCAGCCCCGCTACGGCCTGTTCATCGGCGGCCGCATGGTCGAGGCTCACAGCAAGAAACACTTTCCGACCATCAACCCTGCGACCGAGAAGAAGCTCGCCGAGGTCGTCGAGGCGGACGAGATGGACGTCGACCGCGCCGTGAAGGCGGCCGGCAAGGCGTTCGACTCGTGGGCGCGCCTTGCGCCATCCCGGCGAGCGCGCTACCTGTTCCGCATCTCGCGCCTGCTGCAGGAACGGTCGCGTGAGCTGGCCGTCGTGGAGACGATGGACGGCGGCAAGCCGATCAAAGAATCGCGCGACGTCGACATCCCGCTCAGCGCGGCGCACTTCTTCTATTACGCGGGTTGGGCGGACAAGCTCGAGTGGGCCTTTCCAAACCGCAAGACGCGGCCGCTCGGGGTGGCCGGCCAGGTCATCCCGTGGAACTTCCCTCTTTTGATGCTCGCCTGGAAGATCGCGCCCGCGCTGGCCGCCGGAAACACCGTCGTGCTGAAACCCGCTGAAACCACGCCGCTGTCGGCGATGTTGTTCGCGGAGATCTGCATGCAGGCCGAGCTGCCGCCGGGCGTCGTCAACATCGTGACCGGCGCGGGCAAGACCGGGTCGCTCGTGGTCACCCACCCGGACGTGAAGAAGGTCGCGTTCACGGGCTCGACCGAGGTAGGCAAGATGATCCAGCGCGCCATCGCCGGCTCCGGCAAGCGGCTGACGCTCGAGCTCGGCGGCAAGGCGGCCAACATCGTGTTCGAGGACGCGCCGCTGGACCAGGCGGTCGAGGGCATCGTCAACGGGATCTACTTCAACCAGGGCCACGTGTGCTGCGCCGGCAGCCGGCTGCTGGTCCAGGAATCGATTGCCGAGCCGCTGCTCGACAAGCTGAAGCGAAGGCTGTCGACGCTGCGCCTCGGCGATCCACTCGACAAGAACACCGACATCGGAGCGATCAACTCGCGGGCTCAGCTGGAGAAGATCCAGGGCCTCGTGGAGTCGGGTGTCGAAGAAGGCGCCGAGCTCTATCAGCCCGACTGCGTGCTGCCCGAACGCGGATTCTGGTTCCCCCCATCGCTGTTCACCAACGTGTCTCAGTCGTACCGCATCGCTCGAGAAGAGATCTTTGGGCCGGTGCTCTCCGTCCTCACCTTTCGCACGCCGAACGAAGCCGTCGAGAAGGCGAACAACACCCCATATGGCCTTTCCGCCGGGGTGTGGACCGACAAGGGCTCGCGCATCCTGTGGATGGCCGAGCGCATGCGGGCAGGCGTCGTCTGGGCCAACACCTTCAACCGCTTCGATCCGACCTCCCCGTTCGGCGGCTACAAGGAGTCCGGCTTCGGCCGCGAGGGCGGCGTGCACGGCCTGCTGCCGTACGTGGAGCTCAGCTGATGGAGGTGCGCAAGACATACAAGCTGTTCGTGAACGGCGAGTTCGTGCGCTCGGAGTCAGGGCGCGCGTACCGGCCAGACGGCAGCGTCAACGTGCCGCGTGGTTCGCGCAAAGACGTTCGCGATGCGGTCCGGGCCGCGCGCACCGCATTCGCGGGTTGGGCCGGCCGCACCGCGATGAATCGAGGCCAGATCCTCTATCGGGCCGCCGAGATGCTCGACGGCCGCGCGGCCCAGTTCGTCGAGCTGCTGGGCGGCGGAACGCGGGCGCGACGCGAGCTCGACCAGGCGGTGGAGACGCTGGTCTGGTATGCCGGCTGGACCGACAAGCTGTCGCAGGTCACGGGGACTGTGAACCCCGTCGCGGGGCCCTACTTCAACTTCACGATCCCCGAACCAACTGGCGTCGTCGCGATCATCGCCCCTGAGCAACCTCAGCTCGCCGGTCTCGTCCACCGCCTTGCACCTGCGCTGTGCGGCGGGAACGTGGTGGTCGCGCTCGCCGCGGAAACGCATCCCCTGGCGGCGCTCACTCTCGCCGAGGTGTTCGCGACAAGCGACGTGCCGGCGGGGGTGGTGAACATCATCAGCGGTCAACGCCGGGAGCTGCTGCCATGGCTCGCTGCGCACATGGACGTCAACGCGATTGACGTTGCCGGTTGCACCAGCGACGAAATCAAAGCAATCGAGGAATCAGCGGCAGGCAACGTGAAGCGAGTGATCAAAGTTACAGAAACGGAGCAGAGTCCTTATCTCATCGCCGCATTCATGGAAATGAAAACCGTCTGGCATCCAATCGGGGTCTAGCTACTCCTAGAATCTGACCTACATGGCGGAGGTGCTGACCAGGCCGGCTCCGGTAGAAGCCACTGAGCTGCGCCTGGACCGGGAAACCGGCAAGCCCATGATCCATGCCGACCGCATCGCACGCCGCGTCCGGCGGCTGGGACGCCAGATCTCCGAGGTCTACGCCGACATCGACACCCCGCTCGTGATGGTCGTCATCCTCAAGGGCGCCACTGTTTTCGCTGCCGATCTGCTGCGCAGCCTGAGCATCCCGGCCGAGCTCGAGTTCGTGCGTGCGTCCAGCTATCCGACCGGCACATCGAGCAACGGCCGCCTGCACCTGGCCCACATGGTCGAAGGTCCGCTGGTCGGCCGGCACGTGCTGTTGGTCGAGGACATCATCGACTCGGGCGTCACCGTCAATGCGGTGGCGAAGCGCATCCAGCGCATGGGCGCCGCGTCCGTGCGCCTCGCCGCGATGCTCGACCGACCGGCGCGCCGGCAGGTCGAGGTGAGGATCGACTTCACCGGCTTTGTCATCCCCGACCGTTTCGTGATCGGCTATGGGCTCGACTACGCCGGGCTGTATCGCGAGCTGCCTCACATTTATTCGCTGACATAGCCTCTCCGTACCTCGGCTGGAAGAAGGCCGAGCTGCACTGCCACCTCGACGGCGCGGTGCGCGGGTCGACTGCGGAGGAGCTGTCTGGCCGGAGGGGACTTCACATGGTCGCGCCAGACGACTGCCCGAGCCAGGCCGAGTACATCAAGTACTTCGACGACGCAATCGCCGTCATGCAGACGGAGGCCGCGCTAGAGCGGATCGCGTACGAGCTGTGCGTCGACTCGGCCAATGAGAACATCGACTACCTCGAGGTGCGATGGGCGCCTCGGCTTCACCTCCGAGCGCGGTTGACGGTCACGCAGGTCATTGAGGCGGTCCTGTCAGGGCTGCGCGGGGGACCGATCAGGGCGGTGGCGATCGTCTGCGCGATGCGGAGCCATTCCACTGCCAAGAATGTCGAGCTGGCACGGATCGCGGGCAAGTTCGCCGGCCTGGGCGTGGTCGGCTTCGATCTTGCGGGCAACGAGGCGCGCTTCGAGACAACAAGGCACCGACCAGCCTTCGACGCGGCCCGCGCGGCGGGTCTTCACCTCACATGCCACGCGGGAGAAGCGGGAGATCCATCGAGGGTTGAGGAGGCGTTGGACCTTGGCATCGAGCGGATCGCCCATGGCGTCATCGGCGCCCGCGTGCCAAGCATCGTCGAGCGAATTCGCACCGAGGGGGTTGTGCTCGACATGTGCCCGACCGCGAACTGGAAGTGCAAGGCGGTGCAGGCGATTGCCGAGCATCCCCTGCCTCGACTTGTGCGCGGCGGAGTTCGCTGCACGATCAGCACCGACTCGCGCACCGTCGCGGACACAACCCTGACCCACGAATTCGATCTGATGGCGGGCATAGGCATGACGGACGATGAGCTGCGCCAATGCAACGAAACCGCCTACGAAGCGAAATTCGGTTGATATAGCTTTCCCTCCCCGCTCGCCGGGGAGGGTCAGGGAGGGGACGTCCGCTCTATCTACGACCACGCGTTAGGCGCCTGACGAACCATTCACAGGCGAGCCATCAGCGCGTTAGGCGCCTAACGACACCATCCGGCCCTCTCAGCCCGTGCCGAACAACCTGTCCCCGAAGTCCCCCAAACCCGGCACGATGTACGCCTTGTCATTGAGCCGCTCGTCCAGCGCCGCGGTGTAGATGTCGACCTCGGGGTGGCGCTCTTGAAGCACCTTCACGCCTTCTGGTGCGGCGACGATGCAGATCATCCGGGTGTCCTGCCCGCCCGCCTCCTTGATCAGGTCCAGCGCCTGCGCCGCCGAGCCGCCGGTCGCGAGCATAGGATCGAGCAATAGCGGGATCTTGCCCGCCAGGCCAGGCAGCTTGTTGTAGTAGATGCGCGCGACGGCGGTCTTTTCGTCGCGTTCGAGGCCGATGTAGCCGACGCTGACCCGAGGCAGCAGCTCCAACACGGGAGCCAGCAAACCGAGGCCGGCGCGCAGCACAGGGATCGCGACCACCTCCTTCTCAATCTCGATTGCGTCCGCGTCGGCGAGAGGAGTTCGCACCTTGCTGTGCCGCACCGGGAGGTCTGCCGTCGCCTCGTACAGCAGCATGGTGATGACATTGCGCGCCAGAGCGCGAAATTCGTCAGGCTGCGTCGAGCTGTCGCGCAGGCCGCGAAGGCTGTCAGCGACGAGCGGATGCTTACTTACGCTGAGCGGCAATGCCGTCACGCGCGATCAGGCGACGCAGTGCGTCGACGGCGACCTTCAGCATGCGGTCCATGTAGGAGGGGTCGAGATGATGGATCTCTCCGGCTCCGAGCTCATCCACGCAGAGGTTGATCGTCCCCGCACGAAGCTTGCGCAGCCGCGCCACGACAAAAAGCGTCGAGGATTCCATGTCGTTGCTCAGCACGCCGGCCTTCGACCACATCTCCAGCTCATCGCGCAGGTGCGGGCGAGGCATGCGGTCGGGCAGAAGGTCGGAGTAGAGAGCATCGACCGAGCGAATGATGCCGACGTGATGAGGCGCACCGGAAGCCTCGGCCGCCTCCACCAGCGCGTTGACCACGTCGAGCGACGCGACCGCCGGGTATTCGGGCGGCACGTATCCGTTGGGTGTTCCCTCGGTTCGAACCGCCCCATAGGCGATGACGAGGTCGCCCATCTTGATCTCGGGCTGCGCCGCCCCGCAGGTGCCTACACGTAGAAAGGTATGCACGCCGAGCTCGTTCAGCTCTTCCACGGCAATCGCCACCGATGGGCCTCCCATGCCGGTCGACATCGCCGACACCTTCACCCCGCCGAGCGTGCCGGTGAACGTCCGGTACTCGCGGCTGAACGCAATCTCGCGCGCTCCGTCGAGGTACTTGGCGATCATCGGGGTACGCCCCGGATCGCCGGGCACGAGCACGTACTCCCCGACATCGCCCTGTCCCAGGCCGACGTGATACTTCTTCTCGGTCACTTTCATGGGCGCGCAATACTATGCGCCGTTCCGGATACTGGCCCTGTCCACCCTTGCCAGTATGTGAGGCGGCTTACTGACCTCATGGTCGCTCAGTCGCCATGCACGGCGCAGCCGCGGCGTCACTCGCTCGACGAGCTCCGCCGAGCGCGCATGGACAGTCACGAGGGGATCGCCGGCCTTTACGGGCGCGCCGACCTGGGCCTCGATGACCAGACCCGCTGCGGGATCGACCCTGTCCTCCTTGCGCAGGCGCCCGGCGCCGAGCTCGAGCGCCGAGAGCCCAACCTCGAGGGCGTCGATCGCCTCTACATGCCCGTCGCGGTCCGCCGTCACCTGGACCTGGACCGGCGCCACGGGAAGGCCTCTCTCCAGCCGGCCACCCTGGGCAGCCAGCATCTGCTCGAACTTCTCACGTCCGGCGCCTGAGCGCATCGCCTTCTCTGGGTCGGCCGACACTCCCGCCAGCTCGCACATCTCACGCGTCACCCTGATGCAGACCTCGAGCAGATCCGCGTCGCCCTCACCGGAAAGCGCGTCAAGCGCCTCCTGCACCTCGAGCGCGTTCCCGACCGAGCGGCCGAGCGGGTTGTCCATCGCGGTGACCAGCGCCACCGTGCGCCGCCCTGCGCCTTCTCCCAGCGTCACCATCTCCGCGGCCAGCTCCTCGGCCGACGCAACATCGGGCATGAATGCGCCTCGCCCGAACTTCACATCGAGCACGATGGCATCCGCGCCCGCGGCTATCTTCTTCGACATCACGCTCGACGCGATCAGCGGTATCGACGGCACAGTCGCGGTGACGTCGCGCAGCGCGTAGAGCAGCTTGTCCGCCGGCACCATGCGCGGCGATTGCGCCGCGACCGCGATCCCCACCTCGAGGACCTGCTTGATAAACCGCTCCGGCTCGAGGTCGACTGTGAGCCCCGGGACCGACTCGAGCTTGTCGAGGGTGCCACCGGTGTGGGCGAGGGCGCGGCCGCTGAGCTTGGGCACCTTCACCCCGCACGCGGCGGCGAGCGGCGCCGCGACCAGCGTCACCTTGTCGCCGACTCCGCCGGTCGAGTGCTTGTCGACCTTGATCCCCGGGATGGCGCTCAGGTCGAGGACCTCGCCGCTCTCGATCATCGCCCTGGTCAGCGCGAGGGTCTCCGGCGCGGTCATGCCGCGGATGCAGACCGCCATCAGCCAGGCCGCCATCTGGTAGTCCGGGATCTCCTTTCGCAGGTAGCCGCTGAGCAGAAACTGGATCTCTTCGGGCGAGTGCTCGCGCCCGTCGCGCTTGCGGCCGATGACCTCCAGAGCGTTCATCCCCGCAATTCTCCGCGCTCCCAGACCACCAGATAGGGCGGGTGTACAATCCGGCCGACCGAGCGATCCGCGCCCAGCCGGCTGGGCTTTTTCAGTTGAAGGGAGAGCAAACAAGGATGGCGCATAAGCGGTTCAAGTTCCTGGGCGTGGTAGCCGCGGTGCTGATGCTGGCCGTGGCGTGCGGCGGCACTACTGGCGGCGGCAACTCGAAGCAATACAAGATCGGGCTCGTCACGGACACGGGCGGTCTGAACGATCAGAGCTTCAACCACCTGGCTTACGTAGGTCTCGAGAAAGCCAAGTCTGACTTTGGGATTCTCGACTCTGTCACGGAGTCGCACAGCGGCAACGACTATGTGCCGAACCTGACGAACTTCGCGTCGAAGAACTACGACCTGGTGATCGGCGTCGGCTTCCTGATGGCCGAGGCGGTCGGGACGGTTTCCGGCCAGTTCCCCAATATCCACTTCGCGATCATCGACGGCGCCGGCACGGACGCCAACGGAAACGACCTGAAGCACACGAACGTGCAGTCGCTTTACTTCAAGGAGCAGGACGCCGGAGCCATGGTCGGCGTGATCGCCGGCATGCTCGAGAAGCAGGGCAAAGCAAAGAAGAACAAGGGCGTGATCAGCGCGGTCGGCGGAGTGAGCATCCCGCCGGTCAACCACTACATCGCCGGCTACAAGTGGGCCGCGGTGATGGAAGACCCCGGGATCAAAGTCGAGGTCGGCTACTCCAACGACTTCAGCGACGCCACCAAGTGCCAGGGTGTCGCCAAAGCTCAGATCAATGACGGGGCCGACGTCCTGTTCCAGGTCGCCGGCGGCTGCGGGCTCGGCGTGCTCCAGGCCGCAGGACAGGCTGGCGTGTACAGCATCGGGGTCGACGCTGACCAGAAGAGCGCGGATGCGTCTGTCATCGCGAGCGCCCTGAAGAAGGTCGACGTGGCGACGTACACCGCGATCAAGAACGTCGTCAACGGCCAGTTCCAGGCCGGAGCGCTCACCTTCAGCATCGCCAATGGCGGAGCAGGTTACGCAGTTGACAACCTGACCCTCCCGGCGGACATCCAGACCGAGCTGAAGAACGTTCAGGACAAGATCGCGGCAGGCACGCTGACCCCACCGGCGGACATTCCGTAGCTTTCGCTTCGGGGACGGGCGCGACGATGTCGACCCGTCCCCGACCGCCCTCACTGCCGCCGATAGTTCGCCGCCTCGTACGCGGCCTGGCCATGCCCCTGGGCTCGGTACTGCTCGCATTCGTGATCGGCGGCCTGCTCGTCGCGGCCACGGGCGGCAACCCGTTCAGCGCCTACGCCGCTCTCCTGTGCGGCGGCTTCGGGATCGCCTGCGCCAATGGCGAGAACCCGGCGCTCCAGATCTCGAACACGATCGTGTTCATCATCCCGCTCATCACGACCGGCGTCGCCGTGGCGCTTCCGTTTCGCGCCGGGCTGTTCAACATCGGCGCCGAGGGCCAGCTGCTGGCCGGCTCGGTCGCCTGCACCGCGATCGGGATCAAGTTCAGCTCGCTCCCTTCGCCGATCCTGCTGCCGATGGTCCTCATCGGGGGCATGGTCGCGGGCGCGTTGTGGGCCAGCGTGGCAGGAATCCTGAAAGCCACCATTGGCGCTCACGAGGTGGTGACCACGATCATGATGAATTACGTCGCGCAGTGGTTCGTGCGCTTTTTGATCATCGGCGGTCCGCTGCAGCTCGCGCCTGGCACATCCAAGTCCTCACCGATTGGAGCCGGGGCGCGCCTGGCGACCGTCCTTCCCAACGACAACTCGCTGATCATCTTTGGGTTGCCGGCAAGTGTCTTCCGCGTCCACACCGGACTCTTGATCGCCCTCGCCGCCGCCACGGCGTTTGCCTTTCTCCTGTGGCGAACCTCCCTCGGATATGAGATCCGCGCCGTGGGGCAGAGTCAGAAGGCGGCACGCTACGCGGGGGTCAGCGTGCGGCGCACCATCATCGTCACGATGCTCATCGCGGGCGCCTTCTCCGGGCTCGCGGGGGCAATCGAGATCGCTGGCGTCGACCACAACCTCACGGACAAATACTTCACCGACACGACCGGCTTCGACGCGATCGCGGTGGCCCTGCTCGGTCTGGGCAGCGCGGTTGGCATCGTGCTGGCGGCGGTGCTTTTCGGCGCGCTGCACGCAGGCGGCTCGATCATGCAGGCCGACGCCAACATCTCCGGCAACCTGGTCTTCATCCTCCAGGCGCTGATCCTGTTCAGCATCGCGGCCAACTTCGTGGGTGCGATCAGGCAGCGGATCCCGGGCCTTGGCCGACCCACGGTCCTGCCGCCGGAGATGCCGCCCGCCGCACCGTTGATGACCGAGGCGGCGGCGCCGCCGCCGGAGACCTGAGTCGTGTCTGCCCTGACCGACATCCTCCACCTGCTGCTCACCGCGAACCTGTGGCAGGCCACGCTGGCAGCCGCGGTGCTGCTGCTGCTGCCGGCGCTTGGTGGAACGATCTCCGAGCGCAGCGGCGTGGTGAACATCGCCATGGAAGGCATGATGCTCACGGGCGCCTTCTTCGGCGTGGTGGCCGACCTCGCCTGGCACAACCCATGGCTCGCGACCGGCGTGGCCATGCTCGCGGGCGCGCTCATGGCGACAATCCATGCGGTGGTGTCGATCCAGTTCCGCGCGGACCAGATCGTCAGCGGCATCGCGATCAACATCGCCGCTGTCGGACTCACCGTTTTCCTTCTCAACCGCATCTACGGGCTGCAGGACGTCGGTCATGTGGGCGCAAGCAACCTGCTGCCGAACATCAACGTGCCGGGCTTCGACCAGATCCCGTTTTTCGGCAAGGTCCTGTTCCAGCAGAACGTGATCGTCTATGTGGCCCTGGTGCTGCTGGTGCTCACCCACCTCGTCCTGTTTCGAACGCGACTCGGACTGCGCATCCGCGCGGTTGGCGAGCACCCCCAGGCCGCGGACACCGCTGGCATCAACGTTTTTGCGATCCGCTACGGGGCGGTGATCACGAGCGGCTTGCTGTCAGGGCTGTCGGGCGCATTCCTCGCCATCGGCATCTCCAATACCTTCGTGCCCAACATGACCGACGGCCGAGGGTACATCGCCCTCGCCGCGATGATCTTCGGCAAATGGACGCCCTTCGGGGCGTTCGTCGCGTGCCTGATCTTCGGTCTCGGCCAGGCGATCTACGACAACAACTCGATCATCCATGTGTCGCAGTACCTGCTCAGCATGCTGCCCTATGTCCTGACGCTGATCGTCCTTGCGGGCCTCGTCGGTCGCAGCACGCCGCCCGCTGCGGACGGCCTGCCTTACGTGCCGGGTTCGGAATGAACGATCAGTCGCTCGCCGTCGAGATGCGTGGCGTCACCAAGCAGTTTCCAGGCGTGCTCGCCAACAACAAGGTGGACCTCGGCGTGAGGCGCGGCGAGATCCATGCCCTTGTGGGCGAGAACGGCGCGGGCAAGTCGACCCTTATGAACATCCTCTACGGGCTCGTCCACGCCGACTCAGGCGAGGTTTTGATCAACGGCAAGGCGGCACACATCGCTGGACCGCGCGACGCGATCGGTCTCGGCATCGGCATGGTGCACCAGCACTTCATGTTGATTCCTGTCTTTTCGGTCGGCGAGAACATCATGCTCGGCCGCGAACCGGTGACCGGTCCGGGCTTCTACGACCACGCCCGCGCACGAACGGCAATCACCGAGCTGACCAGGCGTTATGGCCTGGCCCTCGATCCCGACGCGCGGATGGGCGACCTTCCGGTGGGCCTCCAGCAGCGCGCTGAGATCGTGAAGGTGCTCTATCGCGGGGCGGACATCCTGATCCTCGACGAGCCGACGGGCGTGCTGACGCCGCAGGAGAGCAAGGAGCTCTTCGGCGTGCTGCGCGACCTGGTCAAGAGTGGCAAGACGATCATCTTCATCAGCCACAAGCTGAAGGAGGTGCTCGAGATCTCCGACCGCATCACGGTGATGCGGCGTGGCAAAGTCGTCGGCCACCTGATCACCAAAGACACCAACGAAGAGGCGATCGCCACCCTGATGGTGGGGCGGGCAGTCCTGCTGCGGGTGGACAAGGCCCCGGCCAAGCCAGGCGGGGTTGCGCTCGAGGTCGAGAACCTCACCGCAAACTCCGATCAGTCGGTGCCGGCCCTGAAGGGCGCGTCGTTCGTGCTGCACTACGGCGAGATCCTTGGCATCGCCGGCGTCGAGGGCAACGGGCAGAGCGAGCTGATGGAGGTGCTCGCGGGCACCCGTCGCGCGACCGGCGGCCAGGTATTGCTCGCGGGGCGAGACATCACGACCATGGACGCCAACACGGAGCGCGACGCGGGGGTCGCGTTCATCCCTGAGGACCGGCGAGGCACCGGACTCGTGCTGAGCTTCTCCATCGCTGAAAACTCGATCCTCGGCCGCGAGCGCACGCCGACTTTCTCATGGCGCCATTTCGTGCTCAATCTCATCGCGATCCGAAATTGGGCCCTGAAGCTGGTCAAGGAGTTCGACATCCGCACGCCGAGCATCGACGTCGCCGTCCGCAACCTGTCAGGGGGCAACCAGCAGAAGGTCATCGTGGCGCGAGAGATAGGCAGCAACCCCAAAGTGCTGTTGGCGGCGCAGCCGACGCGCGGCGTCGACATAGGGGCGATCGAGTTCATCCACCGCCAGATCGTGCGCGAGCGCGACAACGGCGCGGCCGTCCTTCTCGTGTCAGCCGAGCTCGACGAGGTGCGTTCGCTGTCGGACCGCATCGCCGTCATGTACGAGGGCCGGATCGTCAGCATCGAGCCTCCGGATACGCCGGAAGAAAGGCTCGGCCTGCTGATGACAGGCGGCGGCGCCAGAGAGGGAGCGGCTTAGAGGGGGTGGCTGCTCCTCCCCACTCATGGGGAGGTGGCGGCAAAGCCGCCGGAGGGACTCCCCCAATTGATGGTGAGGCCGGGATGGGCTGCGCCGGAGAGGCTGGCGACTCCAGGTCGGCTCCTCCCCATTCATGGGAGGTGGCTGCAAAGCCGCCGAAGGGGCTCCTCCCCATTCATGGGGAGGTGGCGGCGAAGCCGCCGGAGGGGCTCCTTCCATTGATGGTGAGGCCGGGATGGGGCTGCACCAGAGGAATTGGAGGCTTAAATCGTCTCGAGCAGTTCAGGCAGCTCTCGAATGCTCGCGGCGCGCCGCCATCCCTGCTTCGGCAGCTCCTCATCCGGCACATGCTCGTGGTGCCACGTGACCTCATAAGGGATGTGGACCGCGCGCCCGCCAAGCGCAACCACGGGGACCACGTCAGAGCGCAGCGAGTTGCCGACCATGACGAACTCGTCCGGCTTGATGCCGCGCCGCTGAAAGACGCCGCGATAGGTGTCGACGTTCTTCTCGGTGAGGATCTCGACGCCGAGAAAGAGCTCGCCGAGGCCTGATCGCGCGAGCTTGCTCTCCTGGTCGAACAGGTCGCCTTTGGTGATGAGCAGCAGGTCGTAGCGCCCGCTCACGCCGCGGAGAGTTTCCTCCACACCGTCGATGAGCTTCGTCGGCTCCATCAGCATCCGCTTGCCCCAGCCGAGGATGACCTCGAGGTCGGTGGCGGGAATGCGTCCCTGCGTGAGCTCGATCGCCGTCTCGAGCATTGAGAGGGTGAACGACTTGACGCCGTAGCCGTAGATGCTGAGGTTCTTCATCTCCATCTCCGACAGCCGCGCGTCGACGTCGGCGTCCGGGACATGTCGCTTCAGCAGCTCGCGAAACTCGGCCTGCGTGACGCTGAATCGAGTCTCGCTGTGCCACAGCGTGTCGTCGCCGTCAAAACCTACAACCCGGATTGGCATGCATCCCGATTATCCGGGGTGCTACGGCCAGGAGCCCTTGATGGTCTCCC